>Ga0224501_10000171_pt1 | contig 62254 bp, 62 predicted proteins | sample SF_Oct11_sed_USG_4_FD_169105 | JGI IMG/M metagenome (GOLD analysis project Ga0224501, IMG submission 169105) | Sediment microbial communities from San Francisco Bay, California, United States - SF_Oct11_sed_USGS_8_1 | ecosystem: Environmental > Aquatic > Marine > Sediment | place: USA...
ATCCAAGGGGGTATGCCCCCTTGGTCGCAGGGCGTGGGTTCATGCCCCGCCCAAGAAGGGGAGGCAGCGAGCGGAAGCGAGCGTTGGAAGGGGGAAGTCAGTTTCCCCTCCAAGTTGACTATTTCAGAGGGCAGGAATATAATAAAATTCGATATTTTCAGGCGTGAGCCGTAATGAGCGTGGATTATTCGCGGCTGTGAGAATAAAAAATGGGACAGGCCGCTTTTTCCTCTAAGACAAGGAAAATATCAGAAGGAAAAAGGTTTCTGTCCCCTTTATGAATACGAGGAATAGAATGAGTTTGGGATATTATGGAATTCTCATCATATTCGCCGCGTTCTTTCTTCTCTTGGTTTTCAGCCCCAATCTCACTTGCTTTGGAAGGAAAGTGAAATCCCCCTTCTATCCTCTTTTTCGGAAAAAAAAGCTAAAAAAGAAGCTAAAGACGCAAGATTACGGTTTTTCTCTTGTCGATGAACAGGACAGACAGAAGGCCGAGGAAATAAGGCAGAGGAAGAGTGCCTCCAAAGGTGAATCTTCTGTTGTTGACAGCAGGACAGAGAGAGAGTCAGAGTCGAGAAAAAAAAGGCTAAAGACGCAAGATTACGGCTTCTCCCTTGTTGATGATGACGAGAAGGAGGAGTCGATAAAATAGGTAAAAGGGGAGATAAGGCTCTGACTGTTATCTGCCCCAAGAACAGAGCCAGGCTGACTGAAATTAGCCGCATTCCCCCTGAGATCCCTTTTCCTTATGAGCCGGGGATAAGAGCTTATAGCTGCAGGATAATCCCGGTGATCGCAAAAAGGAGATGCTTTGTTGGCTGAGGATCCATTTTTTTAATAGAGATGAGGCCTGTCGCTGTGGAAACACATCCAGAAAAAACTCGCAGGGCCCCTGCTCTGAAATATGTATTCATGGTGGCCTTGGCTTATGCGGGGCTCTTTCTTGTCAATTGTCGTCCATCTCAGGTCTTGATCCTTCCTCCCCCTGAGAACATAGATAGGATCGAAGGATATGCCTCCCTGAGAATATCCGGAGAGCAGGGATCAGCCCGGTCTAAGTTCACCTTTCTTTTCCAGCTCCCTCACCAGGGACGGATAGAAGTGACGGACATCATACTGGGGAGAACGCTCTACCAGATAATCGTGGATAGGGAAAGGGCTGTCTTTTTGGTCCCGTCCAAAAGAGTCTACTGGGAGGGGGACGAGGAGCAGATCATCAACCATTTTCTGGGATTTCGGCTGAGCCTTGAGGAGATAATCAACCTCTTACAAGGAAGATGGAATGAGAGTCGTGCAGAGGCGAGAGAGGAAGGAGAGGAGGAGGAATGGATTTTGAGCAAGGATGAGAAAGGCCGCATCCTTTTCGGTCAGAGGGGAAGCCTGCGATTTGAAGTCAGGGAGTTTATCTCTGGTTCCCATTTTCCCCAGGTCCTCACCTTTCAGCACTCTTTGAACTCAGGGCGGCTGAGGGTTCTTCGCCTCAGCTTCAATAAGCCTATCAAGAAGAAGGATTCTTTTTCTCTTGATTTTTTAGCGAATTATAGACGGGTCAGCTGGGAAGAGATAGAGAAGATATTGTCCGATGAGAATTAAGTCCTTTGCTAAGGTCAACCTGGGGTTGGAGGTCATCCGCAAACGGGAGGATGGCTACCATGAAATCAGAACTCTCCTCCAGGCGGTCAGTTTATATGATGTTCTGGAATTCCACAAGACACCGGAAGAAGGGATTGTCCTTAAAGGAGACGATCCCACCATATCCTGGGAAAGCGATAATCTGATTTACAGGGCTGCCCTGCTTTTGAAAAGAGACCACCGTCTATCCGGAGGCATAGAGATCCAGGCGACCAAGAGCATCCCTCCCGGGAAAGGATTAGGCGGGGGCAGCAGCAATGCAGCCATGACCCTCTATGCTTTGAATGAGATTTGGGAGCTCAACCTGAATGAAAAGGCCTTGATGGATTTTGGGAAAAAGCTGGGGGCAGATGTTCCTTTTTTCCTTAAAGGAGGTCTGTGCCTGGGGAAGGGAAGAGGAGATGATGTCGCTCCTGTTCCCGACCTAAAACCTCTGTGGTGTCTTCTGGTTTTGCCCCGGTTCTCGATATCCACGTCTTCTGTCTACGGGCAGTTACAGCCCTCCTTGACTTCAAAAAGCAAAGACAGTAAAATTATCAAGTTTTTAGACAGCAGGCAGCTCGGTTTATTGGAGAACGGGCTAGAAGAGACGGTTTTTCGCTCTTCCCCCCAACTCAAGCCCATTAAGGCCTATTTTCAGGACCAAGGATCAGAGTTGTCCTTGGTCAGCGGAAGCGGGTCAGCTGTATTCGGACTGTTTTCGGACCGAGACAGGGCAGAAAAAGCCTTCAAGGAGCTCGAGAAGAAATACCCTTCGGTTCTCGTGGAGACATTACCTCGAGAACAGTACTGGGAAAACATTAGAGCTGGGGTGTAGCCAAGCGGTAAGGCAGCGGCCTTTGGAGCCGCCATTCGGAGGTTCGAATCCTCCCGCCCCAGCCAGCAGAGGAGAGCGGATGGATAAAGAAAACACGATGAAAATATTTGCGGGCAGTTCCAACCTGAATTTAGCGCAAGAAGTCGCGGAATTTTTAAAGGTTGAGCTGGGAAAGTGTGTCTTGGAACGATTCAGCGATGGGGAGATCCATTTCTACATCGATGAGAATGTTCGCGGAGAGGATGTCTTTGTCATCCAGTCCGGCGCTAACGAAGCGAATTTTCACATGATGGAGCTCTTCCTCATGTTAGATGCCTTCAAGCGGGCTTCGGCTGAAAGGATCACCGCTGTCATTCCCTATTACTGCTATGCACGACAGGACTGGAAGGACAGACCCAGGGTTCCCATATCGGCCAGGCTAATGGCTGATCTGCTGGAGGCCGCAGGGGCCATGAGGATCTTGACCATGGACCTTCATTCGCCTCAGATTCAAGGATTTTTTTCGATTCCTGTGGATAACTTGAGGGCCGCACCGGTCCTGGCTAATACCATTCAGAACCTGGAGCTGGAGAACTTGACCATCGTCTCTCCCGATGCAGGAGGAGTGGGGCGAGCCAGGGTTTTTGCCAAGAGGATGTCTGCCGAGCTGGCGATAATAGACAAACGGAGGCCAGCTCCCAACGTGGCCAAGGTTATTCATGTCATCGGAGATGTCGAGAACCGCGACGTTGTGATCCTGGACGACATGGTGGATACAGGAGGTACGCTGGTAAACACTGTGGAGGCCTTGAAGAGAGAAGGGGCCGGGAAGGTATATTCAGCCTGCACCCACGCCGTCCTTTCGGGACAGGCTGTGGAGAAAATTGATAATTCTGAGATGGAAAAGCTGATCGTGACCAATACCATCCCTTTGAATGAAAAGGCTTCCTCATGTCAAAAGATCGTGTCTCTGTCGGTTGCCCCGCTTTTTGGAGAAGCCATTCGGAGGATCAACAAAGGCTACTCGGTGAGCTCGTTGTTTGTTTAAGGAGGAAGGAAAATGAGTTTTAAGATTAAGGCAGAAAAAAGAGAAGTCTTCGGCAAGAACGCTTCGCGCCGATTGAGAAAGGAAGGAATGGTTCCCGTCATCCTCTACGGGTCCAATGAGGTCAACGTTCCCCTGACTCTGGAAAAGGAGGCTCTCTTTAAGATATTAAGGTCCGAAACCGGTGAGAATACCGTCTTTGAAGTTTCGTTTAATTCAGAGACAAGGAATGCTATGATCAAGGATCTGCAGCTGGACCCTGTGAGCGATGAGATCCTGCACGCGGATTTGATCCAGATCGCCATGGATAAGGTCGTTCGAGTCTCTATCCCTGTGGTCACAATCGGGGATGCGGTCGGGATCAAGACAGAGGGCGGGTTTATAGATTTTGTCACTCGAGAGATTGAAGTGGAGTGCCTTCCCAAAGATATCCCCGAGCATATTGAGATAAACATTAGCCACCTTCATCTCCGTCAGTCCTTTAAAGTCGGAGATGTTGATGTCCCCGAAGGGGTCAAGCTGATTACGGAGCCTGATTCCATACTGGTCCATATCGAAATCCCGACCAAAGAAGAAGAGATAGAGGTTGAAAAAGAGGCAGAGGAAGAAGTGATTTCTGAAGAGGAAGAGCCTGAAGTCATCAAGAAGGAGAAGCCTGCAGAAGAGGAAGAGGAAAAGAAGAAAAAAAGAGGGAAGGAAGAGGAGTGATATTTGTGGGCAGTAGTGGGGCTGGGAAATCCCGGCAAGCAATACGCCGCGACCAGGCACAACATAGGCTTTGCTTTTGTAAAAAAGGCGGCCAAGGAGTGGAAGTTAAAACTCAAAAAGAGGCGGTTTTTGTCGAAGATTGCAGAATTTGAAAGAAAGGAGAACCGGATTCTGCTGGCAATCCCTCAGACATACATGAACAACAGCGGACTGGCGGTGAAAACGATATTAGAAGGAAGGGATGTTCATCCCGAATGTCTGCTCGTCGTCTATGATGACCTGGATATTCCTTTGGGGGAGATCCGGGTAAGAAAAAGAGGCGGCCCGGGTACCCATAAGGGGATGAGTTCTGTCATCCGGGAGATCGGAATGACAGAGTTCCCCAGGATTAGGATAGGGATAGGGCCTTTGCCTGAAGGAAAGGATGCCGTTAATTACGTGCTCTCTCCTTTCGATGAGGCAGAAGAACCGCTCCGGACATCAGGATTGATGAAAGCCGGAGAGGCTCTGGATATGATTCTTGATGGGAAAGTAGAAGAAGCTATGACTCTGTATAATCAGAAAGGAAAGACAAGGACCGAGTGAAGTGATAATATAAAGAATGCTCCTTGTTCCTTCTCATTGAGGAAGGGGCTTTAAATCCATAAGGAGGTTTCAATGACCCAATACGAAACGGCATTTCTCATTTCCCCCAACTTGGAAGAAGAAGCAATCGAGAAAGTCATTTCTCAGATGGCAGAGGTGGTCAAGAAAAAGGGGAAACTGATCAATGAAGACCGATGGGGCAAGAAGAAGCTAGCGTATCCTATCCAGAAATTCGAGGAAGCTTTCTATGTCTTTTTCCTTTATGAAGCGGACCCGGCCGTTCCCTTTGAGCTTGAAAGACAATTCAAGCAGACAGAGGCTATCTTGCGCTACCTGACGATCAAAAAAGAAACCAAGGAAAAGATGAAAAGAAAGGAAAAGGAGGTTCCTGAAGAGGAGAAAAGTCTGCCTGCATCGGAGGAAAAACCGACTGAAGGCGAGGATGTCGGAGGAGATGTAGAGGAGGAGGCCGTGGAGAAAAAAAAGAAGGATGAAGAGGCTGATGAGAAAGAGGAGGCGGTAGAGAAGGAGGAGAAAGTCGACGAAGAGGTATCTCTTCCCGAAGAGAAAGAGAAAGAGGAGGATTAAAATGGCAAGGGAACAAAGGACTGAAAGGAGTTCTTTCAGAAGGTATTTTCCGCCAAAAAGAAAGGTTTGCCGGTTTTGTCAGAGAAATGTCAGAGATATCGACTACAAGAATGTGGATATTTTAAAGAGGTATATCCTTGAGAGAGGAAAGATTTCACCTCGCCGGGTGAGCGGCACCTGCTCCTATCATCAGCGAAGATTGTCCACTGCGATCAAAAGAGCCCGCATACTGGCGCTTCTTCCTTTCCTGGAAGATTAAAGATGATTGAGTAGTGGAGGAAAAATGAGAGTAATTTTAAAGCAGGATTTGGAAAACCTCGGAAGAAAAGGTGATATCGTGAACGTTGCTTCTGGGTACGGAAGGAACTATCTCATACCCAGAAGGATGGCTCTCGAGGTGACTCTTTCGAACAAGAAGATGATCGAGATAGAACAGCAGGCCCTGCGGAAGTCGGTGGAGAAAGAAAGAGCTTCCTACCAGGATTTGATCAATAGTCTCAATGAGACAACCCTTACTTTCAAGAGAAAGGCCGGTGAAAAAGACGTCATCTTCGGTTCAGTGAGCTCTGCGGATGTAAAAGAGGCCCTGGATGAACTCGGGATAGAGATCGACAAGAAAAAGATCCTATTAGAGGAACCCATCAAGAGATTGGGTAATTACAGCGTGCCCATCAAGGTCTTCCATGAAGACCGGGCTGAGGTCAAAGTTGAGGTGGTGAAGGAAGGGGAGGAAGCACCGGTATCGAAGAGAGAAGAAAAGCCGGAGGATGAAGCGCGCGTATCCGGAGAGGAGAAAAAGGAAGAAGAGGTCGAAGCGGGCGAAGAACCCAAAGATATAGCTGAAAAGGAAACAGCCTCAGAAGAGGTTGAACCTGAACCAGAAGAGGAAGAGAAAGCGGAGCAGGCTGAAACGGCAGAGCAGAAGGAAGAGGAAGAAGAGGAGGCCCCGGAAGAGGGCCAGAAGGAAACAGAGGAACCGGAAAAAGAGGCGGAAGTGAGTCCTGAACCGGAAAAAGAGAAAAAGAAAAAAGGAAGAGAAAAGAAGGAAAAAGGAGAATGACTCTATAAAGGGGAAGATCAATGGAACTCGACTCTTTATTTCTGAAGAAGACGCCTCCCCAGAGTGCTGAAGCCGAAAAAACCGTGCTGGGAGGGATTCTCCTCAACAATAAGAATTTAAACGTAATCCTCTCCATCATCTCTCCGGAGGATTTCTATAAGGATGCCAACCGAAAGATCATCGAGAAAATAATCTCTTTGGTGGACAAAGGCCAGCCTGTTGACGTGGTCACCTTGAGCGAAGAGCTCCAGAAGGACGGCTCTCTCGAAGAAGTGGGCGGAGCCTCTTACCTTTCGTCCTTGATGGATGGGGTTCCCAAGAGCCTGAACGTTGAGTTCTATGCCCGGATCATCAAGGAGAAATCCCTCTTGAGACAGTTGATCCTTTCCTCAGCAAAAATCATCTCGTCAAGCTATGAACAGAGAGAAGATGCGGACGAGCTCCTTGATGAGGCACAAGCTTCCATCATCGAAGTTGCTGAGCAGAGGGTCAAGCCCGGCTTTATCCCGGTGGGGTCTTTGACCGCTCCCACGCTGGACATGATAAAAGCGCTCCATGACCGAAAGGAGACGGTCACCGGAGTGCCGACCGGGTTTCGGGACCTGGATGGCTTGACCGCTGGCTTTCATGGCTCTGAGTTCATTGTCGTTGCCGCCCGCCCCTCCATGGGAAAAACGGCATTGTGCCTGAATATTTCTCAATATGCGGGGCTGAAGTCCAATTATGCGATCGGGTTCTTTTCTCTTGAGATGGCCAAAGAGCAGGTCATGGTCCGACTGCTCTGTGCCGAGGCTCAGTTAGACATCAAAAAGGTCAGGACTGGCTTTATAGGGGAGAGGGATTTCGAGAAGCTCAAGCTGAGCGCAGAAGTTCTGTCTCAAGCCAGAATATTCATAGACGAGACTGCGGCCTTGACTGTCATGGAGATGAAGGCCAAAGCCAGAAGGCTGAAAATGGAGCATAATCTCGACCTGCTGTTCATTGATTATATCCAACTGATGCGTCCCGGAGGGAGGTTCGAGAACAGAACCCAGGAGATGTCTTACATCTCCCGGTCTTTAAAGGAGCTGGCGAAAGAAACCAAGATCCCAGTCGTGGGGATTTCCCAGCTCAGCCGCGCACCCGAGAAGGGTCGACGCGAGCCAATTCCCCAGCTTTCTGACTTAAGAGAGTCGGGAGCCATCGAGCAGGATGCTGACGTTGTGGTTTTCATTTACCGACCGGAAATCTATCGTCCGAATGACGAGAGCGTTCGGGGCATAGCCGAGGTCAACGTGGCCAAGCAGAGGAACGGACCCACAGGGAAAGTAAGCCTGGCCTTCATCCGCGAATACGCCCGTTTTGCAGACATGGAATTTCAGGCTTTTCAGACCTAAAATGTTTCCAAAAGTCAAATCCCCGCTTTCATTTGTAAACGCCTTTTTTGAAGGGCTGGGAGAGGTCAGCCTGCTCTGCGTTAAGACATTTAAGAGCCTGTTCAAGAAACCATGGGAAAAGGGAATATTTATCCAGCAGCTTGAAGAAATCGGCGTTCGCTCTCTTCCTGTTGTTTCACTCACCGCCGCCTTTGGCGGACTCGTCTTCGGGCTTCAGACTTATGTGGGGTTTCACCGCTACATCGGGCCTGGCTCTGAATCCTACGGCGGGCCGATCATCTCCCTGGGGCTTTCCAAGGAGCTTATTCCCATCCTGGTCGGGTTGATGGTCACGGGACGAGTGGGTTCGGCCATGACCGCAGAGATAGGGACAATGAGGATCACCGAGCAGGTTGATGCCCTCTTCAGCCTGGGAGCCGATCCCATCCGCTACCTTGTCGTCCCTCGAACCCTGGCCAGCTTCATCATGCTTCCCATCCTGACGATTTACGGGGATATCATCGGCATTGCTGCTGGTTTTTTCTATAATGTTTACATGATGGGGGTGAACAGGGTCATTTACATCAGGAATACTATGATGTATATGGAGCTCTGGGACCTGTTCAGCGGGCTGATTAAAGCCGCGGTTTTTGGGATTATCATCGCCTTGATAGGATGCTGGCAGGGATTAAAAGCAGAGGGAGGAGCAGAAGGAGTGGGGAGGGCCACAACCAGGACAGTCGTTATCGCCAGCATTCTTATTCTTATTGTCAACTTTTTCCTCAGTAAAGCTCTCCCCGCGGATATTGGAAGATGATACGCGTCGTTGACCTTCATAAAGCATTTGGTGGAAACAAAGTCCTCCGTGGAGTCAATTTCCGGCTCAGACGCGGAGAGACCCTGGTCATCATCGGTCAGAGCGGCTGTGGGAAGAGTGTCCTCCTGAAACACATCATGGGCATTCTCAAGCCTGACAGGGGTAAGGTGTTTGTGGATGACGTGGAGATCACTTCTCTTAGAGAAGATGAGCTTCATGCGATCACCAGGAAGTTTGGCATGCTTTTTCAAGGAACGGCCCTCTTTGATTCCATGACGGTCGGCGAGAATGTCGCTTTTGGTTTGGAGAGGTACACGGATTACTCCAGGGAAAAAATAAAGGATTTAGTGCGGGAGAATCTGGCTAAAGTCGGGCTGAGGGATATCGAGAATCTCATGCCTTACGAGCTCAGCGGAGGCATGAGGAAGAGAGTCGGACTGGCCCGGGCCATCGCCTACAAGCCGGATATCATCCTCTATGACGAACCCTCCACCGGGATTGACCCCATCCGAGCCGATGCCATAAATGACCTGATCATCCGGATGAAAAAGGAGATGAATGCCACCGAGCTGATCATCACTCATGATATGGTGAGCGCCTATAAGATTGCAGACAGGATCGGCATGCTTTACGAAGGAAAGATCATTGAGGTCGGCACTCCCGAAGAGATCGAGAACTCCAAGAATCCCATTGTTCAGCAGTTCATTCACGGCCGGGCAGAAGGCCCTATTGAAAATTGGTGAAGAAAGATGTTAAAAAGGTAAAGGTAAAACATGCTTCTCTTCCAAAGAGGGGAGAATAATGAGTAAAGAGTTAAAAATCGGAATATTCATAACCATTGCCCTGTGTATCGTTGCCGCCACCATCTTCGTCGTGGGCGACATCAGCCTTCTGTTCAAAAAGCCGGGTTATTCCCTCTTTGTTTCCTATGAATCTGCCACAGGCCTGGAAAAGCGGGCTGTGGTGCGGATGGCAGGGGTGAAGGTCGGATACGTGAGGGATATCCGGCTTAAAGGAAGAATGGCTGAGGTGGAGTTGAATGTTGACTACGGGATTTCCATCCCCAAAGGGTCCAGGGCCACCATGGCTTCTATCGGACTATTGGGAGAAAAGCACATTGAGATCTTGCCCAGCGCGGCGGAGGAATCCTGTCAACCTGGGGACACGTTATCAGGAGTCCCTCCAGTGAGCTTTGACCAGATGGGGACCACCATCCTCGCCATAGGAGAGGAATTCAAAGGAATCGCTCAGATCATAAGCGAGATGATCGGGGGGGAAGAATCGAAGTCGAGCTTCCGGGACACTCTCAATAACCTGTCTTCACTCTCCAAAGATCTCAAAGATACTTTCGGGACATATAAGGTAGAGATCAAGCAGGGACTGGAGGGCTCCAATCAGGCCATACGAAAATTTGAAGAGAGTGTGGATGGGGTCTCTCAAAGCTTGGATGAATTGATCGTTATGATAAAAGATGCGGTCTCCGAAAGCAAGAATAATATCAATGTCAATTTAGAAGCGATAAAGAAGCTGATAGAGAATATCGAAAAGTCCCTTGAGCTGTTGAACGAGTCATTGGAAAAGATAAACAAGGGAGAGGGGACTTTAGGGAAGCTCATTCATCAGTCTGAATTGTATGAAAGAGCCGAAGGCGCAATGGATGACCTTGAGAATATCATCGATCCGATCTCGGAATTTAAAGTCTCCGGCGGATTACGGGCAGAATACTATATCGAAAGCGAGTTATTAAAGGGATATTTCAGCCTCGGCCTTTGGCCGGCAAAGAACAAGTTATTTCTGGTCCAGATCATCTATGACCCTTGGCAGGATGACCTCCTCTATTCTGCTCAGGGCGGACTCCGCTGGGGAAACTTTTCCCCGAGAATCGGGATCTTGGAATCAGAGGTGGGAGCGGGAGTGGATTACTACGCTATCAAAGATAGGGTGGTCTTCAGCCTCGAAGGGTATGACTTTTTTCGAGATTCTCAACCCCACTTCAGGCTGCGGACAAGCTTTGCCCCTCTCAAGCATCTCTATCTTATTCTTGGCCTGGATGATTTCACCCTGTCTTCTAACAGAGAATTGTTTTTCGGCCTGGAGTTTGGTTTCTGATGAAAATACGGACGGTGTTTGTCTGCCAGAACTGTGGCTCCCATTCGCCAAAATGGATGGGCCGCTGCCCGAGCTGCGGCGAATGGAACACTCTGGTCGAAGAGGTGGAAGAAGAAGTCCCGGTCGAATTCTCTTTTCCCCCATCTGATCCTATCCTCTATAAAGATATTAAAGAAGCGAAGAGAGAGAGGATCAAGATCAGTATCGAGGAATTGAACCCTGTTTTCGGAGGAGGAATCGTTCTCGGATCTCTGGTGTTGATCGGGGGAGAGCCCGGAATCGGTAAGTCGACTCTCCTTCTCCAGATGAGCCGCGATTTTGCCGATTCAGGGGAAAAAGTCTTGTACGTATCAGGAGAGGAATCTCTGGAGCAGATCAAGATTCGCGGCGACAGACTCGGCCTTCGAAACGGAAACCTTTATCTTCTGGCGGAGACCAATCTTGAGCGGATAATTGCCCATGCGGAAAAGATAAACCCTCAAGTCTTTGTCCTGGATTCGGTGCAGGCCGTGTTTTCTTCGAAGCTGTCCTCAAGTCCGGGTACAATCAGTCAAGTCCGAGAAGTTGCCAATCGGGTCTTCCGGTTTGCCAAGAACAACCAGTCCTCCTCATTCCTCATCGGCCATATCACCAAGGAGGGCTCGCTGGCTGGGCCTAAATCTCTGGAACACATGGTGGACGTGGTCCTTTATTTTGAGGGGGAGAGAGACCACAGTCACCGGGTGCTCCGTGTCCTGAAAAATAGGTTTGGGCCGGTTTCAGAGCTTGCCCTGTTTGAAATGGGAAGCCGGGGGCTTCAGGCCATCGCCAATCCTTCTGCTTTTTTCTTGAAGGAGAGGCCTACTGATGAAGCCGGGAGTGTGGCAGTTTGCACCATCAAGGGGTCCCGGCCATTGATGGCAGAGATTCAGGCCTTAGTTTCCTCCACTCTGTTCAGCGGGAACCCGCGGAGGATGACCATCGGACTCGACCATTTTCGTGCGGCCATGCTCTTGGCCATTGTCGAGAAAAAGGTGGGTTTCAGCTTTGCCGGAGAAGACATCTATATCAACGTGGCCGGGGGGTTGAATATCGACGAGCCTGCCTCTGACCTGGGAGTGATCGCGGCTGTGATCTCCTGCATGAAGAACAAAGCCATTCCTCCCGAAGTCACGGTTTTTGGAGAGGTCGGGCTGAGCGGGGAGATTCGGTCTGTGAGCCAGCCCCTGGCTCGAGTGAAAGAGGCCAGTTCCCTCGGTTTTCGAACGGTCATAATGCCCCAGGGGAACATCTCTCAGCTGGAGAAGAAGGACGTGCCCAAAATAGAGCTCCTGGGAGCCAAGAACATAAAACAGGCTTTAGGGATCATATTATAATAATAAGGAATTTTTCATGGGTATTTTCATTTTTCGTTTTTTTATTGTCGCTCTTATAACTGCGGCCGGTTATTTTTTCCCTCCATTCCAGCTCGATCGTTACATCGGAGCGGGGATAGGGTTTGTGTTGAGCGTTTTAATCGTCTACCTGGAGACCAGGATTCGCAAAAGCCAGTTCAAGATTATCTGGAGTTCGACGGTGGGCACCTTAGCCGGAGTCCTTCTGGGTTGGGCCCTTGGCTCGATTTACCAGACGATTGCCGACGACAATCCCACCACGACTTTCATCAGGATATTTTTTCTCCTCATCATGCCCTATATCGGCTTCCTGGTCGGGACGCGAAAGTTCGAGTGGCTGGAGCCGCTCCATCTCCTGCGGTTTTTCAAGGAGAAAAGTGTGAGCAGTGATTACAAGATTCTCGATACCAGCGCGATTATCGATGGACGGATCGCGGACATCTGTGACACGGCTTTCATCGGAGGGTCTCTCGTTATCTCTCAATTTATCCTTAAGGAGCTCCAGCTGATCGCGGACTCTCCCGATGGAGTCAAGAGACAGAGAGGGAGAAGAGGATTGGAGGTGCTCGATCATCTTCAGAAATCCTCCCAGGTGTCCTCATTGATTTCAGACGTTGACTTTCCTGAAATCAAGGATGTCGACTCCAAGCTCATTGAGCTGGCCAAGCATATGGACGGGAAGATCATCACCAATGATTTTAACCTCAACAAGATTGCTCAGCTTCAGGGGATTCCAGTTTTGAACATCAACGAGCTCGCCAATGCTTTAAAACCCGTTGTCCTGCCTGGAGAAACGATAAGAGTCTTTATCCTTAAGGAAGGGAAAGAAAAGGACCAGGGTGTTGCTTACCTGGACGATGGAACCATGGTCGTGGTTGACAATTCCAGGAGGATGATCGGCCAGAATATCGACATCACCGTCACTTCTGTTCTCCAGACAACTGTGGGAAAGATGATATTCGGACGCTACAACGAAGAGTCCAGATGAAAAGAGTCTCGGCGATCATCGTAGCCGCGGGTGAGGGACAGCGCTTCGGATCCCCCAAACAATTCGCTCCTTTAGGAGGGAAGCTGGTCCTGGATTGGTGCCTGGAGGCGTTTGATGCTCACGCTGAAGTGGATGAGATCATCCTGGTTGTCAAGGATAAGGCGAAAGGGAATGAGTATCTCCAGCGATATGGAAAGGTTGCTGCAGTTGTCAGGGGAGGAAAGAAGAGACAGGATTCTGTCCTCTCCGGGTTTCAGCAGCTTGATCCCGCCCAAGCAGAGGTCGTGCTGGTCCATGATGGGGTCAGGCCTTTCATCCGCGGTGCGCTGATCAGCCGCGTCATCCAGGCAACCCGGGAAAGAGGAGCTGTGATTCCCGTGATTCCGGTTGAGGACACCATAAAGATCGTCGAAGGGGAGGAAGTGAAACAGACACTGGAAAGAGAGAAACTGTTCAGAGCACAGACTCCGCAGGGCTTCCTTTATTCCACGCTGAAAAAAGCTCTGGATAAGGCCAGCGAAGAAGGCTTTTACGGAACAGATGAGGCCTCTCTGGTGGAGAGGGTTGGAGAGAGCGTTGGTGTCGTCCAGGGAGACGTCAGGAACATCAAAGTCACTACCCCTGAGGATCTGAAGATGGCGGAGGTCTTCTTTGAAAGTTAGAGCAGGGCTCGGCTATGACATCCACAGGCTGGAAGAGGGGCGGAAGCTCTTTCTCGGGGGGGTGGAGGTTGATTTTCCCAAGGGGTTGTTGGGGCATTCGGATGGCGATTGCCTGATCCATGCCGTTATCGATGCCCTTCTGGGTGCCTCGGGAGAGAGCGATATCGGTCGTCTTTTCCCGGATGAAGATCCGCAGTACAAGGGGATGCGGGGCACGGAGATGTTGAGGAAAGTGATGGCCAGAATCAGAGAGAAAAACATGGAAATCCTGAACATCGATTCCGTCATCGTTGCCGAGAAGCCCAAGCTTGCCGCCTATATTCCTCGGATGAAAAAGGTTCTCTGCCCTATCCTTGAAGTCGAGGAGGATGATCTGGGGATAAAGGCCAAGACCAATGAAGGGCTGGGCTCTGTCGGCCGGGAAGAAGCCATCGCCTGCTGGGCTCAAGCTCTCGTCCGGAAAAAGGACTGAACAGAAAAAAAGTAACCCGTCTTTTCGAAATAGAAAGCAAAGTTTCCCATTTAACATCTCCCTCTGATTCTCTTCTGCTCAAACATTTCGACCGCCGGATGGCTTCCCTTGAGGGTGGCGAAAGAATGGCGTTAAAAATCTGAAGGGAGCGAGGGGATTTCCAAAAACATTTCTATCCTTCTTTTTAATCAAGGATTTGGGAATGCTTCCATTGCCGTGGATAAAATCTGAGATTAATTATAAAATAGGGAAGCCGGAGGCTGACCTCATGAAAATTCGAGTCCGTTTCGCTCCCAGCCCGACAGGATTTCTCCATGTGGGAAACGCCAGGACCGCTCTGTTTAACTGGCTCTTTGCCCGTCAGGCGAACGGCGTTTTCGTGCTCAGGATCGAAGACACGGATAGAGAGAGGTCCGCGGATAAATACGAAAAGAGCTTGATGGACGACCTCCGCTGGCTCGGGCTGGACTGGGATGAAGGGCCTGATGTCGGGGGGCATTTTGGCCCTTACCGGCAGTCCCAAAGACTGGAGATCTATAAAGGTTATACCCAGAGCTTGCTGGACAAGGGAAAGGCCTACTACTGTTTCTGTCCTCCCGAAGAGCTGGAAAAGACGAGGGAAGAGTCGATCGCTTTGGGGAAGATGGCGGTTTACAGCGGGAAATGCCGCTCCCTTTCCCCGGAGGAATCGCGGCGAAGAGTCGATTCAGGGGAGGAAGCAGCGATCAGACTCAGGACTCCTGACAGCGGCAGCCTGGATTACCATGACCTTGTCAGAGGGAAGCTGAGCTTTGATTTGGGCTTGATCGGGGACCCGGTCATCGTCCGGTCCAACGGACTCCCGGCCTATAATTATGCCGTGGTCATTGATGATCTTCTGATGGAGATCACCCATGTCATCAGGGGTGAAGACCATATCTCCAACACTCCCCGACAGCTTCTCGCTTACAAGGCTCTCGATTTCTCCCCTCCCCAGTTTGCCCATCTGTCCATGGTTATGGGCAAGGACAACACGCGTCTGAGCAAGCGGCATGGCGCCGCAGCGGTCGAACAGTTTAAGAAGGATGGATTTCTTTCCTCAGCCCTTTTCAATTACCTCTCCTTGCTGGGTTGGGCTCCTCCAGATGGGCAGGAAGTGCTCGCCAAGAATGAGCTGGTGAGACTTTTCGATTTAGAGAAAGTCAGCCGTTCCTCCGCCATCTTCGACTACGACAAGTTCAACTGGATCAACCGTCAGCATATCAAGAAGCTCACTCCGAGTCAGAAAGCTGAGCTGGCCTATCCCCATTTAAGGAGAGCCGGCTTCTTGCCCGAGAAAACAGCCGAAGCTCAGCAGGAGTGGCTGGAGAGGATGGTTGAGGTGCTGTCCAACCGCATTGACCGCTTTAGTGATTTACCCCAGGAGGCGCGGGTGTTTTTCGTGTTCACTCCTCAGGAGATGGACGAGGAAGCCAGAAAGGAGCTGGAGGCCGGCTGTGCACCCCAGGTCATCGGGCATTTTGCCGAGAAAATCTCTCAGGTCAAAGAGTTTAATTATGACCGGTTCGCTGCCTTTGCCCAGGAAATCAGGGAAGAGACGGGCTGCAAGGGTAAAGACCTGTACCATCCGCTCCGGATTGTCCTTACGGCCAAGGCTTCAGGGCTTGAGCTGGATAAATTAATCCCGTTGGTTGAAGAGGGCGCCAGGCTGGACTTTCCTCTGCCCGTGAAGAATTGTTCGCAGCGGGTGTCTGAAGTGCTGGAGGTTTTAAAGAAATGAAAACGCCTGAATCCACGGAGAAACGTCATGAAGGATGAGGTGAAAAAAAAGGAAGACAGTAAGAACGAGGAGGCTGCAGCCCCAGCGACGGTGACTCCCCCGTCCAATTTTATAAGAGATATCATCGAGAGAGATATAAAGGAAGGAAAGAACGGGGGTCGGATTCATACCCGTTTTCCTCCGGAACCGAACGGCTATCTTCACATCGGGCATGCGAAATCCATCTGTTTGAATTTCGGGCTGGCTGCGGAATACGGAGGGCTCTGCAACCTGAGGTTCGATGATACCAACCCCAGCAAGGAAGAGGTGGAGTACGTTGACTCGATCATGAAGGATGTCCGCTGGCTCGGTTTCGACTGGGAGGATCGTTTATTCTACGCTTCCGACTACTTCGAGAAGCTCTACGAGTATGCGCTCAAGCTGATTAAAAAGGGCAAGGCCTACGTCTGTGACCTGAGCGCTGATGAGATCAGGGAGTACCGGGGAACCTTGACCGAACCCGGCAGGAACAGCCCCTACCGCGACCGCTCGGTCGAGGAGAACCTGGATCTGTTCGAGCGTATGCGGAAGGGAGAATTTCCGGATGGCTCCCGAACCCTCCGGGCCAAGATCGATATGTCCTCACCGAACCTGAACCTACGGGACCCGGTCATGTACCGCATCTTAAAGGCCTCCCATCACAGGACAGGAGATAAGTGGTGTATTTATGCCACCTACGACTGGGCCCACGGCCAGTCGGATTCCATCGAAGGAATCACCCACTCCATCTGCACCCTGGAATTCGAAGACCACCGGCCGCTGTACGATTGGTTTATCGAGCAGTTGGGCATCTTCCACTCCCAACAGATTGAGTTTGCCCGTCTCAATCTCAACTATACAGTGATAAGCAAGAGGAAGCTTCTGCAATTGGTGGAGGAAGGACATGTCACGAGCTGGGATGACCCTCGGATGCCGACCATTTCGGGCCTGCGGCGGCGGGGTTACACGCCCGAATCCATCCGGGATTTCTGCGAGCGGATCGGAGTGGCCAAGAAAGAGAGCACCGTGGATATCGCGCTCCTTGAACACTGCCTGCGGGAAGATTTGAATAAACGCGCGCAGCGGGTGATGGTGGTGCTGAATCCTGTTCGGCTCATCATCGACAATTATCCTGAGGACAAGGTGGAAGAGCTGGATGCCGTGAACAACCCCGAGGACGAGTCGATGGGGATAAGGAAGGTACCTTTCTCCCGGGTGCTCTATGTCGAACGGGAGGATTTCCGCGATGATCCGCCGAAAAAATGGTTCCGCTTAGCCCCGGGACGCGAAGTACGCCTGAAGCATGCCTATTACGTTACCTGCACCGATGTCGTCAAAGACGAACACACGGGCGAGGTCGTTGAGCTGCACTGCACCTATGACCCGGAGTCTCGGGGAGGCTGGACAAAGGATAATCGCAGAGTCAAAGGGACGATGCACTGGGTTTCAACCGCCCATGCTTTTCCTGTCGAAGTCCGGCTGTACGATAATCTCTTCTCCAAAGAGGACCCCGGTGATGTCGAGGATAATGCGGATTTCAAGGCAAACCTGAATCCCAAATCCCTGGAGACGCTCGCTTCCTGCCAGGCAGAGCCGGGTCTCAAACAGGCGAAGCCAGGAGACCGGTACCAGTTCTTAAGACAGGGATATTTCTGTGTGGATACAGGAGATTCAAAGCCTGGCAGTCCCGTCTTCAACCGGACTGCCACGCTCCGTGACACCTGGGCAAAGATAGAGAGGACGCAGAAGGCGTCAGAAGAATAAATAGCCTGAATTACTCGAAAAAATTGGAGAAAATAAGCCGCTTGAACTCGCTCATCGAGGCTCTCCGGTCTTCTCGCCTCCGGGTGAGTAAGGTCTTTATTCAGAAAAGGACAAAGAATAAAAAGGTCACGGAGGTCATCAATCTGGCCAGAGCCAGGCGCGTACCCTATTTCTTCGTCCCCAAAGAAAGGCTTGACCGGTTGGCCCGGGACCATCAGGGCTCTGTCGCCTTCGTCTCCCCCAAGGAATTCTCCTCCCTGGAGGATGTATTGACTGCTGCAGAGATTCCCCTGCTGGTTTTACTGGACGGGATAGAGGACCCGCAGAACCTGGGTGCGATCATCCGGACAGCCGAAGGCGCGGGGGTCGGCGGCGTCATCCTGCCCGAGAGGAGGATGGCTGGGATTACAGAGACGGTCTCGTCTGTTTCAGCCGGTGCCCTGGAGCATGTTAAAGTCACCAGAGTGAAAAATCTAGCCAGGACTATGGACGATCTGAAGGACCGGGGTGTATGGCTGGTGGGTGCTGAAGGCGGGCAGAAAGAATACTGGTATGAGTTCGATTATAGCCAGCCCGTTGGTCTGGTGCTGGGTTCGGAAGGGAAGGGATTGCGTCCCCTCGTCAGGAAAAAGTGCGACAAAATCCTCTCCATCCCTCTCTTCGGACGGATAACATCCCTGAATGTGTCTGCGGCTGCCGCGATTTTTCTGTATGAGATTGTGCGGCAGAGAAGATCAAGAAAGATTGAATAAAATGAAGGCCGAAACGGTATTCATAACAGCAGAGAAGCAAAAATGTCAGAGGAAACAGCAGTCCGCAGAGAATTTCTTCTTCAGAAGGGCAGGTTTGTGATGGCAAAGGACAAGGCCCTTTCCGAGCGCGAGATTATAATATTGGTCAAGAGAGGAAACAAAGAAGCCTACCAGGCTATCGTCGAACGCTACATGAAGAGGGCCTATTACATCGCCTTAGGCTTTGTCCGCAACCCGCAGGATGCTTTGGATATCTCCCAGGAAGCATTCATCAAAGCTTTCCGCAGGATAAAGAGCTTCGACATTGAAAGGCCTTTCTTTCCCTGGTTCTACAAGCTGATGAAGAACTTCTGTCTCGACCATCTCAAGCGCCGTAGCCGTATCCAGGAGGTCCCTTTGGAGGAGAGCCGCGTCCTTAAAGAAGAGCATGAGGACCGGGAGATGAAGGAAGTCCTGTGGAAGGGAATAGAGAGTCTTCCCGTGGAGCAGAGAGAGACGATCATTCTGCGCTACTTTCAGCAGTTGTCCTACCAGGAGATCTCAGAGATCACGGGAAAACCCGTCGGCACGGTTATGTCTTCTCTGTTCTATGCCAAAAAAAGACTGAAAGAGACGATCAAGAAATATCTGAATCTCGGAGGTTAAAACCAAGGGAGTGTGTTATGGACCACCAGAAGATAAAAGAACTCATTTCTTCCTACCACGATGGGGAGCTTGATGAGGCGCAGAAAAAGCGGGTTGAGAGGCATTTAGAAGAGTGCCCTGAGTGTAGAAAAGAGTTCGAAGAAATGGGGAAGTTTGAGGAGGTGATGAGTCAAATGGAGCTCAAAAAACCCCAAAAGGAGGCTTGGCAGATGTATTGGACTTCGGTGTATAACCGCCTGGAAAGAGGAATCGGCTGGATTTTATTTTCGATCGGAGCTATAATTCTACTCTTTTTTGGCGGTTACAAGCTGGTAGAAGGAATCATTCAGGATGCATCCACTCCGCTTATATTGAAGATCGGGATCCTGAGCATCTTGGGAGGCCTGGTCGTATTACTGGTTTCTTTGCTCAGGGAACAGCTTTTTGTCCGCAGAAGGGAACGCTATAAGGAGATTGAGAAATGATAATGGTGAACACGGATTTTGTCTCTGGAAAAAAGATTACGAAAATGTTGGGTCTTGTTCGGGGAAACACCATCCGTGCCCGTCATATCGGCAAGGATATCAAAGCGGCGCTCAGGAATATCGTCGGAGGCGAGATCACAGACTATACCAAGATGATGGCTGAATCGCGGGAGCAAGCCCTGGACAGGATGGTGGAAGAGGCTGAGTCGCTGGGGGCGAACGCCATCATCAATGTTCGATTTGCAACTTCAATGATCATGCAGAACGCTGCTGAAATATTGGCCTACGGGACCGGGGTGGTTGTGGAGTAAGGATTTGGATCCGGTTCAATAAGAAAAAAGGTTTCTCTTCCATTTTGTGTGGGTAATTTTAAGACTAAAATACACGGAAATGGCTTCGCTCCCTTCAGATTTTTAACGCCATTCCCTCACCGTCCCGCCTCAGTGAATAAGCGAAGGGCAGTGGGGGGAGAAAACCGTTTGAAGGCTGAGCGGGCACGGTTCCTCACCGAAGAGGTGAGGAGAGCGGAGCCTGAAACCGAGCAGCTTTTGACTCGCTGGGGCAAAAGCTGCGTGTTTTCGGAATCCACTGGCCTGAGCTTTCTCAAACATACTCGGCGGCCGATTTAATCGGCTTCCCTCGATGGACGGTTCGGCAAGGCTAAACCTGAAAGGTCGCTTCTTCCATTCCCGTGTATTTTACCCACACTATCTGGAAGAGATTCGAAAAAAGAAACGGAACCCTAAGTTTCATAAAAAGAAAATATTGTTTTTGTGACATTCTTTTCTTATTTCTTCAGGCTAAATGCTAACCTGGATTTCTCCGATGTGGGCTTTTCTGAGGAAGAAAGCATGCCACCAGGGAATCATCTCTATTTCCGTGACGAGGGAAACATCTGACCTGAAGGGAAAGCGGCGCTGTAACAGATTACGCCTTTATAATCAACTGTCACGGAAACAGAGATGCTTGCCCACCAGTTGTTAGCTTGACAATAATTCGGGCAACTCTATAGAATAGACGGGTATATTGGACAAGGTTCTATCTCTGGAGCGATGAAAGAAGAAAAGGATTTCTACCAGCTTGAAAAACCGATCTTGCTCCTGAAGGAGAAGATCGGAGAGCTGTTGTCGAGCGAGGAGGAAGAGGAGAGGAAGAAGATCCCTCAGCTAAGACAGAAGATCGAGAAAGAGTGGAAGAAGATCAGCCCGCTTCTGACCGCTCTCCATATCGTCCAGATCGCCCGTCATCCCAAACGGCCGTATACAATGGATTACCTTGGTTATCTGACCCAGGATTTCATTGAGATGCATGGCGACCGCCGGGCAGGAGATGACCCCGCGATCATAGCGGGTTTGGGTTTTTACCGGGGCCGCACCGTGGCTTTTATCGGGCATCAGAAAGGGCGGACCACCAAGCAGAGGCTGGACCGCAATTTCGGTCAGCCCAATCCAGAAGGCTACCGGAAGGCGCTCCGGGTAATGAAATTGGCTGAAAAATTCGGACATCCGGTCGTCACTCTTATCGATACTCCAGGAGCCTATCCCGGTATAAGAGCCGAAGAACATGGGCAGGCCGAAGCGATCGCCTCTAACCTCAAAGAGCTCTCAAAGCTGCGGGTTCCTGTGGTCAATGTGGTTATAGGTGAAGGCGGGAGTGGCGGTGCGCTGGCCATAGGCGTCGGTGACGTCATTTTGATGCTCGAGCATTCCTTCTACTCCGTGATCTCTCCGGAAGGCTGTGCCGCTATCCTCTGGAAAGACCAGGAAGCCACTTCCCTGGCTGCCATGAGCTTGAAGATGACGGCCAATGACCTTCTGGAAATGGGTATTATCGATAAGATCATCCCCGAACCTCCTGGAGGGGCTCACGTTGATTTTGAACAGACCTTTAAGAACGTGGATAAAGAGCTGAATCAGGCCTTGAAGAGGCTGGAGAAGATGTCGGTAGAGAATAGATTGAAGGCAAGATACGAAAAGTTCAGAAAGATCGGGGTGTTTACAGAGAAATGAAAAAACAGATTCCTGCTGTGAAGGGAACAAAAGACATCCTTCCCGGCGAGGCCAAAAAATGGCAGTGTGTCGAGGTTATGGTCAAGTACATCTGTGAACTCTACGGCTACAAGGAAATCAGGACGCCGGTCTTCGAGGCGACAGAGCTCTTTGAAAAAGGGACAGGGGAGACCTCGGATATCGTCATCAAGGAGATGTACACCTTCGTCGATAAGGCTGGGCGTTCTTTAACCTTGAGGCCTGAATACACCCCTTCTGTGGTGCGCTCCATCATCGAGAACCGGCTCTATCTGAAGCCTGAACCCTTGAGGTTTTATTACATCGGCCCCATGTTCCGTTATGACAAACCCCAGAAAGGACGTTACCGCCAATTCCACCAGCTGGATGTTGAGGTCTTCAACGAGGAGGACCCGGCTGTGGATGCGGAGCTGGTGGAGATGGCGGATCATCTTCTCCAGGAGCTCCATGTCGCGGGCACGGAAACCCTGGTGAATTCTGTCGGCTGCAAAAAATGCCGGCCTTTTTATACTAAGGAGCTGAGGAGCCAGGCAGAACGTGCGAGGGAGGCTCTTTGTCCGGACTGCAGAAGGAAGGTTATCACCAATCCCTTGCGGATTTTTGATTGCAAAGTTGAAGCATGCAGGGAGATCGCCCAGACTTTTCCCAAGATCACGGATTATCTCTGCCAGGAATGCAGGGAGCATTTTAACCGGTTCTGTGAGCATCTGGATTTTTTCGGGATCAAGTACAGGATCGAGCCCCGTCTGGTTCGAGGATTGGATTATTACACCAAAACGACTTTCGAGATCATCTCCACCAAGCTTGGCGCTCAGGACGCCATTATAGGCGGGGGGAGGTATGATGATATGATGAAGGAATTTGGAGGCCCTGACATCTGCGCGATCGGGTTTGCCATGGGCCTGGAGAGGTTGCTTTCGGTCGTCCCTTTTAAAAAAAAGAGAGAGCCGTTCCTCTATGTGGCTTATCTGGGTGAAGAAGCCAAAAGGGCCGGGATGTCACTGGTCCGGCTCTTGCGCAGAGAAGGAGTGGAATGCCTGCTGGAGTACAGGGATAAAAGCCTGAAGACGCAGATGGGCCGGGCGAACAAGTTGGGAGCTTCCTGGGTCTTGATCATCGGTGAAGAGGAAGTCAGGAAGGAGAGATACCAGCTGAAGAACATGGCCACAGGCCAGCAGGAAGAGAAAAGCCGGGAGGAAATACTGGGCGTCATCCGGAAGGCCTCATAGAGACATTTCCCACTATTCGCTGGATGGACTCGATGGAAAAAGGAAAATCATCGGAGTGGAGACGGACAGCCTACTGCGGAGAGATCCGCTCTGAGCATGGCGGACAGGAAGTGACTCTTTTTGGCTGGGTCAACAGACAGAGAGATATGGGAAACCTGGTCTTTATCGACCTGAGAGACAGAGAGGGAGTGGTTCAGGTCGTTGTTCCTTCGGACAACGAGGAGTTCCTGGATAAGGCGAAGAAAGTCAGGATGGAGAATGTGCTGGCAGTTAAAGGGATTGTGAAGGAAAGAGAGAGAAACGCCCGTAATCCTCAGCTTCCCACCGGTGATGTGGAAGTGGTGGCCAAGGAGCTGAAGGTTTTAAGTGCCTCCAAGGTCCCTCCTTTTGTCATCGCTGACCCCCCTCAGGCATCAGAGGAACTGCGCTTCAAATACAGGTACATGGACATGAGACGGCCTGCCATGCAGCGGAATATCAAGCTCCGCCACCAGGCCGCCCTTGGCGTCCGTAATTATCTCAGTGAAAACGGCTTTCTGGAGATAGAGACTCCTTTCCTGACCAAGTCCACACCTGAAGGAGCCAGAGACTACCTTGTGCCGAGTCGAACCTACAAAGGGAGGTTCTACGCTCTTCCTCAATCCCCTCAAATTTTCAAGCAGCTCCTGATGATAGCGGGTTTTGACCGTTACTTCCAGATCGTCCGCTGCTTTCGCGATGAGGATTTCAGGGCAGACCGCCAGGCTGAATTCACCCAGATCGATATCGAGATGAGCTTTATCGAGCGGGATGAGGTGTTCACCCTTGTTGAGGGGATGATGGCTTCTCTCTTCAAGCTCATAGGAGTGAAAGTGACCCTTCCGTTTCCCCGCTTCAGCTATGAGGAAAGCATGGAAAGGTTTGGGACCGACAAGCCTGATTTGCGCTCTGAGATGGAGATCGTGGACTTGACCGGAATCGGCGCGAGCCTGGCTTCCACGCTCTTGAAAGAAGCCCTTTCTGCCGGAGGGGTCTTGAAGGGACTGGCGGCAGCAGGACAAGGTTCTCTTTCCCGAAACCAGCTTGATAAACTCAACCAGAAGGCGAAGGACCTTGGGGCCAAGGGGGTCGTGTGGATCAAGAGGGAGGATGGCTTCAAGTCTTCCTTGAAGACAGAGGAGAAGGACCTCAGCCTCATCTGGGACAAGTTAGGCGCCCAGGCCGGGGATTTGGTGCTCCTGGTAGCGGATGAAAAAGCGGTCGCTTTAAAAGTTTTGGGAGAGTTAAGGAATGAATTCGTTCGAAATCGCGTGGACAACGGAAAGACCTTCCAGTTCGCCTGGATTACAGACTTCCCCCTCTTCGAGTGGAGCGAGGAAGAGAAACGCCTTGTCTCCATGCATCATCCTTTCACCTCACCTCACGAGGCTGACCTTGATCTTCTGGAGAAAGATCCTTTCAAGGTCCGGGCCAAGGCTTACGACCTGGTCCTGAACGGCTTCGAGATCGGCGGAGGATCGATCCGGATCCACAACCTGGAACTCCAGAAAAGAATCTTTGAGATCCTTGGGTTGAGTGAGAAGGAGACCAGGGCAAAGTTCGGCTTTTTTCTTGATGCTCTGACCTACGGTGCGCCGCCTCACGGCGGTATTGCTTTGGGGTTTGACCGGATCGTGATGCTCCTGGCTGGCGAAAAATCTATCCGGGATGTCATTCCCTTTCCCAAGACCACCAGCGCCTTGTGTCTTCTGACCGGGTCACCCGCAGAGATCGCCCCAAAGCAGCTGGAAGAGCTGGGATTGAAGAAGACCAAGGAATAATCCACGTCTTCACTGATCGGGGGATGGGATTCATCCGTTGCTCAACCTGATTTCTTTGTCTGTTTTTCTTCCTCGACTTTCCGGACATAGTCTTCAAAGGCGGCCTTCCCCTCGTCGCGCCAGAAATCTTTGTAGTGACTCCAGTCCTTTCGCTCGACCTTTTCCGTGAAGAAAGGCCAGCGGTCGCGGAGCCTGGAACGGAACGGTTCATGACGGTCTCCGACACGGTGGCCAAAACCGCTGAAAAGGATCTTGGCCAGGATGACGATTCCAAAGGCCTGCCAGTAGCTGATCTTTCCCAGACCGAAGAGAGCCGGCATGAGCCAGTTCCAGAGGAGTTTGACCACCAGGCCGAAGATGAAGGCGAAGACAACGGCAAAAGCCAATCCGAGAATGACCATGCCGATTATACGAAGGAATCTTAGAAACCGATTGGGCTCGATTCCCCAGTGGGTATGGACATTACTGTTTTCCATCTGAATCCTCCTTTAAGATAGTTTCACTGATTCGGTGAGTTTTTGTCTTATCTTTTTCAACGCGCGTGATTTCCTTGCCAGGAGAGTCCCGATCGGGACTCCCCAGGCATCAGAAAGTTCACGGAAAGAACCTCCGTCGAATTCAGTCGCGATAACCACGGCCCTTTCCTCGTCGTTTAAATAATCCATAGCTTGAAAGATCTTTTCTTGAAGCTCCCTCTTCTCGAATTCGTCGGCTGTATCCATTGATGAGGCCAGGATTGCCTCCGAAAGGGATAAAATGTCCTTCCTTTTTCTGAGAAGGTCAACCACACGGTTCCGCAGGGACTGGTAGATGTAGGCGGAAAGGTTTTCGATAGGAGCTCCGATGTCCGCCCTGTCGAAGATATGCAATATCACATCCTGCACGACATCCTCCGCGTCCCGTTCAGCCGTATCATCGATCAATTTCCGGACGTAACCGATCCATTTCTTGTATTCTGTCTTGAAAAATTCAACGATCTTGTTCACCGGTTCTTTCCGTGATTTTATTTCTTATACGTTGAGACGAAAACGCCGGCTGTTTATTGCTTGGAATTTTGAGAAAGCCAATTTAACTCGAAGAAGAAGCGGGATGTTTGACCGGCCTGGTTTCAACCAGGAAGGCACTGATTACGGCCAGAATCATGAACAGGAACATCCACCAGAGTGCTGTGGGGGCGATCCAGGCCAGGAGCTGAAGAGCTGAGAGCGCTTCCCCGTTTTCAGGGGTCAGAAAATATCCCAGGAGGATGTTCGAGGCCGCATAGAGCAGTCCGGTCAACGCTCCGCAGATGACTCCCAGAGCCATTCGCCTGGGAAGAGAGGCTCCCCCGGCCCAGGCAGATGACGCCGCTGCTGCCAAGGCAGGAACCCAGAGAGCCAGCCACCAGATGTCTCCGAATGTCGGGATGTGGCCAAGCAGGTTGAAGTAGACCATGTCCATGGCCGCCAGCAGCAGGGCTCCTCCCAGGAGGCAGAGAGAAAGATGCCAGTATCTTGCTCTTGAGCCCGCTCGCTTTTCCTGGCGCTCGCGGATTCGGCGGCGGATGTTCAGAGGAAAGTTGTAGAAAAGATCAAACACAGCATGTTCCAGGAGAGCGCCTCTTTCGCCGAAGACAGGCACGATGTGCACCGCTCCCGTCGCCCAGTGTCCGGCCATGAAGCGGGCCAGGTCGGGGTAACGGTAAGCCATCTGGATGGGAAAAGCCAGATAGCCGATGTATTTGAAGAAGCTCAGAAAGAAAGCGATGCTGTAATCCTTGAAATTCCTCTCCCGCAGGACGAGACCGGTGACATACAGGCCCCGGACAAGCGATCCAGGCGAGATGGGAGTGAGCTGGAAGAGTCCCAGGATGATCCCCGCATGAAGAGTGGCCTGCTGCCAGGACAGTTCAGGATGCAGCCTGACGTAGATCAGGGCTACCGCGACCGAGACGATCTGGGTCACCGGAAGGGTGCAGACATGGACAGCCAGGCTTTTTAAATATTTCTGGATGAAGGGTTCCTTGATCTGAGATGTGATGTGCGAGGCCTCTTTTTTGGTCAGCATCCCTTTTTTCTGTCCCTGAAAAATGATCTCTCTCAGCCACTTCTCCCTGGCTTCAGCTTTGAAGTACAGCCTCAAAGGCCTGACGAAGATATTATCCAGGGACCGGAGAAAGAACCGCCAATCTGAGAAGAACTTGTGCATTTTTGCCGGGAAAATGGCCAGCGGCAGATGGACAAAGAATCTCGAAGGATGCTCGGCCAGCCTCTTTGCCCGTTTCTCGTCCACTCGACCTGACCGGTGCCAGCGGATAAGAATCTCCGCTATCCGGGCCCGCACCGACCGGCCGAGATAATTCAGGCTGGTCAGGAGATGTCCAAAGTGCTGCTTGTAGTCCTTTCGTCCCCACAGTTTGCGGATGAACCGGCCCAGAAAGGGCAGGAGTCCCAGGATGTACAGGACTGCGGCCAGGAATCTCTTTTTTTCCAGCCGGTCTGCTGCCTCCTCATCAATGGTGTTGCGAATCCTCCATCCTGTGATACTGCTGTTGAGGATGGAGGCCCATAGCCTGGGTCTGATGAGCAGCTGAAAATGGTGGTGAGGGATATCGGGGAGAGAATCCCGGTAGCGGCTTTCTTTTTCTTTGAGCTCTTCAAGGACCTCCTTCATTCCTGTAAAAGCCTCGGGATGAGCGTTGGTGAACTCCTGAAGCCGGCTTATGTTTCCCCGGTCGAACTGCACCAGGCTTCCTCTCCCGATGCCCTGGAAGATGAGCTTGAAGTCTGCCGGGCTCATCGGAAGGAAAAGGTGGAGAGCGAGTCCGGCCCGAAAGTCAACGGCCACATGGCCCTCTACAGGATTGGGGTCGCTGACTCTCCTTTTGAGCACATTGGGCTGGCTTTTGCAGGTCCACCATTCGTACTGCCGGGCGATCTCGAAAGCTCCCATCTCGTGCATCAACCGCACGAGGCGCCTCATGAATGTTTGTTTTGCCCTATATTCAGGCGAACCAAGCTCTTTAGTGGGACTCTCCACTTTCCACTTTCTCCGGGCATCCAGGTTGTCGTCAGATTCAAGGCGCCACAGGCGCCCGTCGATCCATTCGCTGATCTCGCCGCAGCTGCCGAGCGTGGTGTCGACAAAGGTGGCCAGTATGTTCACGACCGACTCTTCCGAGCCGAGCTTCAAACCTGCCCCTTGCCGGATAAGCTTCTGCCACAGGGCACCCGCTCTGGCTGCATCGGGGTTGACCTGGAGGGAGAAAGGGCCCTGGAACCCAAGGGCATAGATCAGGTTGCGGAACAGCCTGGCAAAACCCGAGGGCGGGATGAAGACCTTCAGGGCATAGAACCGGCTGGCATCAAGGCCTTGGATCTGGCCTCGGATGGGCTGGAGGTCTTTGACTTTCACCTTGTAGACCTGGCCGGCAAAACCTCCTCCTACAAACTCTTCCACTTCCAGCCTCAAGCGTCCCTTTCCGCCGGGTATCACACCCTTAACCTCATAACTGAGTTCAGTCCCAGGGTCGTAGCGCTGGACACGCAGAGGACGGAGAATTTTCTGGTTCTGGAAGATCTCTTCTAATTCCTGGCAGGTTTTGACCGAGTATTCGGGTTTCATTCAGAATGCTTTCATCAGGACTTAAGGCATATCCTGTTTTGCTCGTCTGATTCCTTTTCCGTTTTCTAAAGAGAAGCTTATAACAAAGCATCGATAGGTTGTCAACGAGGGATGAAAATGTGTGTCAAGGCAAAGCAAAAACTTCCGGCTTTGAGCATAGTGAAAATGGGGAATGGTACGATTTTCTTTAGAGGAGGCCTGTTTTTCGGTTGAAATCCGCTATCAGATCGTCGATCTCCCCTTCTTTCGACTGGATATTCTTCCAGTAATCAGGATAGTCATACCACTGGGCATTCAGCTCCTCCACGCCTTTGCCCTGCTGTTCGACCCAGGTGAAGTATTTGAGGTTGTGAATTCTTAGCCTGTCTTGGTAGCTCAGTTCGAGCATATGGTCAATCCTCGCTCCTATCAGGGAATGATGATAGTCTTTGGCCGCCTCGAGTTCAGTGTACCGTCCGCGGGCTTGGCTTAGCTCCCGCAGACGGCTCTGGTAAAGCTCCATGGAATCGGTGAACACGGTCAGGACCACGTCTTTCGGAGTGAGCTCGTAGTATTTCGTAAACTTGATGGAAGCGAGAAGATTGCCCACGCTGGAGATTCCCAGCAGGGGAAGGTCATGGATCATGGTTGCGGATACTCCCATTTTATTCAGGAATTTCTTCCCAGCCGGTTCGTTGAACAGCCTGATGAGGGAGAGGCAGTCGCTGTCGTCCACAGCGATAACCATGTCCGTGTTGCGGACGTTATGGATCCAGGGAACATGCTTGTCTCCGATCCCCTCGATGCGATGTCCTCCAAAGCCGTTGAGGAGGAGAGTGGGGCACTGGAGGGCTTCCCCCACAACGGTTTTGGCAGCAGGAAACCTCTCTTTGAGATAGTCTCCGCAGCCCGATAGCGTCCCGGCAGAGCCGGATGCGGCGACAAAGCCCGCAAACCGTTCTTTGGCAGATATTGATTTTTCGAGGACTTCTTCTGCCGCACTCCCCGTGACCCCGTAATGCCAGAGGTAGTTCCCGAACTCGTCAAACTGGTTGAAGACCACGGTGTCCTCTCTGGTTTTCCGGAGTTCCCAGCACTTATCGAAGATTTCTTTGACGTTGCTCTCGCAGCCGGGTGTCTGGATCACCTCGCCCGCAAGCTGGGAGAGCCAGTCAAAGCGCTCCTGGCTCATTTCTTTAGGCATGATGGCAATGGATTCGCAGCCAAGTAGAGTGGAGTCATAAGCGCCGCCGCGGCAGAAATTTCCCGTCGAGGGCCAGACCGCTTTTTGCCGGGTGGGGTCGAACTGGCCGGTGACCAGCCTGGGAACCAGACAGCCAAAGGTTGCGCCGACTTTGTGGGAGCCGGTGGGAAACCACTTGCCGACAAGGGCCAGGATCCGCGCCTCCACTCCGGTCAACTCTTTCGGCAGTTCCATGAAGTTCGCCTCTGCGAACAGGCCACCCCGGGAGACCGGTTCGTTCTTCCAGGTGATCCGGAAGAGGTTGAGGGGATTGACATCCCAGAGCCCGATTCCTTTAAGCTTATCTTTTATCTGTTCAGGGACCGCCTGCGGATTTTTCATCTGCTGGAAAGTGGGAATGATGATCTGGCGTTCTCTGGCCCGCTCGATAGCCCGCTTGAGTCTGGTTTCATTCTTTTCGAGGTCAATCATGGCCGGATACTCCTTAAATTTAGGATGCCAAAAAACAGGAATAATCTTTTTAGTTTTTCCGGTTTTTGTAAGGCCTTATATTTTCAACTTAAGCCAGATAATCTTAGGATTGGGCTGTTCTTCGGGTTTTTTGCTCTCTTCCCAGCTTTCGATTAAGAAGCAATTCCCATGTGTGCCGATTATTTTAGAAGAGAAAGGAATTTCTCCTGCCATGAAATTACCCTTGGTATCATATATTTCCAGATGGTCGCTCACTTGAGCTATTATCAATCCTTTGCCCAGATAGTACGGACCATAGACGATTATCGGGGCCTGCCCATCCTCTGTGATTATTTTAAAGAGGCGGGTCTTGCGAGTGAAAGATTTGACCAGATCCCCTTCAGGTGTAAATTTTCGGATGTTATAGTGCAGGGGATTCATCTCATATATGAAGTCATTCCTGTCGATGGTCATCCCGTCCTGTGTTGCTGAAAACCTGACATCCAGGACTTCTTCGGGGAGCGGTGCAAAAGAATGGATTGTTTTTCCTTGATCATCGTATTTAAGAATGGTGTTGTACGATTCTCTTCGGAATGGAAGGACTGCCCCTGAATACATGAAGATTTCATCCCGGCTGTTGAGATGGATGAAATAATGGATTCTCGGCTTGCAGAAGATCGATCGTATGAAATTGAAATTTTTATCATAAACATGAATCCTGCTGGACAAATAATCTGCCACCAGGATTTCCTGTTTACTGTTTATGTCTATGCTCACCGGAGTCGAATACTCTCCAGGGCCCTGTCCTTGTTTTCCCAATTCCTTCATGAATTTTCCGTCGGGCCCGAATATGAACACTGCCTTTTGCTGCCAGCCATCAGCCACAATGTAGTTTCCCTTGGCATCAATCTCCATATCCGTGATCAAGGCGATGGCGCATTCTGCGCTTGTGGCGAGCTGGATTTCCGATTCTTTACCAAAAATATCCTCAATGGTTTTTGCGTTCTGTAATTTTTGAATCTCGGATGGAGTGAGAGGGGAATCAATCGTAGCCTTTTCAGAGACACAACTCATGAAGATTATCAAACTCATAAATATAACGAGCTTACGCATCCCTGTTCTCCTTTTGATGGCCAATAATGGAAAGCCTCCCAAGGCTTCTGAAGTTGCTGCAGAACCATGTGCGTGTCCTTATGCCCTTAATAATCATGACGTTTCCAAAGCGATCCTGCATAGTAACTGCAGAATCTACAGGTATTCATTTTTTCCCTTCTGTTTGAGCATCTCAATAACGTCCTTCACTCTCTGGTCCTGGTCTTTGTGGGCGACGAGAAGGGCATCATCGGTATCCACAACGATCAGGTCCTGGACTCCTATCAGGGCCGTGAATTTATGGGGATTGTAGACAAGGCAGCACCGGGCATCCAGGGCGGCTGTTTCCCCCTTTAAGGCGTTCCCTTGGCCGTCCTGCGGCCAGATGTCCAGCAGAGATGACCAGGCTCCGACATCGGACCAGCCAAAGTCGCCCTTGCCCATCAGCGTCCCTTCAGCCTTTTCCATTAAAGCGTAGTCGATGGAGATCGAAGGGATCTCTTCGAATACGGAAGCGATGTGGCTCGCATCGTTGTCCCTTATAGCTTCGAGCATTCTTTTCCAGAAGGGGAACAGGGAGGAAGCGTGTTGTTCGAGCTTTCGGGCGAAAACATCCGCCTGCCAGAGGAACATGCCCGAGTTCCAGTAGTAGTTTCCTCTCTCCAGAAAAACTTCAGCCTGCTCCAGGTCGGGTTTTTCCTTGAATTGCTGGACAGGATGAAAAGGCTCTTCCCGGAACCGGAGGGGATTTTCCAGAGTGAATTGGATATAGCCGTATCCTGTTGCCGGATATGTAGGGGGCACGCCGAAGGTGATGAGGTGCTGTCCGCTGGAAGCGGCAGCGGCTGCAGCCTCCAGCTTCTTGAGGAAGAGAGTGGAATCCTGGATGAGATGGTCGGCGGGCAAGGCGGCCACGACGGCTTTTGGATTCTGGAGAAAGACCTGGGCAGTGGCCAGCATCAAGGAGGGTGCCGTGTTTTTTCCCTGAGGCTCGACAAGGAGATTTTTCTCGGGGATCAGGGGGAGAAGGCTCTTGATCACTTCGGTCTGTTGAGAATTGGCGATGAAGGAGATGTTGTTGATGGGAATTCGAGGCAGAAGACGGCCAACTGTTTCCTCGATCATCGTTTTCTCACTGATTACCGGCAGAAACTGTTTGGGCTTTTTTTGTCGGCTCAGCGGCCAGAATCGTGTGCCTGAGCCACCGGCCATGATGATGATGTGAAGATCCATTTTAGTCTCCTTTTAGACTGGCGGCAAATCCTTGAATCGAGACATGAAAGGCCAGCGGGAATCCTGATTTGCCCGGGGAATGATCAAAAAGATGTCCTCCTCGTTCCCGAATGGTCTGAGTTATGACGAATGTGGCCAGCTTCAAGTTTCGATTCAAGATTGCTCAAGCCTCTGGATCGCCTTTTCGACCACTTGCTTGACCTCGTCCTGTATGGCTTTCAGGGCTTCTTCTGTATCCGCTTCAAAGCGGAGCACCAGGGCTTCCTGGGTATTGGAAGCGCGGACCAGACCCCAACCTGTGGGAAAGATCGCCCTGACCCCGTCGACATCGATGACGGGGTATTTTTGAGCTAGCTCTTTTTTGACGTCTTCCACGATCTTGAATTTGACCTCATCCGAGGCGTAGATTCTGATCTCGGGGGTGTTGAAAGTCTGGGGGAGGTCAGAGAACATCTCAGAGATTTTTTTATCGGACCGGGAGAGGAGTTCCAGGAGACGAGCGGAGGTATAGATGGCATCGTCGAAACCGAAAAACCTGTCAGCGAAGAAGATGTGGCCGCTCATCTCTCCGGCCAGAAGAGCTTTTTCTTCTTTGATCTTCTTCTTTATCAGGGAGTGGCCGGTTTTCCACATGATGGGCCGGCCCCCCAGCTTTTCGATTTCATCGTACAGGACCTTGGAGGCCTTGACCTCTGAGATGACCGGTGCTCCGGGGTTTGAGGGGAGGATATCCCGGGAAAAAAGAACCATGAGCATGTCTCCCCAGATGATATGACCCTTATCGTCGATCACTCCGATCCTGTCGCCGTCTCCGTCGTAGGCGATGCCCAGGTCAGCCTCGGTCTCTTTGACTTTTTGAATCAGGTCTTCGAGAGCTTCGGGAAGAGTCGGGTCTGGATGATGGTTGGGGAACGTGCCGTCCATCTCACAGTAAAGAGGAATGACTTCGCAGCCTAGTTTTTGAAAAATGGGGACAGCAATGACTCCGGCTGTCCCGTTGCCGGCGTCGACGATGACTTTCAACTTCTTTTCGAGCTTGATGTTCTGCAGGATGTAATCCTGATACTCGAGAATGATGTCGTATTTTTTTACAGAAGACTCTTCTTCCTCGACGAATTCTTCGTCCTGGATGATCTTGAGGATGTACTGGATGGCTTCCCCGTAAAGCGTCTCCTTTCCCGCCATCATTTTGAACCCGTTATAATCCGGAGGATTGTGAGAGCCGGTGATGATAACCCCGGCTTCCATGTTTTTGGTGTACATGGTGAAGTAGAGAAGAGGGGTGGGAATGATGCCCAGGTCAGTGATCCGGCAGCCTGTGGAGAGAAGGCCTTTGGAGAGCGCTTCGGAAAAACGCGGGGAGCTGAGGCGGCAGTCCCTTCCCAACGCGACTTCCTTTCTGTCGTTTGTGCGGAAATAGGTGCCGATCCCTTTTCCCAATAGTTCGACCGTTTCGAGAGTCAGGTCTTTATCGACTACTCCCCTGATGTCATACTGTCTGAATATTTCTGCGTTGATTTTCACCTTATTCCTCCTGCGGTTTATCTTCCGCTGAACAATATCGGGAAAAAACGAGGATTCCTTTATTTTTCCTGGGTTGCTCTGCTCCTTCTCAGCCCTCCCGATTCTTCCGGAAAAGACAAATCTGAGGCCTTCTTTGTGGGGCGCCGGTGAACCGCGGATTCTGTGCCAGTCTTAGACCTTGAAATCGTCCTGCTTGGTCAGCTTTTTGAAGTTTTCTTCTATGGCTTCCCACTTTTCCTGGGCCTCGAGGATGAATTCGATAAATTCCCGGACCGCGCCCTTGCCTCCGGGTTTAGAGGAGACAAAGTGGCTGTTCCTTTTGATCTCGGGATGGGCATCGGCGACCGCTCCGGCCAGACCCACGGATCTGAGGACTTCCAGGTCCCCTATATCATCCCCAATATAGGCGATGTCCTCCAGGTTGAGTTCGTTTTTTTCCAGGATCTCGGCGAGAGCCTTCTTCTTATCTAAGATTCCCTGATAGACTTCAAATATCTTCAACTTCTCGGCTCTTTTTTCCAGAGATTTTGATGTTTTTCCGGTGATGATGCCCGTCTTGAGCCCTGCCAGGTGCGAGAGCAGGATTCCCGCGCCATCCTTCACGTTATAGGATTTGAGCTCTTCGCCATCAGGGAGGACGAGGATGGAACCGTCAGTAAGGGTTCCGTCCACATCCATGATGATCATTTTGACCTTCCGGGCTCTGTCTTTCGCATTCATCAGAACATCTCTGTCCGCCATAGGTCATGAAGGTGAATGATCCCCTCGATCTTTCCCTGCCCATCCTTGATGACCAGGGAGGTGATCTTGTTTTCCTCCATGATGTTCAAAGCTGTTGTAGCCAGCTCCTCTTTTTTGATTGTTTTGGGGTTGGAAGTCATGCAGTCTTGAGCCTTCTTCTCGATGAATTTTTTTCCGTATTCCTGAATCTTCCGCCGCAGGTCGCCGTCAGTGATGATTCCAACGAGCTTGCCCTCCCCGTCCACGACGCAGGTCATCCCCAGCTTCTTTTGGCTCATCTCCTCCAGGACACCCCGCATCGAAGTGCTGATCGAGACAGAGGCGATCTGCTTCCCTTTGCGCATCAGCTGATTAATCTTGAGAAGCTTTTTCCCTACCTGGCCTTTGGGATGGACGATCGCAAAATCACTCTCTCCGAACCCTTTTTGCTTCATCAAAGCGATGGCCAGGGCGTCCCCCATGGCCAGGGCGGCCGTGGAGCTCGCCGTGGGAACCAACCCGTTGGGCTCGGCTTCTTTTTCGACTCTTGCCTCGAGGACGATATCGCTGTATCGAGCCAGTTTTGATTTTTTATTACCGGTGATGCTGATGAGCTTTAACCCAGCCCTTTTAAAAAAATCCAGAAGGTCAACGATCTCTCTTGTTTCCCCGCTGTAGGAGATGGCGATGAGGATGTCTTCCTTGACGATCATGCCCAGGTCTCCGTGTCCGGCTTCGGCAGGATGGATGAACATGGCTGGCGTGCCGCAGCTGGACAGGGTGGCAGCGATTTTCCGGCCGACGAGACCGGATTTTCCCATGCCGGTCACGATGACGCGGGATTTCGTGTTATAGAGGAGCTCGATAGCGCTGGCGAAGTTTTCGTCCAGCTGTGAAGACAGGGTTTGGACGGCATCTGCCTCTATGCTCAATACTTTTTTTCCGATACGGATGATCTCTTCTCTGGTCATGGTGTCCTATTATACCCTAAAGCGGGCTTTCATTCCCATCGCTGACTTTTTTAAGCTGAAGCAAGACCCGCAGAAGATTGTGTAATTTATTTATATTCAACGAGTTGTATTTGTCTGAGCATGCTTCAGGCGGGTTGTCGTGGATTTCGATAAAAACGCCATCCGCCCCCACGCTGACTCCTGCCCGGGCCACGGAGGGGATGAATTCTGCCTCGCCTCCTGATGAGGTCACCTCTCCTCCGGGTCTCTGGACGCTGTGAGAAGCATCGATAACCACCGGAAATCCCCATTCCTTCATGATCGGAATGGAGCGGATATCGAATATTAAGTTATTGTATCCAAAAGAATTACCTCTCTCAGTGAGGATTATCTTCTCATTGTTCTGACTGAGGGCTTTCTCCAACACGTTTTTCATCTCGCTCGGGGAGAGAAACTGTCCCTTTTTGATGTTGAGGGCTTTTTGGGTTTTGGCTGCCTCCACGATCAAATCAGTCTGGCGGCAGAGGAGAGCCGGAATCTGGATGATATCCAGCACACGGGCAGCTTTCTCCACCTGGCTGGTTTCGTGGACATCAGAGAGAACAGGCACTCCGACCTCATGTTTAATGGACTCGAGGATTTCCATTCCTTTTTCCAGCCCAGGCCCTCTAAAAGAGGATAGCGATGAACGGTTGGCCTTATCGTATGAAGCTTTGAAAATAAAGGGAATTCCAAGCTCCTGGCAGGTCTTTTTTATCTCCTTGGCCATAAAAGTCGCGTGGTCCTGGCTTTCGATGACGCACGGTCCCCCGATCAGGAAAAGAGGATGGGTTCCGCCGATCTTAACTTTTTCGTTTATTTTTATCTCTTTGACAACGGTAGGCATAGCTTGCTCCAATAAAGGCTTTAAAAAGTGGATGAGGGGCCAGTGGCTTGGATTTGAATTCAGGGTGGAATTGACAGCCTAAAAACCAGGGATGATCTCTGATCTCTACGATCTCTACCAGGCCATGGTCAGGGTTTTTGCCGGAGATGAAGAGTCCGGCCTGGCTCAGGACATCTTCGTAGTCAGGGTTGAACTCATAGCGGTGGCGGTGTCGCTCGGAGATGTTGATACTGCCGTACGCCTTTTCTGCAAAAGATCCCTTTTCCAGGAGACAAAGGTACTCACCCAGCCTCATCGTGCCTCCCAGGTCTTGGACACCTTTGAGTTCCCTCCACTTAAAGAATATTTTGTGGGGCGTTTTGGCGTTGAACTCTGTGCTGTTGGCATTCTTCAGGCTGACAATGCTGCGGGCATATTCGATGGCTGCAGCCTGCATTCCCAGGCAGATGCCGAAAAACGGGACTTTCTGTTTCCGGGCGTAAGTCACAGCCTTGATCTTGCCTTCGATCCCCCTTATACCAAACCCGCCCGGGACAAGAATCCCGTCCGCATCCGCCAGGATTTTTTCGGGTTTATGGGTCTCGAGAGTCTCTGCTTCTATCCAGAAAATGTTGATTTTGAGATGGTGGGCTATCCCTCCGTGATAGAGAGCCTGGTTGAGACTCATGTAAGAATCCTGAAGACCAGCGTACTTTCCCACCAGGGCAATATCGACTTCATCGCGGGGATTTTGCATCCTGTTCACCAAGGCTGTCCAGCGGGCGAGATTTCTCTGCTTCAGGGGAAGGTTCAGGAGTTTCAGGATGATCTTATCCAGGTTTTCTTGGGCGTAAAGTAGAGGGATCTCGTAGATATTGCCCACATCTTTAGCGGTGATAACGGCTTCCAGAGGGACATTGGTAAAGAGCGAGATTTTGGCTTTGATGTCCTGCTGGAGCTCTCTGTCTGTGCGGCAGAGTATGATGTCGGGCTGGATCCCGATGGCCTGGAGTTCACGAACGCTGTGCTGGGTGGGCTTGGTTTTCAGCTCTCCTGAGGTCTTGAGGAAGGGAACCAGTGTGAGATGGATGAAAAGCGTGTCCTCATTACCGAGGGCAAGCCTCATCTGTCTTGTGGCTTCGAGGAACGGCTGGCTCTCGATATCTCCCACTGTGCCGCCGATTTCGACGATCACGATATCATTCTTGTCAGCCGCGGCGTAGAAGGCTTTTTTTATTTCATCGGTGACATGGGGGATGACCTGGACTGTTTTTCCCAGGAATTCGCCTTTCCGTTCCTTCCGGATGATCGTTTCATAGATCTGGCCGGCTGTCCAGTTATGCGCCTTGGTCGTCCTGGTGGAGGTGAATCTCTCGTAGTGACCTAAGTCAAGGTCAGTTTCGGCTCCGTCATCCGTCACGTAGACCTCTCCATGCTGGTAGGGATTCATGGTGCCCGGGTCCACGTTGAGGTAAGGGTCGAACTTCTGAAGGGTTATTCTATAGCCGTGGCTTTCCAGGAGCGCTCCGATAGAGGAGGCAGCGATTCCTTTGCCGAGCGCGGAAAGGACACCGCCAGTGATGAAGATAAACTTGGTCATATCTTTGCCTCTTTTAAGAGTTTTTCGACCTTGATTATATCCTCAGGGAAATCAACGCTCAAGCTGGAAAAACGACTCTCGATAATTTTTATCCTGAAGCCATTTTCCAGAGCCCTGAGCTGTTCAAGTTTTTCTATTTTCTCCAACCTGGATGGAGGCATTGCACAAAACTTTAGGAGGAAATCCCTCTGGTAGCCGTAAACCCCGACATGGCGCCAGAAAGATTCGGATGCCTTATGAGGAAGAGGCGAGCGGGAAAAGTAAAGGGCGAAGCCGTTATTATCGGGGACAACCTTGACCACGCCGCTGTCATCGAGGAGGCTCAGATCACTTTCTCTCACGGCCAGAGTGGCCATGGGGATGTCTTTATCCTGCAGAGCCTCCACCAGTTGATCTATGGCTTCTCCCCTGATCAGGGGCTCATCACCCTGGATATTGATGATGATCTGGTTTTTTGTCCTTTCAGCGACCTCTGCCACCCTGTCTGTGCCAGAAACGTGGTGAGGAGAAGTCATGAGGACTTCTGCCCCGAAATTCCGAGCTTCCTGAAATATGGTCTCGTCATCAGTGGCCAGGATGACCTGTTCCAGATATTTTGCTGTACGTGCGGCTTCATAAACCCTTTGGATCATGGGTTTCCCCAAAATGGGAGCGAGGGCTTTTCCAGGGAATCTTTCCGATCGATAGCGGGCTGGAATGACTCCTGTTGCTAATTTCAAGATTGGTATTCCGTCTCTGCTTCTTCTTCAGGTTTTTCCGGCTCCTCAAGCTCTTCAGGCTTCTGAGGGGGGAGCTTGTCAGAGGTTTGACAGTTTGTCTCCAGATAAGCTCCTTCCTCGACAACCAGCTTGGGAGCAACAACAGACCCGATGACGCGTCCGCTGGCGCTGATTTCTACCTTTTCACGGGCCTGGATGGTTCCTTTGACTTCACCGTTGATGATGATGTAGCCGATCTTGATGTCCGCATCTATCTTGCCGTTCTCACCCACAATGAGAGTCGAATCAGAGTTTATCTTGCCTTTGAAGTTTCCGTCGATGCGAAACGAGCCTTTGAATTGCAGGGCTCCCTCAATATCAGTGTCCTTGTCGAAAAAGCCCGTTATTTTGTGTTCATCTATTTCTCTTTTTTTGTCTTCCATGAGTTCACTCCTTTATTTTTTCATAGATTTGATTCAATTCGTCCGTAGAGAAATAATGTATTTTAATGACTCCTCTGTTCTGGCTTCCTGAGATGGAGACTTTTGTTCCCAGGAGTCGGATGAGCTCTTCCTGGAGAGCCATCAGGTCAGGATCGGGTGGACGGTGTTTTTTGACCTGGGGCCCCGGCTTGAGCTTCTGGATCGTCTGTTCAACCTGACGGACAGAAAGCTGGTTCTGGACGACCTGCCGGGCCAGGGAAAGCTGGGCCTTAGTGTTTTCAAGGGCAAGCAGGGCTCTGGCATGACCCATCGAGATTTTCTCTTCTGCCAGATAATCCTGGATCTCCTTGGGAAGGTTGAGAAGACGGAGATAGTTGGCCACTGAGGCCCTGTCTTTGCCGACCTTGTCAGCGATTTCCTGTTGGGTGTAATTCAGCTCCTGAGTGAGTTTCTGGTAGGCCAGGGCAACCTCTAACGGGTTCAGGTCTTCTCTCTGGAGGTTCTCCACCAGGGAGGTCTCCAGCTGTTGGGCTTTGGGCATTTTGCGGATGATGGACGGGATCTTTTTGAGGCCGATTTTCTGAGCGGCCCGCCATCGCCGTTCTCCGACGATGATCGTGTAATGGTTCCCTTCAGGGACGACAAGGACGGGCTGGAGAACCCCGGATTCCTTGATCGAGCTGGCGAGCTCGTCGATGGAATCATCGTTGAACTTCAGCCTGGGCTGAAGCGAGCTGGGCTTGAGCTTTTCGATATCCAGCTCAGCATACCTTTCTTCTTTCAGAATTCCGTATTCTTCAGGGATAAACGCCTTTAAACCTTTTCCGAGAGCCTTCTTTGTCATCTTCTTAGAATCTCCCAAGCTAGATTTGTATATGCCGCGGCTCCTTTCGAATCTTTCGCGTAAAGCTGGATCGGTTTGCCAAAACTGGGAGCCTCGGCCAGTCTTACGGTTCGAGGAATGATGACCTCGTAAGTGATACCTTTGAGCGAGACCTGGACTTCCTGAGCCACCTGTTTGGAAAGGTTTGTCCGTTCGTCGTACATAGTGAGAAGGAATCCTTCGATGGCCAAAGAGGGATTCAGATACAACCGGATCTCGTCCAGCATGCGGAGGAGGTCAGGTATTCCTTCCATACAGAAGAACTCACACTGGATCGGGATGAGGACTGAATCAGCGGCAGTAAGCGCATTTATGGTCAGAAAGCCAAGGGAGGGTGGACAGTCGATGAAAATAAAGTCAAAGAAGTTCTTCACCTGGCTCAGCGCATCTCGTAATTTCTGTTCTTTTTTCTCTTGAGAATAAAGCTCAGCCTCTGCGCCTGATAATTCAGTAGAGCAGGGACAGATATACAATTTGTTGATCTCGGTGGGGTGGATGCACTCCATCATTCTCTGCCCGTTCATAAGAGCCTGATAAATTCCCTTTTGGATTTCCTTTGATTTCCCCAGTCCGATCGTGGCCATTCCCTGCGGGTCGAAATCGACTATGAGAATTCTTCTTTTGGTCAAGGCCAGGGCAGCAGCCAGGTTGACGGCTGTGGTTGTTTTACCAACTCCGCCTTTCTGGTTAGCAATGGCAATGATCTTGCTCATGAGTCCTTGATGTTCCACGTGGAACATTCCTCTGGATGAGGGCCCTTTCTCTGCTGAATGCGCAGAAATATATGCAGGTTGACGGTGGCTGCAGGCGTCATTCCCGGGATTTTTTTCGCTTCGCCTATGGATCGTGGTCGGACTTTCTCCAGTTTCTCTGCCACTTCCCTTGTCAAGCCGGGGATTTTTCGGAAGTCCGTGTTTTCCGGGATCTTCACTGAGTCGATTTTCCTGATTCGGGCAATTTCCTTTTCCTGCTTTTTTAAATAACCCTCATACTTTATTTCTGATTCCACATGACGCATTTCTTCGTCCGATAGGTTCACCTGGAATTTTTTATATTCTATCACATTTTGGAGTTTCACTTCAGGTTTTTTTACAAATTCCCAGAGAGACAGGGTTTCTCTGCTCTCCGTCTTGATTTTTTCCTTTTGAAGGAGGTTTTTGACCTTCTGGACCTTCTTTTGCTTATTCTGGAAGGATTCATAATCTTTCTCACTGATCAGACCGAGTCTGTATCCGTAAGGAGTCAGTCTTTGATCGGGGTTGTCAATCCGAAGAAGAAGCCTGTATTCTGCCCGGGAAGTGAAAAGCCTGTAGGGCTCCTCAACCCCTTTGGTGATGAGGTCATCGATGAGAACACCGATGTAAGCTTCATCCCTTCTGAGAGTGAACGGTTTTTTCTTTTTTATTTTAAGGGCGGCGTTTATGCCAGCCATCAGCCCCTGGGCCGCGGCCTCCTCGTATCCAGAGGTTCCGTTGATCTGGCCTGCCAGGAAAAGATTCTGGATGGCTTGTGTTTCCAGGGTAGGGCAAAGCTGGGTGGGAACGACAGCGTCATATTCGATGCCGTAAGCAGGGCGGAGTATTTTGGCCTGGTCCAATCCAGGGATACTCTTCAGTATTTCTTTCTGGGCTTCGAGAGGAAGGCTGGAAGAGATGCCGTTGACATAGGTTTCTGCCGTTTCCAGCCCTTCAGGCTCGAGGAAGAATTGATGTCTTTGGTGATGGGGAAATTTGACAACCTTATCCTCGATGGAAGGGCAGTAGCGTGGTCCGATACCGGTGATTTTACCGCTGAAGAGGGGGGATTTATCCAGATATTTCCCGATTATCTTGTGGGTTTTTGGAGTGGTGTAACCGATATAACAGAGAATCTTGTTCTCCAGCTTTTTCTGAGTCCGGAAGGAAAAGGCAACAGGGTCCTTGTCTCCTGGTTGAGGAGTGAACTTATCCCATTCTATGGTGTGTTTGTCCAGTCTCATAGGGGTTCCGGTTTTCAAGCGGAAGGTTCTCAGCCCAATTTTTTTCAGGTTCTCGGCTAGCTCCAAGGAAGCCGGCTCGTTGGCTCTCCCTGCAGGATAGCTGTGAAGCCCGATGTGGATCAGGCCGTTGAGGAATGTTCCCGGTGTGAGGATGACCGCTTTGGCCAGCAGCCGGTTCCCTTCCAGAGTCGCAATACCTTGGATTTTTTTATTCTTGATGAGGATCTCGGTCACAATCCCCTGGAACAGGGTTAGATTCGGGACATCTTCCAGCCAGCTCTTCATGGTCAGCCTGTAGAGCGCTTTATCCGATTGGGCCCGGGGAGCCTGGACTGCGCCGCCCCGGCTTCGATTCAGCAGTCTGAAATGGATGCCGGTTTCATCCGCCAGCAAACCCATGATTCCTCCCAGGGCATCTATTTCCCGGACGAGATGACCTTTGGCCAGTCCTCCGATGGCAGGGTTGCAGGACATTTGAGCGATTGTCTCGAGATGGATGGTAATCAGACAGGTTTTCATGCCCATGGTGCTGGTGGCATAAGCCGCTTCACAGCCCGCGTGCCCTGCTCCGATGACGATCACGTCGTATTCATCAACGAACTTCATATCTCTTCCTATTTTCCCACGCAGAACCGGTTAAAGATATCGTTAATGATGTCATCTGAACGTATCTCGCCGGTTAAACGTCCGATAAGAGGGATGGTCTTTCGGAATTCTTCGACATAGACCTCTTCGGAATAGCCTTGCTCGAGGAGATGCTGCCCCTCGACCAGGAAAGCGAGGATCTCTTCGAGGATGAGCTTTTCTCGCATATGGAAAATGATATCCTGGTCCTTTTCCAGATCAGGGATAAAAAGCGCGTGGATTGTTGCTTTGAGTTTACCCAGGTTCGTTCCTTTCAGCGCTGATATCTCGAGAGTCGAGATGGATTTCGCTCTATTTTTCACCTCCTCCGTGTTCATTTTTTGAGGAAGGTCAATTTTATTGAAAAGGAGTATGGTTTTTTTATCCTTGAACATATCGATCAGCCTAAAATCCTCAGAGCTCTCTTTACGGGAAATGTCCAGAAGAAGGAGAATACCATCAGCCTGGGATGCCAGTCTTTTTCCTCTTTTTATCCCTTCCTTCTCTACCGGATGAAGAGGCTTTCCCAATCCGGCCATATCGATCAGGGTAAAAACGGAGTCCTTGAACTCCATTTTTTCGCTTAAATAGTCACGGGTTGTGCCCGGATGAGGGGTGACTATGGCTCTGTCCTTTTCAAGGAGGGAATTGAAGAGGGTGGATTTCCCCACGTTTGCTAGACCGGTTATGGCCAGGGTGATTCCCTCGGTGAGTGCTTTCCCCAGATCATAGCTGTCGATGAGCTTTATTATGGATTGAATGAGGTTTTCCAGCGTCCTGGCTGTCCGTTCTGTTGAAGTCCGCAGCCTTTCCTCGGGGAACTCGATGCGGGCTTCAATTTGAGAAAGAAGGTGGAGGACCTGATCCCTGAGAGATGATATCTGCCCGGAGAGTCTGCCCTCGAGCTGATGGAATGATATTTTGGCTTGCTTGTAGGATACGGCCCGGATGAGGTCGTTAACAGCTTCAGCCTGGAGAATGTCGATCCTTCCGTTCAAGTAAGCTCTGAGAGTGAATTCTCCAGGATGAGCATGCCTGGCGCCGGCCTTTATGGCCAGGCGGACGACCTGCTCGAGGATGACCGGGCTGCCATGGCAGCTGATTTCGACCATATCCTCTCTTGTATAGGTATGAGGCTGGGGATGCCAGGTCAGGAACGCTTCTTCAAAGAATTCCTTCTGTTCAAAATCAAACAGGTTTCCCAGAAGGGGGCGGCGTCCGGGGATCTTGGCTCCTTTCTTTTTGGGCCTGAATATTTTTTTGGCGACAGGGAGAGATCTTTTACCGCTGAGACGCACGACGCCTAATCCCCCCCAGCCGACAGGTGTAGAAATGGCGACTATCGTATCCTCAAGCATAAAATATATATTAATTCCTGGAAAGGAAACAGTAAAGATTTAAATTCATGACGCTTCAGCCGGATAGGTAATCCGCTTTTCTGGAGAGAAGGATGGAGGAAAGGATGAACTCATAGGCCCGGAAATGCTGCGATGAGTTATTAAGCCTGGTTCTTTGCAGGGAGTATCTTGACCCGCTTTAAAAATCCCTCGCCAATACTTTCAGTGGTAAGCCCGGGGATCTGGTTCACGGCGATATGGACGATTCGCCTTTCGTAGGGATTCATCATGTCCAGGATCTCATCCTTGCCTGTCTCGTGGACATGGTTTGCGACCTGCTGCACGTACTCCCTGATCCGCCTTTCTTTTCTTTTTCGGTAGAACTCGCAGTCCGCCTGGACTTTTTCGGAAGAGATCTTATTCAGGATATGCTGGAAAGCCATGAGCAGGGCTCCGTCTTTCCGCAAGAGGAAATTATTGTCAGCTCCATCAAAAATGAGGTAAATTATGTCGTTTTTCCTTTTGATCTGGTACTTGATGTCCAGGGGAAAAAGCGAGAGAACCTTGTTGAGGAATTGAGAGATCCGGTCATCTTCCGGCTCTTTTTTCGGCCAGGTTCGGATGACAATCTCTTTCCCCTTTATGCCGAAGAGCTTGGTTTTTTCGGTAACGATTTCATAATTGAATTTGCTGCGGGGCAGCTTGAGCACATGCTCGGCTTGGCTTATGACATCTTCCAGGTTTTTCCCCTTGAATTCTTGCTCTTGGTTATTTTTTTCTTCTTTTTCCATGAGATTCTCTCTTTTGCTTTTGCCTCAAGCGGTTCATGATGTACTGCTGGCCGATCTGAAGGACGTTATTTGTCAGCCAGTAGAGGACAAGGCCGCTGGGGAAGCTTATGAATAAAAAGGTGAAAACAACGGGCATGAGAAGCATCATCCTTGCTTGGGCCGGGTCAGCCGAGGTGGGCGTCATTTTTTGGCTGATGTACTGGGTGATTCCCATCAGGATGGGTGTCACGTAGAAGGGATCTTTGGCGGACAGGTCTTTGATCCAGAAAATAAAGGGGCTGTGCCTGAACTCAATGGCCACCATTAAAAGCCTGAAAAATCCCCAGAACACGGGGATCTGAATGAGCATGGGCAAGCAGCCTCCAGCCGGGTTGACGCCTTGTTCCCGGTACATCTTCATGATTTCTTCATTCATCTTGCGGCGCTGGGCGATGTCGGTCTTGGCCTTTTTGTACCGGGCCCGGATGGCCTTGATTTTGGGCTGGAGCTCCTGCATTTTGGCCATGGAGCGCATGCTGCTGTAGGTCAGGGGAAAGAAGAGGACTTTGATGATGAAGGTGATGAGGATGATAGCCAGACCCCAGTTGGGGACAACTCCGTAGAAGAATTTACTGGTTTTGAGAAGGATTTCAGAGATGAACCCGAACATCCCGAACCTGATCAGTTTTTTCGCATCATGGCCAAACTCGACCAGGGTGTCGAATTCCTTTGGTCCGATGAAGACTGTCTGGGGGAGGCTGACGGCGAGGAGAAAATAGGGATTTTCCTCAGGCCCTTCCCTCAAAAAGGTCGCGCTGGCTTGCTGGCTGGGGGTGAGGAAGAGAGTGGCGAAGTAGTTGTTTTCATAGGCCGCCCACTGGACAAAGAAGAAGACGTTCTTGTTTTGACTGACCAGATCCTGCCATTTTTTTGCCAGCTGGTATTTCTGCTCACTCAGACGGGAATCTTTTCGGGAAGGATAGATGAAGATGTTGCTCCCCCCTCCGCCTAATCTCTTCTTCAGCTCAGCCGGAGAGGGGTTGCCGAATCCAGGTCCCCAGATGAGGCTGGGCTCGATTTTTTGTCCGCGCTTCCAGACGTTTATCTCTACATCAAAGTCGTATTTTCCATCCTGAAAAGTCAGGATCTTTTCGACTCGATTTCCCTGCGCATCGGAGAATTGAAGGCGGAGCTCTCCGGTCCGACCTCCTTCCAGTTGGAGGTTGAGGCTGGAGGGCTGGTAGAGAGCGCTGTTGATCTGGCTGTCGAATACTGGGTCGTCCGTCCTCAAGGTGAAAGGATAGAGTTCGATATCCGGGGCAAGACGGGAGATGAGCTCCAGGCCTTCTTTGTTTTCGTCCGTGTGTTTTTTCAGCTTCCAGCTCTGCAAAACTCCGCCTCTATTGCTCCAGACGGCTTGATACAGAGAAGTATCGACCAGGATCTGTTCTTCGTTCTGGGCTGAAATGGGTTGGACCGCCGTCTCTTCATCAGCCTGCTTTTTCTCTGCAGCGACTCCAGAGGTCGGCGGAGGCTCAAGCGGGTAAGGTTTCGGCTCTGTTTTTTTCTCGATTTTTTCGATGCCCTCAGCAGGGATTTCGGGGACGGGTTTTTTCTTGATAAAGATGATCTGATAGAGCACCAAGACAAGAAAGGAGAGAATGATCGCGATTAAAACTCTTTTTTCCATCTATTTCCTCTTTAAGGTAAGAAATCCACTCCACCGGGATGGAAAGGATGACATTTGAGAAGCCTCTTGCTCCCAAGGAAGATTCCCTTAAAGAATCCGTATTTTTTTATGGCTTGGTAGGTGTAGTCAGAACATGTGGGATAGAAGCGGCAGTTACGACCAAGCACAGGGGAAAGGAGGAGCTGGTAACTTCTGATCAGGAAGAGAGCAATTTTTTTCATGGTGTCGAGTTGCTCTGTCCGATAGATTTTAGGGCGGCAAAGTAGTCATCTTGAAGCTTTGCCCAGGAGGCTTCGAGAATTTCCCTTTTAGCGATGAAGATGATATCAAAAGAATTTACGAGCAAAGGCTTGTTCCTTCGATAGAGAGTTCTCACCCATCTTTTGATTTTGTTTCTTTTAACGGCATTACCGACTTTTTTACTGACGACGACTGCCATTCTGGAAAAATCGGAAGCGTTGGAGAGATAAACGAGATTGAAGTATTTGCCTCTGTAACGCTTGCCTTTCTTATACAGATGTAAAAAATCTTTTTTCTTTCTTATCCTCTCTAGAGGGCTAAAGGTTTCAGGCATTAACCTGCAATTCGTTTTCTGCCTTTTTTTCGTCGGTTCTTGATGACGTGCTGGCCGCCCTTAGATCGCATGCGCACTAAGAAGCCATGATTCTTTTTTCTCTTTCTCTTGTTAGGCTGGAAAGTTCTCTTCATTGTTCTCTTTCTGTGTTTATAGTGTTAGAGAAAGTATGTTAATAAACCTGTTGTTTTCTGTCAAGCTTGAAAAGGAGGAGGGAAGCATCTCATTTTTTGTGACAGTTAATTATGAAGGTGTAAAATGTTACAGCGCCGGCTCCCTCCATCCTCGCCAAGACCCTCCCACCACCATGGGCTCCGGATGGAGGGGATCCGGCGCCGCATTTCTCAATTAGTCAGATGTTTCCCTCATCACAAAAGTAAGGATGTTTTCAAAAAGAGTGAATGAATCCCTTTTTCACCACCCAACCTGAGCCTTTTTATCATGGAATTTGTTATGGTTCAAAGGAGGCTTTTCTTAGACAGCAAAATCAGCTGAAAAAGACAGCTAATATTTCGGCTGGATTCTTATAGAAATTGATTTGACTCCAGATAATAGTTTGATTATAATAAACTCCCATGGACTGCTTCAAGATTGGTGATAAAGTCATTTATCCCAATCAGGGGCTAGGCGTAATCGAGAATATTCAGGATGAGAGCTATTTCGGGGAAACATCTAGAGTTTATCATCTGCGGATCTTCTGTAACAACACTCTGGTGTTAGTTCCTTCCACCGGCACTGAGGAAATCGGGATCAGAAAGCCTATTTCACACAGGTCTGTCAAGAAGATTTTTGATTTCATGAGAAACGGCGGTGTGGATGTTTCGATGAACTGGAAGGGCAGATACAAGGAACACCTCAACCTTCTCAAGTCAGGGACAATGCTGGATATGGCAATGGTCTTGAAAAGCCTCTTTTATCTGAATTTGATCAAGCCTCTCTCTTTTCGCGAGAAGAAAATGATGGAGAAAGTCAAGGAACTCGTCGTCTCCGAGATCTCAGAGGTGTCCTCGCTCTCTAATAATGAGATCGAGCAGAAGGTTATGGAAACTTTATCAACTTGTTTTAAAGATGTGGATTCGCGCCTAGACTCCTGATTTTCAAGGATGTGCTTTTCCCTGCTGCTTTTTTTGGAATCTTCCCTTCTGCTCAGCACCTTTTTTTTCTTCAGAAACATGTTTTATGGCAGCGGGTTGTGTAAATTGGATGGTCCCCAAAGAGAAAGATTAAAAAGCAAAACTGGCGATGAAAATGGTGAATAACATTGGCCGCCTGCTGGCTGACTTTTGTGGCTGGCAACACTCTGGTGGATATCGCCGTATCAGCCTTTTCCGGGCTGTCCCGGAAGAGAGCAGAACGAGAGGCATGGGATGAGAATCGTTGCCACGAACAAGAAAGCGAGCTTCAACTACGAATTGCTGGAAAAATTTGAAGCGGGGATCTCCCTGCGAGGGACTGAGGTCAAATCCATCAGACAGGGGAAGTTGAGCTTAAAAGAAAGTTATGCGGAGATCAAGGGGGGCGAAGCTTTTCTTGTCAACTGTCATATCAGCCCTTATGAGTCCGCAAGCTGGTTCAATCATGACCCAACGAGAGAGAGAAAACTCCTGCTCCACCGCCGCGAGATAAAAAGACTGACCGGAAAGATCCAAGAGAAAGGACTGACTCTGATCCCGACAAAAATCTTTTTCAACGATAAAGGGAAGGTAAAGATAGAAGTCGCTCTCGCCAAAGGGAAAAGAGCCTACCAGAAGAGGGAAGCTATCCGGGAAAGGGACCGTGATCGGGAGCTAAGGGCTGAACTCAAGAAGTCCTGGCGATAGTTCGTAGGCCATTTTGATCGCTTCCACCATGCTATCCGGTTTGGCCACCCCTTTGCCCGCGATGTCGAAGGCTGTCCCATGGTCAGGGGAAGTTCGGATGAAAGGAAGACCGAGTGTGACGTTGACCCCCCTCTCGAATGATTCCAGCTTAAACGGAATAAGACCTTGGTCATGGTAGAGGGCGATAACGATCTTATCCGGTTGATTCAGGCCCATCCGGAAAACGACATCAGGGGGGAAAGGGCCGTTGATTCTCATCCCCCTTTTCTGGGCCTCCGATACAGCCGGGATGATTTCCTCCTCTTCCTCTGTTCCGAGCAGGCCCTGTTCTCCGGCGTGGGGATTCAATCCTGCGACAAGGAATCGGTATGTATCCGGCTGGATTTTTTCTATGGTCTGATAAAGGCTGATGAAAAAATTCAGGAGGTCTGCCTTATTTATTTTTTCAACGGCTCGATTCAAGGGAAGATGATGACTGAACAGGGCCACCTTCAACTTATCCGACCAGAATGACATGATCGCCTGAGGGAATATGTGGCTGAGATAATCTGTGTGTCCGGACCACTTCAAACCGGCAAGATTCCAGGAATGCTTGGACACAGGCGCGGTGACCAGGGCTTGCAGGTTCCCTTTCTTAGCTTCCTCGACGGCTCGTTCGAAGAAGAGAAAGGACGCCTTGCCGTTTTTCTTCGAGGGCGATCCTTTTTTTATGGTCTGGAGAGGAAAATCGATTTCAAACAGTGCAATAGAGGGAGAGCTGCTATCCTTCACCTCATCTGAAGAGAGAATTTCTATGTCCAGACCGAGAGCACGTTTCTCCTCATCAATCACTGAAGAGGAGCCAAAGAGCACATAGGAAATTTCAGGCAGGGAATTTTTAAGTGAAAGCGCCTTTAATACGGTCTCAGGTCCGATTCCCCCTGGATCTCCGAGAGTAATCCCGACCCTGGGAAGGCTCATTTTTTCGCTTTTTTCTCTTTTTCTTTGGCGTCATCCAGTTTGTAGAGATACTTGATACTGCTCTTGTAGATCAGCAAATTGGGAGCATCATCCCGGTTGAGCTTCAAGCAATTTTTATCGTACCACTCGATATATCCTTCGACGATTTCTCCGTCATCCAGAACAACTCCCATAGGAGTTTTTTTGTTCATCTGTTTTAGGTAGTAGTAGTTTTCTGCATAGGTCTCATAGGGCGGATGGCTTTTCTTTTTTGCGGAGTCGCGGCTCATCTTCTCTTTTATTTCGGATAAATTTGGTCGAATAAGCTTCCTGTTCATGTTTTACTTCTCCAAGAATTAAGCTGGATTAGAAAATGAGAAGTTCTTTAAAGAAAATGATAGCACTATCATTCCAAAATTTCAAGGACTGTCACTTGAGGGTAAGCATTTTTATTTCTGCGATGATGGAAACATCTGACTCAAATTGAGAAGTGCGGCGACGGTTCCCCTGCATCCGAAGCCCATGGTGGAGGGTGGGAGGGTCCTGGCAAGGATGGAGGGGAACCGACGCTGTACCAGATTACACCTTTCTTTTGTTTCTGGGAAGATTATCAGTCACGAAAATCGGTGAATTTGATGTTTTTCTCCGTCAGATTGACTCCCATCGCTCTCTGCAATCGGGCGAGAGAGAGGTTGTAATCGATGATGGCTGCCAGCTCATTTGTCTGGGCCGTGGTCAATTCTGTCTGGTATTGAAGGACGAAATAGGGTGTGGAGATACCGACCTTGAATTTTTCTTCCTCAGCTTCGAGAGTTCTCTCGGCCAGCTCCCTGGCCGCCATATAAGCCTGGACTCTCTCGTAATTTGTCTGGACTGCCCGCACCGCGCTCTTGACCTCAAGAAAGATCTGCTGTTCCGTGTCTTTCAGCTGCAGCAGGGACCGCTCCAGGTTGACTTTGGCCTGGGCAAAATTAGCGCGGGAGAAGATGGAGTTGAGAGGGATATCCAGGGTTATCCCCGCGCTCCAGTTTTCGTAAGCGAAGCCAAAGGTATCTTTCCAGGCATCACTTGCGCCGTATTCAACGGACCCGGTCGGGGGGTCGAATGGACGATCCTGGTCATAGATAAACTGCGTTCCCGATAATCCCGGGCTCCAGTAGGAGGCTGATAAACTAAGGTTAGGAAGAAGCTGGTTTTTAGCAAAGATAACGTTCATTTCCTGGTTCTTTATCCCGAGCCGTGTTCCCTGCAGATCAGGCCTGTTGGCCATGGCTGTCCGTAATGCCTCGTCAAGGGTGATCTTCCTCTCTTCGAGGGCCGGTTTATCAGCAGGGACGATGTTTATGTCTTCAGGAATTCCTTCTGCGGTGATGTTGAGGATGATCTTCAGCCGGTCCTCGTTGTCTTTCACAGTGGCCTGGGCCTGGAGGATATCCGCCTGCCTGGAGGCGACCGCGGACTCGGCGCTCAGGATCTCGATCTGAGCCAGAGTTCCCACTTCCACAGCCCGCTTGTTCTTTTCCAGGAGTTCTTGGGCCAATCTCAGCGATTGCTGTCTGACTTTGAGGCTTTCGATACTGGAGACCAGGTTCCAGTAGGCCTCCTCGACATCGTAGGTTGTTTGCTGAAGCACCCGCTTGAGCTGATTTTCGGAGATATCCAGGTTGTTGCGGGCGATGATGATCTCTCTGCGGGTGAGCTTCAGCCCGAAATTTCTGAGGAGGGGCTGGTTGAAGGCAAAAGTCAGGGTAGTGCCATAGCGAGGATTAATCGTCTGTAATCTCTGGGTTGTATCGGTTCTATACCCATCGAGCGTTACGGAGAAAGTGCCTCCTGTCGGGATGAGCTGTGAGATCTCGGCCGCATAGGTGCCTCGTACCGTGGAGACCACATCAGAGGATTCGAGAAATGAAAAGGAAGCATTGGTGGTGTCCCTTTTGCTGTAGCTGAGATTAAGGCTGGGCAGGAATTTTTCCCGGGCAATAGAGATCCCGATGTCGGACAGCTCAGGATTCAGTATCTCTATCGCTACCCCGATATTGTTCTTCATGGCCTTGAGGATGCAGTCCTCAAGAGAAAGGGAAAGAGTCTTTTCATCCTGCTGGGCCAGAGAAAAGGTGACGGTGAAGAGTGTCAGGAATAGGATCATTCCGATTCTTCGTTTTTTCATCTTGTTCCTCCTTAATTCAAGTTCGTAGAATACCATCCCAGTCGAAAACAGGGATATGAGAAAAGCGAGACAAGCTAAGGGATGCGGAAATTCTATTTCCTTCTCTGATCATTCAGCCTGTCATATTCCGCTTACTCTCTTTATTTATTAATCCGATCATCTCGGGTTTGTTCCCTATTCCGTTCCAGTTGTCTTTTTTACTCGTATCTCAGGGCTTCGATCGGGTCGAGCTTGGAAGCTTTGCGGGCTGGATAGAACCCGAAAAAGACTCCGACCATGGCTGAAAACAGAAAAGCCACGATAATGGACCAGAGTGAGACAAGGGTCTGCCACTCGGCAAGCTTGGAGATAAGGGTGGAGCCGACGACGCCCATGCCGATTCCCAACAAGCCTCCGAATAGACTGAGGACGATGGCCTCGGTCAGGAACTGGAAGAGGATATCCTTCTCCCGAGCACCGACGGACATCCTGATCCCGATCTCCCGGATTCGCTCGGTCACAGAGACGAGCATGATGTTCATGATGCCGATACCGCCGACCAACAAAGAGACAGAAGCGATCCCTCCGAGAAGAATTTTCAGGGCGTCTCTTGACTCGGCTGCGCTCTCGGCGATATCCGACATGTTCCTGACATTGAAGTCATCCTCGGCGCCCGGGGCGATCTTGTGCCGGATGCGGAGGAGGTCTTCAATCTGACTCATGGCTTCCTCGGTCCTGGACCCGGATACGGCAGAGACGTCGATGGAGCTGATATAGGTAATCCCGAGGAGTCTTCTCTGGGCAGTTGTGTAGGGGACCAGGATTATGTCGTCCCTGTTAAACCAACCTCCTGCTTCTCCCTTTGATTCCAGGACTCCGATCACCCTGAAGGGAATCTTTTTGATCCTGATGATCTGCCCGAGAGGGTCTGCGCCTTCAAAGAGATTCTGATTCACTTCGCTGCCCAGGACCGCGACTTTTTGACCGGATCGGACCATGTTCTCATCGAAGAAAGTTCCCTCTTCGACCTCCCAGTTTCCGATTTCCACATAATGCTCGCCGACACCGTTAACGGATGTATTCCAGTTTTTGTTCTGGTAGACGACCTGCGCCCTTCCCGAAACCGAGGGCGATACATACTGAACGGCATCACATTTCTCCTGTATCGCTATGGCATCATCGTCGGTGAGAGTCTGAAAGGATCCTCCTCCATATTGGCGTCCTCTGAAAGATTGACTTCCCGGACGGACATAAAGAAGGTTGGTTCCCATGTCTTCGAAGCGCTTCTCCACCTCTCTCTTGGCTCCTTCACCGATGCTGACCGTGGCGATCACGGCTCCGACTCCGATGATGATGCCCAGGGCAGTTAAAAAGGAGCGCATTTTGTTCCGGCTCAGAGCTCTGAGAGCAACTCGAATCGTCCTCATTATGTTCATTTTTTACTCCTTGTTCTCGATGTCATGCTTACTTGCTGAGAGCTAAGCTTGCTCCTCCTTGATAATCTGGCCGTCTTTGAGGTATATCCTTTTCCGGGCGAACGCAGAGACATCCGGATCATGGGTGACCAGGATGACGGTGATCTTTTTTTCCTCGTTCAGTTTTTTAAAGACCTCCATGATCTCCTTCCCTGTCTTAGAGTCTAGGTTTCCCGTGGGTTCATCCGCAAGGACCAAGGAAGGATTATTGATCAAGGAACGGGCGATGGCCACTCGCTGCTGTTCTCCTCCGGAAAGCTGGTTTGTCTTGTGGAGTTCTCTGCCCTTGAGGCCGACCTCGGCGAGCACTTTGTAGGCCAGCTCTTTGGCCTGTTTAGCGGGCGTGTTGGAGTAAATGAGAGGAAGTTCGGTGTTCTCGAGCGCAGTGGTGCGGGCGAGAAGGTTGAAGGTCTGGAAGACAAACCCGATCTTCCTGTTTCGGATGCGCGCCAGCTTGTTCTTGTCCAGGGTCGAGACTTCCTGCTCCTCCAGGAAATACTTCCCCTCTGTGGGCTTATCCAGGCAGCCGATGATGTTCATCAGGGTCGATTTGCCCGAGCCTGAAGGGCCCATGATGGCCACCATATCGCCTTCCTTGATGGTATAGGACACGCCTCTTAGAGCGTTGACCTGAGTTTCTCCGACCTTGTACACTTTCTTGAGATTTTCCAGTCGAATGAGGTTGTTGTTGCTGCTCATTTTTTTCTTTCCTAATTTATGGTCTTAAATGGATGAAAGATTGCGACTTAACGGAACATCCTCATCGGGGAAGAAGAAGGCCTGTCAGAACGACTACTCTGTGTGTTTTCACCCGTAATCACCAGCTGTCCCTCTTGCAAATCTCCTCGGACAACCTCTGTATAGCTATTATCCGTGACTCCTTTCCGGATAAAAACCATCTTGAGGCTGCCCTTTTCATCCTCGATCCAGAGGCGGGCAAAATCTCTCATCTGCATCCCCTGCATGCCTTGACCTTTCATCCCAGGCTGCTGCTGTCCAGACTCTGTTCTCTGGGCATCCTGCCTGCTGGAATCTCGCTTCTGTCCAGGCTGCGCTTCTTGGCTAGTGCCTCCTCGCTGGGAGCTTCTTTCCTCTTTCATTTTGGCAAACAGAGCTCTCATCTCTTCCTGGCTTAAGCTGGGAGTGAAACGGAGAGCGGCATTAGGGACGCGCAGGGCATTTAGAGCTTGTCCGGTCACGATCGAGACTGTGGCTGTCATCCCGGGCCTCAGTTTCATCTCAGGATTATCCACCTCGACTATGGTTGTGTAGGTGACGACGTTCTGGACGATCTCCGGAGAATAACGAACTTGCTTGACCACTCCTCTGAAGTTTTCATCGGGGAAGGCATCCACGGTGAACCTAACCTGCTGGCCTTCCGCGACTTTTCCGATATCCGCTTCGTCCACGCTGCATTCCACCTGCATCTTGGTCAGGTCGTTGGCGATCTGGAAGAGGACCGGAGCCTGGAAGCTGGCGGCCACGGTCTGGCCGACGTTGATGTTGCGGTTGATGACCACTCCGTCGATCGGGGATTTGATGACGGTGTAGGTCAGGTTGACCTTGCTCGTTTCGAGCTGAGAATTAGCTTGAGCCAACCTTGCCTCTGCAGCTTGGATGTCGGACTTGGCGCCGTAGTAGTTGGTCTCGATTGACTCTTTCTCTTCATAAGACAGCAAATCCTTCTCAAACAGACTAAGGGCCCGTTCATATTTTTTCTGGAGATTATTAAAAGTGACCTTGGCTTTTTCCAGTGAGGCGACAGCGCTCTGATAATTGGCTTCTTCCTGACTGACACGGCTCAGGAATTGAGACTGTTCCAGCTGGGCTATAACCTGACCCTCTTTGACCTGAGAGTTGAAGTCGACGTTGATTTTTTCGATCTCTCCTGAGACCTGGCTTCCCACGTCAACGGTGGTCACCGGGTTGAGAGAACCCGTTGTCACCACCAGGGCTTCGATGTTTCCTCTGTCCACAGCTTCTTTTTTATATTTTGAGTTGTTTCCGTTGTTGCGGTTAAAAACAGTCAGCCCGAGAACGATCCCTGTCACGGTGATCACGACAAGAATTACAGCTCCGATGATGATCTTTCTTTTCATCTTCTTTCTCCTTTGTCATCTCTAGGATTTCTAGGATGCTTTTTTCTTTCCTCCATTTCTTTTCTTCTTTGGGAAAGGTACTTTTCGATTATGGCTTCGAACTTTTGAGCCTGTTCTTCGGAAAGAACGCTTTTTATATCATTTTTTAACTGCGACCTCATGCTGGAGTATCGCTCGCGGAAAGAGGAGTTCAGCTCTTTCATCCTTTCCTCGTTATTCCTGAATATTTCTCTTATCTTTTCCTGCTGCTCTGAGCTGAGGCTTAGCTCTTCAGCCATCATCTCCAGGGTGGGAAAGCGGACGGAGCTTCTTCTTTCCGCTTTTTTCTTCATTTTGCTGTGGGCGAGCTGTTGTTCAAGAAGAACTCCGCCCAGGACGCCGGCAGCAAAAACTATGATAAGCGAGAGAACGATCCAAAATTTATAATGGTTTTTCATCAAAAATCTCTCCTTGTCCCGTTTTTATCATCTATTGAGGTGAAGATAACCATCATATTCTTATCTTCGGTTCCTCCAGTTTCGAGCAGGGTGGTTGTTTCCTGGAACAGGTTCTGGTTCTGGAGCAGGAGGAGTCCTGATTGGCTGAACGCCTGGCTAAGTTCCACTTCCTCTCTTGGCGGACTGAAAAGGATGAGCGTGGCAGACAGAAAAATAATTACGAGGAGCGAAACGGGGATGGCTCTCATTCCCCACTGCTTCCACACCATCCAGGGCTCATACTTTTTTACCTCCCTGAGCTTGGGCTGCAGGCGCTCCAAGAAATAGGGTTTGGGTTCAGGAAAATCTTCCTTTCTCAAAGTATCGAGAATAAGCTGGTATTCCTCCTGTGTTGTGCGGCACTGAGGGCATTGCTTTAAATGCGCCTCCAGTTCCTTCTTTTCATCTTCAGTCAAACGCCCATCGAAAGCGCGGAGTATGAGTTTTTCAACCTTCTTGCAGTTCATGGTTGCCTCCTTTTTGGCTTAAGAAAGGCGCCAACTTTTTCCTGAGCAATTTCCTGGCTCTGTGAAGACGGGAATCCACAGTCCCGGGAGAGATTCTCAGGATCTTGGTGATTTCTTCATAGGATAATCCCTGAATGTCCCTCAGGCTGAGTATGACCTGGTGCTTATCAGGGAGGATCTGGATCGCTCGGCGAAGAATTTTTTTTCTTCGCTCTTCGGTTTGTTCTTTTTCTCTTTTCATCGTTTCGTCTTCCTGCGGTATTGAGCTTTCCTTGATTTCGTCGATGGACAGTCTTTTCATCCGGCTGGTCTTCCTCAGAAAATCCCGGACATGGTTGATCGTTATCCTGTAGAGCCAGGTGCCGAATTCTGACCTGAGCTCGAACCTGGGAAGCGCAAAATAGGCCTTGATGAACACTTCCTGAGCCAGGTCGTCGGCTGTGTCGCGGTCGCGCGTTAAACTGAAAGCCAAATTAAACACCTTTACTCTGTATTTTTTTACCAGCGAGGCAAAGGCTTCTTCGTTGCCTTCTTTGCTCGATCGAACCAGGTCTTTCTCTTCCATCCGATGTCTTCATCTCTTTGCCTCCGTGCACTCTTTAGACGGAGGAAAGAGGAAAATCTTCCTTATAGCCTTATGAACTGAGAATGTATTCTCTTCGTTTCCTATTTTAAGACATAGGATGCGATCCATAAAGACTTTTTTGAATAGGACAGAGATCAACCTTATGCGATTTGAAAAAACAACCGGAAGTTGAAGAAGACTCTGTCGCTTAAGTTATTTCTTCTTTGCCGTCCATTCGCGGGAGCCGAAATCTCCCATCTGGACTTCCCCTTTCATCGTGTCGCCCTCGACCTTGCCTTTGTAAGTGATGGTGAAGTCGCCTCTTGGGGTAGAACGGGTGACAGTCCACTCGATTTCGTTTCCTTTGATCGTTCCTTCTCCTGTGACCTCACCACGAGGGCTTTCCATGGTCACCGTGATCTTCTCGCCTTCCTGCTCGAAATGGAGTTTCGAGGTCATCGGTCCCTGACGACCCTCCGAGGTCATCTCCCAGTCTCCGCTGACGTTGACTTGTTGAGCTCCCAGTGAGAGCACCAGTAGGGCCATAGCACACAAAGCGATGATTGATTTTGTTTTGGACACGTTTTCCTCCTTAATTCTGGAATTCTTAATCATCATTGTTTAGACGCTATCGTCATAATTATCTTCCACAATAAAGGACAGACCGAGTGAGTTTTTTCTTTGCCGGAAATCGACCGTTTTTTCCTGAAAACAGGAAGGAACAATGAGGGGGCCGCATTTTTACATTTGACATTTTTCATTTCTTTGATCCTTCAAGGATTCAGGTGATGAATGTTGATTGTTGAGACCTGTACCCTTCAGCTTTATCAATATCAATATAGACAAATTGCTCCTGTAAGGATGCACTCTAAACTTGTCTATTGCCTACAATTTTGTTGGAAAGAGAACAAATTTGTTGGAATAAACCAAGGTCAATATTTTATAATTTATTTATTATCAACAAGTTAATATGTGGCACGAATATTGCAAAATATATTGCCTCATGAATCGAAAGGAGGTTAAAATGGTTATGAGAAAAATAATTTCATTTGTAGGATTACTGTTGATCCTGGGTTTAGGCTTTTCGCTGGCTCAAGAGCAGTCGAAGAAGACCGTGCGCAGCGAGATCCGGAACAAGGTCCAGACTGAAGTTCAGACTCAGACCCAAGCGCAGACCAGGAACCGACTGATGTTCGTGGATGAGAACGGGGATGGGATCAATGATCTTGCCCGGGACCACGACAACGATGGCATTCCCAATTGCCAGGACCCGGATTGGACCAGACCTGAGGACGGAAGCGGCTACATGAACAGGTTTGGAAATGCGTCTGAAGCGAATAAGTTCGAGTACAGGAACAGGTATTACAGCGGAACAGGCTGGAACAAAGCCTCTTTCCGGCACAGCTTGGGCATCTTTGGCCAGGGCTTTTACGGCAGGTCCGGCGGCAGAGGCAGAGCCCTCAAACAGGGAAGACGCTGAACGGGCACGGAGAAGATTTTATAGGAGGGAGAAGGAGCCCCGCTCCTTTTCCCCCTTTTGAGGGCTCATAAAAGGAGGAGGAGTGAGAAGACTTGTCGTTTATTTCAGTGCTTTTCTGGTTGTGAATGCAGCTTTGATAGCGAACACGTTTTCCCTTTCATTCTACCAGAACATGACGGACAACGTCTTTCAGAACAGATATTCTGAAAGAGATCAATTGTCTTCCTTGAATTTCTATCTTGACAAGGATTTTTCCAAGGTTTCTATTTTTACCGAAGGAAATTATGCCTATCTTTATGACAATCCAGGCCTTTCCTATTATTTCCATGATGCCGGCCTGGATTACCTCCATGCTCTCAACGAGAAAACCGCATTCTATTTCTCCGTTGTCGGCCAGGGAGCTTTCTATCGTTCCGATTACAGCGATTTCAATTATCTTTCTCTGCATTTCCTGGGGGCTTTCAAGACCTATCTCAGCCAGACCTCGATCCTGAAGTCCAACTATGCCTTTGAGTACAAGGGCTACAGCTACTCCCTTTTTGATTTCATCAGCCATTTTTTGGATGTGTCGTTCGATACCTACTTCCAGACAAAAACCACGATCAAGGCAGAGGTGAGCTGGGGGTATAAATATTATCTCCATCCTGATGCATCCCAAGAAGCTGTTATTGAGGAAGGACAGGGCTATCGGGGGGGAAGGGATTCGTATATCTATATTCCCAGAACGGTCTATGAGGGGAAGGCGATCCAGATCTTCTCCGCAAACGGTTTGATCGCTCAGGGTTTGGGCGGCAAGATCGGCCTTAGCCTGTCAGGAATGAAACAGTGGACTCTTTCCGGAGAGAATCCCTTCACTTCGGTTGAGGAGTTTTATGTGGTGGAAAATCCTTCCTACGATAGTTTTTCCTGGGAAGGCTATCAGGTCAGCAGCCAGCTCACGATCCTGGTCCCCTGGAACATCGAACTCAAAATGGGTTATACTAGGTCTGAAAAGGAGTTTCCTGGAATAGAGAGCATGGATCTGGAGGGGAATCCTTTAGGAGTGACAAGGCAGGATACAAGAGACGTGTTCGAGGCCAGGGTGGAAAAAGATTTTTCCAGTTTTTCTCTGTTCCTTTCCTACTTCTATGTGAATAACCGGTCGAATGACCCTTTCTTTGATTGGCAGGGAAATTTCTTCTCCGCCGGATTAGAATGGAATGTCTTCTTCGGAGGAAAGAAATGAGGAAAAGTCGGTATGTTATCCTGCTTTTAAGCCTGGTGATATTGCAGGCTGCTGTCCTCGGCCAGGAGACGGATCATTACTACAACGTGGATACCGAGAAAAAAGTAAGAGGCACGATCCAAATGATCGTCATGGAGCCTCGCTACAAGGACAGTTCACCGTTCTTGATAGTGATCCTCGAGGAGAGAAAGACCAAAGAGATGTTTAACGTGGAGATCAGTCCTGTCCGGTTTTTCAGCCAGGATTTTCACAAAGGGGAAGAACTGGAGGTCGTTGGCTCTATCTATTCCCTAGACGGACAGAAGAACATCATCGCCCGCCAGATTCGATACCGTGGAGAGATATTCATGCTCAGGGACAAGCACGGCTTTCCCGCCTGGAGGGGAGGCGAGATGACCCAGAAGAAGAAAAGAAAAGGCAAGAGGTTTTGAAAGGCAGGAATTTTCTTCTCTTTTTTTACCTTCCGTTTTTGGGGATACTCATCATCTTTTTTGTCCTCTCATCATTGAACCGGGCTTACATCAAAAATAAAACAGAAAATCTGGTCAAGGAGCAGCTTCAGGCTGCGGCGGAGATCTTGAAGATCAATATCTCTCACTTCTTGCGTGAGAATTATTCTGTGGCTGAAATCTTCGACTCCTACTCCGGAAAGGAGAATATTTATTACATCGCTTTGCTCGACGAGGACAAGAACGTGCTGGGCTGGAGCTCCCGGTTTGAAGGCTACCTTCCCCTATCGCTCCATACCGTAGAGGGAGAAGGATCATGGATTATCGATTCTCCCGCCGGAAAGATATTCAACTTTTTTTCTCCTTTTTCACCGGATGAAGGGAAGAAGTGTTACCTCTATATCGGGTATTCTCTGGAAAACTTGCAGGAAATGATCGCTTATTCCCGGAGAAACTTTTTCTTGATTTTTGGGCTTATTTTCGTTATCGGCGTGATCCTCTTCCTCGGGTTCTATCAGCTTCAGCGCAGTTATCTGGGAAAGAAAGAGGAGGCAGAAGTGGAGAAGGCAGAAAAGGAAAGATACCGGGAGATTTCCGCCTTTACCTCAGGCGTTGGTCACGAGATTAAAAATCCTCTGAATAGCCTTTCCCTTCTTTTTGAGCTTCTGCACAATAAGGTGCCCGAGGAACTTCAAGATGATGTCGCCTTAGGGAAGGAGGAGATCCATAAGATTTCCAGGATCATCGATCAGTTCTCAACCAGCCTCAAGCCGATCAAGCTTAATAAGGAGAGGTGCTCTCTTGCGGAAATGGTTTCAAATGTAAAGGAGTCGCTCTCAAGGGAATATGATATATCTGAAGTGGAGATCCGTTATTCCGAATCATCATCCGTCTACCTGGAGGCAGACAAGGGCTTGATGAGCCAGGCTTTTTTAAACCTTCTGAGGAACTCGCTCGATGCCAGTGAGAGAGGATTGATTTCGATCCATGCCCAGCAGAAGAAAAAAGCAGTCCAGGTGAGGATCGAGGATTCCGGGAGGGGAATTCCTGAAGAGGACCAGGAGCGCATCTTTGAGCCGTTCTTCTCAACCAAGAAGAAAGGGATGGGAGTCGGACTCTACCTGACGAAAAAGATCATCGAGGCTCATGAGGGAAAGATTGAAGTCAGAAGTCAAAAAGGGCAGGGAACGGTTTTTGTGATCCATATTCCGGGAGGATAAGATGAGCAAAGCCAACATCCTGATTGTCGAGGATGACCCCCTCCAGAGAAAGTTGATCAAGGAGAACCTCGAGCGGGAAGACTATGCTGTTTTTGAGGCATCTTCGGGCCGGGAAGCGCTCGACATCATCGATGTTCATCCTATGGATATCGCTGTTGTTGATTTCAAGCTGGATGGAGAAACAGGGATCAGTGTCATCGTTGACATTCTGAAAAGAAATCCTCTTGTTACCCCCTTAATGGTCACCGCCTTTGCCAATATTGAAAACGCTGTGGAGGCCATTAAAAAAGGGGCCTATGATTACATCGTCAAACCGATCGATTTTGCCAAATTCCTTCTGGTCATCGCCAGGGCCTTGGAAAGACAGAGGCTGAAGAGGGAGATATCCCTTCTTCAGGATTCTCTGGCAGAGAAGTTCAGCGCCAAGAACTTTGTCTTCAACTCATCCAGGATGGAAGAGGTGGCTTTCCTGGTTTCGAAAGCAGCCAAGAGCGGCGCCACGGTCCTGATATCAGGGGAGACAGGGGCTGGAAAGGATTTTGTGGCCAGGACCATTCATTTTTCTTCAAAGCGTAAAGAAGGGCCTTACCTGGCCGTCAACATCCCCTCTCTCCCGGAAACGCTGATCGAGAGCGAGCTTTTCGGGGCGGAAAAAGGCTCTTTCACAGGAGCATATGAGAGAAAAACGGGAAAGTTTGAAGCGGCTTCAGGGGGAACTCTTTTCCTTGATGAGATTGGAGACCTCCCCCTCCAGCTCCAGGTCAAACTCCTCCGTTTCCTCCAGGAGAAGGAATTTTACCGCCTTGGCTCCTCAAAGCCCTTGAAGTCTGATGTGAGGATCGTCGCCGCCACCAACAGGGATTTGGATCTGTTGATGAAGGAGGAAAAATTCAGGCCTGACCTTTATTACCGGCTGAACGTCATTCACATCCATGTCCCTCCCCTCCGGGAAAGAAAGGAGGATATTCCGCCTCTCGTCGATCATTTCATCAGAAAATACAGCGAGAAAGAAGGGAAGAATAT
>Ga0224501_10000172_pt1 | contig 62044 bp, 44 predicted proteins | sample SF_Oct11_sed_USG_4_FD_169105 | JGI IMG/M metagenome (GOLD analysis project Ga0224501, IMG submission 169105) | Sediment microbial communities from San Francisco Bay, California, United States - SF_Oct11_sed_USGS_8_1 | ecosystem: Environmental > Aquatic > Marine > Sediment | place: USA...
GCCAGCCCGGCTTCCTTGAGTTCCCGGAGCTTTTCGGTGGTGCAGAGCGGGGTGGTGGCCGGCGTGATGGCCATGCGCAGCCCGAGCTCGCTCCCGTAACGGGTGAGTTCCACGATGTCGGGGCGCTTGAGACAGTCGCCGCCGGAGAAGACGAAGATGATGGGTCCGAAGCGCCGCACGTCGTCGAGGAGCTTCTTGGCCTCCTCGGTGGTGAGCTCGTCCGGATGGCGGAGCGGCTGGGCTTCGGCGCGGCAGTGCTTGCAGGCGAGGTCGCACGCCTGGGTGGTCTCCCAGATCACCAGGAAAGGAGCGTTGTCGAAGTCCCGGACCATCCCCGGGTGTCCGCTCCCGTGACCGTGTTTCATATGGTGTAGCATGGGCAGTATCCCCTCCAGTCTTCCGTTGACGCTTCAATAATCGGCGGACGGCGTCGCGCGGGCTGTCGGGGTGGGCGCGCCGCCGGCCGTGGGGAGCTTCCCGACGCGTACTCCGTAGATGTCCGGTGGATACGGATTGCCGGGCGGGGAACCGGTTTTCCGCCGGCCGTGGATCTCGTCCCACGCCACACGAGATCCTTGACCGGCGGAGCCCCGCGCCCGAGCTTCCCTCCCCCTGTCACGAGCCATTGGAAGGTGAGGAACGATGCCCCATCGAAGTGAAGCTGTCGCCCTCCTCGAAGAGTGGGTGGAGAACGAGGCGCTCCGGAAGCACATGTTCGCCGTGGAGGCCGCGGTGCGGCACTACGCGCGCATGAAGGGGGCCGACGAGGATCTCTGGGGGATGGCCGGGCTCCTCCACGACCTGGACTGGGAGAAGTACCCCGACGAACACCCGCTCAAGGGCGTGGAAAAGCTGCGGGAACTGGGATACCCGGAGGAGGTGATCCACGCCATTCTGGCCCATCGCCCGGACTTCACCGGGGTGTCGCCGGAGACCGAGCTGGATCGGGTCCTCTATGCCTGCGACGAGTTGTCCGGGCTGGTCTTCGCCTGTTGCCTGGTCCGTCCCAACGGAATCGACGACCTCGCCCCGAAGTCGGTGGTGAAGAAGCTCAAGGACAAGACGTTCGCCGCCGGCGTGAGCCGGGACGACGTGGAGGAGGGGCTCGGGCTCATCGGAGTGGAACGGAACGTGCATATCCAGAACGTCATCGATGGTCTGCGTGCCGTGGCCGCCGAACTGGGGATCCGGGGGGAGGACCTGTAGGGCGACCCCGGAGGAACCCGGGAAAATCGCGTCGTGTAGGGAGATCGTTCGTCGGAGTTCTTCGGTCCCGGGGTGAGGAGCCGTATTCCATGCGTCGTCTGGTCTTGTTCGCGGTGATGGTGGGCTCCCTGGCTTCCGGGTCGGGAGGGCGCCTTCATGCCCAGGACGTGGAGATGCTGGGAAGGCGGTACGGCACGACCCCGCCCGCGGGGTACTACCGCGAGCTCGGGAGGAACCCCGCCGCCTTCCGCTTCCAACGGGGGCGGGCCGTTCGTGGGCCCGTGGACGCGGCGGCGAGGATCTCCGGAGACGCGGGCGCGTCCGGACCGGCGGGAGCAGGAGGTTCGGGGCCCGCCGCGACTCCGCTGGGCCCGCGTGGGGGGACCGTGGCGGGAACGTTCCGCATCCCCGTGGTGCTCGGGCTCTTCAGCGATTCGCCGGCGAGTCCGCCCTATGGGTTCGACGTGGTCGCCTCCTCCTTCTTCGGAGCCACGGGACTCACGATCCCCGCCTACTACTCGGAGGTCTCGGGGGGACGGTTGGACCTCGTGGGAGACGTGAGCGACTGGGTGCGCTCGGTGAAGTCCCAGGCGGACGCGACCGGCGGAGAAAGTGGGCTCGTCTCCGGCACGGTGGGGCCGTACATCATCGACATCCTGGGGAAGATCCAGGGAGTGGACTGGGGGCTGTACGACAACGACGGCCCCGACGGCGTCCCCAATTCGGGAGACGACGACGGGTACGTGGACGTCCTCTCGGTGATCCACCCCAACAAGGGCGGGGAGTGCGGAGGGACGGGAAAGGAGGACCGTATCTGGTCGCACCGTTGGAGTCTGACTTCGGCGGCGTCCCAGGTCTTCCGCACCGACACCCCGGCCGCCGGGGGAGGGGTCATCCTCATCGACGACTACGTGGTACAGCCCGTCCTGTCCTGCAACTCCGTGGACCTGAACGCCATCGGCGTCTTCACGCACGAGCTGGGTCATGCCTTCGGCCTCCCCGACCTGTACGACACCGACGACACCGACGGAGGGCGCCACGCCGGCGCGGGCGAATGGGATCTCATGGCGTCGGGTTCCTGGGGGTGCCGGGGGAACGACCCGGCGACCCCGTGCCACATGGGCGCGTGGTCCAAGCTGGCGCTCGGGTGGGTGACGGAGCAGGTGATCTCCCCCGGGACGGACATGGGGACGGTCACCCTCCCGCCCGTGGAGACCTCGGGCTCCGTGCTGCGGGTCGACGCCTCCGACGGCTCCGGGGAGTACTTCCTCCTGGAGAACCGCCAGCGGATCGGGTTCGACCAGGGCCTGCATGCTCCGGGTCTCCTCGTGTGGCACATCGATCCGGATTGGGTGTTGGCGCGGTGGCGCATCAACGACGTCAACATCGTGTCCGGCCACCAGGGGGTCTGGCTCCGCCAGGCGGACGGGCTCGACCAGCTCAGCCAGATCGGGGGAGGGCGGGGCGACGCCTCCGACCCCTTCCCGTACCTGGGGGTGGACCGCCAGAACGTCGTCTTCCACGCGTCCTCGGTCCCGGCGTCCAAGTCCCACCAGGGCACGGCCACGGGCGTCACGCTCCTGGACATCCAGCGGGTGGGGTCCGACATGACCTTCCACCTCACGACGCGGCCGACCCGGGTCACGCTACAGACGACCGGAGACGCGGGGAGTGGCGGGCTTCTACGCGTCGACGGCGTCGGGGTGCCGGGAGTGTCGCATACCTTCACCGCGGTGCCCTTCACGACGCGTGTGGTCGAGGCCGTGCCCGGTGAGCCGCTCGCCGCCGGGGTGCGCACACCCTTCGTGTCCTGGGTGGACGACCCGGCCGCGCCCCGGGTCCGGCCGGTGGCCGTGGGGCTGGCGGACACCGCCTTCACCGCGTCCTACGCGGGCACGCAGTACCAACTGGCGGTGACCCACACGGGGGGAGTGAACGGCGTGGCGCCGGGGCTCACGGTGTCCAACCCGGTCTCGGACGGTTTGTGGTTCGCGCCGTCCACGCAGGCCACGGTGGAGGCCGTGCCCACCCAGGGGTTCACCTTCCTCGGGTGGACGGGTGATCTGGCGGGGCAGGCGAATCCGGCCACCGTGGTCATGGACACGCCCCTCTTCGCCGGGGCGGACTACCAGGTGGTGTACGCCATGGCGGTTTCGGATACCGTGGAGTTCTCCGCGGCCGAAGCCCCGGGAGTCCGTTTCGAAGCGGTGAACGGGACGGTGCCCGTGTACTGGAGCGTGATCTCCGGACGGCTGCCGGAGGGCGTGGTGCTGGGCGCGGGTGGTACCCTCTCGGGCGCCTCGATGGAGGTGGGCTTGTTCCCGCTCACGGTGCGCGCGCAGGATGCGCGTGGGCTCACCGCCGAGCAGGCGGTGGCCCTGCGGGTCGTGGACCCGGCGCTGACCCTGGCGCAGATCGCGTCTCCGCTGATCCAGTCCGGGCCGGCGCTCACCGCCAACCAGCGGACCTTCCTGGACAGGAGGGGGAACGCCAACGGACGCTACGACCTGGGGGACTACAGAGTGTGGGTCCTGGGCCATCCGGCGATCCCGTCGGGAACGGCCTCCGCGGCCCCGGTGGCATCGGCGCCGGGGTCCGAGAGGGTGATCTCCGTGGTCCTGGAGCCGGCGCGGTCGCCGGATGCTTCGAAGAAGGAGTCGAGATGACCACTCGAGCCGTGATCCGCGCACTGACCGGTCTCGCCCTGGTGGGGACCGTGGCGTGCAACCGGGGTCCCGAAGGACCCGGGCCGCTGGAAGCCCGAATCGTGGGCGATCCGCTCCCCGCGGGAGCCGTGGTCCAGGTGACGGGACTGGGGATCCGCGGATTCGAGTCCCGTGGGGATACGCACGTCTACGGCACGGCCGCCCCCTCCGGCACGGGCCCCCATCGGGTCGTCGTGATCGGCCCGGCGGCGGCGGAGTTGCGGTTCGGCATCCAGGTGGACGACCGGCGGGCCGAACTCCCGGTTGTGACGCTGTCCTCCGCGGTGGACGCGTCGAATCGGTCCATCCTCGTGGGTGGGCTGGAGGTCCGGCTTTCCAGGAAGTAGGCGGTCCGCTTGCCCCGCCATCCCCGTTGCGCCACCTTTGTTCGGCTTCAGCGGAACGCGCTGCTGTGGCCACCCGCCAGAGCTCGACGAACCGTACACCTGAGGCAGCTTTTCACCCGCGACGAAGGGGAGCCATGACCACCTCCACGTGGATCACCATGATCGTCATGATGGCGTTCGTATGGGGTGGCTTTGCCCTTGCTCTGCGCACCGCCATCCGCAAGGAATCGGGAAAGGGCGGCGACGTGTAGCGTGACGAGGCGGCCTCGCAGCACCGGCTCCTGACGTGCCCCGACGTAACGACATCGAGAGTATCCTCATCCTGGGTTCAGGCCCCATCATCATCGGCCAGGCCTGCGAGTTCGACTATTCGGGGACCCAGGCGGTGCGCGCCCTCAAGGAAGAGGGGTATCGCGTCATCCTGGTGAACTCCAATCCCGCCACCATCATGACCGATCCGGACCTGGCGGACCGGACGTACATCGAGCCCCTCACCGCCGAGTGGGTCGAGAAGGTCATCGAACGGGAAAGGCCCGACGCACTCCTCCCCACCATGGGGGGGCAGACCGCGCTGAACGTGGCGATGGACCTCCACCACAACGGGGTCCTGGAGAAGTACGGGGTGGAGCTCATCGGGGCCAACGAACGCTCCATCGAGATGGCGGAGGACCGCGAGTCCTTCACCGAGGCCATGCACCGCATCGGCCTCCACGTGCCCCACGGCGGATTCGCCCGCACGGTGGACGAGGCCCTGGTCATCGTGGAGGACACGGGCTATCCGGCCATCATCCGGCCGTCGTACACGCTGGGGGGGACCGGAGGCGGCATCGCCTACAACCGGGAGGAGTTCGAGGTCGCGGTGAAGCGGGGGCTCGACGCCTCGCCCATCACCGAGGTGCTCATCGACCGCTCGGTCATCGGTTGGAAGGAGTACGAGCTGGAGGTGGTGCGCGACGGGTCGGACAACGTCATCATCGTCTGCTCCATCGAGAACTTCGACGCCATGGGCGTCCATACCGGCGACTCCATCACGGTGGCGCCGTCCCAGACGCTCACCGACGTCGAGTACCAGCGCATGCGGGACGCCTCCATCGCCATCATCCGCGAGATCGGGGTGGAGGCGGGAGGGTGCAACATCCAGTTCGCCGTGAGCCCCGACACGGGAGAGCTCCTCGTCGTCGAGATGAACCCGCGGGTGTCCCGCTCTTCGGCGCTGGCGTCCAAGGCGACCGGGTTCCCCATCGCGCGGGTGGGAGCCAAGCTCGCGGTCGGGTACAACCTCCACGAGCTCCCCAACGACATCACCAAGAACACTCCGGCGTCCTTCGAGCCGGTGCTCGACTACGTGGTGGTGAAGATCCCCCGCTTCGCCTTCGAGAAATTCCCCGAGGTGGACGACACGCTGGGGGTCCAGATGAAGTCCGTGGGTGAGACCATGGCCATCGGGCGCACCCTTCGGGCTGCGTGGCAGAAGGGCTTCCGCGGGCTCGAGATCGGCCGATACGGGTGGGTCACCGCCGCCAAGCTGAAGGACGACGGGCTCGAGGCGGACGACGCCGAGTCGCTTCTCGCCGCCATGCGCCGGCCCACGCCGTTGCGCCCCTTCCAGATCAAGCGCGCCATGGAGGCGGGGATCTCTCTGGAGGAGATCCACGAGGCCACCTGGATCGACCCGTGGTTCCTCGACCAGCTCCACCAGATCATCGAGGTGGAGCGTGCCTACGCGGCCGCCGAGGAAGTCACCCCGGAGCTCCTGCGCCGCATGAAGCGCGACGGTTTCTCGGATCGGCAGCTCGCGGTCCTGCGCGGAGAGAAGGAGCGGGAAGTCAGGCAGCGCCGGTGGGACTGGGGAATCCGGCCCACGTACAACGTGGTGGACACCTGTGCCGGTGAGTTTCCGGCCCAAACGCCCTACTACTACTCGTCGTACGAGGAAGAGACGGAGTCCATCCCCTCGGACCGGAAGAAGGTGGTCATCCTGGGGAGCGGACCCAACCGGATCGGACAGGGGATCGAGTTCGACTACTGCTGCGTGCAGGCGGTGATGGCGCTCCGAGAAGCGGGGTACGAGACCATCATGATCAACTCCAACCCCGAGACCGTCTCCACCGATTTCGACGTCAGCGACAAGCTCTACTTCGAGTCGCTCACCGAGGAGGACGTGCTGGAGATCCTCCACCTGGAGCGCCCCGACGGCGTCATCGTGCAGCTCGGTGGGCAGACGCCCCTGAAGCTCGCGAAGGCCATCGAGGAATCCGGAACTCCGGTGCTGGGCACGTCGGTGGATGCCATCGATCGGGCCGAGGATCGGGACCGCTTCGACGAGGTCTGCCGGAAGATCGGCGCGCGCACCCCGGACAACGGGATCGCCCGCTCGGAGGAGGAGGCCCTCGCCGTGGCCCGGTCCATCGGATTCCCGGTCCTGGTCCGTCCCAGTTACGTACTGGGGGGGCGCGCCATGCGCATCGTGTACGACGAGGTCGCGCTGGAGCGCTACTTCGCCGAGGCGGCGCAGGCGTCGGAAGACCATCCGGTGCTGGTGGACCGCTTTCTGGAGGACGCGTTCGAGGCCGACGTCGACGCACTCGCCGACGGCACCACCGTGGTCATCGGCGGGATCATGCAGCACATCGAGGACGCCGGTGTGCACTCCGGCGACTCGGCGTGCGTTCTCCCGCCCTACCTCCTTTCCGGGCAGGTCATGGACGAGATCCGTGAGCTCACGCGGAAGTTCGCCCTGGAACTGGGGGTGGTGGGGCTCATCAACGTCCAGTACGCCATCCGCGACGGAGAGGTCTTCGTCCTGGAGGTGAATCCCCGGGCGTCGCGCACCGTCCCCTTCGTGAGCAAGGCCACCGGCGTTCCGCTGGCCCGCCTGGCGGCACGGGTGATGGCCGGAGAGAAGCTCGTGGATCTCGCGGTGCCCGAGGAGCCACCGGTCCCCGGCGTGGCGGTGAAGGAGGCGGCCTTCCCCTTCAACCGCTTCGACGTGGACACCCTCCTGGGGCCGGAGATGCGGTCCACGGGCGAGGTCATGGGTTTCGACGACTCCTTCGGGATGGCATTCGCCAAGGCGCAGGTGTCGGCGGGGAACGTGCTCCCGGAGGAACCGGGGACCCTCATCGTGACGGTGAACGACCGCGACAAGGCCACGGTGACCCCCATCCTGAGGCGCTTCCACGACCTGGGTTGGGAGATCATGGCCACCAAGGGCACGCAGGAGTACCTGGCGCGTCTCGGAGTGCCGGCCCAGAGGGTGTTCAAGGTGAACGAGGGGCGCCCCAACGTGGTGGACCAGTTGGTCTCGGGGAAGGCCACGCTCCTCATCAACACCCCGCTGGGCAAGAAGTCGCAGTTCGACGACTACGCCATCCGGCGCGCGGCCATCACCTATGGCACGCCGTACCTCACCACCATGTCCGCCACGTCCGCGGCGTGTGACGCGCTCATCGCCCTGAAGACGCGGACCCACCAGGTCCGTTCCATCCAGGAGCGGATCGCTTCGCTCCGGACGGAGGAGTAGGGCTCTGGCGTCCGACCCTCTCTCGGGATTCTTCCTCCACCCGGCGTCCTCCCTCCACGACACGGGTTGGAACCATCCGGAGCACCAGGGACGTTTGCGGACGCTGGCTTCCACCGTGGGGAAGGACCTCCTCGCGCTCCACGGGCACGTGGAGCAGATGGAGGGCGGAGAGGCGGGGATGGAGGACCTGCTGCGGGTACACGGCGCGGACCACGTGGAGTCGGTGCGGGCCGCCTGCGAAGAGGCCCGGGACGAGGAGACCATCGTCTCCCTCGACGCCGACACCCGGGTTTCCGGGGCGTCCTGGGAGGCCGCGGTGGGGAGCGCGGGGTGCGTCATCACCGCGGCGGAGGCGGTGGCCCAGGGGCGATTGCGGACCGCGTTCGTGGCCGCGCGCCCGCCGGGTCACCATGCGACGCGGGACCGGGCCATGGGGTTCTGCCTCTTCAACCACGTGGCGGTCGCGGCGCGGCGACTCCAGTCCCGCGGACACGCCGAACGGGTCCTCATCGTGGACTGGGACGTCCACCACGGGAACGGAACCCAGGACATCTTCTACGACGATCCGTCGGTGTTCTACCTGTCCCTCCATCAGTGGCCCCACTATCCCGGCACCGGCGCGGCCGACGAGACCGGGGTCGGGGCGGGCGAGGGCTTCACGCTCAACGTGCCGCTTCCCGCCGGGACGTCGCGTCCGGTGTACCTGGAGCGGTTCGAAGCCGCTCTGGACGCCGCGGTGCGGCGCGCCTCCCCGGACTTCATCCTGATCTCCGCGGGATTCGACGTCCTCTCCGGGGATCCCCTGGGTGGGATGCTCCTCGAGCCGGAGGACCTCCACGCCATGACCGGGACGGTCCTCGCGGCGGCCGCGGAGGCGTGCCGGGGCCGCGTCGTCGCCTCCCTGGAAGGTGGGTACGATCCCCGGAGACTGGGGGCGGGCGTGGTGGCAGTGGTGCGGGCGCTGGCCGGGTTGCCGCTCCCCGGATAGGCCCCGGAACCCGCCGGGCTCCCCCGGGTCTCAGACAGAGGAGGGGATCAACGGACGGCGGGCCCATCGGCCCCCGTCGGAGGCTTCGTATATGATGCGATCCATATTGTTCCTCTCCTTGTTCCTGTACGCTCCCCTCATGGCTTCGGGCCAACGCCCGCCCGCGTCCGGCGAATCGATCCAGGTCCACCCCGAGGCCCGCGAGGCCATCGATCAGCTCAAGTCCCCCTACTGTCCCGGGATGATGCTGGACGTGTGTCCTTCGCCGGGCGGCGCGATGCTGCGGGATTCCATCCAGAGCATGGCCGCCGCGGGGATCGGCGCGGACTCCATCGTCTCCCTCATCCTGGCCGAATACGGACCGGAGTGGAGAGCCGAGCCGACCCCGGAGGGTACCGGGCTGTGGGCGTGGTTGGTGGCTCCCGCGGGGCTGGCCCTCGGCCTCGCGCTGGTCTGGGTGATACTGGGGCGACGGCGCGGGCGGCGCGGCCCGGCTCCGTCGTTCCCCCAGCCCACGCCGGAGGATACGGCGCGGATCGAGGCGGCTCTGAAGATCCTGGACGAGGAGGAGGAGCCGGCTTTCTGAGGCGGATTCCAGCGTACGGATTGCCGCCGGGCCGGCGGCGCCTACTTTTCACCCATGCCCACGACCGAACCCCCCGTCGCCCTGGACTCCCGGGTGCCCTCCATGCTCGACCTCGTGCGGTTGAGCCGCCGTCCCCTCTTCCCCCCGGGAGGAGAGGAGTTGTACCGGCAGATCGCCCTTCTCACCGGGCTGAAGGAGGGGATGGAGGTTCTCGACGTGGGGTGTGGTCGCGGCGTGCCGCTGGAGTACTTCGTGCGCGAGCACGGGGTGATGGGGTCCGGCATCGACGTGGATCCCCGGATGATCTCCATGTCGGAGGCGCGGGCCCGGGCCAGCGGGCTGGCCGGCCGGATGCAGTTCCAGTCCGGGACCGCGGATCGCCTTCCGTACCGGGACGGCATCTTCGACCTCACGGTGGGGGAGCTGGCCCTGGCGGCCCACTGCGACCCGGCGGCGGCGGTGGGGGAGTTGGTGCGGGTCACCAAGCCGGGGGGATTCGTGGTGCTCGTCCAGCTGGTGTGGAAGGCACCCGTGGACGCGGAAAGGCGGCGGGTGCTGTCCGAACACCTCGGCGCGCGCCCCCTGATGCTCGTGGAGTGGAAGCGCATCCTCCGCGAGGCGGGCGTGGCGGAGGTGCACACCGAGGACTGGTCCGACGACGAGACGGCGTTCCGCCCCAGGGTGGCCAAGCCCTTCCCCGACTTCGCGGAGATCTTCACCCTGAGCGAGAAGCTGGGCATCCTGCGGCGGGCCTGGAGCCGCTGGGGGCTACGGGGCGTTCGAGCCGTTCTGGAACGGGAGCGGGAGGTGCATCGCCTCCTGAGCCATGAGCGCATCCTGGGCCTGGATCTCCTGCGGGGGCGCCGGATTCCGGAACGGGCGCCGTCGGAGCCACCGGTCACGCCCCCGGAGGAGTCCCGTCCCGCCCTGGTTCCGGAGATCTCCGGAGGAGAGGGAGGGGAGACCGCCGGTCTGCCCCTCTTCGGAGGTGCGATCAACCTGAAGTGAAGTCCGGATCATTCTGGTGCGGTGTATCGAGACCGGACGGCCTCACCGCACCTGCACGGACGGCGCCGGGCGCCGGCCGTGCCCCACACCGAGAGGATGGAATCGTGAGTGAAGCTTTGTTGTGTCGAGAGGACGGTGTCCGTCGGGTCCAGGAGGCGCTCCGCGAGCAGGACGTGGACGGGTGGCTCCTCTACGAGTTCCATCACCTGAATCCCATCGCCGTGACCCTGCTGGGGCTCGGCAAGACCACCCGCAGGGCCTTCGTCATGATCCCCCGCGAGGGAGACCCGGTGGCCATGATCCACGCCATCGAGGCGTCTTCGTGGCGGCACTGGCCGTGGGAGCGGAAGACCTATTCCGGATGGCGGGAGATGGAGGCGGGGTTGGAGGAGCTCCTGGCCGGATCCCACCGTCTGGCCATGGAGGTCTCGCCCGGGGCGGCGGTGCCGACCCTGGATTACGTGCCCGGCGGCACCGTGGAGCTCATCCTGCGGAGCGGGGTGGAGCTGGTCAGCTCCGGAGACCTGGTGTCCCGCTTCCACTCGGTGTGGAGCCCCCGGGCGCTCGAGGAGCATCGGAGCGCCGCCGCCATCGTCGCCGACGTCGCGGAGGAGGCGTTCCGGCGGGCCGCCGACGCCGTCCGGGCCGGTACGCCGGCCACCGAAGGAGCCATCTCCCGGTGGATCGTGGGCGAGCTGAGGGCCCGGGGGCTGGTGGAGCACACGGGGTGTATCGTGGCCATCGGGCCCACCGCCTCCGACCCCCACTACGCCCCCGAGGGAGAGGGAGAGACCATCGCGGCCGGGTGCGTCCTCCTCATCGACCTGTGGGGCGGCTACGCGGGCTCCGTACCCGCCGACCAGACGTGGATGGGCGTCATGGGCTCCTCGGTCGACGACCGCACCCAGGAGGTGTGGGAGGCCGTCCGCGACGCCCGCGACGCCGCGGTCGACTTCCTCCGGGAACGCTTCCGCGAGGGGGTCGCCGTCAAGGGATTCGAAGTGGACGACGTGACCCGGGCCGTCATCACGGAACGGGGGTACGGGGAATATTTCGTCCATCGCACGGGGCATTCCATCGACACCGATCTGCATGGGTCGGGTCCCAACCTGGACAACCTCGAGACCCGGGACGACCGCCTCCTCCTGGAAGGGGTCGGCTTCTCCATCGAGCCCGGCATCTACATCCCGGGCGAGATCGGGGTCCGCAGTGAGATCAACGTCCATTGGGGAGCGGACGGCCCCGAGGTCACCCCGGGAACGGTGCAGGAGTCCCTGTTCTTCCTCATCGACGAGTGACGCGTTCGGGTTCGGAATCCCGCGTAGAGGTCGCGCTCCCCCTCCCCATCCACCGGACCTTCACCTATCGCACGGAAGGCCCGCCGCCGCCCGTGGGCACCCGGGTGCTGGTGCCGTTTCGCAGGGAGGAGCGCATCGGGTGGGTTGTCGGAGCCGGAGACCCCGGCGACATCAAGGGGCTCAGGTGGGTGCTCGACGTCCTGGAGGGCGAGCCGTCCGTTTCTCCCGACGTCCTGAAGTTGGCCCGCTGGATGGCGGACTACTATGTCGCGCCCCTGGGGATCGCGTTGAGGACCGCGCTCCCGGCCGTGCTCTCCGACGCCTCGCGGGACTACCTCACCCTGGTCCCGGCGGATCCGGGCGAACTCCGGCCCCGGGAGGCCCGATTGGTCCGGGCGCTCTCGGAGCGCGCGGGTGCCACCAACGTCAAGACACTCTCCCGCTCCCTGGCCATGGGGTCCATCTGGCCCGACATCCGGGCGCTCGCGGCCCGCGGCGTCGTACGGCACGAGACCGTGCCGCCGCCGGAGCCCCCGGTGAAGACCCGCCGCGTGGTCCGCATCACGCGCCATCTCGAGGCACTTCAGGAGCGGGACGAGGTGTTCGGGCGGGCGGGGCGCCAGTCCGAGGCGTACGGGCTCATCGAGGCGTCGGGAGGAGAGGCCGAGCTGGCTCACCTCACCGGTGTCGCCGGATTCAGCCGATCCGTCGTCGCGGGACTCGAAGAGAAGGGGTTGGTGGAGCTGGTGGACGAGGAGGTGATGCGTGACCCCTTCGTGGACCAGGATCCCGCCCCCCCTCCCGACCACGTCCTCACTCCGGCGCAGAGGGCGGCCCTGAGCCCGCTCCTGGAAGCGCTGGACACGGAAGCGCCCTCTCCCTTCCTCCTCCATGGGGTCACGGGATCGGGGAAGACGCTGGTATACGTGGAGCTCATCCGTGAAGCCCTCGCCAGGGGGAAGACGGCGGTGGTCCTGGTCCCGGAGATCGCCCTCACGCCGCAGACGGTGTCGCGCTTCCGTTCGCACTTCGGAGACATGGTCGCGGTGCTCCATTCCGGGCTCTCGGACGGCGAGCGCTACGACGCCTGGCGGCAGCTTCGCTCCGGCGAGAAGCGGCTGGCCGTGGGGGCCCGGTCCGCCCTGTTCGCGCCCCTGGAGGATCTCGGGGTGGTCGTGGTGGACGAGGAGCACGACGGGAGCTACAAGCAGTCCGAGGCACCCCGGTACCACGCCCGCGATCTGGCCGTGATGCGGGCCCGGGAGTGTGGGGCGGTCTGCGTGCTGGGGAGCGCCACGCCCTCCCTGGAGACGTGGCACAACGCGCGCAGCGGGAAGTTCACCCTCCTGAGTCTGCCCGAACGGGTAGGGGGCGCGACCCTCCCCGACGTCCGTGTCGTGGACCTCAGGAGCAAGAAGGAAACCCGGCCCGCCGGGTGGACCGAGCGGGTTCTCTCTCCTCCGCTGGTGGAGGCTGTGGAGGAGCGCCTCCGGAAGGAGGAGCAGGTGATCCTCCTCCTGAACCGCCGCGGGTACGCGTCGTTCGTCCAGTGCCGCGAGTGCGGCGAGGTGGACGAGTGTCCGAACTGCTCGGTGTCGCTCACGTACCACCGGCTCACCCATCGCCTCGTCTGCCACCATTGCCGTCACGAGGCCGAGGCGCCCCAGCGGTGCGGCCGGTGTGGGGGGGGGGATCTTTCCTACAAAGGGTTGGGGACCGAGCAGGTCGAGCGCGTGACGGCGGAGACGTTCGCCGGGGCCCGTATCGCCCGCATGGACGTGGACACCACCTCCGGGAAGTGGGCGCACCAGAAGATCCTGTCCCGGGTGGAGAGTGGCGACGTCGACATCCTCCTGGGAACGCAGATGATCGCCAAGGGGCTCGACTTTCCCCGGGTGACCCTCGTCGGGGTCATCAACGCCGATGTGGGGATCCATCTTCCCGACTTCAGGGCGAGCGAACGAACGTTCCAGCTTCTCAGCCAGGTGGCGGGGCGGGCGGGAAGGGGAAAGCTGGGTGGCGAGGTGATCATCCAGACGTCGATTCCCGAGCACTACGCCATCCGCGCCGCCGTCCAACACGATTTCGTCGGCTTCGCCTCCCGGGAACTGGAAGAACGGCGACGACCCGAGTATCCCCCACACGTGCGCCTGGCCAACGTGGTGTTGAGCAGTCCCGACCGGGAGGCCGCGGCGTCCGCCGCCGAAGCGGCCGCCCGATGGCTGCGGAGCGAGGGGGGTGCGACCGGCCCGGCCGTGGTGGGACCGGCGCCGGCGCCCATCGAAAAGCTCCATGGGAGGTGGCGGTGGCACTTCCTGGTCCGCAGCGGTTCCCACGCCCGACTGGGGAGGGCGATACGCCGCCTGGCGGAAGACTTCACGCTGCCTCCCGGTGACGTCCGCATGGCCATCGACCGCGATCCGGTCGCCCTCCTCTGACCGAGGACCGCGCGGTTCCCCGGGGGTGACCCGTTGCCTCGGTGGGGGATGCCGGGATATCTTCGGCTCATGAGCATGGTCTGCCTCGTCCTTCCGGCGGGGCAGTGTCGTACCTGGAGGTCGTTGTGGGTTGCCTGGCGCTGAACGCTTCGTATGAGCCTCTGACCATCGTCTCGTCTCGCCGCGCCGTCCGGCTCGTGCTGGACGACAAGGCGGAGATGCTCGAGGTCGACGGAGACCGGTACTTCCGCTCCGAGCGGGAGGAGATCCCGTGTCCCAGTGTCATCCGGTTGGTGCGGTACGTCCACGTTCCCCGCCGGTTCCGGCGCCAGGTCACCAACACGTTCCTCTTCGCCCGCGACGACTACGAGTGCCAGTACTGCGGCATCCACCGCAGCGAGCTTCGTGGCCGCCAGTTCCTCACCCGGGACCACATCCTCCCCCAGTCGCGGGGTGGCGACAATTCGTGGAACAACGTGGTGACCAGTTGCTCTCCCTGTAACAACAGGAAGGGGAACCGCCTTCCGTACGAGGCGGGGATGCACCTCCTCACCGAGCCGCGGGAGCCCAACTACGTCCATCTCGTGTGGGCGGTGCGGCGCGTGACGCCGGTGCAGGCGAAGTACGTGCAGATGTTCTACGGTGACGATGCCCTCGAGGCGCTTTCCGACTACCCCGAGTCGGCCAGCCACGCGTAGGGGCGCTCGCAATACTGTCCGTAGCCGCGCACCGTCCCCTCGGGCGTATACTCCTTCCACCGGATGATCCACCCGCGCACCTCGTCCTGGACCAGGTCGAAGGTGAACCCCTGCTGGTCCACTCGCGCGGCCAGGAACTCCTGGAAGTGGGGCGGGAGGTGCGCGAACTCGTGCGCCGGTACTTCGGGTGGGTCGTCCGACAGGGCGTTGCGGACCCGCTCTTCGCTGGCCTTCAGCCGGCGCAGTCCCTTTTCCAGGATCTCCAGGATCTCTTCGAAGAGCGCATCGTTCCCCATGGCGGAGCGTACCGCGCCGGCCAGTTCCTTGGCTCCGGGTGAGAGCACGTCGCTACGGGCGTCCTCCAGGTGCTGCTGGAGCCGCCGGTGCAGGCTGAGGAGCTGGCTCAACTCTCTCTTGACACCTGGGTCCGATGCGTTGGGTTCGGGCATGTCCGGGGGGAGGGAAGTGACGGTCAGTGTGGTCGTGGGCCCCACTATATGGTCCTATCTGCCCAGGGCGGTCAACCGGTATGAGTATGGCGGATGGCGATCCGTCCGTCCACGGCCAGCACGCCGCGGGGAAGCGCGAGGAGGGGATTGATGTCCATCTCCGAGATCCTTGGGTGGTCGAGCACGAGCTGAGAGATCCTCTGGATCGCTTCCACCAGGGCGTCGCGATCCACCGGCGCCTCGCCTCGGATGCCCTCCAGAAGTGCGCTCCCGCGGATCTCCGAAACCATGTCCGTCACGTCGCCGTGGGTGACGGGTGCGAGGCGGAAGACCACGTCCTTCAGTGCCTCCACGTAGATCCCGCCCAGGCCGAACATCAGCGTCGGGCCGAGCGTCGGCTCGGTGAACATTCCCAGGATGACTTCCCGTCCGCCGGTGACGTACTCCTGCACCAGCATCCCGTGCAGGATGGCCCCCGCCGCGGTCACGTTGACCTCGATTTCCCGGTAGGCGGCCTCCAACTCGCCTTCGGTACGCAGGTCGAGGCGTACCGCTCCGAACTCCGTCTTGTGGACGACCCCCTCGGCCACCGCCTTGAGGACCACCGGAAGGCCGATCTCACGCCCCGCGGCCAGCGCCTCCTCCAGGGATGTCACTCGGTGGTGCTTCACCACGGGGAGCCCGTACGCGGCGAAGATGTCCAACGCCTCCGACTCGCCGAGCTGCGTCCTTCCCTGGTCTTCCGCGCCGTCCAGGATCTCCGATACCCGGTCGGCGTCCACCGGGAAGATCGTGGGCTCCTCGGCGGGTCGCTGGAGCCACCGACGGTATCGCACCATGGCGGCCAGGGCCCGGGCGGCGGACTCCGGGAAGGTGTAGGCGGGCACCCCGGCTTCGTGCAGTTCCGCTCTTCCTTCCGCGAATCCCTGGCGCCCCATGAGGACGGCCAGGATGGGCTTGGCTCTCCCCTGTCCGCGGTAGGCCTCGACGATGCAGCCGGCCACGTCGACCTGGAGGACACCCAGCGGGGGAACGAAGGCGGCGATGGCCGCGTCCACGGAGGGGTCGGCGAGGACCTCCTCGAGGGCGATGCGATAGGACTCCGACGTCGCCGACGCGATCATGTCCACGGGGTTCCGGACGGAGGCCTCCGCGGGGAAGACGGCGCGCAGGCGGGTCTGCGTCTCCTGCGAGAGCTCCACGATCTCCAGACCGGCCGACTCGCACGCGTCCGCGATCATGATCCCCGGGCCACCGGCGTTGGTCACGATGGCCACGCGGTTTCCCGCGGGGATGGGCAGTTCCTCGAGTGCCATGGCGATGTCGAAGAGCTCCTGTACGGAGTCCGCCCGGAGCACGCCGCACTGGGCCAGCAGCGCGTCGGTGGCCACGTCCACCGCGGCCAGCGCTCCGGTGTGGGACGACGCGGCGCGGGCGCCGGACGCGGTACGGCCGGACTTGACCATCACGATGGGCTTTTCGCGCGTGACGTGCCGCGCCAGGTGGGTGAAGCGCCTCGGGTCTCCGAAGTTCTCGAGGTACATGAGGATCACCCTCGTCCCCTCGTCGGCGGCCCAGTACTGAAGGAGGTCGTTCCCGCTGATGTCCGCCTTGTTTCCCACGGACGCGAAGTGGTGGATGCCGATCCCCAACTCCGCCGCGTAGTCGAGGATCGTCACGCCGAGCGCACCCGACTGGCTCATGAAGCTGAGGGGTCCGCGGGTGGGCATGGAGGGAGCGAACGTGGCGTTCATGCTCATCCCTTCCTCGGTGCTCAATACGCCCATGCAGTTGGGGCCGACCAGACGGATGTCGTGACGGCGCGCCGCCTCCAGCACGTCCCGTTCCCGGCGGGCACCCTCGGGTCCGACCTCCTTGAATCCGGCGGAGATGATCACCGCGGCGCCCACCCCCTTCGCTCCGCACTCTTCGATGACCGAGAGCACCCGTTCCTTGGGAACCACCACCACCGCCAGGTCCACGGGCCCCGGGATGTCGGTGACGGACGGGTACGCGGGGATGGAGTGTACGGCGGACGCTCCCGGGTTGACCGGGTAGACGACGCCGGTGAATCCGTGGGTCAGCAGGTTGTCGACGATCTGGTATCCGATGGTGTCTCGGCGCCGGCTGGCGCCCACCACGGCGATGGAGCGAGGGCGGAAGACCTTGTCCAGGGCTGAGGATGTCATAGCGTGGTGCTGGCAGGGATCTCACACGGGATGCATTGTCCGGGTCGTTGCTGGACGTTAGCCCGGGCATCGAGAGAGTTGAAGGGGGAGACGTGAACGAGGTGCGCCTCATTCGGAGGGTCCGGTTCCGGGCCACGCATCATTACGGACGGCCGGAGTGGACCGACGAGCGCAACCGCCGCGTGTTCGGGGCGCAGGCCATCCCTCACGCGCACGACTGGATGGTGGAGGTGCACGTCGTGGGCGAGGTCGATCCGGAGACGGGGTGGGTCGTGGACCTCCAGGCGTTGGATGCCGCGCTCGCCCGCCTGACCCGTGATTGGGACGGCGGTGACCTGAACGCGGTGGTCCCCTCCGTGGCGGCGGGAGAGATGACGCCCAGCACAGAGAATCTCGCCCGGTGGATCTTCGGGGAGATCGAACCGCGGGTTCCGTCCTCCGCTCGTCTCGCCCACGTGGAGGTGTTCGAGAGCGGAGATCTGGGGGCGCGGTATCCCGGGTGATCCTCACGTGAACCTTGAAGGTTGCCCGGCGGGTACCCCATGTTGCCCGATCCCTCCCACGTCGAGCCCATCGGAATGAACCCTGACCACAGCACCCCGCGCCCCACGCCCGTGCGGCAGCTGCCCGAGGTCGCCAGCTCGGCCTCGGCGGAGACGAGGCCCCCGGACGAGTGCGTGTTCCGGGAGGGTGACGGATGTTGGACGGCTCGTGTCGCGGGATACCAGAAGGGCGTGGGGAGCGGCTCGGCCGGCCTGATCCTCGTCGTCTTCGGTCCGCGAGAAGATCCCTTCGAGCCCGTCCGGGAGATGTGGGTACCCGGCGAGGGGCTGGCGTCGCTGTCCGAAGACGTTCTGGTGGAGGCCTTCCGCGCCGCCGTACCGTACCGGGGTGATGGGACCGCGAAGCCGGCCGACGCCGACGGGAGAACACGGTCCGGGAGGGGTGCGTGAGCGGTCGCGTTCCGATGGCGCCTAACGAAGAGACCCCCGGTGGCGTCCGTAGAGGAAACGATGGGAGGAGGGCCCTCACACGTCCGGCGTCCCGAATGATTCAACATCGCTGCATTCTTCCGTGTCCATGAATACGCCCGAAACCGTGACGGACGGCGCGCTGGTCGGTCTGGCGCGGCAGGGTGACGAGAGGGCGTTTTCCGAGTTGGTCTCGCGGTACATGCGGGCCGCGTACGCGGTGGCGCTCTCCGTCACCGGAAGGCACGAGGATGCGGAGGACGCGGCGCAGGAGTCGCTCCTGGTGGCGTTGCAGCGCTTGGAGGAATGTCGGGAGCCGGAGCGGTTCGCGGGGTGGTTGATGACCATCGTGCGCAATCGCGCCCGGAACCTGGTTCGCAGGGAAGCGTTGAGGGACACGGACGTGATTCCGGTGAACGCGCGGTCGGCCTTCCCTCAACCGGACCGGGTGCTGGAGCAGGTGGAGTTGGGGGGACGACTCCGGGAGGCGTTGGGTAGCTTGCCGGAGGTGCAGCAGCAGGTCGTGCTCCTTCACGACCTGGAGGGGTGGAAACACCGAGAGATCGCGGAACGGCTGGATCTGCCTGCGGGCACGGTGCGTTCCCACCTGCATTTCGCCCGGAAGGCGCTGAGGGACTTTCTGGGTACATCATCTCCCGATACGCGAGGAGAGGGAGGAGTCCAATGATCTTCAGAGCCAGGAGTCCCGGACCCGACGGACCGGATGGGGTGGACGCGGTCGTGGCCAGGGGCCTTCGCTCCCTCGACCCCGAGGAGGGGAGCCCCAACTACTGGATGCGTTTCCGCGCCGAAGTGGTGCGGCGCGCGGGGCCGGAGTTGGCTCGGCGGCGCCTCATGCGCCAGGCGACCGTCCCCGAAATCATGTCCGGCTGGGCGAGGACGCTGGTACCCGCGGCGGTGCTGGCCGCTGCCCTGGCGGGTCTCTTCCTGGCCCGGGGGCCCGTGCGCTCTCCCGGCGGTACGCTCGATCTCGAAGAGCTCCTTCTGGCCGAGGTGGAAGGGCCTACCATTCCGGTGTTCCTGCAGGCGGCGTCGGGTGATGCCGGAACACCGTTCTTCGCTGGGGAGGGATTCTGATGGAGCAGCTCGTCCGCACCCGCCTCATCACGGCCGTGCTCATCGTCACCGTCTTCTCCGCCGGGTTCCTCCTCGGAGTGCTCGCCGATGGCTCACTCCTGGCCGGACCCGCGGACGTTTCCTTGGCGGCCGACTCCGCCGCCGGTTCTTCCCCGGAGCGGAAGCCCATGTACGCCCAGGTCGATCCGGATTCGGCGCAGCTCGTGCGCATCGATTCCATCGTGCGGGTTCACCGGAGATCGATGAAGGCGCTCCATGAGGAGTTCAGGGGAGAGTACGCGCTTCGGTACGATGCGCTGGTGCACGACACCCGGTCGGCCATCAAGGCGGTCCTCACGCCCGCCCAGGCGGCGCGATACGACACCCTCACCGCCCAGCGGGATCGCGAGCGGGCCGAGAAGGCCCGGGACCGCGACCGCGACGATGACTGACGACCCAGGCGTGGAGAGGACGGGGTGGAGATGATGGGTTCACGATGGATGCGCGCGGCCATGCCCGCGCTCCTGATGACCTTTGCCGGAGCACCGCTGAAGGGTCAGGAGGTCGTCACGCTGGAGGAAGCGGTGGCGCGCGCCCTGGTGCGGAGCCCCCAGATGGCCCAGGCCGACCAGTCGGTGGGGAACGCACAGGCGGGTCAGCGGCAGGCGTGGGGCGGATTCCTTCCCTCGTTGAGCGCCAGTTCGAGTGCGTCCAAGCGGAGCACGTCACGGTTCGATCCCACGACGGATCGGATCGTGGACGGGAGCTCCAATTCGTACAGCGCCGGACTCTCCGCCAGCTACACGCTGTTCGCCGGTGGACGGCGCTTCGCGGAGATGGACCGGGCGGGAGCGGACTACAGGGGAGCGGAGGCCCGCAGGGAGAATCAACGCTTCCTGGTCCGCTACCAGACGCAGGTCGCCTTCTTCCTCGCCGTGCGCCAGGAAGACCTCCTCGCGGTCGCGGAACGCCGGGTCGAACAGGCTCTGGAGAGCCTGGAGATGGTGCGGACGCAGACCCAGGTGGGGACGGCCACCCGCTCCGACTCCCTGCGCGCCCGCCTGGAATGGGTGAACTCCCAGCAGGCCCTCAATCAGGCGGAGAACTCGCTCCGCGGCGCCCGCTTCGCCCTCGGCCGGCAGATCGGGGAGGGCCGTCCCGTGATTCCCCGGCGTCCCGAGGCGCTGGATCCGCGGCCGTTGGCGCTCACCGACGAGGAGTTGATGATCCTGGCGGTGGAGGAATCTCCGGCGGTGCGGGCCGCGGCGGAGGCTTCACTGGCCGCGGCGGCTTCGGTGTCTTCGGCCAAGGCCGCCTACCTCCCGTCCTTCAGCGTTTCGTCGGGATACGACTGGGCGAACCAGCAGTTCGGGATCGACGGGGGGAGCACCAGCTGGAGCCTGAGCCTCCGCGCGAGCTATCCCATCTTCAACGGATTTCAGCGGGAAGCGTCCGTGGACCGGGCCCACTTCGCCCACCGATTGGTGGAACTTCAGGAGGACGACACTCGTCTGGCAGCAGGTCAGGAGGCGGACGCCGCCCTACAGAATCTGCGTATGCTGGAGCGTGCCATCGCCATCGCCGAAGAGGCCTCGGGGTTGGCCGAAGAAGACCTTCGCCTGGTGCGTGAGCGCTACCGGGTCGGGGTCGCCACCATCCTGGACGTGCTCACGAGTCAGATCGCCCTGGATCAGGCCGGAGCGAATCTGGTGATCGCACGGTACGACTATGTCCTGGCAAGAGTGGAACTCGAGTCCATCGTGGGGAGGGAGTTGTGAACGACGTGATCATCAGGACCGAAGAGCTCACCAAGCACTATGTGCTCGGAGCGGAGACCGTGCGGGCGGTTCGTGGCGTGGATCTGGTGGTGGAGCGCGGTGAGTTCGTGGCCATCATGGGTCCGTCGGGGAGCGGAAAGTCCACCTTCATGAACATGATCGGGTGCCTGGACACCCCCACCGCGGGGCGGTACTGGCTGAATGGTCAGCAGGTGAGCGAACTCTCCGAGGACGAGTTGGCCCGGGTGCGGAATCGCGCCATCGGGTTCGTGTTCCAGACGTTCAATCTCCTTCCCCGGGCGACGGCGCTCCACAACGTGGAACTCCCGCTCATCTATGCCGGCGTCGGCGCCAGGGAGCGGCGGGAGCGGGCCGCCCAGAAGCTGGAGATGGTGGGATTGGGAGACCGCATGGGGCACAAGCCCCCGGAGATGTCCGGAGGACAACGTCAGCGCGTCGCGGTGGCGCGCGCGCTGGTCAACGAGCCCGCGCTCCTCCTGGCAGACGAGCCCACGGGGAATCTGGATTCCGTGACGAGCGAAGAGATCATGCATGTGTTGGCGCAACTCAACGGCGAAGGCCAGACCATCATGCTGGTGACCCACGAGCACGACATCGCCGGGTACGCCAAGCGGCAGGTCCACCTGCGTGACGGAATCATCGAGCAGGATTTTCTCACCGAAGCGGTGGAGACACGTGCATGACCAGCAGAGCCCTCGCAGCGCTCGTGGCGACTCTCGTCGCGTGGGGTTGTACCACCGGCGAGGCGGCGGAGGAGACCCCGCGCGTTCAGACCGCTGAGGTCACCCGCGGGGATCTCACCATCACCGCCGAGGCGACGGGCACCATCGAGCCCGTTCGCTCGGTCGAGGTGAAGTCCAAGGCGTCCGGCGAGATCCTCCGCCTCCACGCCGACGTGGGGGACGTGGTCGCTCCCGGCGCGCTGCTGGCCACCGTGGATCCCCGGGACGTGCGGAACCAGTTCGAGCAGGCCGTGGCGGATCTCGAGGTGGCCCGCGCCCGTGTGGAGATCGCCGACGCTCAGCTCGATCGATCCGAGGAGCTCCTCGCCGCGGGCGTGGTCACGCAGCAGGAGCACGAGAGCCGGCGCCTGGAGTCCGCCAACGCCCAGGCGACCCTGGTCAAGGCGGAGACGAACCACGAGCTCAGCCAGCTCCGTCTCAGCGACGTGACCATCCGGGCTCCCCTGGCGGGAACCATCCTCAGCAAGAGCGTAGAGGAAGGGCAGGTGATCCAGTCCGCGTCGGGGAACGTGTCCGGCGGGACCACCCTCTTCGTCATGGCCAACCTGGACCAGATGCGGGTGCGCACCCTGGTGGACGAGACGGACATGGGTGACATCACGGCCGGGCTCACCGCCACGGTACGGGTGGAGGCCTTTCCCGACCGCATGTTCCGCGGCGTCGTCGAGAAGATCGAGCCGCAGGCGGTGGTTCAGCAGAACGTGACCATGTTCCCGGTCATCGTCAGCCTGGAGAATCGTACCGGTTTGCTGAAGCCGGGGATGAACGCCGAGGTGGAGGTGCTCATCGACCAGGCTTCCGACGTGGTGCTGGTTCCCAACAACGCGGTCGTCCAGGCCACCGACGTCGGCCCCGCGGCGCTGGCCCTGGGTCTGGACCCCGAAGCCCTGGACCTGCAGGCGCTGGTGCGGTCGGCGCGGGGTGGACGCGGCCCCGGCGGTCCGGGAGGCCAGGCCGGCCAGAGTGCGGCCCGCGGGGCACAGGGTGCGCCGCAGGGTGCTCCCCGGGAGGCGGGCAGCAGCCCGGCGGGCCCAGCGGGAGCCGGGGCGGCGGACCCCCGTGCGCGCATGGACTCGCTGCGGGCGCGGGTGGAGCGGGGTGAGATCACCCAGGATTCCATGCGGGCCCTCATGGCCCGGTTCCGCGAGCAAGCGGGCGGCGGGGCATTCCCGGGCGGGCGGCCGGGCGGACGGCCGGGCGCGGCCGGGGGCGGCGCGGCCGCCGAAGGCGTGGCCGCCCGGGACACCCGGGCTGCGGTGGTGTTCGTGCTGGGCCCGGACTCCATCCCCGTCCCCAGGGTCGTGCGCATCGGCCTCAACGATTGGGACCATACCCAGGTGGTGGAGGGGCTGGAGGAAGGCGAGACGCTGGCGGTGGTGGGCGCCGCGCAACTCCAGGCCCGGCAGCAGGAGTGGCTGAACGTCATGCGGAGCCGCATGGGCGGTGGACCGTTCGGTGGGGGCGGTCCCGGTGGTGGTCCCCGCGGCGGCGGACCCCGGTAGGCTCGGCGCGATGCTCGTCTACGAGATCGTCATGGTGGCGTTGGCCGCCATCCGGGCCAACGTCCTGCGCGCGGTGCTCACCACCCTGGGGATCGTCATCGGGGTGGCGGCCGTCATCACCATGGTGGCCCTGGGCGAAGGGGCCCAGCAGCGGGTGGAGTCGCAGATCCAGCGCATGGGCACCAACGTGCTCACCGTCCGACCCGGCCAGCAGTTCTGGGGTGGCGTCTCCCGTGGCGACTCCAACATGTCGGTGGAAGACGCGGAGGCGCTTCGTGACGACTCCAACGGCCTCCTCACGGTGGCCCCGGAGACGTCGTCACGGCTGCAGATCTCCTACCTGAGGTGGAACGCCAACAACCAGGTCGTGGGCACGTGGCCGGAATACTTCGACATGTACAACCACGCCCTCCAGGTGGGTCGCTTCTTCAACCAGGGTGAGGTGCAGGGACGCCGGCGGGTGGCGGTGCTGGGGTACAACATCCCCACGCAACTCGGCGAGACACCCGCCGGGGCGCTGGTCGGTCAGACGATCCAGATCCGGGGGATCCCCTTCGAGGTCGTGGGAGTCCTGGAGGAGAAGGGAGACGCGGCGTGGGTGCGTCCCGACGACCAGATCTTCATCCCGGTGTCCACGGCGTTGTTCCGGGTGTTCGGCGGGCGTGACCGCATCAGCAACATCTACGCCGCCACGCCCACGCCCGAACAGTTGGACCTGGCCTACGGAGAGATCGACCGCATCATGCGGCGCGAGCACCGCATCCGCCCCGGCGAAGACGCCGACTTCAACATCCGGAACTCCGCGGACCTCCTGGCGACCTTCAACGAGACCAACCAGACCTTCACCCTCCTCCTGGCCGGGATCGCGGGCGTGAGCCTCCTCGTGGGGGGGATCGGGATCATGAACATCATGCTGGTGAGCGTCACGGAGCGCACCCGCGAGATCGGCGTGCGCAAGGCGCTGGGCGCCACGCCGCGCGCCATCATGTTCCAGTTCATGGTCGAGGCCCTCTTCCTGTGTGTCCTGGGAGGGGTGCTGGGAGTGGGCGCCGGCTTCGCCGCCGCGGACGTCATGACCCGGGTCGCGGCGTGGGACACCGTGGTGGCACCGGAAGCGGTGCTGGCCGCGTTGGGATTCTCGGCGGCGGTGGGGCTCTTCTTCGGAATCTGGCCGGCCCACCGCGCGGCCCGACTCGACCCCATCGACGCGCTACGTTACGAGTAGCCGATCTTCCGGAGTCATCGACGGATCATCACCCGGCGAGCTTCTCCCTCACGCACGACCGAGAGCGAGCGTGAGGGTCCGCCATGAGCCAGGGCGAGGCGTAGCCCGGCCACCGACGTGACGGCCACCGAGTCCACGGCCGTGATCACGTCACCGGGCTGCAGGCCCGCGGCCGATGCCGGCGTCCCCTGCGGGACGTCGACCACGAGCACGCCGCCGTCCACGCGGAAGTACGCGGCCAGCGTCGGTTGGATCTCCACCAACTCCGCGCCGAGGGCGCGATTGGCGCCCATCACGTAGGGAGCCAGGGGGCGGGCCGGCGCCTCGGTCTCGGGGGACGCCTCGATGGCGACGAGGGGACGTCGGTCCCCCATCCTGGGGAGGACGCGCATCCGCACCCCTGCCTCCAGGCCCTCGGAGAGGGTCCGGATCGAGTCCGCCCACTCGCGGGTGAAGAAGGGCATGGCGCCGAGGATCTGCGCCAGCGAGTCCCCTTTCGCCCGCAGGACGATGGAGGCTCCGTGTCCGGATCCCTCCGTGATCAGCGCGAGGCGCAGGGAGTCCATGGCGTGGAAGATGATCTCCGCGATGGAGTCCACCGGGAAGGTCATCCTCGACACCACCGCCGATTCGGGCCGGACTCCCGCCTGGAAATCGAGATCGATACGGCGTCCGTCGCGCTGGACCGTCAGCCGCACCGGATCCCCGGGGCGCAGGGAGCGCCGCAGCGACTCCATGAAGTCTCCCGGCGGCATCCCGTTCCCCACCACGATGACGTCTCCCGGGCGCACGCCGGCCCCTTCCGCGGGGCTTCCCGGCATCACCCGCGAAATGACGACCCTTCCGGTCACGGGGCCGCGCGGCGACTGCTCCAGGAGCACGTCCACGGAGATGCCGAGCCACCCTCCGTGGGGCGCGGCCGCCACACCCTGGGCTCCGGCGCCGGCCGGTGAAAGGACGATGCCGACGGCGACCGCCGCCATACGGATCACTGGACGCGAATGGAGCATCTTCAGAACCAGAGGTCGTTGCCGGTGGACGCGCGGCGCAGGGTCATCTCCCGCTCCGCGAGTGTCGATGCCAGAAGGCCGTTCAGGAAGGGATCCGCCGGGGCCTGACGGACGGCGGCCTGACCCGCGGCCAGGAGGTATTCCAGGGCAGCGATGCGCGTGCCCGGATCTCCGAGCGCTTCGTCGCCGTCGCGGGCGGCCAGGAGGGTCCGGTAATTCGTGAGGGCGTCCATGTAGGCCTGCTCCGCCACGCGGACCTCCTCGGCGGCCGTCGCCAGGTCGTCCGTGGTGGAGACGCCCGCCACGACGCCTCTTCCCGACGCCGTGTCGCCGGGAAGGCCGTTCCCCGCGGAAACCAGTCCGGCACCCAGTGCCGTACCCGACGCGAAGAGGACCAACGCCGCGGCCGTGCGCATCCACTCCGGCGTGGTACCCAGCCCCAGGCGTCGGAAGAGGCCGGGATCCTCCAGGAGTCCTTCGGAGCGGAGACGGGCTTCGAGGACGTCCCAGTCACCGGGCGGAGGGAGGAGTCCCGGGAGCGACGCCAGAGCGTCCGTCTGGCGGTGCAACTCGTCCAGTTCCTCCGCGCAGAGAGCGCACTCGTCGAGGTGCCGGGCTTCGTCCCGGGTCGGTTCATGATCCACCAAGCGGGCGAGCACTTCGGGTGTCAGATGCCCCATGAGGCGACTCCTTCGTCCTTTGAATCCGCTGCGAGCGTCTTGAGCAGGTTCCGCATCTTCGCTCTCGCCTTGAACAACTGTGACTTCGACGTTCCCGGCGCCACGCCGAGGGCGTCTCCGATCTCTTCGTGCGTGAATCCTTCCACGTCGTGGAGGATGATCACCTGACGCATTCCATCCGGGAGGAGCGCCAGCGCGTCCTCCAGCCGGTCCTGGAGCAGCACGTCACCGGTCCGCGACACGGCGGGCACCTGCTCCGGCATGGCGGCCCTCCGCTTCTCCCTCGTCTCCGACCGACGCAGCGCCTGGAGTGCGGCGTTCACCGCGATGCGGTGGATCCAGGTGGAGAAGCGAGCGTCTCCCCTGAACGTGGGAAGAGCCCGGATCACGCGGATCCACGCTTCCTGTGCGTAGTCCTCCGCCAGGTCCGCATCCGCGGCGATGCGCCGCACCACGGCATACACCCGCGGTGCGTATCGCTCATACAGCGCACGGATGGCGCGGGCGTCGCCGTCCGCCGCTTGCCGGATGAGATGGGATTCTGTCATGCCCTCGAAGGTACGGTGACGTTTACGGTACGACGCCGGTACGGGGTGGGAGGGTTGCCCGGGTCGCCACCCTCCCCCGAGCTTTCCCGGACCGGGTGTGGTGGGTATGGGGTTTCCGATCCTCGCATGGCCGTGATGACTCCGATCCACCACACAAGGTACACGACGGGGGGCTCCGGGTTCGTCGGGGCTCCGCACCCCACAACCGGCCGCCCGACATGATCCACGTTTCTGGACTCACCAAGCAGTTCGGCGATCTCGCCGCGGTGAGAGACCTCTCCTTCCAGGTCGACCGTGGGGAAGTCTACGCTCTCCTCGGCGCGAACGGCGCGGGAAAGACCACCGCGTTGCGCTGCATCGCGACCCTTCTCCGCCCCACTGGAGGACGGGTGGAGGTGGAGGGGTGGAGCACCTCGTCCACGCCCATCGAGGTACGGCGGCGCATCGCCTTTCTCGCCACCTCCACCGGTCTCTACGAGCGGCTCACCCCCAGGGAGCTCGTCACCTACTTCGGGAGGCTCCAGGGAATGGACGACGCGAGTTTGGAGGCACGGGTGGACGCCGTGGTGGACCTCTTCGCCCTGGGTGAGTTCCAGCATCGCCTCTGCGGGCAACTCTCCCACGGTCAGCGTCAGCGCGTGTCGCTTGCCCGCGTGCTGGTGCACGACCCGCCGGTCCTGATCCTCGACGAGCCCACGCTCGGACTGGACCTGGTGAGCGGGGGCGCGATCCACCGATTCATCCAACGGGAACGCGACCGGGGTAAGGCGGTGCTCTTCTCCAGCCACCGGATGGAGGCCGTGGAGCTCCTCGCCGACCGGGTGGGTGTCATGGACGAAGGGCGCCTCGTCGCGGAAGGAACGGTGGCCGACCTCGTCTCGGGCGTGGGGGCGTCATCCCTCGCCCAGGCCTTCCTGAGACTGGTGGGCGCGGAGGAGGGAGTCGCACCATGAGCGCGTGGTGGTTCGTCTTCCGCAAGGAGCTGCGCGAGACCCTCCGTGACCGGCGCACCCTCCTGGTGATGTTGGCCGTGCCCGTCCTCCTCTATCCCGTGCTGATGGTGGCTTCGGAGCAGCTCCTCCTGTTCGGGATGCGCCAGCTCGACGAGGAGGCGGCCCCCGTCGCGGTGCTCGGCGACGCTCCGTCCGACCTCCTGTGGATTCTCGACTCCATCCCCACCCTGCGCGTGGTTCCTCCTCCCGCGGTGGGCGGGTCCGCGCCGCGGAGCACGATGGAAGAGTCGATCCGGGAGGCGCTCACGGAAGGTTCGGTCGCCGCGGTCGTCGTTCTCGAAGGGCCCACCGACGGGTTCGGGAGCAGGGAGGTGAGGGTCTACTACTCGGACGCCTCCGACCGATCGCGCCGCGGCAGATCCGAGCTCATGGGCGCCGTGGATCTCTGGGGTGGGAGGCTCCTCGAAGAGCGACTCCGCGTCCAGGGGCTTCCCAGGTCCTTCGTCGTTCCCGTGGCCGTGGCCGACACCTCCCTGGCCCTTCCCGAGGAGGTGGGAGGGTACGCTCTGGGGCGTATGCTTCCCATGCTCCTCATCGTGATCACTCTCCTCGGAACGTTCTATCCGGCCATCGACCTGGCGGCCGGTGAGAAGGAGCGGGGAACGCTGGAGGCGCTCCTCACCACCCCGGTGCCGCCCGGCGCCGTGGTGACCGGGAAGTTCGTGACGGTGGCGCTGGTGGGGGTGGTGGCCGCCGCGCTCAACCTGTTGAGCATGCTCCTCACCTTCCGGACGGGACTCTTCCGTCTGGCCGCCGAGGCCGGGATGGTGGCCGCCATCGCTCCGGCCACCGTGGCCTTGATCTTTCTCACGCTGATTCCGCTCGCGGTCCTGTTCGGAGCGCTCTTCCTGGGGATCTCGGTGCGCACGGCCTCGTTCAAGGAGGCGCAGAACTCGCTCACCCCCGTGTACATGCTGGTGATGATCCCCGCGCTCCTCCCCGTGTTTCCCGGGATCGACCTCACACCCCTCCTCGCCGTCACCCCGGTGGCGGGCGTGGCCCTCTTCTTCCGGGATCTCATGTCCGGCGTCGCGGATCCCCTCATGGGCGCCGTGGTCCTGGTTTCGTCCGGCGTATACGCGGTGCTGGCGCTGCGTTTCGCGGCCCGGAACTTCGGACGGGAGGACGTGCTCTTTCCGGCCTCCAGGGCACCCCGGTCGCGGAGACGCCCCCGGGGCCTCGGGCCGGTGGCCGCGCTCGTGAATGCTTCCGGCTCCGGCATTCCCGGCGAGCGGGCCGCCGCCGGCTTCATCGCCGTGGTGGCCGTCCTCTTCTTCTATGGGGGAAGACCACTCCAGATCGGCTTCGGGGAGACCGGCATCCTCCTGTCCGAGTGGCTGCTCCTGGCCCTCCCGGCGCTCCTGTTCGTTCGCGTGGGGCGCTTCGACGCGTATTCGACGCTCCGTCTGGGGCGGCCCAGCCCCCGGGCCCTGGCGGGCGCGCTCGCGCTGGTTCTGGGGTGCATGCCCATCGCATGGGGCATCGCCTGGCTCCAGTCGTTCTTGTTTCCGGTGCCGTGGGAGCTCCTGGAGGGCCTCGAGGAACTCGTCACCGCCGACTCCGCGACGCGCCTCGCTTGGCTTCTGGCGCTCCTGGCGCTGACTCCGGCCGTTTGCGAGGAGCTGGTGTTCAGGGGAGTGCTCCTGGGGGGCACGACGTCCCTGAGCCCGAGGAGGGCGATCCTCCTGAACGGACTGGTGTTCGGGGCCTTCCACCTTTCCTTCGAGACGGCGATCCGCTTTCTCCCCACCGCCTGGCTCGGTGTGGTCATCGCCTACGCCGTGTGGCGGTCCGGATCACTCTGGGCCGGGGTATTGATCCACTTCGTCAACAATGGCACGGTGGTGATCCTGGCCTCGACTCCGGCGCTGAGGGATCTCTTCGCCGATCCGCAGGCCCCTCCGCCCTGGTGGACCATGCCCGCCGCGGTGGCATTCCTCCTTGTGGGATACCGGATCCTTGAGGATCTTCCTGCGCCCGTCGACATCCGTACCGCCTTCGACGGCGGGGCCGAGGCCCCGCCGCCCCTGGATCCATAGCCCTGCGAGACGAAACATGACCGACTCCTCGAAGCTTCCCGGCGCCACCCACCTCGAGTGCACGGCCAGCGGCGAACGCCATGAGAGCGAGCAGCTCATCGGCCTTTCGCCGGTGGGAAAGCCGCTCTTCGCCCGATACGATCTCGACGCCCTGAAAGCCGGGTTCACACCCGACGCGGTGGCGTGCCGAAGCGCGGATCTGTGGCGCTACGAGGAGGTCCTTCCGGTGAGGGATCGCGCGTGTCAGGTGCGGCTCGGGGAAGGGTGGACCCCCCTCGTCGAAGCGTCCCGCACCGCGGACCGCCTGGGCGTGCGCCGCGTGTGGATCAAGGACGAGGGGCAGAATCCCACGGGAAGCTTCAAGGCGCGCGGACTCTGCCTGGCCGTGTCGCGGGCCCTGGAGCTGGGGGCGAAGGAGTTGGCGCTTCCGTCGGCCGGCAACGCGGGGAGCGCCGCCGCGGCGTACGGCGCGGCGGCGGGGCTTCCCGTGCATGTGGTGGTTCCCCGGGACACACCGGCTCCCATTCTGGAGGAGATGGCGGCCCTGGGTGCCGACGTGCAGTTGATCGACGGCCTCATCACCGATTGCGGAAGGGTGGTGCGTCAGGGAGTGGAGGAGAAGGGGTGGTGGGATCTCTCCACCCTCAAGGAGCCGTATCGGGTGGAGGGGAAGAAGACGATGGCCTACGAGGTCTTCGAGCAGCTCGGGCGGAGGCTGCCCGACGCCATGGTCTACCCGACCGGCGGGGGCACGGGCCTCATCGGGATGTGGAAGGCCTTCGACGAGATGGAGCGCCTGGGTTGGATCGGGAGCGAGCGGCCGAAGATGTTCACGGTCCAGGCCGCCGGGTGTGCGCCCATGGTGCGGGCCTGGGAAGCGGGCGAGGAGTCGGCGGCGATGTGGGAGGGCGCGGCCACGTACGCTTCGGGGCTCAGGGTTCCGGGTGCCGTGGGTGACTTCCTGATCCTTCGGGCGCTTCGGGAGTCCGGGGGAGGCGCCATGGCCGTCCACGACCACGCCATGGCCGAATGGGTCCGGGTCATGGGTTCCGACACCGGGATCTTCGCCGCGCCGGAGGGAGGAGCCACCGCCGCCGCCGTTCCCTTCCTCATGGAGAAGGGCCTCATCGCCGAGTCGGACGAGGTCGTGCTCTTCAATACCGGGAGCGGGCTCAAGTACGTGGGGATGGTGCCGGTGGACTGACCGCCCGCCGAGATCACGGGCCCGGCCCCGGGAAACGGGGACGGGCCCGGGGCGCCGGGTAGCACGGCGGGAGGGGTGTCAGCGCGTGTAGCGGTAATAGAACCCGGGAAACGGGACGATCCCTCCCGCCATGGGAAGGTCGTCCTCGGGGTCGGAGCGCCGCACCAGGAGCCCGCGGTTCACGTTGACGTTCAGGCCCAGCGCGTGGGTGTCCGTGATGTCCCATTCCACGCCGACGGGGAACTGGAGCACCAACGCCATCCCAACCCGCTCGGACTCGTCCACGGGTGCGCCCAGCGCGAACCAGAGGCCGCTTCCCGCATAGGGGCGGATGACGTGATCACCCAGGTAGCGGCGCCCGCTGACCGCGATTCCCAGGTCACGGAACGTCCACGTTCCCAGATTGACGTCCAACCCGTATTGTCCCTCGAAGAACTCCACGTTCACTCCCCAGGTGGAGATCCCCCCGAAGGTGACGCCGAAACGCACTCCACTCTCCGTCGTGGCCGTCTGGGCCTGGACGGCGGTGCCCGCCGAGAGGATCGTCATCCCCACCACGAGAGCCGGGACGAGGGCACGCCGCCGGCGGGCCCGGAGGTCTCGCGCGGCGGGGAGGCGGGGTGGGGAGCGGTGGCGCATGGCGGAATCTCTCACATGAGACGTTCACTCGGAAAACGGAGTATACGGATGCGAAAGGATGGGGTCCACGGGGGGAGCGGGGCGCACCCGGGGTTCATCGTGGTCTCGATGGTGGCGCTCTCGTCCGCGTGCGCTCCACCCGACCGGCATCCGTCGCTGGAACACCGGCTCTCGGAGGCGGCCGTGGAGCTTCTTCGTCCCGACACCGTGCGCGGGGCCCGCCTGGGCGCCGGGGTATGGTACTGGTACCTCTGGTCCGCCGCGGGCCCCTGGGCCGTCCACGTGGTGGAGGCGGACCTCGGACGGTGCGATCTCGCGCTGGAAGTGGTGCGGGCGGAGGATCGCGAGGAAAGCGGATCGGGACACGAGTTGGTGACGTCCATGGTGAGCAGGGGAGGAGGCGCTCTGGCCGCGGTGAACGCGGACTTCTTCACGCCGGAGGGCAACGCCGTGGGAACGGAGATCGTGTCGGGCGTGGTGGGCACGGCCAGGGCCCGGCCCACGCTCTCCTGGCGCCCGGGTGGGGCGCCGTGGATGGGGGAGGCTCGCGTCACCGGGGATTCCGTCTGGGTGGGGTGGCCGGTGAGCCTCCGCGACGGCGACGGACGCACCCAGGCCGTCGGTGGGTTTCCGGACCTCCTCGACGGCGGGGTCCGCGTAGGGGACCTCGAGGTCGCGAGCCGTCCCGCCTTCGCGGCCGCCAGGCATCCGCGCACGGCGGTGGCGTTCAGCCCCGCCACCGGGCGGTTCTGGATGCTCGTGGTGGACGGACGTCAGGACCCCTATTCGGTGGGGATGACCCTTCCGGAGCTGACGTCCCTCACGGTGGCCCTCGGCGCCGTGGAAGCGCTCAACCTGGACGGCGGGGGGTCCTCCGTCATGGTCGTGGGCGGCACCGCCCGCAACCGGCCCTCGGACCCGAGCGGAGAGCGTCCCGTGGTGAACGGCCTCGCCCTGGTCCGGGACCGATCAGGGTGTCACTGACGCTTCCACCCCACGGAGAGCCCGAACTGGAAGGTCCGCCCCGGACCCGGCTCGAAGAAGCGGTTCCCGAAGGCGTTGACCACCACGGAGGAGTTGTACCGGGCGTCCAGGACGTTCGACACCGCCACGAAGGGTGAGACCAGGGCCCCGCCCACCTCCGTCTCCGTCATCCCACCGCGCACGTCGGCGAGGAAGTAGCCTTCCGACGCCGAGGCGTTGGCGTCGTCCACGGCGATGTCGTCCTGATGGAGTCCGCGGGCGGTCAGGAAGAACGGTCCCTCGTCCAGCGTCACCTCCGCGTCCACCCGATTGGGAGCCAAGCCGGGGATCCGGTTTCCGGAATGGTCCGTGCCGTCCACGGTGTACTCGCGGAAGCGCGCGTCCACCCGCGTGTACGAAACACGGACCCGCGCGGCGTCCACGGGGCGGCCCTGGAGGCTGACCTCCCATCCCGTGTGGCTCGAGGATCCGGCATTGCGGTAGAAGGTACGCGATGGCTCGCCGGGAACCTCGAAGGGAACCAGCTCGTCGCGAAGGTTCGTGCGGAAGAGCGCCGCCTCCAGCGACCAGAGCGCGGCCAGGCGGCCCCGGACGCCCCCCTCGACGGTGAAGCTCCGTTGGGGTTCCAGCTGCTCGTTGAACCCACCCGATCCGGCCGGCCGGTTCCCCAGTTCCGTGGTGGTCGGGGTCTCGAAGGCCGACGACGCGGAGGCGAAGACCTCCCAGTCGGACGTGGTCGTCACCACCAGCCCCAGCGACGGGCTCAGGGCGCTCATGGTTCTGGATCCCGAGTCGTCGGGGTCGCCGGGGGCGACGAAATGGTCGTCGGCGCGGAAACGGAAGTGGTCGAAGCGCACTCCCGCGGAGCCCGACACCCTGGGGGCGACTTCCCAGCGGCCCTGGGCGAAGAGCCCGGTCCCGGTCACCGCCTCGTCCTGGTCGAGGACCAGGGCACCGGCGTCGCCCCCCGTGTTCTCCCAGTTCCGGCGGTGGTCGCGCTGCAACTCCACTTCGACTCCGCCCGCCAGCGTGAACGGGTGGTCCCCACTTCGGCCGTCCCTGCGCAGGAGCGCCCGCAGGCCACCCGCGTTGCGGTCGAGTCCGATCACCGCGGAGGGGATGGGATTGTCCAGCTCGCGACGCACGCCCCAGGTGGCGATCTCCGCCGTGGACCCGCTCACCTCGCCCTCCCAGAACACCCCGAGTTGACCCTGTCGCATGTCCTTCCGGGTACCGTTGAGGACGTTGAACCGGAAGGCCTGCCGATCCCCCTGAGCCAGGAGGACCTGGGACAGCGATCCGGGGTTCTCGGCGGCCAGGTCCACCCCCGCGGCCACGGCGCGCACCGTCCCTCCCCAGAGAGGGAGCGTGATGGAGGCGTTGGCCACCGAGCGCTCCGCCTCTCCGTACGTGCTCCCGTCGTCGGCCACCGGGTCACGGCGGAAGCCGTCGTAGTTGAGCCGGGTGAAGGAGGCCCGGTACCCCATTTCGCCCGAGCGACCCTCGGCGGTACCCTGGATGCTGAAGAGGCCGTGGGACCCGCCCACTGTGCGGAGGCGCGCCGAAGAGCCGGAGAGCCCGGGAGCGGTGGTCTCCAGGTGGAGTACGCCTCCCGCGGCATTCCCGTACAGAGACGCCCCCGGACCACGGAGGATCTCCACGCGGTCGAGTCCGGCGAGGTCCAGGTGGTCCAGCGTCGACTGCCCGTCGGGGAGGGTCGCCGGTATGCCATCCACGAGGACCCTCAAGCCGCGGACCCCGAACTGGGACCGCCCGCCGAAGCCTCGGACCGCGATACGCTCACCCATGGAAAGGTTGAAGCGGTTCTGGATCTGTAGTCCGGGGACCGCCCGCAACGCCTCCTCGAGGAAGGCTCCGGAGGTGGCCCGGCGCAGTTCCTCGCCGGCCACCACCGTGACGGGGACCGGGAGTCCCTGCCCGGAAGACCCGCGGAGGACCCGGACCACCACGGGCGTGGGGAGCGATATCACCGAGTCCGGTGGAGGCGCCTGCTGGGCGTGCGATTCCGCGGGGAGCCACGGGGAGGTGAGCGCCCCCAGGGCGACCATGCCCACCAGGGCGCGCCGCCCGGCGGCGGAGTCGGGTCGGATGGATGTCTTCATCGGCGGATCCTCGTGCCGTCCAGAATGGAGGTTCGCACTTCCGCGGTCATGCCGGCCTGTTCCACCGCCTCCCAGAGGTGGCGGACGGTCTCCTCGTCCACGAGTCCCGGAGGTGTTCCCATGGCGGGAGTGGACAGCCCCCGGTCGGTCCGGAAACGATCGACGGCGTCGACGGTCTCTGAGTCGAAGCGGTCCGAAGCGGCGCTCGTGGCGGAGGTGTCGGCGGGTGTCGGAAGATATCCCAGCGCCCTCAGGATGATCTTCAGTTGCACCACGTCGTAGCCCTCCTCCTGCTGGAGCGTCCGGTACCCCAGCGTCTGGGATACGACACCGTAGATGCGGCGGAGCTCGGCGACCGGGGTGGGATGCTCACACACGTTGATGTTCACCGCGACGCCGTCGGCCCGGCGCGCCATCCCCGGTCGGGGATCCGCCACGATCACGGCCGCCGACTGGAGCCTCCCTTTGCGCGCGTCGCCTCCCTGCGCCTGCCCCGCGGCCAGCGCCTCGATGAGCCGGTCCGCGAGGTGGCGGTGGGACCCCTCACTGGCCTGGAACGTCCGCGCCACCGCCTCGACCACCTCCGGCCCCACCAGCATGTTCCCCTGGGTCACGAACGTCGCTCCCGAGCGGTGCCCGGCCCACGGAACCGTCTCCGATCCCGTGTGCTGCGCGCCGGATCCGTCCAGCGCGATGACCCCCACCTGGCGGCGTTCGCGCCCGTCGTCCGCGGCGATCCGTCGCTTCAGGGCTTCTTCCGGGGTGACGCCGGAGGCCAGCAGGTCCAGGAGTTCCTCTCCGTATTCCATGCGCGTGGAGGCCTGGGTGGCCACGGCGCCCACGCCGGCTCTCACCCAGGGAACCCCGTTCCCCACGCACGCCACCCGGGTGGTGACCGCCACCCCCGACTCACCCGTCTCCGGATCGACGGCGGCGATGGAGAAGGTGTGGAAGAGCACGTCGGCTCCCCACGACGCCGGCTCCTGGGCCGTCCCCACCGCGGGAACGGACAGGAGCAGGGAAGCGAGCGGGAGCACGGCCAGGCCGGTAGCCCGGCGACCCGGGAGCGAACCAACGGAAGAGGGCATGAATTCCATCCACGAACGGGGGTCGAGTCGTCTCGTCATGAGCAAGTATACGGCCTCGGATTCCCCTCGTCTCCCCGGGTCGTCCACACGCTCCCACCGGGGTAGGGTGCCGGACCCGGAAGGGGCGCACTACCTTGGATCCATGAACACGACCCCGACACACATGGGATTCCCTCCCGAGGTCTTCGCTCGCCGCCGCCGGGCCATCCAGGATGCGCTCGGTCAGGCCGTGATGGTTCTCCCTTCGGCCACCGTCACGCACCGCTCCCGAGACACGGAACACCGCTACCGTCCCGACAGCGAGCTCTTCTACGCCACGGGCGTGACGCAGCCCGACAGCGTGGCCGTCGTGGTGGGTGGGACGGAGCCGCGGTGGATCCTCTTCGTTCCCGAGCGGGATCCCGAGGTGGAACTCTGGTCCGGCTCCCGCGTGGGTCCGGAGGATGCGGGGACCCTCTACGGGGCGGACGATACCCAGCCCATCTCCCAGCTCGACGAACTCCTCCCGGCCATCCTCCAGGAGGGTCGCAGGGTCTTCTTCCGGTTGGGGCGGGGAGGGATGCCGGAGCACCTGGTGCTGGACTCCCTGGCCGCAGCGCGAGCCCGGGGCCCCCGTAGGGGAACCGGACCCCGAGCGATCGTCGACCCGGGTGAGATCCTCGACGACCTGCGGCTGGTCAAGGACGAGCACGAGATCGCCCACCTCCGTGCCGCGGCCTGGATCACGATGGAGGGGCATCGCGCCGCGTTCGGTGCCGCCGCCCCCGGGGTGGGGGAATGGGTGGTGGAGGCCGCCGTGGAGTCCACCTTCCGGGAAGCGGGCGCGTCCGGGCCGGGGTTTCCCACCATCGTCGGGTCGGGCGCCAATGCGTGTATTCTGCACTACGTGGACAACCACCACACGCTGGAAGCCGGGGATCTCGTGCTGGTGGACGCCGGCGCCGAGCGGGAGCTGTACAGCGGCGACGTCACGCGCACCTTCCCGACCTCGGGCCGATTCTCTCCCGAGCAGCGCGACGTCTACGAGGTGGTGGAGGCGGCCAGGGTCGCGGCTCTCGGCGCCGCGGCGCCGGGGGTGTCCATGAGCGACGTCCACGGCCGGGCCGTGAGGGTGATCACGGAGGGTCTGGTGGCGCTGGGGGTCCTGACGGGGAACGTGGAGACGCTGGTGGAGGAGGAGGCGTACAAGCCCTTCTACCCTCATCAGACCTCGCACTGGCTGGGCCTCGACGTCCATGACCCGGGCGACTACGCACGGGACGGCGTCTCGCGGGCCCTGGAGCCCGGGATGGCCTTCACGGTGGAGCCCGGGCTCTACCTCCGTCCGGGCGCCATCGGGGTTCCCCCACGCCTGGCGGGGATCGGAGTCCGTATCGAAGACGACGTGGTGGTCACCTCCGACGGGTGCATGAACCTCACCGAGTCGCTTCCCACCTCGGCGGCGGCGATGGAGGAGATGTGCGGAGGGGCGACGTGACCGGGGAGTCGTCTCCGCCCTCTCTCCTCCTTCAGGCCCTGAGGAGTCCGGGTCCCACCGTGACGGTGGAGCTTCGTCTTCCCCCCACCGGCGTGGGGACGGAGGAGAGCCTGTCGCAGTGGGTGGATCTGAATCGCACTCTGCGCCGCCTCTCCCGAGACGAGCTCTTCGTGTTCCTCACGGACAACGCCGTGGGGTCCGCGGAGGAGGAGAGCCTGGCTCACGTGGGGTCCAACGTGGGAGAGGAAGCCGACCTCCGGCGCATCGTTCCCATCCTCACGGCCAAGCACACCCTGGACTACTGCCTCATGTTCGCGTCCCGCGCCGTGTCCGACGGGTTCGACTCCCTGACCGTCCTGGGAGGGGATCGGTCGGTGGGGCCGCCCCGGTGTGTCCCCCACGCGAACCAGCTCCGCAAGCTCATCGGCCAGCGTCTCCCGGCTCTCACCCTGGGGGGGTGGTTCAATCCGCTGAAGGATGCCTCGACGCAGGTGGGGTTCCTCTCCGATCCGGAGGTGTGCGTGGACTTCGCCCTGGGGCAGATCGTCTCGCATCACTCCCTCGACCAGGTGGAGGTGTTCCTGCGGACGTTCCGCGACAGCGGCCTGGACATCCCGCTCGTCTTCGGGGTCTTCTACTACCGGAGCGCCAACCCGCGCACGCTGGAGATCCTCGGCGACTTCTTTCCCGTCCCGGCGGCGGAGGTGACCCGGGAGTTCGAGTCGGGCGCTTCGCCGGAAGAGGTGTGCGCGCGCACCATCCGGGAGTTGCGGCGAATGGGGGTGGAGAACGTGTACGTGAGCAACCTGGGGAACCAGGGGACCAGCCGCCGCCTCCGATCCATCCTGGAGCTGGTGTAGCGCCCGGTCACGCGGTGGAGCGGATCCCGCTTTCCCGCAGTACCCGCAGGGCCACGTCCACCCGTCCGGCGGGGGCGCTGATGTGGAAGCCCTGCACCAGCGGTCTCACCCTCTCGATCATTTCCAGGGCGATCTGCACGCCCTCCTCCACCGCCGACTCCTCCTCGGCCTCGTGGGCCCGTCGCATCCGCTCCACGGTGGCGTCGGGAACCTGGAGCCCCGGGATCTCGTTGGCGAGGAACTCGGCGTTGCGAAGCGAGAGGAAGGGCCAGATTCCGGCCACGACCGGGATGCGCCAGGCCTGCACCCGCTCCAGGAACCGCTCCAACGCCTCCGGATCGAACACGGGCTGGGTCACGGCGAAGTCGGCGCCCGCCTCCACCTTGTACGCGAAGCGGCTCACCTCACGCTCCAGGTCCACCGCCCCCTGGTTGGCGGCCACCCCGATGACGAACTCGGTGGGAGCCCCGATGGCGTTGCCGCCGGGGTCCACACCACGATTCAACCCGTGGGCGACGTTGGTGAGTCCGATGGCGTCGATGTCGAACACGGCCCGGGTGTCCGGAAACGGGCCCTGGGCGGGGGGATCACCGCTGACGAGGAGGAGGTTCCGCAGTCCCGCCGCCGCCGCGCCCAGGAGGTCCGAGATCATCCCCAACATGTTGCGGTCCCGACAGCTGTAGTGGACCACGGTCTCCAGCCCGACCTCGCGCTCCACGATGAGCGCCGCGAGCACCGCGCCCATGCGAACCTGCGCGCGGGGCCCGTCCACCAGGTTCACCGCGTCCACGCCCGCCACCTTCAGCTCGCGGGCGGGGAGGATCAGATCCTCCTTGCTCCACCCTCGGGGCGGCATGAGCTCCACCGTCGCCACGGTCTCTCCCCGCGCCAGCTTGCGGCCCCACGCCGAGCGTCGCTCGAGGGGGACGGGGTCGCGGAGCGCCTCTTCGAGGGCGGCGCCCGGAGTGCCCACCGTGACCGTGGCCTGGCGTGGTTGGACCGCGGCCACCGCGTCTCGGAATTTCCGGACGTGGTCGGGGGTGGTCCCGCAGCACCCGCCCACGAATCGGACGCCGGCGTCGATCATCCGGCGGGCGTACTCGGCCATGTACCCCGGGCTGGCCATGTACATCTTCCGGTCCTGCACCGTACGGGGGAGCCCCGCGTTCGGCTGGGCCGAGAGGGGAAGGCTGGTCACCGCCGCCATCTCCTCGATGGCGTCCAGCATCTCGGCGGGTCCCACGGAGCAGTTGAGCCCGATCACGTCGGCCCCGGAGCCCTCCAGGCTGAGAGCGATGCTGCGGGCGTCGGTTCCCAGCGACGTCTTTCCGTCCCGCCCCACGGTCATCTGCGCCACCACGGGAAGATCCGAGAGGCCGCGCACCGCCTCCAGGGCGCAGGCGAGCTCGTTGAGATCGGCGAAGGTCTCCAGGATGAACCCGTCCACGCCGCCCGCCAGGAGCCCTTCGATCTGACGCCGGAAGAGGGAGACGGCTTCGTCGAGTCCCGTGGGTCCCCACGGCTCGATGCGGATACCCAGGGGTCCCGCGGCTCCCAGCACGGCGGCCCGATCGCCCACCGCTTCCCGGGCCAGGACGGCGGCGGTCCTGTTGATCTCCTCCGTACGCTCCTCCAGGCCGAAGGCGGAGAGCTTCACCGGGTTGGCGCCGAAGGTGTTCGTCTCCACGATCTCCGCTCCGGCGTCCACGTACTGCCGGTGGATGCCCCGGATGAGATCCGGCTGGTCCAGGACCAGGGAGTCGTAACACACGTTGACGAAGATCCCCCGGTCGTACAGGAGCGTGCCCATGGCGCCGTCGAACACGTGCACCCGCCCGTCTTCGATGAGTCGTCTCATGCGGTCACTCATGCGTCGTACCCCAGGTTGGGCGAAAGCCACCGTTCCGCCTCCTCCACGCTCATCGCCTTCCTGCGCGCGTAGTCCTCCACCTGGTCCCTCCCGATCCGTCCCATCCCGAAGTAACGCGCGGCGGGGTGCGCGAAGTACCACCCGGACACCGAGGCGCCGGGCGACATGGCGAAGCTTTCGGTGAGGGACACGCCGATGCGTTCCTCCACCCGCAGGAGGTCGAACAGGGTTCCCTTCTCGGTGTGGTCGGGACACGCGGGGTATCCCGGCGCCGGGCGGATCCCCCGGTAGGCCTCGGCGATGAGGTCGGGGTTGGGGAGGGCTTCCTCCGGGGCGTAGCCCCACAGCTCCCGGCGCACGCGTTCGTGCAGCCATTCCGCCGCCGCCTCGGCCAGGCGGTCAGCCAGCGCCTTGGCCATGATCGCCCCGTAGTCGTCCTTGTCCGCCTCGAACTCGGCCACCAGTTCCTCCACGCCGTGTCCCGCGGTGACGGCGAAGGCTCCCATCCAGTCCGGCACCTCGATCCCGGCCGGCGCCACGAAGTCCGCGAGGCAGAGATTCTCCCTCCCCTCCTTGGTGAACTGCTGCCGCAGCCCGTGCACGGTGGCCCGTACCTCCGTGCGCGTTTCGTCGGTGTAGATCCGGACGTCGTCGCCCTCGGATTGGGCCGGGAAGAGTCCGGCCACCGCCTGCGGGGTCAGGAGCCCATCTCGTTCGATACGGTCCAGGAGCGCCTGGGCCTCATCGAAGAGGGAGCGTGCCTGAACTCCCACCCGGGGGTCATCGAAGATCGCCGGATACTTCCCCTTCATCTCCCACGTCTGGAAGAAGGGAGTCCAGTCGATGTACTCCCGGAGCACGGGGAGAGGGATCGAGTCGAACACGTGGACGCCGGGGTGGGCGGGGCGCGGTGGGTGCTGTACCGCCCAGTCGCAGCGGAACGCCCGGGCCCGGGCCTCGTCCAACGGGAGAAGGGGCGCGCGGGTGCGGGATTCCTCCCGCTCCACCCGCAGGCGTTGGTACTCGGTGCGTACCTCCGAGAGGTACGCGTCACGCCCTTCCACGTCCAGGAGGCTCCCCACCACCCCCACCGCGCGGGACGCGTCGAGGACGTGCACGACGGCGCCCGAATAGCACTCCTCGATCTTCACCGCCGTGTGGAGGCGCGAGGTCGTGGCGCCCCCGATCATCAGCGGAAGCTCGAACCCGAGGCGCTCCATCTCGCGGGCCACGTGCACCATCTGGTCAAGCGACGGCGTGATCAGTCCCGAAAGTCCCACCACGTCCACCGAATGGGCCCGGGCCTCCGCCAGGATGCGTTCCGCGGGCACCATGACGCCCAGGTCCACGACTTCGTAGCCGTTACACTGGAGGACCACGCCCACGATGTTCTTCCCGATGTCGTGCACGTCGCCCTTCACCGTGGCCATGAGGATCTTCCCTTTCCCGGACATCCCGGCCTGCTCCGCCTCGAGGTAGGGGACCAGGTGGCCCACCGCCCTGCGCATGACCCGGGCGCTCTTCACCACCTGCGGGAGGAACATGCGTCCGCTCCCGAAGAGGTCCCCCACCACGTTCATCCCGTCCATGAGGGGCCCTTCGATGACGTCCAGGGCCCGCGGGAGGGCCTGCCGCGCCTCCTCCACGTCCTCCTCGACGAAGGCGTCCACCCCCTGCACGAGGGCGTGCACCAGCCGCTCGTGCACGGGATGCTCCCGCCAGGAGAGGTCTTCGGTGCGCCGGGTCTCGGTGGTCCCCGTGCGCTCTCCCGCGATGCGGGTGAGTACGTCCGTCGCGTCGGGAGAGCGGGCGAAGAGGACGTCTTCGATGGGGTCCAGGAGCTCCGGCGGGATCTCGTCGTAGACGGGGAGCGCGCTGGCGTTCACGATCCCCATGTCCAGCCCCGCCTCGATGGCGTGGTACAGGAAGGCCGCGTGCATGGCTTCCCGTACCTCGGGACTTCCGCGGAACGAGAAGGAGACGTTGCTGATCCCTCCGCTGGTGAGGACGTGCGGGCAATGCTCCTTGATCTGCCTCACGCTTTCGATGAACCACATCGCGTAGTGGTCGTGCTCCGAAATTCCCGTGGCCACGGCGAAGACGTTGGCGTCGAACACGATGTCTTCGGGAGGGAACCCCTCCTCCAGGAGAACCGCATAGGCGCGCCGACAGATCTCCACCCGGCGCTCCAGCGTGTCGGCCTGGCCGGCCTCGTCGAAGGCCATCACGACGGCGGCGGCGCCGTAGCGCCGGACCAGCCGCGCTTTCGCGCGGAAGGCGTCCTCCCCGTCCTTGAGCGAGATGGAGTTGACCACGCCCTTCCCCTGAAGCGTCTTCAGTCCCGCCTCGATGACGTCCCAGTCGGAGGAGTCGATCATCACCGGAACCCGTGAGATGGAGGGCTCGGAGGCCACCATGTTCAGGAAGCGGACCATGGCCTCGTTCGCATCCAGAAGGCCCTCGTCCATGTTCACGTCGATGATCTGGGCTCCACCCTCCACCTGCTGCCGCGCCACCTCCAGAGCGGTCTCGTGGTCGCCGTCGCGGATGAGCCGCGCGAAGCGCCGGGATCCCGTGACGTTGGTGCGTTCCCCCACGTTCACGAAAAGGGAATCGGGCCCCAGGTTCAGAGGTTCGAGGCCCGCCAGCCGCGTGCGCACCGGGCGCTCGGGAAGAGCGCGGGGCTCCAGCCCGGCAACGGCTCCGGCCATGGCACGGATGTGAGCCGGGGTGGTGCCGCAGCACCCGCCCACGATGTTCAGCAGCCCCGCCTCGGCGAAGCCACGGACCACCCCCGCCATGTGCTCCGGGGAGTGGTCGTATTCGCCCAGCTCGTTGGGGAGTCCCGCGTTGGGGTGGCAGGTGATGGGGACGTCGGCGACGTCGGCGATCTCCTCCAGGAAGGGGCGGAGCTGATCCGCCCCCAGGGCGCAGTTGAGCCCCACCGCGGCGAGCCCAGCCGGGAAGCCGGGTGCCCGCTGCACGCCATGGCGCACCGAGTTGTAGAACGCCTCCGGCGTCTGGCCGGAGAGCGTGCGGCCGCTCAGGTCCGTGATGGTGCCGGACACCATAACCGGCACGTCCGCGTCCACGTCGTCGAGCACCGTGGAGATGGCGAAGAGGGCCGCCTTGGCGTTGAGGGTGTCGAAGACCGTCTCCACCATGAGGATGTCGGCGCCGCCGTCCAGGAGGCCGCGGGCCTGTTCGGCGTAGGCCTCCACCAGCGCGTCGAAGGTGACGTTGCGCGCTCCCGGGTCCGACACGTCCGGAGAGATGGAGCACGTCCTGTTGGTGGGGCCCATGGCGCCGGCGACCCAGCGGGGGCGTGAGGGATCCGCCACTTCCGCGGCGTCGGCCGCCTCGCGGGCCAGGCGGGCCGATTCGCTGTTGATCTCGTGGACCAGGTGCTCGAGCCCGTAGTCGGCCAGCGAGATCCGGGTGGCGTTGAAGGTGTTGGTCTCCACCAGGTCCGCCCCCGCGTCCAGGTACTGCGCGTGGATCCCGCCGATGATATCCGGCCGGGTGAGGGAGAGGACGTCGTTGCACCCCTGCAGGGGGTGGCCGTGGTCCCCGAACCGTTCTCCCCGGAAGTCGGACTCCGCGAGTGGGTGGCCCTGGATCATGGTGCCCATGGCGCCGTCCAGGATGAGGATGCGCCGGGCAAGGTGGTCCCGGAAGAGTTCCGCCCGTTCCCGGCGGCGCGTCGAGGCCAGAGAAGGCTTCATGAGTTCCTCAATGCGAGAGCCCCGCGCACGCGTGTGCGACGGGGCATGGCTCTTTAGCTCATTCGCCGCCGGCGGAGACGGTGTCGTCCTCCGCCGAGCGGTCGGGGTGCAATCTGCCGCAAATCGCCCCTGAATGGTGACCGACGTCCGGTCTCCTTCAATGTCGATCGAAGATAGCGATCTCTTGAGGATTCAACCACCGGCCCCGGGAGTTCCGCTTTCCCCGGGGCCGGTGGCGCCGGCCTATCTGCCCAGCCAGTAGCTGAGCTTGACCATGAACACGTCCTGGTACTCCGCGTCCGGGCCGAAGAGCGCCGACACGCCGTCCCGGAACGCGAAGGATCCGGTCTCGTCGAAGTGATCCCTTCCCTGGGACCACACCACGAAGAGCGTCGATCCGGGCCGGTATTCCCATCGCAGCACGGCGTTGGAACGGAACTGCTTGAAATCGAAGTCCGGGATGTCGAAGGAATCCTCCGTCCCGTCCCGGTCCACGTCCGCGAAGTACGTGCCTCCGTCGGACCGTCCGTCGAGGGGCCGGAAGCGATCCGCGTACCGCTCCGCGGTGGGGTCGGCCACGGCCTTGAAACCCGTGTACGTGCCCGCGCTCACGAAGGGCTGCGCGTAGAGCTGCAGGGTCAGCGTCGGGGTGAAGGCGAAGTCGAGCCGCCCGGTGAGCCCCACCGTGGTCTGGTCCATGGCCGCGAACACGTACTGGGGCTCGGTCAGGTCGAGGCGATCCACCCACTGGGCGTCGGGACGGTTCCACTGGATGAACGAGCCCACAGAGAAGGTGGCTCTCCCCGAGGGCCGTATCCTGAGGCTCGGAGAGAGTCCGAGGCTCCACGCGTCGCTGGCGTCCGCGAAGCTTCCGAAGGCGTTCACGCTTCCCTGGACCGGCTTGCGCGAATCGCTGGACATCCCCGACCAGAAGTTGAGACGCCCTTCCCGTTTGAAGAGCGGACCGCCCCGGAGCATCCCCGAGGAATAGCCGCCGGTGTCCTTGTTGAGTCCGCCGTAGACGAACCAGAAGTTCCGGAGTTGCGCGCTCCCGTTCAGGTTTCCGCCCAGGGAGACACGATTTCCGTCGAAGTCCCACCCCCACCAGGCGTTGGCGTTGAGACGCCACCGGTTGAAGGGACCCTGGGCGGTGCTGTGGTCGTAGCCCGCGTACACGAACTGGATCGCGTAGTCCGTCTCCCGGATGTAGCCGGCGTCGTTGGTTTCGAAGCCCGGCGTGCGGAGCTGACCTCCCGTTCCCAGGCGCCAGAATCCTCCCGCGATCTTGCTCAACGAGAAGGAAGCCGACGCCCCGGACAGGCTCGTCCGCGTGGGGTCGAAGGTGACGTGTCCCGCGTCGGGGCGCTGGAAGTAGTGGGTGGAGGACCTCTGGGTGCGCGCGATGGCTTCTTCAGAACCGCGCACGTGGGATCCGATGAGGTACCCGTTCACGATCCACTCGTCGTCCGCGAAACGGTGTCGGAAGTCGACTCCGCCGGCGTACGCCTCCCTGCGCAGGTCGAGGGCGTTGGCCACTTCCTCGTTCCGGTTCACGGCGGTGGCCACCATCCCCAAAGCGGAGCGCCCTTCCCGGAAGTCCTTCTGCACCCGCAGCATCCCGTAGTTGGTGAAGGGCTCGATCGCCTCCTGGTATCGATCACCCGAGAGGGGAGCCACGGTGGCCCGCTCCTCCTGGGTCACGGCGTGGAGGGCGCCGATGGACCACCCGTCGGCCGTCTTCCCGGAGAGCTTCCAGGCACCCAGGATCGTGGTCTGGTCGCCCGCGTCCACCCATCCGTCCCCGGGGTCGGCCCGGCCCTGGGGGGTGCGTCCGATGCGGCGCGAGTAGAACAGCGACTCGTTGGCGTCGTCGCCGTCACCGAGGGCGAGGCCGAAGTTGAAGATTCCGGACCCCTCCACGAAGAAGGGCCGCCGCTCCGGGTAGAAGCTCTCGAACGCCGAGAGATTCACCTGCGCGGGATCGGCCTCGACCTGCCCGAAGTCGGGGTTGATGGTCACGTCCAGCGTCAGGTCGCTGGTCACGCCGTACTTCACGTCTGCGCCCACCGTCCCCATGGTGGCGTTGCCTCGGTAGAAGGGGTTCGCCGGATCGCCGGGGGCCCGCTCGAGCCGGGCCAGCGAGTAGGGCATGACCTCCATGCGGCTGGGCGCGTCGAGATTCCGCAACCCCGTGAGCTCGCCGAAACGCGAGACGATCCCGCCGTCCTGCCGGGAGATCGGCGCCCAGACCGACTGCTCCTGCCGTCTCGCGATGGCCCGCACGAAGTTGATCCCCCAGGTCTGCTCCTCTACGCTACGGAAACGGAGCTGGGAGTACGGGATGCGGAACTCGGCCGTCCATCCCTGGTCGTCCGTGGTCACGGCGACGTCCCAGACGGCGTCCCAGCTGTCGTCCTCCTGGACGTCGTCGAAGCGGTAGAGGTCCGCCTTCACGCCCACGGGATTCACCATGAAGTGGAAAGCGGTCCGCTTGTCGAAGTAGGAGTCGATGACCACGCCCACCAGATCCGAGTACCCGACCTGGTCTCTCCGCGAAAGTTGCCCCACGATGCTGTCCGGGCTGGAGTCGTAGGCGCGGATCCCCACGTAGATCGCACCGTCGCCGTAGAGGACCCGTGCCTCCGTGCGCTCGCTCGCCGGGTCGCCCTCCGTCGGCTCGAACTGGACGAAGCCGGTGGCCACCGACGCCCTCCGCCACGCCGCGTCGTCGAGCACGCCGTCGATGTCCACCGCGTCGCCGTCGAGTTCGGTGGCCCGGAGAACCGGAGGCCCCTCCATCGTGCAACATCCACGCACCACCACGGGAGCGCCGCCGCCGGATCCGTCCGACGAGGGAGAATCCTGCCCCGTGAGCTGCGCGGGGAACGCCATGCAGATCGCCAGCATCGTCGCCGGCCCCACCACCACACCACCACACCAGTCTCTCATGACACCCCACCCCGAAAGTCGGAAGAGCCGCGGGAACCACGACGTCTATGACGCACATACGGCTCGGGGCGTTGCGTTGTGGGTGCGTCCCCCCGGAGTCGCGGATGCGTGCCTTGACCTACGGGAGTGGAGCGGCTCCGGTTTCGGGGCGTCTCGCGCGGAACGTCGCCGGGATCCAGATTGTCCGGACCCGTATCCAACGACCCACCGAGATCGACGCATGGACTTCACGGACGTTCCCAGACCCACCGCCGGGCCCACGTACTACAAAGGACATGGCCTCGGGAACGACTATCTGGTCTTCGAGGAGGGCCCGGGCTGGCGTCTGTCTCCCGGGTCGGTGGAGGCCGTGTGCGACCGCTGGACGGGCGTGGGATCCGACGGGATCGTGATCCTGACGGCGGATCGCACCGGTGGTGTCTTCCGCCTCAGGATGTTCAATCCCGACGGCTCGGAGTTCGAGCGGAGCGGAAACGGGTTGCGGGTGTTGGGTTCCCATCTGGTGAGGAAGGGGTGGGTGGGGAGCGATCCCTTCGTGGTCGAGGTGGGTGGGGACCGGGTCGTCATGACCGTCCACGGGGTGGAGGACGGCGTGCATGACATCTCCGTTGCCATGGGCCGGGCGACGACGGGCCCTGCCGCAGTGGCCATGGATCCGGGAGCCCTGGGCCCCGGCGGCACCATGGAGGGGCCCGACGGCCGGGTGCTGGAGGTCGTTCCCGTGTCGGTGGGGAACCCGCACGTGGTGGTGTGGATGGAGGATCCCGGGAAGGAGGATCTGTCCCTCATCGGACCCTGGTTGGCCACGCACCCGTCCCTGGCCGGAGGGACCAATGTACAGCTCGCGTGCTCGACCGCCGCCGGCGCGTGCAGGATCCTGATCTGGGAGCGCGGCGTGGGCCCCACGTCCGCGTCGGGGACCAGCTCGTGCGCGGCGGCGGTGTCCGCGGTGGCCAGGGGCGAGATGGTCGCGGGCGAGATCCGGGTCCTCATGCCCGGCGGCGAGTTCCTGGTGACCGTCACCGAGGAGCTGGACGTGGTCCTCCGCGGTCCCGTGGCGGAGACCTGCGAGGGGTCCCTGACACCGGGCTTCCTTACCCGACTCGACGGCGGAAGGTGATCCGTCGGGGTCCGGCGGAGGATCCGGACCCCGCCGGTCCAGGCGCGCGGACGCGCTCGATACGCGCTGGTGTGGTGTAGTCGAAGTCTGCTGCAATTCGGGTGCGACCGCATCCCGCACCTCGGCGTTGCTTCTCGTCGCAATACCCCTGCTGTTCCTCGTCGTCGTGCCTTGATCTGCGGGCGCGGTCACTCCCTCGGTCGCGACCGGACTTCGGCTACACCACCCTAGGTCCGCACCCGTGCGAGCAGGACGGCCGCCGTGGAAGCGAACAGGAGGTTCGGCGACCACGCGGCCCATACCGGGGAGAGCGCTCCCGCCGTCCCCAGGGCGCCGGATACCTTCAGGAGAAGGAGGTACAGGATGGTGGTGGCCAGGGAGAGACCGATCCCGTAGGCCGCCCCTCCTCGTTTGCTGCTCGTCGCGAGCGGCACGCCGAAGAGGATGATCACCAGGGTGGCCACCGGAATCGATCGCTTCTGCTCCTTCTGGACCAGGAGCCTCTTCGCGTCCCCGCCCGATCGCTCGACCATCCGTGCGAGCCGGTCCACCTCCGCGTAGGTCATCTCCTTGGGTTCCGGAGTGCTCTCCATGAGATCCCGGGGGCGCTCCTCGAGGCCGGGGATCCACACCTCCTCGAACTCCATGGCCCGCTCTCCGCCGTCGGGTCGGAGGAAGCGGATCCATCCGCGCTGGAACGTCCATCCATCGATGGAGTCCCACATGGCCGCGTCGGCGGTGAGGTGAAACCCACCCTCCTCGGGGTCGTCCGCGCTTTCCAGGATGACGGAGGTCATGCGCCCGTCCTGCGAGGTGAGCCTCTTCACCTGCCACGTCATTCCACCTTCGGACTCGTACACGAACTCGGAACGCCACGAGCGTCCCATGGGCTCCTGCCTCAGCACCTTGGCGGAGAGGCGGTTTCCACGAGGGACGAGGTCCTCCAGCGACAGGGCCGCTCCCGTGAGAACGAGGCCGAGGACGAGGACGGGCGCCACCAGCCGGTGGAAGGAGATCCCGCCGGCCTTGGCCGCCACGATCTCCCGGTGGGTGGTCATCCCGTGGACGGTGAACACCGCCGCCACCAGCGCCGCCACGGGGAACGACCACTGGAAGTACTGGGGCATCTGGTACAGGAAGGAGAGGGCGATCTCGGTGGTCGTGAGCCCCTGGTCGATGTACACGTCCCTCCGCTCCGTGAAGTCGGCCAGGATGAAGAGGGGAGGGGACCCCGCCATGAACAGGAGGAAGAGTCTGAGGAACGTACCGGCCACGAAGCGATCCAGGATCCGGATCATGGCGATACCGGCTCGCTTCGTCGGAACAAGCCGGCGAGGCGCTCCCACGCACCGGTGATCCTGCCCGGCCACTCGGCTCCTCCCCTCACCGTGGATCCCGACGAGCCCATGGCTCGGGCCAGGAGGAGCCCGGTGGCGAGGAACACCGCGTTGGGGATCCACATGCTCACGATGGGGTCGGCGGATCCCTTGTCCGCGAGGTCCTCGCCCCAGTTGAGTCCCATGTAGTAGACGAAGAAGATCAGCGTGGAGGCCCCGATGACCATTCCCACGCCGCCGCGGGGGAAGCGGAGCGCCAGCGGCGGCCCCATCAGGGTGAAGATCAGGCACGCGAACGCGATGGCGAGCTTCTTGTGGATCTCCACCCGGTACCGATTCATCGACTGCTTCATGGACGTCGCGCGCGAGGCTCGCGTGCGGCTGCTCACCACGATGTTCTGCGTGAGTCCGTCTCGTCCCAGGAGTGAAGCCGGCCCGGCCCCCCCCACCCGGGGGACCTCGCCACGCGCCAGTCGCGCCAGGCGGTCACCGGCCGCCGTGGAGTCGGACTTCACGCCGATCCCCAGCGCCATGCGAACCGTCTCCAGCGACTCCGTGCGGCTCTCTTCCTGGAGCTGGGACAGATCGCCTTCCTTCTCCACGACCTTTTCCCGCAGCATGGAGAAGCCCATCTCGCGGTCCGAGCGCTCCGTCCCACCCGCCTGGCGTTCGAGTTGGTCTCCCACACCTCGGAGCGGGATGATCTGTTTCTCGAAATAGAGCCGCTGGAAACCGCCGTACCGATCCCCCTGGACCTCGTTGACGACTCCGTCGTAGAGGGTCAGGTACAGGTCGGTGCGATTCTCGTTGAACTGCATGACCCCGGTGCGGGCGTACGTCGTACGTTGGTGCAGTGACTCGTTACCATCGAAGATCGTCACGGTTTCCAGGGTGTTCGTCGCCGGGTCGATGCGGTCCGCGGTCAGGAAGTACCGGTTCAGGCCGTCTTCGGTACGGATCTCGTTGACCACCTGCTCGCGGAGTTGGAACGTCGGACTCTTGCGACCGATGTCCACCATGAGGTTCTTTAGCCGATGGTTGGACTCGGGGAGGACCGCGTCGTTGAAGTACAGCATCACCCCGGTGTATACCGCCCCCATGGCGACCAGGGGGAGGAGGATCCGGGAGGGGGAGATCCCTCCCGCCGCGATGGCGGTGATCTCGTGGGATGCCGTCAGCTCGCTGAACGCGTAGAGTACGGCCACGAGCACGGCCATGGGGAGGGAGAGCGCGATGGTGTGGGGAAGGGAAAGGACCATGAACTCCGCGATCACGGTCCACGGCAGCCCCTTCCCCATGAGCCCGTCCATCCTCTGCGCGATGGCATTGAGGAAGATGAGCCCGGTGAGGGTGGACAGAGCGAACAAGAACGGACCCGCATGGAGCCGAATGAGGTATCTGCTGAGAACGCCTGGACGCATTCTGCATCCCGTCTTGAAATGAAGATTCTCCTCGAGCCGGCAAGGTATTCCCAGGGAACCCCGGTTCTCAAGGCGCGTTTCGCTCCTGCGCGGTGCGTCACCCTCGGTCGGCACCGGGGGGTGGATACACCCGGTGGGGCTCTTCTGTTCGTGGAGAGGGGCTGATCCGTGGGATTCCGGTTCCTCGTCGCCGCGTCGTCCACGTTGATTCCCCTCCTGTCCGGGGCGGTGCCCGGTGGAGATGGCGGCGTTCGAGCCGAGCGGCCCGGGCACCGTATGGAGGCGGACACGGTGTACCGGGTTCGCCTCCTGGATCCCCCGGCGTCCATCGCCGCGGGGCTCACCGCCGACTCCGTCCGTCCCCACGTCGTTCTCGGGCTGCGGCGGATCCCGGTGGAGGTCGACGGAGCGGTGGCGTTCCCCGGTTCCGGGGCCGCGCCACTCCTGGCCCCCGCCGCACGAAGAGTGGATCCCGATGGTCTCCTGGTGTGGATGTTGCGCTCTAGAGTCCGGGACTGGGGGAGGGAGGTGCCGGACTCCAGCCTCTTCCTCCCGCCGCCGCCGCTTTCTCCGGTGGCGCTTCGTGGGATGGCCCTCCCTCCGGGATCCGCGGGGTTCGTGACCGACTTCGCCGACCTCGCTCTCCGGGTGACGAGCCGGGTGGAGCTCGGGGGAGACTGGACGCGATTCGAACCCTGCGACGAAAGGTACCGCGCGAGTTGTCAGCCCACGCTGGTCCCGCGCCTCAGCCCGGACATGCAGTTCGGGGTCCAGGTGGCCGGGAGCATCGCCGACCGCATCGAGGTGGACGTGGACTTCGACCAGTCCCGTGAGCTCGATGCCGGCAACCGGATCAACCTCTCGTACCGCGGGGCCGAGGACGACATCCTGAAGAACCTGGAGGTGGGCGACGTCGACTTCCGCCTCCCCGCCTCCCGCTTTCTCACCGAAGGGATTCCGGCGGGGAACTTCGGATTCCAGGCCGACGGCCAACTCGGTCCCCTCGACTTCCAGACCGTTTGGGCTCAGCAGAGGGGGAACCTGACCGCTCGGGAATTCCGTCTGGCGGGAGTGGGCGACCAGAGGGGGTTCGTCCAGCAGGACAGCCTGGTCCTCGACGACGCCGACTACGTCCAGGGGCAGTTCTTCTTCATCGTCGACCCGGCGGAGCTCACGGACTTCCCCCACGTGGACGTCCTCGGCCTGGATCAGGCTTCCGCTCCGCCGTCGGTGGCGCCGGGCGCCCTCCCCATCCAGCTCTTCCGCTTCGAGGACGATCCGGTCCTCCGGCAGCAGGTGGAGGGGTTCATCCAGGCCGATGCGGTGGCCGATCGCGGAGGCGTGTCCGTGGAGGAGTCGGGGTGGTTCCGCTATCTCCAGCCGGGCGTCGACTACTACACGCACCCCAGCGGACTCTGGGTGGCGCTGCGCACCCCGCTGCGCCGTGAGGAGATGCTGGCGGTCACGTACGTCACGGCCACCGGAGACACCCTCGGTGACTACAATCCCGAACGCATCCACAACGCCGGGGGCCGTCCCCGGCTGCGGCTCCTGAAGGGATCCGGCGCCAACCACCAGCCCGGCCGCCCCACCTGGAACATGGAGTTCCATCACGTCTACCGGGTCTCCGGGTCCAGGGACGTGGAGCCCGGCAGCGTGGGGATGACGATCTCGCTGGGTGAGCGGTCCGCCGGCCGCACCTTCAAGCGCACGCCTTCGGGGAGGGACGTCACCTTCCTGCAACTCTTCGGCCTCGACGAGGAGTCCCCTCTGGACGAGATGGATCCGTCGTTCCTCTTCTCGCCGGGCGAAGACGTCTTCCAGCTCCAGCCGCCCGTGCAGGGAACGTTCGTCGTCTTCCCCACGCTCCGTCCGTTCTCCGCCCCGCCCCCCGTGCCGTCCCGGGGGCTGACGGCCGTCGCGACGGCCCAGATCCTGGCCGATGACGCCAACCACCTCATCTACGAGGAAGAGGATCCGTTCGAGCGTGAGAACTCGGGGAGATTCCGGCTCGATCTCTCGTATCGGCTCCGCAGCCAGGGGGTCATTTCCTCCTTTTCGCTCGGTGCCATCGGGATCCGGGAAGGGAGCGAGCGGATCTACCTCGGCGACCGTCTCCTCACCCGGGGGGTGGACTACGAGATCGACTACGACGTAGGACAGGTGAGCCTGGTGGACGCCGAGCAGCTCTTCACCACCGATCCCGACGCCCCCATCCGGACCCTCTGGGAGCAGAGGTCGCTCTTCCAGGTCGCGCCGACCCAGGTGTTCGGACTCCGGACGCACGCGGCCCTGGGCCGGCGTGCCGGCCTCGACTTCCTGGGTCTCTACCAACAGGAGCGGTCGTTGGTCACGAGACCGCAGCTCGGCACGGAGCCCCGGGCCGCCCTCCTCGGCGGCGTGAGCGGGGAGTATTCCGGAGGGGCCGAGTGGTTCGACTACCTCCTCGGGGGGATCCCCGGCGTTCGCTTCGACGGGGGGAGCGCGTTCAGCGTGCAGGGCGAGGTCGCGTTTTCCCTCCCCAACCCCAACACACGTTCGGAGGTCTTCGTCGACGACTTCGATGGCGCCAACGAGCTTTCCGTGTCGCTGCGCGCCGAGGAATGGCTCCTGGGAAGTGCTCCCTCGGCCCTGGACGGCGCCGAGGCCCTCCTCCCCGCCGGTGCCACGGTGGCCAACGCGGCCCCGGTGGTCTGGCAGGACTCGTGGATCGTCCAATCGCCGTTGGGAGACAGCGTGGGGGTCCACGAGGGGTACTTCCCGAGGCAGGACATCGACAACCAGATCCGCGTGGCCGGCTCGGACATCCGCGAGGCCGGTCTGACGCTCTCCCTGGGCGGTGGGGTGGCCGCGCCGTCATGGCGCTCCGTGTCCACCATCCTCTCCCGGACCGGGTTGGACCTCAACAGGACGGAATTCCTCGAGTTCTATGTCGCGGATGGCGCGGGGACGACCCTCCTCGTGGATCTGGGGACGGTGAGCGAAGACGCCTTCTTCGTGGATGCCGGGGGGAACGTCCAGGGGACGAAAGCCGGCACGGGGGAAAGGTGGGGGATCGGACATCTCGATCAGGAGGCGGATCCAGGGCGGGGAGAGATCTGGAGCACCGCGTCCGACCAGGACGGTGTCTGGGACGAACGGTGCACGGCCGAGCCCGGTCGGATCTATCCGCGGGGTGACCTCCGAGCCGTGTGCACCCGAGGAAACGGCCGCCCCGACACCGAGGACCTGGACGAAGACGGGAACCTCGACACGGTGGAGCGCCATCTGCGATTCGTCGTCCGTCTCGACGGATCGTCCCCCTTCCTGGAACGCACCACCGCCGCCACGGGCACCGCGTTCCAGCTCTACCGGATTCCCATCCGGAGCGCGGACGGGTTCGAGATCGGCGGGAGCCTCAATGAAGCCGATCTCCGGTCGGTGCGCCATCTGCGGGTCACCGCGGTGGGGACGGACGCCGCGAGACTCACCCTGGCGCGTATGCGTCTGGTGGGGTCACGCTGGGTGAAACGGGCCGGGGACGGCACGTTCATGGGGATCGTCGGGGACACGGTGGCGGGGCTGGGGCGCGTGGAGGTGAGCACGGTGTCACGCGTGACGGAAGGTGACGCCTACGCGTCACCTCCGGAGGTTCTCGAGGAGCTGGTGGATCCGACCAGCGCGTTCGCGGGCGGGAGCGTGGAGTTCAACGAGAAGTCCCTGGGCCTCGCCTTCGAAGGCATCCCCATGGGTGGCCGGGCCGAGGTCTACCATCGCTTCCCACAGCGTCCCCGGAACTTCCTGGACTACCGGCAGGCCCGTCTCTGGGTGCTCGCCCGGTCCGGTGACTTCGGACCCGACCGGCCGCATTTCTTCTTCCTGAAGGTGGGCACGGACCCGGAGAACTTCTATCTCTTCCGCACGCCCCTGGGAGCGCCCACGGGAGGGGGCGGGGTCGATCCCACCGACTGGTTGCCCGAGGTGGTGGTGGACTTCGGGCAGTGGCTCGAGTTGAGGCGGGAGGCCGAGGAGGTGTTGCTGGCCGACCCGCGCGGCCCCGGTGATCCACCGGTGGTCGTGTGGGCGGCGGATTCCGCGTATGCCGTGGTGCTCCGGGACCGGGGACGGGCTCCCAACCTCGCCGGCGTTCGCGAGGTGTCCATGGGCGTGTGGAACGAAGGGCCGACGTCGCTGGACGGCGAGATCTGGGTGGACGAGTTCCGGTTGGACCGCGCCGTGCGTGACGGGGGCGTCGCGACCTCGTTCCAGGCGGACTTCGACGGAGCCGGGGTCGTGTCCACCCGCGTGAGCATGAGCAGCCGGGGCGCCTTCTTCCGCCAACTCCGTGACGAGGCGTCGTTCCAGACCGAGCGTACCCTCGACCTCACCTCGACCCTCCGGCTGGACCGCTTCGTTCCCGCGGACTGGGGGATCGATCTCCCGGTGACCTTCTCGCTGAGCCGATACAGTGAAGACCCGACCTTCCTGTCCCGATCCGACCTGCGGGCGGATCGGATCCAGAATCTCCGCCGGACACACTCTTCGCGGAGGAGGGTGGGGATATCCTTCCACAAGCGGACGCGGAGCGTGAATCCGCTGGTGGGGATCGTCGTGGACGGGCTCGACGCCAGGATGTCCGTTTCGTCCACGTCGGGGTCCACGGTGACGTCGGAGCTCGAGGGAGACGCCTTCGATGCCGGCCTCGACTGGTCCCGGCGGCCCCGGAGCCGCGACTTCTCCCTCGTGCCCGGCTTCCTGAGAGGCGTGGTCGCGGCGCTCCTGCCCGGGTTCCTGGAGGACCCGCTCCTGGAGTCCCGCCTCCGCTGGACGCCCGACCGGCTCGCCGTGGGGACGTCCTATTCGCGGCAGGAGAGCCGGATCGTCCGGTTCGATCGGATCGTGCGCCGTCCCGACGACTCCCTCGCCGCCGTTCGGCTGGCTCCCAGGGAGGCCCTCGAGACGGCGGCCATGGTGGCGTTCACGCCCCTGCGGTCCCTGTCGGCCGAGGTCACGCTGCTCTCCATCCGGGATCTCCTCCCCGCCGACCGGGCCGTGTCCGATGCCCGCGTCGTCTCCCTTCTGGAGGAGGAGCGGTGGTCGATCTCCGGCCTCGACCTGGGGTGGGAGACCGATCGGTCGATTCGCACGCGCCTCGGCTTCCGCCCGCGCATCTTTCCGTGGCTGAGACACGATGTCGACTTCACCACCGTCTATCGCGGAGACCGGAACGCGAACTTCATCGAGCGCGACGTGGTGGGCACCGACACACTCTTCTTCCTGACGCGGAACGCCCGTGGCCAGAGGGATCTCCGGGCGGTGTTCGCCCTCGATCCGTCGGTGCTGGCCGGTCGGCTCCTCGACCCCGGGGGCACCGGGGGAGGCGGTGGGGTGGTGCGGCGCATGCTCCGCTCCGTCCGGCCTCTGTCCGCCACGTACCAGGATGGGATCCATTCCCGTTTCGACCGCGACCGCGCGGATCCCACCCTGGAGTACCAGCTCGGCTACGCGGATCCGTTCGCGTTCCGGGTACAGGAAGGAGATACCGCGGCCACCTTCACCGACCGCACGTCCTGGACCCTGGGGTCCGGTGTGCAACTCCTGGGAAGCATGGGCGTGGACGTGGCCTTTCAGCGCGTGGAGGCCGCCACGTTGGACACGCGGAGCGGGAGGGACCTCGTCCAGGAGCGCTGGCCGGACGTGCGCGTGGCGCTCCCTCCCGTGAGTCTCCCCGAGGGGTGGGGGGTCGAGCGACTGAACCTCTCGACCGGATACTCCCGCAACACCCGCGAGCTCCTGTTCGGCGGGCAGGGACTTCAGCGGCGGTACCAGGAAGATCGACAGGTCCCCGTGGAGGTATCCGTCACCTGGGTCGGCTCTCTGGTCACGAGCTACCGGGCCACGTTACGGAGCGGAGGGGGAGAGGATCCCACCGGAGACACGGAGCAGAACCGCTGGACACACCGGTTGGCGGTGTCCTCGCGTTTTCTTCCTCCCGGGGGGCTGGCCGACCGGCTCGACAGGCCCGTGCGTTTCTCCTTCCTGGTGGGGTACACCTCCGAGACCGACTGCCGGACGACCGTCGCACGGGCGGAGTGCGTACCGTACCTCGACCAGGTACGGAAGAGCATGAGCGTCTCCCTGGACACCTCGGTGGGAGGGATGGAAGTGGGGTTCCAGGCGAGCTACGACGACCGCCAGTCCTTCGTCGGTCGCCAGACGGGATCGACCCAGTTCCAGGTGGGAATCTTCGGCCAGTTCCAGATCGCCGCCGGGACGTTGCCCGTAGGGTTCGGGCGATAGCCGACCCGTTCAGCCATCCCCCGGTCCGGCGACGGACCGTAGCGTCGTGTTCATGGATGGGGACACCCGGGCACTGAAACGTGCCGCGATCACGCTCTTCGTGGTGAGCGCGCTGCGGTGGGCGGCCGCCGCGCCGCAGCGACCTGTGGAGGTCCACGGCGGAGACGTATCCGCCCCCCTCCTCGACGAGAGCCGGCAGGCGCTGGACGAAGCGGAGCGGAGGAGGGTGCCCCTGCGCCCGGGGGAACGCCTGGACCCCAACCGGGCGACGGCGGAGGAACTCGATCGGCTTCCGGGCATCGGACCGGCGACGGCGGAAGCCTGGGTACGGGAGCGGGAGGCGCACGGGGCCTTCGCCGGGCCCGCCGACCTCTCCCGCGTGAAGGGAGTGGGGGAGGCCACCATCGCCCGCGTGGAGCCGAAGCTGGACTTCTCACACCCGGCACCGGTCGAGCTCGTTCGTCCACGGGTCGGCTCTCGCGACCCCGCTCGCGTGAACGTCAATTCCGCGACGGTGGAAGAACTCCAGTCCCTCCCGGGAATCGGACCCTCGCTGGCCGCGCGAATCGTCTCGGCACGCGGGAGCAGGCCCTTCGCGTCGGTGGAGGAGTTGACGCGCGTGCCCGGGATCGGACCGGCGACGGTGGAGAGGCTGCGCGGCCGGGTGGCCGTGGGCCGGCGGTGAGGGAGCACGTGCGCGTTGCCGGATCGGGGGCAGGGGCCGTACCTTGGAGGAAGATAAACGGACGTTTACCTTATCGTATCGGGGTCGCGACCCGACAGAATGTCCGATGGCTCCGGGACGCCGTCCCTTGTAGGACTCCGGGGGGCGCTCGTATTCTTTACGGTGGTCTGCCGGGACTCCGGTGTCGGCACGTCTTCTTCCTCGCAGAAGCTCGTACCCCATGGCAGCAAAGGTAGCTCAAGAAATTCGCCTGGGTGACCTCTTCGTGCGCGAAGGGCTCATCACGGACGAGCAGCTTCGGGCCGGTCTCCAGGAGGCGAAGTCGGGCGGGACGCGGATCGGCTATGCCCTCGTCAAGCTCGGGTTCGTCGCCGAGGAGGAACTCACCCGTATGCTCGCCAAGCAGTACCGGGTGCCGGCGGTCGATCTGGAGCGGGTGACGGTCGATCCCAAGATCATCCGTCTGGTCCGGCGGGACATGGCGGTCAAGCACCTGGTCCTTCCCCTCCGGCGGGTGGGACGCGTGCTCACCGTGGCCATGATCAACCCCACGGATCTCTCCGCCATCGACGATCTGAAATTCGTCACGCGCCTGGAGATCGAGCCGGTCATCGTCGGGGAGTTCACGCTCCGCAAGCATCTCGACAAGTACTACGAGGGGTCGGACGAGAGCGCCATCGCGGAACTCCTGGGTGTCATGGACGAGGCGGACGTGGAGGTCGTCGAGCAGGATGAGGACGATGTGTCCATGGCCGCCCTCCAGGCCGAGGTGGACTCGGCGCCGGTGGTGAAGTTCATCAACGGACTCCTCACCGACGCGGTGCTCAAGGGCGTCTCCGATATCCATATCGAGCCGTACGAGCGCGAGATCCGGGTGCGGTACCGCTTGGACGGGGCCCTCCAGGAGGTCATGAAGCCGCCGCTGAAGATGAAGGCTGCGCTGACCTCCCGCGTGAAGATCCTCTCCGACCTGAACATCGCGGAGCGCAGGGTGCCCCAGGACGGGCGCATCAAGATGAAGATCAAGAACAAGGTGGTGGACTTCCGTGTCTCCACCCTGCCCGTGATCTTCGGCGAGAAGATCGTGCTCCGTATTCTCGACAAGGGGAACCTGACCTTCGACCTGACCACCTTCGGTTTCGAGCCGAAGGCGGAGAAGGACTTCATGTGGGCCATCTCCCGCCCGTACGGGATGGTTCTGGTGACGGGCCCGACCGGATCGGGAAAGACCACCACGCTCTATTCCGCCCTGTCGCAGATCAACACCATCGACACCAACATCATGACCGCGGAGGATCCGGTGGAGTACAACCTCCACGGGATCAACCAGGTTCTGGTGCGGAACGAGATCGGGATGACCTTCGCCGCGGCGTTGAAGGCGTTCCTGCGGCAGGACCCCAACATCATCATGGTCGGTGAGATCCGGGATCTCGAGACGGGCGGCATCGCCATCAAGGCGGCGCTCACCGGACACCTCGTGCTCTCGACGCTGCACACCAACGACACGCCGTCCACCATCACCCGTCTCATCGACATGGGGCTGGAGCCCTTCAACGTGGCTTCCGCGATGAACCTCCTGTCGGCGCAGCGGCTGGTGAGGAGGATCTGCAGCAACTGCAAGACCGAGGTGAAGTACGGGGAGGAATACCTGAATTCCGCCAAGGTTCCCCTGGACTGGGCCGGGAAGACGACCTTCTATCGTGGCGAGGGATGCGACCAGTGCAGCGGCACCGGATACAAGGGCCGGCAGGGTGTGTACGAGGTCATGATCATGTCCACGGCGCTGCGCAAGGCGATCATGAGGGAGGCGGGGACCGACGAGATCCGTGACCTGGCCCGATCGGAGGGGATGCTGACGTTGCGGGACGACGGATTGGTGAAGGTGGCGCGGGGGGCCACGTCGCTGGAAGAGATCGTGAAGGAAACGACGGCATCCGATTGACGAACTTGACGTGGGAGCGGAACACACCGCCTCACCGTACCATGGGGAATACAGCATGAATCAGTCCGCGGACCCGTCGGCACAGTCCGGGAAGCAGGAGATCAGCCTTCGCGTCCTCCTGCAGGAGATGATCCAGAGGGGGGCGTCCGACCTTCACATCACCGTGGGGAACCCGGCCAAGTTGAGGGTGGACGGCGACCTGGTGAACTCGAAGAATCCGGCGGTGCTGGCGCCCAAGGACACGCTGAGCCTGGCCTACTCGATCCTCACCGAGAACCAGAAGCGGCGCTACGAAACCGAAGACGAGCTCGACTTCTCCTTCGGCGTGCAGAATCTGTCCCGTTTCCGGGGGAACGTGTACAAGCAGCGTGGCTGCGTGGCCATGGCCATCCGGCAGATCCCGTACGAGATCGTGAGTATCGACAAGCTCGGTCTCCCGCCCATCCTAGGGAAGCTGGCCGAGCGTCCGCGTGGGCTCGTACTGGTCACGGGCCCGACGGGGTCGGGAAAATCCACGACCCTGGCCGCCATGGTGGACAAGGTGAATCGCGAGCGGAAGGGGCACATCATCACCATCGAAGACCCCATCGAGTTCATCCACCGCCACCAGAACTGCATGATCAACCAGCGCGAGGTGGGGGCGGACACCAAGTCCTTCACGGCCGCGTTGAAGTACGCACTGCGGCAGGATCCCGACGTGATCCTCATCGGCGAGATGCGGGACCTGGAGACCATCAGCGCCGCGCTCACCATCGCCGAGACGGGACACCTGGTCTTCGCCACGCTGCACACGAATTCCGCCGCCGAATCGATCAACCGCGTCATCGACGCCTTCCCCTCCCACCAGCAGGCACAGATTCGTGCCCAGTTGGCGTTCGTGCTGGAAGGGGTGGTGACCCAGACCCTCCTTCCGCGGGTGAAAGGGAAGGGACGGGTCGCCGCGGCCGAGATCATGGTTTGTACCCCGGCGATCCGGGCGGTCATTCGCGACGAGAAGATCCACCAGATCTACTCCCTCATGCAGGCGGGGAAGAAGCACGGGATGCAGACGATGAACGACGCGCTGCAGATGCTCTACATGCAGGGCGAGGTGTCCCTGGAAGAGGCATTGAAGCGGTCCAGCGATCCCTCCGAACTCCTCCGCGCCGTCGGTGAGCCCATGCCCAAGGGCATGGCCTAGCCGGAACGAACCGAGTCCATCAGGTAGACGATTATGCCCATGTTTTCGTACAGTGCTCGTCCCGCGGCCGGCGGTGACATCCAGGCGGGCGAGATCGATCTCCCCACCCGGGACGAGGTGATGGCGTACCTCCACCGGCAGAAGCTCATTCCGGTGTCGGTACGGCAGAAGTCGAAGGAGATCAGCTTCACGTTCGGAACCGGCGTGAAGACCCGGGACATCGTGATCTTCACGCGACAGTTCGCGACCATGATCAACTCCGGACTGCCGCTGGTCCAGAGCCTGGACATCCTCGCCGAGCAGTCGGAGAACCCCGCGCTCAAGAAGGTGATCCAGGACGTGCTCTACGACGTGGAGTCGGGGAATACCCTCGCCGACGCCATGGGCAAGCACGACCGGGTGTTCACCGAGCTATACGTCAACATGGTCGCGGCCGGTGAGGCCGGCGGTATTCTCGATACGATTCTTCTCCGCCTGGCCACCTTCCTGGAGAAGAACGACGCCCTCGTCCGCAAGATCAAGGGCGCCATGATCTACCCGGCCGTGATCTTCACGGTGGCCGGTGGCGCCATCGTGATCCTCCTGATTTTCGTGATCCCGACCTTCCAGCAGATGTTCGAGGCCGCGGGGATTCCGCTCCCCATGCCCACCCGCGTCGTCATCGGGATGTCGAAGTTCCTCCAGGCGTACTGGTGGGCCGTGGGCGCCGGTGCGGTCGGTGCCGTGGTCGGCATCCAGCAGTTCTACCGCACCGACTCCGGGCAGCTGCTCATCGACTCCATGCTGCTCAAGTTTCCCATTCTCGGAGACATGCAGCGCAAGGCGGCGGTGGCCCGTTTCACCCGGACGCTGGGTACGCTCGTTTCGTCCGGCGTGTCCATCCTGGAGGGGCTGGAGATCACCGCGAAGACCTCGGGCAACCGCGTGATCCATGACGCCGTCATGGGGTCGCGAGCCTCCATCGCGGGGGGTGAGACCATCGCCGGCCCGCTCAAGTCGTCCGGCGTGTTCCCACCCATGGTGGTTCAGATGATCAACGTGGGTGAGCAGACGGGTGGATTGGACGAGATGCTCACCAAGATCGCCGACTTCTACGACGAAGAGGTCGACGCGGCGGTG
>Ga0224501_10000173_pt1 | contig 61736 bp, 52 predicted proteins | sample SF_Oct11_sed_USG_4_FD_169105 | JGI IMG/M metagenome (GOLD analysis project Ga0224501, IMG submission 169105) | Sediment microbial communities from San Francisco Bay, California, United States - SF_Oct11_sed_USGS_8_1 | ecosystem: Environmental > Aquatic > Marine > Sediment | place: USA...
CGATACGGCGAAGACCCTCTCCTTCGCGAGGCGGGCGATACGGGGCGGGGTGCCGTGCAGGCGCTGACAGCGGGTGACATCGAGAAAGGCCTCATCGACGGAGAAGACCTCCATATCGGGGCAGATACTCTCCAGCCCCGCCATGATTGCGGTGGAGACCTCGGCATAGACCTTCGGGCGGGTGGGGCGCTGTATCAGTTGTGGGCAGCGTTCTCGCGCCTCTTTGAGCCGCATCCCGGTGCGGATGCCGTAGGCACGGGCCTCGTAGGAGCTGGTGATGATGGTGGTGCCCTGAATACCGTTGGTGACGGCGACGGGGCGACCGCGCAACTCGGGGAAGTCGCGCTGCTCAATGCTGGCGAAGAAGGCGTTCATATCGACCAGAATGATAGCGCGTGGCCAGTAGAGGGGGCTGTGGGGCATAGGTTCTCCTTGCGTTCTCCTTATGGTAGAGAACAAACAAAGAACGATCAATCTGTTAATATGCCGGTCCCGACCACCGATTCTCTTAACCGTTTACCGTTGTAAATTGGCCAAAAGCATCCATTTACATAGCTTGAATACCTGGAAACATTCGCCGTTATGCCTGATAACCGTCAAATAACTACTGCGACCGCGACACTGTGGCAGCGTCTCTTACGCTATCCACTGATCCTGGGAGGGGGGTTCAGTACCCTGCTGTTTGTCCTGGTGATCCAGATCAGTGTGGGTGAGCTCGAGCGCGATTTTACGGTTGCCGCTGAAGGGGCGGCGATAGACTTTCGTGAGCATCTGCACGAAGGGGAGGTGGTGCTGAACGGTATCAATCTCTTCTTTCGTGCATCGCAGCACGTGGATAACGAAGAGTTCACCCTCTTTTTACACGATCAGCTAAATAGCCACACTGAGATCAAGTCGGTGCAGTTTCTTGCCCACGGTGGGGGGGGGCATGGCTATGCCAGGCCGGAATCGCAGTCAGCGATGATGGCCAGTATAGAGATTGACGGGGAGCGCTTTCCGCTCTACTCCCTCTACCGCATCACACCTTCAGACAACAGTTTCAGTGAGCCGGGCTGGGAGGTGTGGAATGCCCCACGCACTACCGAGGCGTTGCGTGAGACGATCATCAGCGGCGAGATCACCCTGGGCGATATGGTGGTACTGGACGAAGGTACCGTCGCCTTTAGTCAGTATAAGGCGGTCTATAGTCGGGAGAGTGAGAACCAGCTGCTGGGGGTGATTGCGGTACTGTTTCGCCCCGCGGAGATACTGACACATGTGGGTGTCGATTATCGGCTGAACAGTTCACTGCGTGTCGGTGAGCGTGCCGCGGGTGGGGCCAGTTGTTGCCTGGAGCAGAGCGAGCCGTTGTTGCCTTTGCTCAGTTATGAAGAGGAATTTGAATTTTATGGTGTACCACTGCGGCTAACCTTTAGTCGGGGTCTCGGCTGGGCAGACATACACATGAAGCTGGCAGTGCTGGCCTTTGTGATAGGGGCGCTGCTGAGTGTGGCGATGCAGCGTCTGCGTATGGCTAACCTGGAGCGCACGCAATTGCTGATAGAGCGTAATCGCACCATCAAGCGTCAGGTAGACCAGCAGACCAGGGAGTTACGTCAGCTTAATGCAGAGCTGACGCAACAGAAGGCTGCGCTGGATGAGCACGCCATTGTCAGCATTGCCGACACCTCGGGTAACATCATCTATGTCAACGAAAAGTTCTGTGAGGCGAGTGGTTACAGTGGTGAAGAGTTGCTGGGGCATAACCACCGTATCGTCAAATCGGATCTGCACCCGGCCACCTTCTACAATGAGATGTGGGGCACGATCACCCAGGGAAAAATCTGGCATGGCGTCGTCTGTAATCGGCGCAAAGATGGTAAGGCGTATTGGGTCAACTCCACGATAGTCCCTTTCCTTGATGAGAAGGGGGTCCCCTATCAGTATGTTTCGATACGCACCGATGTGACCCATATGGTAGAGACGGAGCGCGCACTGCAGCAGAATGAAGAGCGACTGCGCCGTAGTCAGAACTTTGCCAACATCGGCACCTGGGACTGGAATATCCAGAGCGGTGATCTCTTCTGGTCAGAGCGCATCGCGCCGCTGTTTGGTTATGGGGTGGGAGAACTGGAGACCACCTATGAGAACTTTATCAATGCCGTACACCCCGAAGATCGTGAGCTGGTGACCTCTGCGGTAGGGGCCTGTGTGGAGTCGGGGGCGGAGTACAACATTGAGCACCGCGTGGTGTGGCCGGATGGTACCGTGCGCTGGCTCTCAGAGAAGGGCGATGTGGTGCGTGACGCACAGGGCCAGCCGCTGCACATGCTGGGGGTTGTCACAGATATTCATGAGCGCAAGATGGCGGAGTTACAACTTAACCGTTTCAAGACCACACTGGATGTGACCCAGGATGGCGTCTTTATGTTCGACCCGCAGACACTGCACTTTTTCTATGTCAATTATGGGGCGACAGAACAGGTGGGCTACAGCAGGGAGGAGCTGATGTGTATGCACCCTTACGACCTTAAGCCCGATTATAATGAGGAGGCGTTCCGCGCCCTGATCGCACCGTTAATCGAGAGTCGTGGTGGCTCGCTAACCTTTGACACGGAGCATCAGCACAGAAACGGTAGCTGTTTTCCTGCGGAGATCTCGCTGCAATATATCGCTCCGGAAAATGAGCCCGCCCGTTTTGTATCGATTGTGCGAAATATCACCGAGCGCAAACAGATGCAGCAGAAACTGGTGGAGGCGAAGGAGCAGGCGGAACTGGCCAATAAGGCAAAATCGGAGTTCCTCTCCAGCATGAGCCATGAGTTGCGCACCCCCCTTAACGCCATCCTCGGTTTTACCCAGCTGCTGAAGGGGGATGAGAATATTACCGATGATCAACAGGAGAGTCTGAACGATATCTCCACCGCGGGCGGGCACCTGCTGGATCTGATCAATGATGTGCTGGACCTGGCGAAGATCGAGGCGGGCAAGATGGAGCTCTCCATTGACAGCGTGGCGGTGGCCGATGTGATGGGGGCGGCACAAAAACTGATCGTACCGATGGCGCAGAAGCGGGGTATGAGTCTGCGGTTTGCAGAGAACTGTTTTGCGCAACACTTTATCAGGGCGGACTTTACGCGGGTGAAGCAGGTGGTGCTCAACCTGCTCTCCAATGCGGTGAAATACAATCGCGACGAGGGTGTGATTAGCGTGAGCTGTGAGCAGCAGCCGAGCGGCTATATGCGTATTAGCGTCAGTGATACCGGTCGTGGCATCCCGGAGATCAAGCGTAAGGGGCTGTTTGAGGCCTTCAATCGCCTGGATGCCGAGGGGAGCAATATTGAGGGCACCGGCATCGGGCTGGTGATCACCCGTCAGCTGGTGGAGCTGATGGGGGGACAGATCGGTGTTGAGAGTGTAGTCGATGAGGGTTCTACCTTCTGGTTTGAGTTGCCCCGTGGGGTAGAAGGGGCAGTGAGAGAGAGAAGGGCGGAGAAGGAGTCGGTTAGTAATAATGTGATGCTGGGCGCGGGGCGTCGAGTCCTCTACATCGAGGATAACCCGGTCAACCTGAAACTGGTGAGCAAGATGATCGAAAAGCGCACGGCGATCACGCTGTTAAGCGCGGAGGAGCCGGTGGCTGGACTACAGCTGGCAGCTGAGAATCAACCGGACCTGATCCTGCTCGATATTAATCTGCCGCAGATGAGTGGTTATGAGGTGTTGCGCCACCTGCGTGAGATGGCGGAGACTAGGGAGATACCGGTGATCGCCCTGAGTGCCAACGCGATGGTTGAGGATCTGCGCCGTGGCGAAGAGGCCGGCTTTAACGGTTATCTCACCAAGCCGATTAACGTAAAAGAGTTCTTTGCTGTGTTAGAGCACTATCTGGGTGCCTAACAGGTTTCAACCTGCAGCCGCCCATCACGTACCGCAAGGCGTAGACGTCCCTCCAGCAGGGCGAGCAGGCTCTCACCCGCCACCTCGCCGCGCCAGCCGTGTAGCAGCGGCGTGTCGCGCTCACCCATGATCAGTTTTTCAAGGTCACGCCGCCCGGCAACGGCGGCGGGGCTGATCGCCTGCTCGCGGCAGCGCTCGCGCAGCAGCGCCATCAACACATCGACCAGGGCATCCTGCTCGGCGGGCAGACGAGGTCCCTGTTTGATGGTGGGCCACTGCGCCTTTGGCATCACTTGCCCGGCGTTGATCGCCTCAAGGATCGCCTGACCGCTGCGCTTGACCGTCCCCTCCTCCAGGCCACGAATGCGCTGCATCCCACGGCTATCCTTTGGCATGTGGCGGGCGAGGTCGAGCAGCACCTCATCCTTCAGGATCCAGCGCCGCGGCCGGTCACTCAGCTGCGCCTGCTCTTCACGCCAGGCGGCCACGGTTTGTAATACCGCCAGCTGTACCCCGCGCAGGCGGTTGGCCCCCTTGAGGCGCTGCCACGCCTCCTCGGGGGGATTGCGGTAACGCTCTGCGCTGGTCATTTCCGCAAAGTCGGCGGCGAGCCACGCCTCGCGCCCCAGCTCCTGCAGTTTTGTCCGTTGATGGTGGTAGACGTCGCGCAGGTAGCGCACATCGTCGGCGGCGTAGGCGAGCTGGTCGGCATCGAGCGGACGCTGACACCAGTCGGCACGGGCGTGGGCCTTGGTGAGCTCCACCCCCAGCACCTCCTTCACCAGATTGCCGTAGCCGATCTGCTCGCCCTGCCCCAGCAGGGTGGCGGCGATCTGGGTATCGAAGATGGGGCCGGGTACCGTGCCGCGCATATCGAAGAAGATCTCCAGGTCCTGGTGGGCGGCGTGCAGCACCTTGGTGATCCCCTCGTCATAGAGCAGATCGAGCAGCGGGCCGAGATCGGGCAGGGCGAGCGGGTCGATGCAGGCGATAACATCAGGGTTGGCCACCTGCAGCAGACAGAGGCGGGCGCGGTAGGTCTTCTCGCGCAGAAACTCGGTGTCGAGGGTGAACCAGTCGTGGCGGCGCAGTTGCTCACAGAGCTGTTGCAGCGCCTCGGGGGTATCGATATAGAGTGCGGTCTCGTTCATCGTGCCAGTATAACGTTTATGTAATTGGCTGATTGTTGTTTTTGCCGCACAGACGGTATCATGCCGATTCATTTTTCAGAGTTATCGTGGAGGCAGGCAGCAGAAGATGGAGACCCTGATTCAGGCATTTTTCCGTATCCTGATGCTGCGCGCCGGGCCACAGACTATTCCCCCCTCAGCTACGTTGATGTGGCTGATATTACTTCTGCATATTGCGATCGGATTTCTGCTGACCATCTTTACCCATACACTGGGCTATTCGCTCTTCACATCGCTGATCGGTACTCTGGTGATGGTGGCGGTGGTGCATGGGTTATTGTTGCTGCTCAACCGGCGTGAACGTTATCTGCAGACGATTACCGCACTGGCCGGTTGTGAGGTGATTCTGGGGATAATGTTGTTACCCCTGCCGATTAACGAACTCTACTTTGGTGAGGATGCGGGAACGGAGATACGTTTTCTCATCGCCATCACCGGTCTGGTGATCGTGGGCTGGAATGTGGCGCTGGCGGCGCACATCTTTCGTCACGCCCTCTCAACCTCGATGGGGTGGGGGTTACTCTGCAGCATCGGCTACTTTGCCATTAGCATCACCGTGGGTGACATAATGAGTGGGATGGGGACACCTCAATGAAGATTCATATTCTCGGCATCTGCGGCACCTTTATGGGGGGTATGGCGCTGCTGGCCCGCGCCCAGGGCCATCAGGTGAGCGGTCAGGATGCCGGTGTCTACCCGCCGATGAGCACCCAGCTCGCCGAGCAGGGGATCGCCCTGCACGAGGGGTATGAGCCGACGGCGATCCCTGATGATGTCGATATGGTGGTGATCGGTAACGCCCTCTCTCGCGGTAACCCGGCGGTGGAGTATGTGCTCAACCGGGGGCTCCCCTACACCTCGGGGGCACAGTGGCTGAGTGATAATTTTTTGCAGGGAAAATGGGTGCTGGCGGTGGCCGGTACCCACGGCAAGACCACCACCGCCTCGATGCTCGCCTGGATCCTGGAGTATGCGGGGATGAGGCCCGGCTTTCTCATCGGCGGCATCCCGCACAACTTCGGCCTCTCGGCCCGTGCCGGTGAGACGCCGTTTTTCGTGGTCGAGGCGGACGAGTACGACACCGCCTTTTTCGACAAGCGCTCCAAGTTTGTCCACTACCGTCCGCGCACGTTAATCCTCAACAACCTGGAGTTCGACCACGCCGATATCTTCGATGACCTGGCCGCGATCCAGCGACAGTTTCACCATCTGGTACGCACCGTACCGGGAGAGGGATTGATCCTTTCGCCCGCAGATGACGCGAATCTCGATGCGGTACTGGAGAAGGGGTGCTGGACGCCGCTGGAAGCGTTTGGCGGTAAGGGCGGCTGGTCGGCCCGAAACGGTAGTGTAGATGGTAGCCGCTTTGAGGTCTGGTTCGGTGATGAGAAACAGGGCGTGGTTGAATGGCCGCTGCTCGGTGAGCACAACGTGAATAATGCCCTGGCCGCCATCGGCGCGGCGCGTCACAGCGGGGTACCGGCGGTGCAGGCGTGTGCCGCGCTGTGTGAATTCCAGAATGTGAAGCGGCGCATGGAACTACGCGGTGAGGTAAACGGCATTCGTGTCTACGACGACTTCGCCCACCACCCCACCGCCATTACTACGACCCTGGCCGGGCTGCGTAACAAGGTGGGCAGTGAGCGTATCATCGCCATCCTTGAGCCGCGTTCCAACACCATGCGGATGGGGGTGCATAAAGAGACCTTACTGCCTTCGCTCAAGGGGGCTGACAAGACCTTTATCTACACCCCGCCCGATCTCGGCTGGCGGCTCCCTGACGACAGCCCCTGTTCGGTTACTGCCTGTGATGATTTTGATACGTTATTAGCTTCTGTAATTACTGAGGCGAAGCCGGGCGATCATTTATTGGTGATGAGCAATGGCGGCTTTAACGGCATCCACCTAAAGTTGCTGGAGAGGTTGTAGCAAGCTACTTAAAGAGACCTCGTAAAAAGGAAACCCCGCGCTGCGGGGTTTTTTGTCTGGAATGAATCGCGCTACAGTGTGCCGTAGGAGTGCAGTCCGGAGAGGAACATATTTACCCCGAGGAAGGCGAAGAGGGTGACGAAGAGGCCGACGATGGCCCACCAGGCGAGCGGTACGCCGCGCCACCCTTTGGTCAGGCGCAGGTGGAGCCAGGCGGCGTAGTTGAGCCAGACGATGAGTGCCCAGGTCTCCTTCGGGTCCCAGCTCCAGTAACCGCCCCACGCCTCGGCGGCCCACATCGCCCCCAGCACCGTGGCGACGGTGAAGAAGGCGAAGCCGAGGGCGATCGCCTTGTACATAATGTCGTCGAGGATCTCCAGACTGGGTAGACGGCGTGCCAGCAGCCCCCCGGGCTTTCGATCAATTAACAGATAGGCAACCCCCAGCATCGCCGCCAGCGCAAACGCCCCATAACCGACAAAGTTGGCAGGCACATGGATCTTCATCCAGTAGCTCTGCAGTGCCGGGACTAACGGCTGGATGTGGTGCGCCTCGCGATCGAAGGTGTACCAGAGGATGAAGGCGACGGCGGCACTGATCACGGTCAGCACAAAGGCGCCCATGGCACGATTGTTATAGCGTCGCTCGTAGGTGAGGTAGAGCAGGGCGGTCATTACTGCAAACAGGACAAAGACCTCATAGAGATTGCTCACCGGGATATGGCCGATGTCGGCCCCCATCAGATAGGACTCGCGCCAGCGCACCATCAGCCCTACCGAGCCCATCACCGTGGCCGACCAGGTCATGGCGCTACCGACGCGGCCGCTAAAGGAAGAGCCGGAGAGGATCTCAAAGATGTAGGCAAAGGTGGCCATCACATAGAGGGCGCTCATCCACATAATCGCCGACTGGCTGGAGATGAGGAACTTGAGGAAGAAATTGCTATTGCCGTTTGTCAGCTCGCTACCGTAGAGGGCGATGGCGGCGAGGCTGAGCAGGGCGACGGCGAGGCTGAAGCCGCGCATCGGCTTCCAGCCCCAGCCGAGCCAGATAAGACCGGCAGCGGTGCCGTAGAGGATCCCCACCTCATAGCCATCCATGAAGTCGCTGTAGAGGCGATGCGCCGCGACCGCGCCGATGAGTACCAGTGCGGCCCACACCCAGTCGAAGGCCCCCAGCCGCTTGAGGAAGGGGGTGGTGTCGAGCCCACGGTGCATAATTTCAGGGTTGGCGGACATGGAAACCTCGCTTCTATCCGGTATCTATCGGGTGTCAGTTGGCTTGCGCGCTACTGTGTTGACGCAGATCACCACACATTAGTTCAAATTCATGATCAAAGTCACTGCGCTCACGGTGCCCTGCTGCGGCAAGCAGGATGGTGGCGTGACCATCCTGCTCCTCGATACGCAACCAGAGGCGACGGTGGTGAAGATAGAACATAAAGAAGACCCCCGCCATCAGCATCACACAGCCGAGGTAGACGATATTCTGCCCCGGTGCCCTGGCGATCTGCAGACCGGTCGCCTCCACGTGTTTGTACTCCTCCAGCTTGAGGAACATCGGCGAGCCGTAGGGGCCGAGCAGGGAGAAGGCGTTGAGGGCATCGTCGAAGTACTGCGCCTGAGTCGCATCGACCCCCTCACTGAGATCGATACCCTCGCCCTGCAATAGCTCCACGTAGACCGAGCCGAGCAGCCCCTGCACCAGTTTGATGTAGGAGGAGATCGCCTCGTTGTGCTTCTCCTCGGGCACCCTGCGCTCGGCAAGCTCTACCACCGCGTCGATACCCTCATTGATAAAGAGCTGCTGCAGCTCGACCAGCGAGGTGACAAAGTCGTTAAAGTTGGGATCCTCGGGTGTCATATCGAAGTCGCTCGTGGTCAGGCGGCGGGCGATGCGCTCGATTAACGCCCGATCACGGGCCAGGGTAAGAAAGCGCATAAAGCGGTTGATGCCCCCATCGCTATCGATCGGAATATGGAGGAAGCGGTACTCCTCCGCGGGGGTGTCACGCATGCCGCTTAGCAGGAAGTGGCGCCCCTCTACGCTTATCGGTACCTGGTAGTTAACGTACTCACGCGCCTCACCATTGGCGGCGCGCAGTTTGAAGATAACGCTGGGGCCGTAGTTGTGGAACTCTTTGCCGCTCCCCTCTTCGGCTGGGAAGACATTAAAGGGTTTGAAGTCAGTGACCTCGAGTGCGTAGTCGCCGCGCGGGGTGACAAGCTGGTTAGTCTCTTTGACCACCCCGTCGATCAGCAGCGGCTCGGCGTCGGGTTTGTCCAGTGACCACGCTTTGAGCTTTATCTCGGAACCGCCATCGGAAAAGCTTGCCTGGTAGATGGCGTAGCCCTTGTAGACCCAGGGGTGATTTACCTTGATGGTTTGGCGCAGAGGCTCTTTCTCATCGGGGTCGATGATAATAAGGTCACTCTCGAACGATTTGGGCATCCCCGAGGGGTAGTGCTCGATACGAAAATCCTCCAGTGCAACGGTGAAGGGGAGTTGCTGCAGCAGGTAGCCGTCACGAACCTGAAGAAAAACAAAATTGGCACGACTTCCCTCTGGGATCTCTACGCTGCCACGGAAAGAGCTGTTGTCGGTACCCAAAGTACTGTTAGCGGCAATTTCACTGACAGGGATATTTCTCTTCTCTATCTGAATCTCACCACGCATCTCCGCCAGCTTCAGCGGCAGGTTACCGTCAATGGCACCACCGAGGCAGATCACCACGATGGAGAGGTGGGAGAGGATGTAGCCGAGTCGTCCAAGACCGCCGCGCATCGCTGCCACCATACGATAACCGTCGTGCTGCTTGTGGCGTACCTGATAGCCGTGCTGTTGCAGTCGTGTCCCCAGTGTGGTGACAAGCACTTCGCCGGAGAGCTCGCTCTGCCACTCATCACGGTGCTTGAAGGCGCGTAACGACTTCTCCTGCACATCGAGGCGAAAGTGGCGCATGTCGCGGATGATCGCCGGGGTATTACGGTAGACGCAGATGGTGGTAGAGATGAGCAGGAAGCCGAGCAGCAGCCAGAACCAGCCGGTACCGTAGATATCAAACAGGCCGAGGCCCTTGAACACCTCGAACCAGTAGGGACCGAATTTGATGATGTAGTCGTTATAGGGTTGGTTCTGCTGCAGTACGGTGCCGATGATGGCGGCGATGGCGATCACCACCAGCAGAGTGATCGCAAGATTCATTGAGCCAAGAAACTCAATGAGGATGCTACCAAGGCTGCGGCGACGGCGCAGGGAGTGATCTGGTGGACTCAAATTTGTGTTACCGGCGGTTATCTTGATGGACAGCGTTCACTGGATGTCACTCGATGATGAAAAGTGGCATCGAATGAAGGCTGTGGTACAAAGAACAAAGGGCGGCCCGAGGACCGCCCTTTATCACAATAACAACTGAGTGTCGTGCTTACTTCAACGCGTTGATGTAGGCAGCAACGGCCGCGATGTCTTTGTCGCTCATCCTGGCCGCGATGTCGCGCATCATGCTGTTGGGGTCGTTAGCACGGGCACCGTTACGGAAGTCCTTCAAGGTCTTCTCGGTGTAGGCGGCGTTCTGACCACTCAGGGCGGGGAACTTGGCACCGGGGTTACCGGCACCACTAGGACCATGACAGGCCATACAGGCAGAAACGCCCTTGGCCTTGTCACCAGCTTCGTAGATCTTCTTACCAGCCGCTACGGCCTCTGCATCAGCAGAACCAACCGATTTCTCCTGGGTGGCGAAGTAGGCACCGATATCGGCCATATCTTCTTCACTCAGGGCACCAGCCATCCCCATCATGATGGGATCCTGGCGAGTACCGGATTTGAAATCAGCCAGTTGCTGGGCAATGTAGGAGGCGTGCTGACCGGCCAGCTTGGGATAAGTCGGCGCAGTGGTGGCACTGCCGGTTGCACCGTGGCAGCCTGCACATGCAGCAGTCTTGCCCTGACCAGCAGCGGCGTTACCCGCTGCGTGAACGGTGCTTGCGGCACCAAACATTACCAAAGCGGCAAAAGCTAGTTTTTTCATCGGTTCCCCGTTTAGATTGTTGTTTGACCTCAGAAAGCCTTACTGGCTGTTAGAGACCATGTACTCAACAGCGGCATCAACGTCTGCGTCGGCGAGGTCGGCACGACCACCCTTGGCAGGCATGAAGCCGGCGTCACCCTTAAAACCCTCTCTGGCGTGCTGCTTCAGCATATCCATGCCCTTGGCGATGCGCGCTGCCCAGGCGGCCTTGTCGCCAAGTTTGGGCGCACCGGCGGCACCGGTAGCGTGACAGGCGAAACAGGCGCTGTCATAGGTGGCCTTGCCATCTGCCATGGCCTGACCGGAAATTGCGAAGCTGGCTGCAATGGCAGCGGCGATAATGCTCTTCTTCATTGTATAAACTCCTCGATGGAATTGATTATTCTCCCCCCCTGCCCATTACCTCAGACCGGTGGCGTTAAACATCATTAGTTATTCAGTTCAACCGACAGGCAGTTTGGTTCTGACCTGGCAGCGCGCATGTTACCATTGACCGCGCGACAGAGAAACCAAAATGGCCGACTTATATATCAGTTTTTCCTCATATAGGTCAATGTTAGTAAAACCCTTCCCGGAAGCCGTCGAAGATGAGTGACAAGCAACGCAGGAACCCCTTCCGTCAGGCGCAGTTCTTCACCAGTGCCAACAAGATCAACCAGTTACCACCGGATGAGGGGGCAGAGGTGGCCTTCGCCGGGCGATCTAACGCGGGCAAGTCAACCGCGTTAAATGCCATTACCGATAACAGAACCCTGGCCAAGACCAGTAAGACCCCGGGCCGCACCCAGCTAATCAACTTCTTCTCGCTGGATGAGTCGCACCATCTGGTGGACCTGCCCGGCTACGGCTATGCCAAGGTGCCGATGTCGGTAAAGCTGCACTGGCAGCAGGTACTCTCTACCTACCTGCAGCAGCGCCAGAGCCTGAAGGGGCTGGTGCTGCTGATGGATGTGCGCCATCCGTTAAAAGAGTATGACCACCAGATGCTCGATTGGTGCCGTCATCAACAGATGCCGGTTCATATTTTATTAACCAAAGCAGACAAGCTGAAACGGGGAGCGGCCAGTCAGGCGTTGTTGCAGGTGCGCAAGGCGCTAAAAGAGGAGCACCCGCAGGCGACGGTACAGCTCTTCTCGGCCCCCGCTAAACAGGGGGTTGATGAGGCGCGACACAAGCTGGAACAGTGGTTGGCAATTGCGGAGGAGTAGAGAGTGTTGGAAAAAAATGGCCCCGTCGGCGGAATTGGATACTTGCCGACGGGGCCAAGAGTGAACCGGCCCTTGGGGGAAAACCGGACACCAATATGCCCGTTAAGGAGTCAAACGGGACAGTGCTTCAACACTGTACTGGTGTGACTATGGTCGAAGAAAAAGGTTCACTCGATATACAACGCTCAGTGAGCCTCATCCCAGTTGGCACCCACCCCCGCCTCCACCAGTAGCGGCACCCGCAGCTCGGCGGCGGCCGACATCAGCTCGATGATCCTGAGTTTTGCCTTCTCCACGCGATCATCAGGCAGCTCAAACACCAGCTCGTCGTGCACCTGCATCACCATCTTGATCTCCGGCTCGTCCTGCAGCCAGCCATCCACCGCCAGCATCGCCCGCTTGATGATATCGGCGGCAGTACCCTGCATCGGGGCATTGATCGCGGTGCGCTCGGCGTACTGGCGGCGCTGGCCGTTGCTTGAGTTGATGTCGGGGATGTAGAGGCGACGGCCGAACACCGTCTCCACGTAGCCCTGCTCCTTCGCCTGCTCGCGGGTGGCGTCCATATAGGCCTTCACCCCGGGGTAGCGGGCGAAGTAGAGGTTCACATACTCCTGAGCGGCTGCGCGGTCGATATCCAGCTGTTTTGCCAGGCCGAAGGCCGACATGCCATAGATAAGACCGAAGTTGATCGCCTTGGCACTGCGACGCTGCTCGGATGTCACCTCGGCCAGCGGTGTCTCAAACACCTCGGCGGCGGTGGCACGGTGGACATCCTCCCCGGCGGCGAAGGCGTTAAGCAGCCCCTCATCACCCGAGAGGTGGGCCATAATGCGCAACTCGATCTGCGAGTAGTCAGCGGCGAGGATGCAGTGACCCGGCGGGGCGATGAAGGCCTGGCGGATCCGTCGTCCCTCCTCGGAGCGCACCGGGATATTCTGCAGGTTGGGGTCGGAGGAGGATAACCGCCCGGTGGCCGCCACCGCCTGGTGGTAGGAGGTATGGACACGCCCGGTGTGAGGGCTCACCATCAAGGGAAGCTTGTCGGTATAGGTCGATTTGAGTTTCGACATCGAGCGGTGCTCAAGGATCAGCCGTGGCAACGGGTAGTCCTGCGCCAGTTCGCTCAGCACCTCCTCGGCGGTGGAGGGCGCCCCCTTGGGGGTCTTCTTCAATACCGGCAGTTGCAAGCGATCGAACAGGATCTCCTGGATCTGCTTCGGCGAGGCGAGGTTAAACGGCCCGCCCGCCTCCTCGTGGGCGGCGGTCTCGATCTCCACCATCTTCTGCGCCAGTTCACCGCTCTGCTGCTGCAGCATTCCGGCATCGATCAGCACCCCGTTGCGTTCGATGTGTGACAACACAGAGAGTAGCGGTACCTCCACACCTTTATATAGATTGGCCAGGTCGGGGATCTCCTCCAGCCTCGGCCACAGTGTCTGGTGCAGGCGCAGGGTGATGTCGGCATCTTCGGCGGCGTAGGGGGCTGCCTGCTCCAACGCCACCTCGTTAAAGCCGATCTGCTTCGCTCCTTTGCCCGCCACCTCCTCATATTTAATGGTCTTGTGGCCCAGGTACTTGAGCGACAGGGAGTCCATGTCGTGGCGGGTGGCGGTAGAGTCGAGCACGTAAGACTGCAGCATCGTGTCGTGGGCGATGCCGCGTAGGGTAATGCCGTAGTTGGCCAGCACGCTCATATCGTATTTGAGGTTCTGCCCCACCTTGGGGTGCTCCGTGCTCTCCAGCAGCGGCTTTAGCCTTGCCAGCACCTCGTCACGCGGCAACTGTACCGGGGCACCGGGGTAGTTGTGGGCGAGCGGCAGATAGGCCGCCCTGCCCGCCTCGATAGAGAAACTGAGGCCGACGATGGCGGCGTCCATGTAGTCGAGGCTGGTGGTCTCGCTGTCGAAGGCGAAGAGTGGGGCTTGTTGCAGTTGGTCTAGCCATGCGTCGAACTGCGACCACTCCAGGATAGTTTCGTAGTCGGCCTCGGTGAGGGCTGCGGTTGAGTCCGCATTGTCTTCATCGGCGGTACCAGCCAGCTCAGCCAACCAGCTCTTGAACTCCATCTCGCTGTAGTACTGTTTCAGGACAGTGCTATCGGCGGGATTGAGTTGTAAATTGGCCGGCCCCTGCTCAAGTGGTACATCACACTTGATAGTCACCAGTACTCGTGAGAGGGCGAGTTGCCCTGATTGAATGGTTTCTCGCAGGTACTCACCTACCTTGCCTTTAATATCATCGGCAGCGGCGATTATGGCATCGAGCGAACCGTACTGCTGCAGCCACTTGGCGGCCGTCTTCGGCCCACACTTGGGCACACCCGGTACGTTGTCCGAGGTGTCACCGATCAGGGCGAGGTAATCGATGATCTGCTCCGGCCTCACACCAAACTTCTCTTCCACCCCATCCACATCCATCACGGTGTCGGTCATGGTGTTGACCAGGGTGATGTGGTCACTGACCAACTGGGCGATATCCTTATCCCCCGTCGATATCAGTACCGGCATCCCCTGCGCCTCGGCCTGCCGCGCCAGGGTACCGATCACATCATCGGCCTCCACCCCCTCGACCATCAACAGTGGGAACCCCATCGCCTTGACCATCGCATGGATTGGTGCAATCTGGCTGCACAGCTCCTGTGGCATCGGTGGGCGGTGTGCCTTGTAGTCGGCAAACAGATCATCGCGAAAGGTCTTGCCCCTGGCATCGAATACCACGGCTACACGTTCAGGTGAGTAGTCGTTGAGCAGGCGGCGCAGCATATTGATCACCCCATAGGCGGCGCCGGTTGGTTCTCCCCGTGAGTTAGTGAGTGCTGGCATCGCGTGAAAGGCACGATAGAGGTAGGAGGAGCCGTCTACCAGAACGAGTGGAGTTGTCTCAGACATGGTGTTGTGTTTCATCATAGTTGTAAGGGGGTGAGGATAAACCAAAGCCGATAAAGAGTGTAAACAGGTTAATTAAGTAGTTAATAAATTAATAATTATCTTTATAATCATAATCTTATACTTCACCATTTATATTGACTTCCCAATTTAGAGAAGGTTTAATCTGTTAAAGCCTTACAAAAGTACGGGTTATATTGTAGTGAAATGCTGGGTTATATGAACCAGTGCACTGGGCAGGCAGGGTGACAACATACGCTATCTCTGCCGTCGAAGTAACAGCTCCTTGAGAGCAATGAAGGGGGAGTCAATGATAAATCAAATTAGACTATTAACCGCGCTTTCGCTCGGGTTATTCGTTCTTGGCGGTAGTGCTGTAGCCGGTGTGGTGGGTTCGGCGCACGACCTGACCACGATAAACGCCAATACCAATCAGGTGTGTGTCTTCTGTCACACCCCCCACGGTTCGGACTCTACGGTGACAGCAGCACCGTTGTGGAATAAAGCACTGCCTACCGATACCTATACCGAGTACAGCAGCTCCACCATGGATGGCACCGCCAGCCTGACCAATAGCGTCTCGCTCGCCTGTCTCTCCTGTCACGATGGTGCCAACGCGGTGGATACCGTTATCAACGCCCCGACCTCGGTTACCAAGACCTACAACTACACTGCGGGGGGGGCTGTCATCGGTGGTGTTGCAGGTACCAATATGGCTACTACCAACCCGGTACCGGCAGTGGCGGGTGATGCGGCCTCACTGCAGAACGACCACCCGGTCAGTACACCGTATGGCGGCGGCGGTGCAGCTTTTGGGGCTAACGTAGCAGCTGGCGCCACCACTGACCCTGCTTTTACCGCAGTAGTAGGTTCTGGGGGGGCGACGGGTACGAGTAAGGTAGGTGTGTTGCCGCTCTACAACAAAGGTGATGTGGCCTTCGTTGAGTGTGCCTCCTGTCACGACCCACACGATAACACCAATGTGCCCTTCCTGCGTGTCAGTAGTGCCTCAAGCGCCATATGCACAACCTGTCACGTTAAATAAGTAAAATCTTGATTGCAGACAGGGCTCGTCTCCGCAAGGGGGTGAGCCCTTTTTCACCTTTGCAGTAAGGCCCCATACGTTGCGGAGGCCGATAACAATAAGTCGAGGCAACTGTGGTCCGTATCTCTATTCTCACATTACTGTTCGCCCTTGGTCTCTCCTGTGCAATAGCAGACGATACTAGCTTATCCGATAACTCGACCTTTGCCGTGGTAAATGGGGAGTCGATAAGTGCAGAGAGATATCTAATAGAGCTTAGCCGTGGCATGCGTCAACGCTTCTACCACGGCAATATCCCCGCCGAGCAGCTTGCACAATTTAGACAGGAGATAGCCGATCGCCTGATCGACGAAACGCTCCTGCTGCAGGAGGCTGGGCGCAGGGGGGTTGAGGCGGATCATAAGGAGGTAGAGCAGCAGCTAGAGCAGTATGAAAAGCGATATGCGGGTAGTGAACAGTGGCAGTCACGGCGCGGGACACTGATGCCGCAGTTGCGTGAAGAGCTTGAAGGTAAGAGCAGACTTTCACGCATCAGGGAACATTTGAAAGAGACAGGTCCCATTAGCAGAAAGGCTGCCATGCAATACTATCGGGCCAATCCCGATAAATTCACCTCACCAGAGAGACGAAAGATCTCGCTCATCCTGCTTAAGGTTGACCCCTCCTCGCCAGCAAGCTCGTGGGATAACGCCCGTAGTGAGGGGGCCGCACTGGTGGCGAGGATCAAGGGTGGTGAGTCGTTTGCGGAACTGGCAAAGCTCCACTCCGCTGATGGTGCCTCGGCGAGCAAAGGGGGGGACATGGGATTTCTGCATAAGGGGATGCTGGCGGAGAGTGTTGAGTCAGCCATTGAGCAGTTAAAGGAGGGGGAGACTTCAGCGCCCATCACCACGCTGCAGGGTATTGTCGTTGTCAGACTGGAGAAGCGTCTTGGTGCACAGCTGAACAGTTTTGACACGGTTGAAGAGCGCGCCGTCGCACTAGTGAAAAGGGAGAGGGCGGAACAGCAGTATCTGATGGCAATGGGTGAACTCAGAAAAGGTGCATCGTTAAAGGTAAACAATGGGTTGATCGAACAGAGACAGCCTTGACGCTCTGCTGCCAGTGCTAAATGAGCCACAACCGCTAGAGTGGAAAACGGTAATGAAACTGGGGGCAAAAGAGATCATATTCTGTGGCGTTGCCGTACTGGCAGCCCCCGGATATGCATCAGCAGAACTGCTCTCGACGAGTGACTGGTGGGGTAGCATAGGCCTGGCCTATCAAAACTATACCGATGAGGTGCAGGCGAGTGAGATAAAGAGCCAGTTTATGGCGGATGTAAACGGGAAATATTACATATGGCAGCCCTGGTTCATTAGCGGAAAGATGCGTGTGATAACATCAGCCGACACTACTAGTAACTCGGGGGGGGCAGAACGTAAGAATACATCACTGGGTGGTGAGTTGTCGGCTACCGTGTTGCCATTAAGCAAGTTCCCACTGGCCATGGGATACAGTAAATCAGAAAATGTGATCGCAATAGATAATGGGCCAGCATCAGGGGTATCAGGTGGTGGGCTGTTACAGGTTGGACAAACGATATCTGCAACAAACTACTATCTAATACAGCAATACCTGGAAAATCGTTACCGAATCTCACTCGGTTATGATGTGAGTGAAAATGAGAACAGTATTACAGGAAGGTATATCAGTAGAAAAAAACGCTTTGAGGCAGTAAGGCGGGATCCTGGAAGTAATCTTAATGTTACCGTTCAGCATCAGGAAGAAGAGCGTGAGATGCAGAACGAATCCAGAGACAACAGGTTGATGTTGTTAACACATGATTACCAGCCGACTGAGAGGATTACGGTGGCAACGAGTGGAAGTAAGATTGATCAACTGGATATGATTGATCTGAATGGAGATGGTATTCCTGACGAATACCATAATGCTATCGACCAGGTGGTGAGTACGCTGACATGGCGTAGTGAAGACATGCGAACACACGTTAATGCAAATCTGAGATATACCGGTATTTATACAAACAGGCTGGCCGTAGATTACATAGATGAGAGTACAACTGTTGGGATAGGTGTAAGGCGACGTATCAACGACAATATTAACGTGATGGGATCAGCCAGCCATGCAGAGGTATTTCGAAACGGAGTCTCTGGTTATAACAATAGTTATGATGTAAGTGCGCAATATAGATCGGACACGATCATGTTGGGAGAGTATGGCTACGTGATTGGCGCTACAACGGGGGGATCCGTACACCAGACCGAGGCATCAGAAGATAGTCGTACAACAGTCGGTGTAGATCATATCATTTCACGGAACTGGATAGTTGGCAGGAAAGGTCAGGTTAGATTTAGTGCAGACCAGGCGCTTACAAGAGAGAGTAATGCAACGTATGATGAGCGTGGATTTATCAAAAATGGCTTACGTATTGGCTATTCCAGAACAGATAAAGATGGAACCGTCTATGCTCAGACAAACCTGGCAGATAGTCGCGCAGTCAGCGGGGAGACCGAAGAGACGCAACAGGCAAGTATACAGCTTAGTCGCATGCATAAGCTTGGCATGCGTACAAGTATTAATGGGAATTTATCCCATCAAATAAATAGGTTCACAAACACTCAGCAAAAAATTGAAAGCAGGAATAGTAGCGCTACGATTAGTTATATGCATACAGTGAATTATACGTTCCAGACATTAAATCTGAGTTCAAATCTAGTGTATAACAAATTTGAGTCTAACATGGCAGAGAGCAAAGATTCATATTCATGGGATAACGTACTAAAACACAATATCGGGCAGTTATATAGCAGCATAACCGTGCGCACGCAGAATGTGGATGACAGGCGTTCAAATTTAATATTAATTAACGTGACACGTAGATTTTAATATAAAACATTTTGATATAGACGGGAGTATACGATGAACAGGTTAAGCATAAGAAATATAAAGCTAGTTAGCCTAATGACTGTTGCCTTGTTAATCGGAATATTTAGTACATCAGGAAGTGCAGAGTATGGTGATGTGGTGATCAATAACTATTCCGATGCTGAGGGTATGCGGCCGGTGATATTTCCTCACTGGTTTCATCGAATACGCTATCGTTGCAAAACATGCCATGCCGATCTGGGGTTTAAGTTAAAGTCTGGTGGTAATGATATTACGATGGCAAAGATCATTGATGGGCAATATTGTGGGGGATGTCACAATGGTGAAATTGCATGGGCGGTAGAGAATTGTGATATTTGCCACTCAGGGATCCCGGGAACGCCAACACAGGTACATGGAGATACATCAAAGCCTGCAATCAATAAAAAGAGATAGATAGGAGGCAAGCGTGAAGAAATCATACACAATATTGCTTCTAACTATGCTGATGGGAATTAATTCCTTTGTAGTTAAGGCTGAAACCTCAAATGAGGCCAGTAACAAGGGTGTGTCTAATGTTAATAGTTTTAATCGGCTGCTGAAAAAAGAATCCAAAACCAATCCGCCGCCGATGGAAGATGGGATACACGATGCTGATAATCCTGGAACAGCATTGTTACAGGCACCTGCCACTGCCTTTGAAACATTGGATAAAAGTAAGCATGGTAATCACATAAACTGGGTCTCTTCCCTGGATGCAGCAAAAATCGCTCCGCGATGGGATCGTAGCGATCCTACAATACAGCCGATTGTATTTGACCTTAATATCATACGTGAAGTGAAAGGCTCCATGCCTAATGTGATCTATCCGCACAAGGCGCATACCGAGTGGCTCGACTGTTCGAATTGTCATCCCGATATATTCATTCCGCAAAAGGGAGCGAACCAGATAAGTATGGCATCAATTATGTTGGGAGAAAAATGTGGTGTTTGTCACGGCACCGTGGCTTTTCCTGTGACCACTTCAACATGTAGCCTTTGTCACACACAGTCGAAGGGAAATGTGCAACTTCCACGTAGTCAGGCGAGTAACTCACAATGAGGAATCTGGTACTTTTAGTTATTACGGTGTTCGTAACGAATTTGGCGATTGCTGGCTATGAAATGCAGTTACCGATCAAACTGGATTATGCCGAAGGGGTTTTGATGCGGTCGTCGACAGCTGAGCGGATTCGTACAAGAGGAAGCGATGAGGCGAAAGCGATGTTGGAAAAGGCGCGTAACACGTATAAGGAGGCACGTATTGCTCAGCAAAGTGGAAAATTCGCGCTTGCTAATACAAAGGCAGATGAGTCACTACGGCTGGTAAATGCGGCAGTACTCCTGGTGCCCAATAAATTTGATGAAGAGAGGGCGGCAAAAAGACGTTATGCGGAATTATTGCATCAGGTGGAGACATATCTTCAATGGGACCACGAGCACAGTGTTATAGATGCGGACACACAAAATGAGTTAGACAAAACGGTAATAGAAATGGAGGAGGCGGCGAAATATGCGTCAAGTTCCGATTATAAAAAAGCAAATGAATTCTTAAATATGGCGCTGGCTATTGTGATTAGTGCAAGAAACAAATCGCTTAAAGAGCGTACTTTTGTTTACGACCTTAACTTTGAGACACCTATTGATGAATATAATTATGAAGAGACACGTAATGAAGATTATCAGAGGCTAGTGCCGGTTGCTATTACACAGCGCGACCCTCCGGCAGGTATCCAGAGTTTAATGCAGAGATTCGTAGATAAGGCATTAATAAAAAGACATGATGCTGAGGCACTCTTTAAGGATAAATCTTATGAACAGGCCGTTAGCAAAATGCAGGAGTCGACAACGGACTTGCTTAAGGCATTAAAGTTGGCTGGGGTTCAGTAGGGGGAGGATGATATGAGATATCATCTGAGGAGTATTTATTTCCTGATGTTGGCGGCGTTTGCTGTGTGGCAGTTGCCCACGGCATCTGCGGTGAAAAACTTTGATCGGCCTTTGACGCCAGCTAGCGTCGCACAAGCATTACAGTTTGCGCATAAGTTAATCAATGACTCAACATTAGCGCGTACTATTGAAAAAGATAAATTCGCCCCAGCAATGGCGTATCTAAATGAGGCAAGAAGACTCCATGAGGACGCACTTGATCATCTCAGAGAAAATAATTTAATAGTTGCTATGGAGCGTCGCGATGAGGCTATTCGACTTGCCTTTGAAGCGGGTCATTTGACGCAGATGGCTGGGCAGCAGAAAGACAAACCAACAAATGATTTTGATCACAAAATGAGAAGTATCAATGCTCTGCTAAATGCCCATGCGACACTGGCGGAGAAACAGGGGCTGGCTGGAGATAATTTAAAACTTCGAGAGCAGATTAAGGATAATGTGCGTAGTGCCACTGCCATGCGGGAGTCGGGGGATTATGTAACTGGTCTTAATATACTTAGCAGTGTCTATGACGAAGTAAAAAGAGCTGTTAGTAAGATTCGAGGTGGGGATGAAGTTGAGTTAACTGTGCAGTCAGCAGATAGTCATGAATCACTGGTTGGTAAATATGAGACGACACTACATAGTGTAAATGCACTGTTCTCAGCTCAGCAGCGTATTGCTAAAGAAAAAGGTGACAAGAAGTCGGCTGAGGGTCTAAAGCGTACGGTAACTGGCTTACTCGAGTCCGCTGAGAAAAATGCCCTGGGCAACAAATACGAACAGGCGGTGACCTATCTAAATCAGGCATATGAGACTGTCGCAGGGTCGATTGAGCAGATGCGTGGAGGTGAAACGCTGGTACGTACACTTCACTTCAATACGCCGGAAGAGGAGTACCACTACGAGCTGGATCGTAATGACACCTACAAAATGCTGATCCGGTCTTTGATTGAAGATAAGAAGACGATGCAGGTTACAGAGAGGGTGCAGGGATATCTTGACCAGGCAGACGAGTTGCGTGCACTAGCTGAGCAGCAGGCTGGTAATGGTGATTTTAGTGACGCCATTAAGTCACTAGAGAAATCAACAAAAAATCTCATTTTTGCGATGCGTAATGCAGGATTCTTTATACCAGGGTGATAGTGGCGATGATGCGTATATTTGTAACAATTGCGTTTTCTTTTCTCTACGGTAGTGCGGTTGCCGCAGAGTTGATCGCAATACCCTTAAAAGCAGATGGATTGCATGATACTAGTAATCCTGCGTATGAGCTGTTGCAGGAGCCAGCAGAGGCGCTCTCACTATTGCCGGTTGACCAAAATGGGAAAACGGATTGGGTCAGAAGTATCCAAAATGGTTATATACAACCTCGTACAGGGCTCACGGGTAAGGAGGCCATGAAAGAACTTGAGCTAGAGATTGTAATGAAAAATACTGCCTCAATGCCTCACGTGATGTTTAGTCACAGTGTACATACGCAGTGGTTAACATGTAGCAGCTGTCATTCACGTATCTTTCTACCACAAATTGGTGCAAATTTTATTACTGAAAAGCGTATTAAGGCTGGAGAGTATTGCGGTGTCTGTCATGGTAAGGTCGCTTTTTCTACAGAACAGTGTGAACGCTGTCATACGGTTACTAATGAGATAACAGGCCTGAGGTAGTATGCGAATTGTACTGCTCTTTCTGTTTACAATATCGCACGTATGCCATGCAGGGATTAAGCTGCCAGGACAAATCGTACATGAGGAGTCTATAACTCGTATAGCTATACAACGTACTATTCCTCAGCGATTAGCCGGTGTAGATGAATTTATTACCATCACATCGCCGGGTGTGTTCGCTGTCCGTGGTGAATTACTCTATCTTTACGATACTGCACGTCAGTTACTCTATCGTTACAATCGAAGCACGCATGCTGTTAGTGCCATAGAAGGTGTCGTCCAGCATCTCAAGGGGCCGCCTTCTGCCCTCCATGTTGGCGCAAATGGCGATATATACATCGCGGATCCATTTGGTCATCGGGTACTGTTGTTTAACTCTGCCGGCGACCTCATTCGAGATTTTTCCGATTCGCTCAATCTTAATAATCCCGTGGCGATCGTTACAGGCATTGAAGGGAATGTTTATATTGCAGACGGGCTGTTTTCTCATATAGTTGTCTTTAGCCCATCTGGTGTCGCCTTGCGCGCGCTCTCACTGCGTGATGAAAACATTAAGCTTCACCAGATTGCCGATATGGCATCTGGGCCACAAGGCTATTACATTTTGGACAAGATTCATAAATATATTGTTGTCATCTCTGCTGATGGTTCACTTGTGTCAGAGGTGCCACGTCTTGAGGTGACCGACCCCACATCAATTACCATTGATAGTTATGGTGATATCTATATTAGTGATGAGGCCGATGACACGATAAAGGTCTATGGGCAGAATCGTCTTAAATACATTTATGGTGGTACGGGTTCACAACACGGTTACTTTCGTATGATACGTGGCATCCAGGCTGAGTTGAATTCACTCTATGTTGCGGACAGTGCTAATAATCGTATTCAGATCTTTCGTATACAGCCTTCTTATGAGGGGATAGAGTGATGCGCTCAGGCGTGCTCCTGCTAGTACTCCTTATGACTGGATGTAGCAGTACGGTCGTTCGCCAATTTACCTATCACAACGATAATTCAAACATTATCTGGCCGTCATCTTCCGAGATGCCACGCTACAGACTGGTAGGTGAGCTTTATGGAGAGAGTAACTTCCCATCCGAAGATGAGGGGCCGTCACTACTACAGATTATAACGGGTTTCTTCACCGGTGATGGTCGCGCAAATGTATTACAACGGCCTCAAAGTGGCTACACAGACAACGATGGCAGGGTCTATGTTACTGATCTGAGCCGACAGGCTGTACTGGTGTTTGATATACCAGGCAATAAATTACTTCAATTTACCATGATTAGTAATGAGCTCCCCTTTATCAGTCCTGTTGCCATTACTGAAGCACCGGGGGGTGATCTCTATGTCTCGGATTCAGAACATAGGGTTGTAGCGAGGTTGGACAGGAGTGGCGAGCCGGTTTCTCTGATCGGAAAAGGTATTCTCAATCGTCCTACCGGTATCGCTTATAATGCCGAAAAGCGTCATCTCTTCGTTGCTGATACCCATAGCCATGATATTAAGGTTTTTGATGAGCGTGGGACTTTTATCGAAAGTATTGGACAACGTGGGGAAGAGGTGGGTCAGTTTAACTTTCCTACCCACCTCAGTTTTCGTCACGGCAGACTCTATGTTACCGATGCCATGAATGCCCGAATTCAGATAATGGACTCAACGGGTCACTTTATCTCTACATTCGGAAAACGCGGCCTGTTTATCGGTAACATTCCTCACCCCAAAGGGATTGGGGTAGATGGTGATGGGAATATCTACGTCTCTGAATCCTACTACGATACAGTTCTGGTATATAATGCTGAAGGAGAGCTACTGTTACCCATTGCGGGGGGCGTGTCGGATCTCAAACCGTTCTATCTCCCAGCAGGGATCTGGAGTGATAAAAACAATCGCATCTATATTGCAGATATGTTTAACGGTCGAGTCGTCGTATTACAATTTCTGGGGGGTGAGTAGCCATGATCGATGTGCGAATAGCCATGCTTTTACCGCTACTGGTGCTCCTGTCTTCTATTAAGGTCTATGCGGGACAGGTCGCAGATGTGGCCTCCAGCAAGCACAATCTCTCCTCTGGACCGGTGGTTACCACTGGCGATACCGACCGTATTTGTGTCTTTTGTCATACACCACACGCGTCCACCATGGATGGAGCCAATCCAACACCACTATGGAATCGTGAACTCTCAGCTCAAACATATACCCTGTATGATGACAACACCACAGATGCTCTGAAGGGGATGTCGATTGACGCTACGCTGGGACAACCCGGTGGCAGCTCCAAGCTCTGCCTCTCCTGTCATGATGGCACTATCGCAATTGGTAAGGTCAACATCTTTAATGGCGCCGCAGCTACATTCACCATGTCGGGAACGGATCCAGACGGGACGATGCCCTCTGGCAGCGGTGTGACGACGGGGTTTACCAGTGACCTGGGGGTAAGTCTGCAAAATGATCACCCCATCTCATTTACCTACGACACCGCACTTGCCACTAGCGATGGTGAACTCTATGACCCGGCAACGAGTACGCATATCGCCAATCGAATCACCAGTAACACGAGACCCCTGGTGCCTCTGGATAGTGATAAGGTACAGTGTACAACCTGCCATGACCCACATGTGGTTGATGATACTGATGCAGCGGTTAGCGTTAAATTTATTCGTGAAGGATTAAATCGATTTCAGACAGCGTCCGGCCCGGCTAGTGATACCGCATTTAACAGTAACAATGACCTCCTCTGTCTGGCCTGTCATAAAAAGGTGGGGTGGTCCTCGTCGGCACATGCCATGAGCAGTGTCGCTAATGAGACCTATACCGACCCCGCGGCGGCGCAGCGTGACTTTCCCAGCGGTATCGCGGTGTGGCAGGCGGCCTGCATGAACTGTCACGACACCCATACCGTACAGGGCGCAAGAAAGTTACTGCGTGAGGCCACAGACAGTACAGCTAGTCCCAAGGTTGGAGGTAATCCGGCACAGGAAGAGACCTGTTATCAGTGTCACGATGTGAACGGAGACGTCTCTAATGTGTTGACTGGCGGTGCGGGCAATCTGACACCGGACATCAAGAGTGACTTTACACTGACCCTCTATCACATGCCCATAACCACTGCCGAGCAGCAGGCGGGTAGTGAGCAGCATGCCATCACTGACAAGGACTTCACGGAGGTGCCGGGCCAACTGGGCAAAACATCGCTGGTCAATCGACATGCGGAGTGTACCGACTGCCACAACCCCCACCGGGTTAAGAAAAATCGCCTGTTTAACGACGCGACCGGCACACCCGATTTGGCAGGGACTCACGACCATTTTGCGACAGGTGGCCACACCAATATTGCATCTGGCGTACTCTCTGGCGCATCCGGTGTTGAACCAACCTACACCGTAGATACGTGGGGCCAGCCGGATGCCAATATTACTTTTACAGATATAGGTAATCAGAAGAAGGGGCCTGCTGGTGCTGGCACGGCCAAAACACAGGGTTATGTTACGCGTGAGTATCAGATCTGCCTCAAGTGCCATTCAAACTACGCCTGGCCGAATGGCACACCACCATCGATAGGCCCCTCAATAGGTCAGAATGGGGTGAACCAATACACGAATCAGGCAATGGAGTTTCATGCCCCGGTTGCCGATCGTGGAGAGGGCACTGCGACACATAGTTCGTGGCATCCGGTGATGGAGGCGACGGGGAGAACGGCGGCTGTGAGGGGGATGAACGCCACTTCTACTAATCAGCCTTTCCTCTCTCCGTGGAATGATGCTACAGGTACTAATATCGGCAATCAGACAATGTACTGCTCGGACTGCCATGGGTCTGCTGTAACATCGGTTACCTCTGTCGTGCCGGATGGGGGTGAAGATGGCAAGCCATGGGGACCGCACGGTTCAACCAATCCGTTCCTGCTAAAGGGTAGCTGGGATACAAACACCGGACTGACTAACGACGCACTCTGTTTTCGCTGTCACGAGTGGGGGCAGTATGCTGATCCTGCCGCTACCGTCTTTAAGAACAGTGGCTTCAGCTGCAATGGATGTACTGGCACCGCTGGTGGCGGTGGCGGTGGTGGCGGTGGTGGTGGGGGTGGTGGCGGCGGCGGCTGCAACATGAATGCGCAATATGAGCCAAACCTCCATCTCGGGCACGCCAATATTTTGGGTAAACTGCGTTGTACCTGGTGCCATACCGCACTACCTCACGGCTGGAAGAATAAGGCGTTGCTGGTCAATATTAATGGTGACGGAGATTGCGGAGGGGCAGTGCCCTGCAATGTCGGCCCCTATTATCAAAATGCCTATCTGGGGGGCAATGCGGGTGGCGTCACCTGGAAGACAAGTGGGCAATGGCTGCCCGCTGACTGTGGCAGCGTACAGCAGGGGGGGTATATGTCCCAGACCTGCAATAATCTGCCGTAATCGATAGTATGCAGAGTGCCGATCTGGTTAGTGCTGCGGTGTTTCCACGCCTGCTCGTCTGGTTGAGGACTCTGGCGTCGTTGCGACTAACACTTATTATCATTGTCGTGTTTGCGCTCTCTATCGGCATTTACTATTTCAGTGACAGACGTTACGAGTGGATCCTCGCTATGCCGCTTACCCTGCTGGCGATAAATCTTTCTGCTGCAATTGTCACCCACCCTACATTCCGCTATCGCACACCACTACTGCTCTTTCACCTCGCCCTGCTGATGCTTCTACTGCTGGTGGTGGCAGGTCGTTTGAGCTATCTCCGGGCCGAGGTGGAGGTGACTAGCGGTAGCCAATTTGCGGGCTCCTTTGATCGCAGCGAAAGTGGTCCACTGCATCAGCCAGGTTATCAACAACTGCACTTTTTGCTTCACGACTTCACCATTCACTATGCCCCAGGTATTCAGCGTGAGGAGACAGAGGCACAGATAGAGTGGCGAGATGATAGTGGACGTCGAATGAGTACGACTATCGGTGATCATCACCCCCTGCGCCTGAACGGTTATCGCTTCTACACCACACCTAACAAGGGCTTCGCCGCCCTTTTTCTCTGGCAGCCCACCGCAACGGCGAGTGCACAACGTGGAACGGTCCACTTTCCTGCATATCCCGCCCATGAGTTTCGCCAGGCGCAACGCTGGGTAACGCCCGATCTGCGGCTTGAGCTGTGGGGGCAACTCGACTTTGATGAAATACTCCTCGACCCGGAGCATCCATCACAGTTTCGCTTGCCACAACAACAGCGTCTGACTATTCGCACAAATGATAAACGCTACTCCCTGCAGCCTGGGGAGAGTATCTCCCTTCCGCAGGGGACGCTGCGATACGAAGGTTTGCGCAAGTGGATGGGATTCAAGGTCTTTTATGACTGGACGCTGCCCTGGCTGCTGGCCTGTGGTGTGGTGGCTGTCCTGTCGCTGGGGTGGCACTATTGGCGTATCTTTTCTGCAGACCCATGGTTGCGAGAGGGCAAAGAGTAGGTGGAGCGAGAACTTTTACTATTGTGGGTGGCAATAACTCTGTACGTTCTATGCGGAGTTATTGCTATCTTCTCGGTGATATTGGGTAAACGTCAGGAGAGAACCGTGTTGGCGCTGCTCGTTACGAGTTTGCTGTTACACGGGGGGGCGATCCTGCTGCGCTGGCAGCGCCTCGACCACGGCCCCTATCTCACCATGTTCGAGATCCTCTCCAGCAATGTCTGGAGTTTGCTCTTTATCTACAGTCTGGCCTACTGGAGATATCGTCCCATTAGACCGACGGCGGCAATCATCTTACCAGTTATGTTCATTATGATGGGCTGGTTGATGCTTTCCAGCCCTGAGGAGGGCCATCTACCGCCTACCTACGATACCACGTGGCTTGTTATTCATATTCTGTTCGGCAAGGTCTTTCTCGGAGCGGTATTGATCGCGGTGGGTATGGCGGTGGTGATTTTATTGCGCCACTATCATATTGGCGTGCAGCGGCTACAGCGCCTGCCGGACAACACACGTCTTGATGATCTTGCTTACCGTTTTATGGCGCTGGGAATCATCTTTGATACCCTGATGTTGATCGCCGGGGCGATCTGGGCGCAGGATGCCTGGGGACGTTACTGGGCCTGGGACAAACTGGAGACATGGTCTTTCATCACCTGGCTTACCCTCGCCTTTGCCCTGCATTTGCGTGTCACCTATCGACCAAATCCACTGCGCGGGGCGGTGCTGATTGTGATGGTCTTTATCCTCGCCTTTCTCACCTTCTTTGGTGTGCCGTTTGTGACGATGGTGCCGCATCAGGGGGCGATCTAATGGTGTCTCGTCACGACACTACGGCTAACCGCTATAGCAGACGCTGGCTCTGGCTGGCACTAACCGCCATCGGCCTCTCCGCCCTCTTTGCGATGCTGCTGGTGGTGGCCCGTACCCCACTATTGCAACAGCTCTTTGGTGGTGCCGATCTGTTCCACACCGTGCTGGTACTGCATGTTAATTTTTCGGTGCTGGTGTGGCTGCTCGCCTTTGGTGCGCTGCTCTGGTCTCTGGAGAAAGGGGGAGAGCTGCCGTTACTCGACTCGCTGGCCTTTTTGCTGGCGGTTGTCGGGGCGATATTGATCAGCCTCTCGCCGCTACTCACCCCACCACCGCAACCGGTGATGAGCAACTATATTCCTATTCTGCATAGCCCCGCCTTTCTCAGCGGGCTGTCTATCTTTGGCGTCGGAGTGGGGCTCTATGCCATGCGTCGCCTCTATTTCTCACGAGATGGTAGTGGTGCCATGGCGGCGCTACTGCTTCTCGCTGCACTGCTGCTATTTGTGGTAACTGCCCTGCGCCTGCCTGCACCGCTCGATACAGCGATGAGGTTTGAATCGCTCTTCTGGGGTGGAGGTCACCTGCTGCAGTTTGTCTACCTGATGTTGTTGCTCACCTGCTGGCAGGGGCTGCTACACCATGTGGGAGTAAAATTGGTGTTACACCGGGGGTTGATGCCGTTGGTCGTGGTGATCATGACGGCTGCGCTGCTAACAGGTCTGCTCGTTGAGCCCGGAAGTGATCTCTCACGCAGTGCCTATACCTGGCTAATGGCGCTGGGTTCGCCGCTGCTCCTTGCTTTGCCGCTATGGCGCCTGTGGTGGCATCGCAGGGCGCTCCCGATCGAGATTGTACTGTCGGTAGCACTGTTGCTTGTTGGCCTGCTCCTGGGGGCGCTGATCCGCAGTGATAACGTCACCGTGACGGCCCACTATCACGCCACCAATGCGGCGATCACAATCGCCTTTATGGGGCTGACCTATCGGCTCTTGCCGCAACTGGGTATAGGGGAGGTAAGGGCGGTGTGGGCCGCGCGACAGTTGTTACTCTATTTTAGCGGGATGGTGATCTACATTGGCGGGATGGCCCTGTCGGGGTGGCTTGATGTGCCACGGAAGGTGGCGTTGCAGGCAGAGGGGGTACAGGCCCTCTCTCTCGGTCTGATGGGGTTGGGGGGGCTGGTGGCGATCAGCGCCACCACCCTCTTTGTCCTGCTGCTGATCCAGGCAGCCCGCAGGACATCACCGGTGATTCTGGTAAAGGGGGAAGGGCATGGCACCACGTCGTGATCGGCGCCTGCTGGCGCTGGCCCTGACCGTAGGTGCGGTCGGCATAATTGGTGGTGTGGTCACCCTGCTGCCGGCGGTACAGCCACAGCAGGTATCGCGGCAGCTTGCGCAACCTCTGGTGATTGCCGATGGGGGTAGTGCGCCACAGCAACATGCCCATGATGCACGTGGTGCTGAGGTTGAGATGCGTTTTCAGCAGGCGATTGCGATGCTGCACGCCAGAGAGTACGACTACGCGGTGAAGGCGCTGCACCGGGTACTGGAGCTCTCACCGCGACTGGTCGAGGCGCACGTGAACATGGGGTATGCCCTGATCGGGCTCGGGGAGTACAAGGCGGCGCACGATTTCTTTTCCTCGGCCATTGCACTCCGCCCCGAGCAGGTGAACGCCTACTACGGACTGGCGGTTGCCCTTGAGGGGGTGGGTGACCTGGGGGGGGCGCTGGGGGCGATGCGAACCTTTATTCACCTTAGCCCCCAGGATGACCCCTTCATTCCCAGGGCGCGCGCGGCGCTGTGGGAGTGGCAGGATCGCCAGTCGAGTGAGAGCGGTGATGGCAAGAGTAGTTCGTCGGGCGAGTAGTTTGGAGTGGTCTTTTTGCACCACCGGTGCTACAGTCGAAATTTAAAAAATTTAATAATAACAATGAAATAGCGTAACTGAGAGAATGAGTAACGACCCTGAAAACAGAACCCCCGATAACAGCCAGGCGAGCGGCATTGCGGTGCGTCTGATCCGCTTCCTCTCCTCAATGCCGGTGGCGGTGACACTGCTCTGTCTGGTGGCGCTGGCCAGTACCATCGGTACCGTGCTGGTGCAGAATCGTGAGCCCGACTACTACATCGCCAATCTGGGGCCGAGCTGGTACCGGTTGCTTGATGCCCTCGATTTTTTCGATATGTACGGCTCCTGGTGGTTTATCACCATCATGACCCTGCTGGTTCTCTCAGTCAGTGCGGCGCTGCTGCGCCATGGCCCCCGTTTCTGGCACGTATCGCGTCCGCTGCAGGCGATGCGTCCCTGGCCGAAGCGGAGTGACGGCGGTTTTACCCTTGCGACACCGCTGGCCGCAGACACGCAGGCGGTAGAGGGGGTGCTGCGTCGGCTAGGTTATACCGAGTTTCGCTCCGGTGAAGAGCAGGGCAGGCCACTGTTGCTGGCACGCAAGGGGCGCTACAGCCGCCTCGGTTTCTTCTTTGTCCATGGCGGGGTGGTACTGATCTGTATCGGTGGGTTGATCACCTCGCAGCTTGGTTTTCGCGGCGTGATGAACCTGCCGGAGGCTGAGAGCGATGACAAGGTCTATGTGCAGGATGGTAACAGCTACCGCACCCTGCAGTTGCCGTTCAAGGTGCGCAACGATGACTTTGCGATCAGCTTCTACAAAACCGGTATGCCGAGTGAGTACTCCAGTCAGCTGACGCTGCACGGCGAGGATGGGGATATTATCTCCAAGCGGATTACCGTTAACGACCCGCTGCGCTATCAGGGGATCACCTTCTATCAGGCCTCCTTTGGTGATGCTGGTTCCGGTGTCAATTTTACTATCCATGACCTCACAACACCGGGATTTCCCGAACAGCGGGTGGAGAGTGCGGTACACAAGGAGCTGGAGGATGGTATGGGTCTGAAACTCACCATCAAAGAGTTGCGCCAGCACAATGTGATGAACATGGCGACCGAGGAGGGGAAGACAGACCTGCAGGATGCCGGTGCCTCGCTCGATATCCACCTCTCCTCCCCTAGTAGCGGCAACATTACCTATCGGATTTACATGGCCTATCCGCACATGCTGGCCTTTGGTCGCACCGGTGATGAGGAGATGACCTATGACAATCTCGGCTTTGCCCCGGCAGAGCGAGAGAAGCTGCAGTTGCTGGAGGCCTATCTGGCCGAGGTGGGTCAGCTAAAAGTGCGCGACCCGGACAGTAATCGTGCCGCCTTCACCCAGGCGATGGAGAAACTGCAGCTACCGCTGAGCCGTGCGACGGAGTTGGGTACAGCGGTCGCCACCGCTGAGAGTGCGCTGCGTACCCACAAGTTACCGATGCTCTTTACCTTCAGCGGCTATAAGCCGAAAATGTACACGGGATTGCAGGTGGCGCGCGACCCGGGTTCCCCACTGGTGTGGAGTGCCTGTGCACTACTGGTGATCGGCCTCTACATGATGATCTATATGCACGAGAAGCGGATCTGGGTTCGCTTCGACAGGGAGCAACAACAACTTGAGGTGTGTGCCCTGCTTTCGGGCAAAGACAAACACCCACTCAATACCACCCTGGCGCGGCTACAGCAGGAGCTGGGTAGCGCGTCGAGCACTACAGGTTGAGAAGTGAGGTAGTCAATGAATAACACAACGGTTATTAACGGAGCCCCCGTGCAGCCCCCCAGAAGTATCTGGGGTTACTGGCTGGCTATGCTGGTGCTCACCCTGGGGCTGGCGGGGTTGGCGATCACCGGTGAGGCGGACAGGCTTGCCCCCGGGATTCCCTTTATTGATCTCCTCTCCTACAAGTTGACCGGCTATGCCAACGTGCTGTTGGGTGCCGCCACCCTGCTCTATCTGGCCCACCTCTGGTTTACCCAGCCAGCGGTCGGCAAGTGGGCCACCGGGCTGGCCACCGCCGGGATGATTGGTCTGCTGGTGGCGCTGCTGACACGCTGGTTTGAGACACATCAGGTGCTGGAGGAGGGGCATGTGCCGATCAGTAACCTCTATGAGGTGACAATCTTCTTTACCGCCCTGACCACACTGATCTACCTGATCCTCGAATCGCTTTCGCGTAACCGTCATCCCGGCGCCTTTGTACTGCCTATCGTGATGGCAGGGATCGCCTTTGAGCTGTGGCTGGTGAGCCGTGGCCAGGCGGGACCACAGAATCTGGTGCCTGCACTGAAGAGTTACTGGATGCACGCCCATGTGCTGGCTAACTTTATCGGTTACGGCGCCTTTGCCGTCGCCTGCGGCGGCGGGGTGATGTATCTGGTGCGCCAGCGTGCCGAGGCGCGCGGCAACAGTGATGGCATGGTGATGCGAGTGGTGCCGGGGCTGGGTGAGTGTGACAACCTGATGTATCGTTCCATCGCCATCGGTTTTATCACCTTCACTATCGCCACGATCCTCGGGGCAGCCTGGGCCTACGATGCGTGGGGCGGATACTGGTCGTGGGACCCCAAGGAGACCTGGTCGCTGATCGTCTGGATCACCTATGCGGTCTATCTGCATCTGCGTTTTGTGAAGGGGTGGGCCGGCAGTCGCATGGCGTGGTGGGCGATCCTCGGCTTTGGCGTAACACTCTTCTGTTTTATCGGCGTAAATATGTTCCTCTCGGGGCTTCACTCTTATGGTCAACTTAGTTAAACAATTATTTCCCGTCGCCGTGGCGATGGTGGTACTCGCCTGCAGCGAGCAGGCAGAGGTGGTCGACCTTGGTCCGGTAGAGATGCCGGCTGAGCATGAGACGCTGGCCAATCCTGAACCTCAGCCAAAGGGGCCGCGTCAGGTGGTGGTGCCAGAGGAGCTGAAGGGTAAATACACCAGCGTGGTAATGAGGGTGCAACTGCCAAGGATGGTCGAGTCGGTGAGCATAGAGCTGCCACTTAACGGTGAGCCGCAGTCGGGCGATTACGGTACCCTGCGGGTGCGCGACTACCTGCCCGCCTTTCTGATCAGCGGCAATACCATCACCAGCGAGGGGCTGGAGGAGAGCAATCCCGCTATCTGGGCAGAGTGGCAACGGGATGGTCAGCCGGTCTTCGCCGGCTGGCTGTTTCGTGACTACCCAACCCTCAACCCGATGAAGCTACCGGAGCATCAGCTCATCTTCATCGGTGTGAAGTAACGGAGGGGTTATGGTGGTAAAGCGATTAGCGATAGCCATTTTGCTGCTGCCTAGCCTGCTACTAAATGGCTGTGGCGATGAGGTGAAGGTGGTGGCGCCAAAGATTGGCGAGGCGGTGGCCGATGCCCGTTTTGTCGGCCTGGATGGAGGGGATACCTCCCTGGCGGAGCATAGCGGCAAGGTGGTGATGGTTCACTTCTGGGCCACCTGGTGTGCCCCATGCCGTAAGGAGATGCCGAGCCTGGAGCGACTGGCGCAAAAACTTGATAGCAGCAGATTTGCCCTGATCGGCGTCTCGGTGGATCAGGACATTAATCTGGTGAAGGAGTTCAAGCTTAAGTATGGCATCAAGTTCGCTAACCATATCGACCTCGATATGGACGTGGCGCAGGGGCAGTTTGGTGCCAGCGCCTTTCCAGAGAGCTTCCTGATCGGCCGTGATGGCAAGCTGGTGCGCCACATGATAGGTGAACACGACTGGGACACCCCGGCGATGATGCAGCTATTTAATGACGCCTACAGTGGCGTAGAGACCCGTTCTGGGGCCTACTGGTAATGCGTACGCTGCTGGCCGCTCTGCTATGGTTGACACTCGTTAATGTCGAGGCGGGTGACCCATTTAATGGCCACCGCATCTACGGTGAACACTGCCTGCAGTGTCACGGTGATGACGGCAGTGGCCTGTTGGTTGGGATCCCAGATTTTACGCGCGGCGAGGGGTTACTAAAATCGGATCTGGAGCTGGTTGAGCAGCTCAAGCGCGGTGTGGGCACAATGCCCGCCTATCAGGGGCTGCTTAGTGAGAATGAGCTGGCCGATGTCATTACCTACACAAGAACCCTGCAATAAATTCCACGAGGGGAGAGGATGAGAGGCAAGATAACTGGCGTTGTTGTGCTGGCGTTGCTGCTATTTGGTTGTAGTGACGATGTCACCGAGTTGCCACCACAACAGGGTGGTGAGGTGAAAGCCGTTGCCCCAACCCAGGCTGCGGTGCGCTATAAACTGCTCGATACCTTTAATGTCGGTGAGAGTGTGGTGGCGCGCTCGTTGGCGCTGGAGGCGGCGACAAATACCCTCTGGGTGGGCACCTCGGGTGGGGTGATGGAGATCGACCTGACCACCCTGCAGCCGCGTAACACCTATACCCGTGACCACGGCCTGGCCAATGAGTATGTCTTCGGTATCTTTGTCGATTCACAGGGCAACAAGTGGTTCGGCACCAATGGCGGGGGTGTCTCACGCTTTAAGGGCGGGGAGTGGAAGACCTTCTTCCCGATGCACGGTCTGGCCGATTACTGGATCTACACCTTCACAGAGCAGGCCGACGGTACCCTCTGGATCGGTACCTGGGCCGGCGCCAACAGCTACGACCCGAAGAGCGAAACCTTCAACACCTATGTGAAGGAGTTGATCAACGAGTGGGTCTACGGCCTCGATATCGACTCAAAGCAGCGTGTCTGGTTCGGTACCGAGGGCGGGGTCTCGATGTTTGATGGTAAGCAGTGGCGCGAGTGGAGCCACGACGATGGGATGGGAGCGCCAAATAGCGAGGCACTGCCTGCCAGTACCAATACCGGACTCGGTACCCGCTCGCGGCACGACCTGACCACCCTGCAGCTCGGCTCGAGAACCTATAATCCCAACTACGTCTTTTCCGTGCTGGTCGATGAGAGGGACCATGTCTGGGTGGGCACTTGGGGTGGCGGGGTTTCGCGTTTCGACGGCGAGAAGTGGCACAACCTGACAACTGCCGATGGCCTGGCGGGGAATATCGTCTACAGCATCGAACGTGATCGGGAGGGGGCCTTCTGGTTTGGTACCGATGCGGGGTTGTCGCGTTACGATGGCAGCAACTGGCAGAGCTTTAACACCGGCAACGGGCTGGCCGGCAATCATGTCTATGCAATTCAGCTTAGTACTGGCGGTGAGATTTGGGCGGCGACACAGGGTGGTGTCTCACGCCTCGGTACACAGCAGTAGATAATAAAGAGTGGTAAGGGGGAAAGATGAATATTGATATGAAGGGGGCGGCGATCATCGCCGTTGCCACCGCGGGGATCGCTGCCGGTGCCTATACGCTGGGTAAACAGCAGGGGGGCAATAAAGGGGTAACGCCACAGGCGAGCGCTCCATTGAGCAGTGCCCCGGCGCCACAGGTGGCGACGGGACTTCCCTCCGCCCACCCTAGCATCGATGCCCCGGCAGCCACTGGAACGGCCACCGCGGGGGCCGACCCCAACGCAGCGTTTACCCACTTTCGCGTAGGCAATCGCAACGTAAAGAGTATCTATGCCGATGGCGATCTGATGTGGATCGGTACCTCCGGTGGGGTGATCCGCTACGATGTCAAAACTGATCAATACAAGCTCTTCGACAACCGCAGTGGTCTGCTCTCAAACGGTGTCTTCTATGTTGGAAAACTGGGTGAGCGGATCGCCATCGGTACCTATGGTGGCGGTCTCTCGCTACTCGATCCGCGGACCGAGCAGTGGAGTAACTACAATGTCCCCCATGGCCTCGCCGATGCCTTTGTTTACGAAGTGCTTGAGGCCGCCAATGGGGATCTCTGGATTGCCACCTGGTCGGGTGCCAATCGCATTCGTGGCGGCAGGCTGGATGATCGAGGCGCATGGGATACCTACACCGTTGAGAACACCTCAGGTGGTCTGCCCAATGACTGGGTCTACGGGCTTGATGAGGGGCCGGATGGTACCATCTGGCTCGGTACCGAGGGGGGGCTGGCCCGATTTAAAGATGGCAAGTGGGAGAACTGGCAGCACGCAGATGGTCTGGGTGAGAAATACGATCTGGTGAAGGGGGATATCCAGTTCACTAACGACCCGGGCAAGGCCTCCAGCCACCATGCGCGGCAGAAGAGTGAACAGGGGCTGGAGAATGTCGATATCGCCTATAACCCCAACTACATCATCTCAATGGCGGTAGATAAAGAGGGTGTGGTCTGGTGCGGCACCTGGGGGGGCGGCCTGGCCCGCTTTGACAACGGTAAGTGGAGAAACTTCACCGTAAAGGATGGCCTGCCCGCTAACCACATCTTTATGTTGCGTGAGGATGAGGCGGGCCAGCTCTGGGTGGGTACCAGCGGTGGTCTGGTCGCCTTTAAAGAGGGGCAATCGAAAGTCTACACCACTGCAGATGGACTCTTTTCCAACAACGTCTTCTCCATGGCGGAGGGGCCAAACAACAGTCGCTGGGTCGGCAGTTACGGCGGTGTTGCCCGTATCGTTGCGTTGCAGTAATCCCACAAAAGAGAGACCGCACCGATGGTGCGGCCTTCTGGTTTATCGAGAGACTCCTTTACTACTTCTCCGGCTTGATGCCGGCAAAGCCCTCCTCCTTTTTCATCGCATAGGGACGAAAGATCTCAACCTTGCCGTAGAATTGGTCAACCACATAGATCCTACCATCCTCATCCACATCGATCCCCGCCAGCAGACCGAACTTGGCGGGTTCATTGACCTCACCTCTGCCGCCGATAAACATCAACAGCTCACCACTATTATTAAAGATCTGAAAATTGCTGAAGGAGGCGTCGGTAACGTAGATATTCCCCTCACCATCGACCGCAAGCCCTTTGGGACGGGCAAACTGACCAAAGCGAATCCCCACCTCACCAAAGGTGGAGTGGAACTTGTCGTTTTCATCAAAGCGCTGCACACGGAAGTTTCCGCTATCCATGATGTAGGTGTTGCCTTTGGCATCAGCATCGATCATTAGCGGTAGATTGAACTCCCCCTCTTCGACTCCGCGTTTACCGATGGTAGCAAGGCGTTTGCCGCTGTTGGCATCGTAGACCTGCACGCGATGGTTCTGACTACTTACCCCGCCGGTATCTACTACATAGACCCTTGAGCCGGAGACGGCAAGACCCGCCGGGCGATCGAGATCGGCCTTGCCGGCAAAGGCACGCAGGTAGTTACCATCGGCGCTGTAGACGGCGACGCGATGAGCTCCATTGTCGAGTACAAAGACCTCTCCGTTTTCCGCCACATCAATGCCGATCGGTTTAAACAGCGCCCCCTTACCTTCGGTGCCAAAGATTTTGAAACGCTTTCCAGGAATGTCAAACATCACCACACCACGGTGAATGGTATCGCTGACGTAGACGCGTCCCTGGTGTACTGCTACATCGTACGGTTTAGCCAGCCCTTTGACCTTTTTACTCTGACCGGTGGCAAAGAATTTGAATTTATCAGCACTACTCAAACCTTCGACATCGGCACTACTCATCAGGGTGCGATCATAGATGTAGCGAGGTGTCTCCGGTTCGGCAGGGAATATCGGTGGCTCAAACTCCTTTTGCGGGGCTGCACAACCTGCTGCCAGCAGGATGAGAAGTAATGATAGCGGGCCGATAGATTTTCTTAGTTGGTATGGCAGGTTATGCATAGTGTCTCCCCCTCTGTGCGTAACATCATCGGTGAATCCGGGTTGTGAATATCGTGACAGGTGGCGCACTCGATGTTCCCGTCAAACAGTTTTACCCCGTTTTTAAATCCCTGTGGTGAGTCTGCGGCACGAAATCCCTTGATGCTGAGATCCAGGCCGGCATAACGAATAGAGATGGGGTGGTCGTTTCTTAAATCAGTTCCTATTGCCTTCATCTTTATGTTGTGTGCTACCGCGCCATCATGACACTTACCGCAGCTTTGCAGGTTATCGGCATCACTAAGCCGCATATGTAGTGACATATCAATGCCACTCTGCCAGCTTTGCGGCTTATGTATCACCCGGTCAACAGCCAGCGTGCCGTCGTGACAGGAGAGGCAGAGCAGGCTTATGTCATTGGGGCGACTCGGCGTGGAGTCAAAATTGCGGCTGCTGTAGAGTTCGTACTTAGTGGTGTCGGGACGGACCCGGTTCCATCCGGCGATCTGCCCAGGCACTGGTGCTGCGAGCTCTTTTTCTGGCGGCAGGTGACAATAGACGCAGGCATTTTCAAAATCGCTGTATGCCACACCTTCCATTGCGGCTGCGCCGGCACGTTGGTTAAGTGTGGTCAGGTCATGTTTTGACCCCAGAATTCGGTTCATGTCGGCGGTGTCTGCGGCGGTTGCGGACGTGATGAATAGCGTGCATATTACCGCCGCTGCAGTACCCGCTCTTCTCCTGCGCAGGGGGCGATTAATATCCGAGAAGAACCTTTGTGTATGCAAATGAGAGTGCCTCATCCGTGCAATCAATGGGGAGGCTCTCTCCATCACAATGCAGGAAATTTCTACGGCAACCTCTACAATCAATCCCTGCTCAATTGAGGCCGTTCGCAGCGTCTCTCTTACGACGGTGAGCGCCTCACGCGCTATTGAGGTAACCTTACGCTTTAGACTCCATATAGTCTGGTATACTATACCAACATAAATAATAATGCCATTGAGTCACAACCGATTACTAACATTATGATTTCACTATCTACATCGGCAAAATGGCTGCTTGCTATAGGCGTGTTGCTCTCTACCAGCCTCGCCTATGCTGAGGAGAAGAACGGGACCAACGCCCCCCTGCTCTACCACAACTACTGTTCGGTCTGTCATGGTGATCGTGGCAACGGGCAGAGCAAGGCCAATATGGCACTCAATCCGCCACCACGTGACTTTGGTTCAGCCTCCTCCAGGCGTGAGTTGACACGCGAGCGGATCATTCATGCCATTGCCAACGGGCGACCCAATACTGCAATGGTCGGATGGAGCAGTCAGCTTAGTGGGAAGGAGACCGCGGCGCTGGCCGATTATTTGCTGGAGAACTTTATCCACCCGCAGGATGTGGTGGCAAAACACCCAGGAAAGTCGATCTATGAGCAGAACTGCGCAGTGTGTCATGGTGATTACGGCAGTGGCGGGCGCTGGACTACGGGGATGAATATTCAGCCGCGGGACTTTACCTCGGAGCGCGGCCGCAGCCTGAGCCGCGAGACGATGCTCGATGCGGTTCGTAATGGCCGTCCCGGCACGGCGATGGCACCGTTCCGCGATCAGCTCTCGGCCGAGCAGATGGGCGATGTGGTCGACTACATCCGTGTCGCCTTTATGTCACTGCCCGAAGAGATTGAGGGGCTATCCGGTACCTACGCGCACGGTAAGGTGGCGCCGGCGGACAGTTCCACCTCAAAGGAGGCTGAAAAGCCCGTCAATATGAATGCCCCAATGCCACGCGGACTTAAGGGGAACCTGGTAGCTGGGCGCGACTTCTACATGGGCAACTGTTTTACCTGTCATGGGGTGAAGGGTGACGGCCAGGGGCCACGCGCCTATTTCATTCGCCCCAAGCCGGCCAACTTTTTCGATGAAAAGTACCAGCAGGGATTTAACCGAGAGGCGATCTTCAACGCCATTCGTGATGGCAAGCTGGGTACCGAGATGCCCGCCTGGGGCAAGGTGCTGAATGAGCAGCAGCTCGCCGATATCACCGAGTTTGTCTTCCGTGCCTACATACAGCGCGATCAGGGCGTCATCAGTGGTGAGGAGAAAAAAAAAGAGTAGCGACTGAGGAGGCGGCGGTACGCCATGAGCGCGGCCGTCACATCTACAACTTCCGCTGCTACTATTGTCACGGCTACTCCGGTGACGCGAAAACCCTCGCCACCACCTTTCTCGCCCCGCCACCGCGCAACTTCAGCGCTACCCCTCTGGATGTAGTGAGTCGTGAGCAGATGCTGGATGCGGTGCGCAACGGCCGCCCCGGTACGGCGATGAAGTCGTTCAGCAATATGCTCACCCCTGAAGAGGAGGGGCTGGTGGTCGACTTTATCCGCCGCGAGTTTATGGAACAGGGGGCGATGAATACCCGCTACCACACCGCCGAGAATGGCTGGCCCGACCACCAGCGCTATAAGGTTGCCTACCCCTTTGCCCTTGGCACCCTCGCGTTAGACACCCCGGACGGGGAGTTGAGCGAGGAGCAGCGGCGCGGCAAGCGGCTCTTTCTTACCAGTTGTATCAGCTGCCATGACCGTGCCCGGGTCAATGAAGAGGGAGAGGTATGGGACAGACAGGCGGTCTCATTTCCGCGACGTCACTATTCGCACCGCGATGAGAATCCTGCCCCTACCCCTGATACGCTAACAGGCGCTACCCCTTACGCGATTCATGATATCCCCCCCAGGCTGGAGGGGTTGAGTGAAGAGGAGAGGGAGGGAGAGCGCCTGTTTCAGGCTAACTGTGCCTTCTGTCACGCGGCCGACGGCACCGGTAAGAACTGGATTGGCACCTTTCTGGAGCCCCATGCGCGTGATCTGACCGATCCGCAGATTATGGGTAGTATGAGCCGCGAGCGGATGCGAATGACGATTGAGGAGGGCTTGCCCGCTACCTCAATGCCTGCATGGAAACAGGTGCTCTCGAGCGAAGAGATCACCGCGATAATCGCCTACGTTAACCTCGCCTTTCATCCCCTGCGCAATTAGGCGTAGCAACGTATAATGATGAGAGCAACCAAATAAACAGACAGAGAGTCCTATGCAGAGTCATATCGCACTTGCCATCACATTTCTCTTTTATGCAGGAGCTGCTTTGGCCGAGGAGGATAACGACATCTCTCCCCCGCCACTTCAGTCTGAGTCTGCCGAGGAGGTCTACAACCAGGTAGAGGAGGAGTTGGGAGAGGAGCCGGTCACGATCAGGAGGAGAGGCGAGGTGACAATTGAGGAGTACCGTCGCAATGGGCGACTCTACATGGTGAAGATCATCCCCGGAAAGGGAGTACCCTACTATTTGATCGACAGTGATGGTGACGGCTCACTGGAGACGCGACGCAATTCTCTGGATGACCCTGAGGTGGTCAAGTGGCGCCTCTTTAGCTGGTAACAAAACGATTTTTTTCCCATTGACTATGTCTTTCCGCCGTCCAGGCGGATAAGATTACGCCACACCAATAACCCGACCAATTCGTTATGTCTGTCTACACCCTGGTGGAAAGGGACGAACTTGAAACCTTCCTGCAGAACTACTCGCTCGGCGAGCTGGTGGAGTATGAGGGGATCAGCGCCGGTATCGAGAATACCAACTATTTTGTCACCACCAGTGAACAGCAGATGGTCCTCACCCTGTTCGAAAACCACACTGCGGAAGAGTTGGGCTACTTTCTCGACCTGATGGCGTTCCTCGCTGAACACGATGTCCCCAGTGCCCACCCGCTGGCCGATAATCAGGGGAACTATCTGCGTGAGTTGAACGGCAAGCCAGCCGCCCTGGTCATGCGCTTGAGTGGCGGTGTTATTGATGAGCCGAGTGTGGCCCAGTGTGCGGCAATCGGTAAGGCGCTGGCCCACCTCCATGTGGAGGGGCAGCAGTTTGCTGGACGGCGCGACAACGATAGAGGCCCACGCTGGTGGCGAACCACCCGCGATGCAGTCTATGAGTGGATGAGCGGGGATGAGCAGGCGCTCCTTGAGGAGGAGCTGAGCTTTCAGACCTCGCACCGCTTTGACACACTGCCACGTGGGGTGATCCACGCCGACCTTTTTCGTGACAACGCCCTGTTTGCTGGCGATATCCTGACCGGTCTTATCGACTTCTACTACGCCTGCAACGATGTACTGCTCTACGATGTGGCGGTTACCGTCAATGACTGGTGCAGTAATGAAGAGGGTAGTATGGATGAGACCAGGGCATCAGCACTGCTTGGGTCCTACTACGGGGTTCGCCCTATCAGTGAGGCTGAGGAGCAGGCGTGGCCGGTGATGTTACGTGCTGCGGCGCTGCGCTTCTGGTTATCTCGACTGCAGGATATGCACTTCCCGCGTGAGGGGGAGCTTACCCACATCAAGGATCCGAAGGTATTTGAGCGCATCCTTTGTCAGCGCAAGGCGGCAGGGAGTGATCTCAATCGTCTCTGGCACCAGGGGTAGTGCCGGGGTTATCAACAGTCTGATGTGGTGAGGCAATACGGGAGTGATCTCTGCGCTCACATCTGAATGAGGTTATTTTATTTAAATAATCAATAAGTTATAGCTTGCACCCTGTGTCAGAGCACTGGCACGACGCCCATCCCCTCCTCATATTGTTCACTTTTCGTGCAACAGAAAGGTCGAGATCCCCACTTTTTGAACCAAATGGTGCGATGAGAGCGATATAACGTCGTGATAGCGGCACTGACCAGCCGGGTCCAGTTGGTAGGTTAATAATGGGGTGAATAGTGGCTAATACATTGAAATTCTAAGGAAATAATTTTATGCACAAAAACTGTGGATAAGTTTGTGGATTAATGGTGTGAATCATGCGATGTGCCCTGTAATAGCTTCCGTCTGAACAGAATGACGATTTTTTATACAAGAAGACAAATCCAATAATATTCAATTAGTTATATTGTTTTTGTAGCGTTGGACAGGGTTATTTTACACCAACAGGAAACGATATCGCGCAATGTTGCTGAAATGTGCATAAGGGGTTCTGTGAGTCAATAGCAGAGTGAAATAAATTTAACGATTTAACAAAAATAGCTGCGGTGGGCAGTTGTCATGTTGTTGTAGGAGAAACACCGACACTTACGACGAAATGCCACCCTCTTCATCAACATATATCGCTAACTTGTTGTCGTATCGTGAGTTTCCCTGTTATCCACATATTTTGTGGATAACTCTGTGGACATAATGGGAAAATAGCCGTGGAACAGGCATTGTTATGCGTTATGTGACAAATTGATTACAATCTACGCAGTATATTTAATTTATTTAAATCAATGGGTTATAGGTGGTGAATGATTTTTCAAGGGGTGAGTAAGCACTATCTTTTCAGCCCTATTGACACCACTATCGCGAGTGTGAATAAACTCGGTCTAAATCCCTCTCAACAGGTGACTTCCCCTGTTGTCCCCCCTTCTCTACAATGGCCCTCCTTTTCCCTTAACGTAAGAATGGATACGGCGTCCCGGTGGATAGAGTCATCCAGCAAATCGAACGCATCAGCGAGTGGACGGGCCGCCTGGTCGCAGGGCTGACCTTTATTATGGTCCTGGTCACCTTCAAGGTGGTTGTTCTACGCTATGTTTTTGACCTCGGTTCCATCGCCCTGCAGGAGTCGATCACCTACATGCACGCTATGGTCTTTATGCTGGGGGCGGCCTATACCCTGCGTCACGAGGGGCACGTGCGAGTCGATATCTTCTACCGCCGCTTTGGGCCACGAGGGCGCGCCTGGGTTGATTTGCTGGGGGTAGTGTTGCTGCTGATGCCTGTCGCCACCTTTGTTATCTGGAGCAGCTGGGATTACGTGGCCAGTAGCTGGGTACAGCCCGATGGCAGCCGAGAGGGTTCGCGCGAGGCGGGTGGTCTGCCGCTGGTCTTTCTACTGAAGAGCGTGATCCCTCTTATGGGGCTGCTGCTGCTGCTACAGGGGATAGCCATGGGGTTGCGGGCGTTTTCTGTTCTAAATGGGCGCGTCGAGTCGCAGGATGGGGCCGATGGCGCCTGAAATGATAGCGTTGCTACTCTTTGCCGTTGTCTGCCTCGTTCTGATGGCGGGTTACCCGGTCGCCTTCTCGCTGGCGGGAACAGCACTCATCTTTGCCGTTGCAGGTGAGGCGGCAGGGGTGTTTGATGCCAATATTCTCATGGCACTGCCCAACCGCCTCTATGGCATCATGACCAATGAGACCTTGATCGCCGTGCCGCTCTTTGTCTTCATGGGGGTAATGCTGGAGCGTTCACGTGTGGCGGAGGAGTTGCTGGAGACGATGGCGGCTCTGTTTGGCCCATTGCGTGGCGGGCTTGGGATCTCGGTCACCCTGGTGGGGATGCTGCTCGCTGCCAGTACCGGCATCGTCGGTGCCACTGTGGTCACCATGGGGCTGCTCTCCCTGCCGACGATGATGAAGCGAGGCTATAGCATTCCCCTGGCCACAGGGACCATCTGCGCCTCCGGTACTCTGGGGCAGATCATCCCTCCTTCGATTATCCTGATCCTGCTGGGTGATGTGCTTGCCTCCGCCAATCAGCAGGCGCAGCTAGCGATGGGCAATTTCTCCCCCGATACCGTCTCGGTAGGTGACCTCTTCGCCGGGGCGCTGATCCCCGGTCTGCTGCTGGTGCTGTTTTACATCATCTACCTGATAGGAATGGCCTGGTTCAGGCCGGAGACAAGCCCGGCGATCCCCGCCGCAGAGCGCAGTGGGTACGACAGGTCACTGCTTTGGCGAGCCATCAAGGTGTTGCTGCCACCGCTCGGGCTTATCGTCGCGGTGCTGGGCTCCATTCTGGCCGGTGCTGCCACCCCTACCGAGGCCGCTTCGGTAGGTGCTGTTGGTGCCATCCTCCTCGCGGTTGCGCGCAATGCCTTTAACAGGGAGACGTTGCAGGAGGTGATGACCTCAACGACGCGTATCACCTCAATGGTCTTTCTCATCTTTATCGGTGCCTCGCTCTTCTCGCTGGTGTTTCGTGGCTACGGCGGTGATGAACTGGTCAAGGCGCTGCTGAGTGATCTGCCCGGTGGCGTATTTGGCGCGGTGGTGGTGGTGATGGTGATTATGTTCCTGCTCGGTTTTATTCTCGACTTTATCGAGATCACCTTTGTCGTGGTGCCTATTGTCGCCCCGATCCTGCTGATGATGGGGCTAGACCCCGTCTGGCTCGGTGTGATGATCGCCATCAACCTGCAGACCTCCTTCCTCACCCCCCCCTTCGGCTTTGCCCTCTTCTATCTGCGTGGCGTCGCCCCAGCCGAGGTAAGCACTGTCGATATTTACAGAGGTGTTGCGCCGTTTATTGTGATCCAGTTATTCGCACTGGCGGCGCTGGGGGCATGGCCTGAGCTGGCAACATGGTTGCCGGGGGTGGTGTATGGGGAGTGAGGTGACAGGATGGGGCACATAATGTGACCCACCCTGTAAGTTGACTGTTATGGTATTGCCGCGATGGTGGCGCTGGTTAATTCATCGGTGTTGGTGACTTCTACAGTTCCACCGATGACCGGGACGGTATAGGTAGCATGGAGTATCGATTTAACCACACCAACACTTTCATTTACCCAAACCGTATTCGTTGTAGTTATATCAAGTGTGTTGGGGGTGAAGGTAGCATCAAATACCATCTTGGTGGTTGAATAGCTACCGGCGGGAACCGTAATGGTTTCAGTTACCGCGGGGCTATTCATAAGTAGAGTCATGGTGCCATCCGTTACGGTAGGATCGACGTAATTGACATTAAAAAGGTAAGCCTGTCCCACAGTGGCTGAAGGGCAGAGGCGCATGGCTGGTACGTGCGTTGTAGTGGCATCCAGAGTGGTTCCTGTATATTCCTTGGTGTCGGTAAGTTCCAGAACGGTTGGTGTGCTGGTTTGGGTATGGATGGCTGAATAGGCAGCATTAAAAGTGTCAGTGGTTTTCATCGTGACGACATCTCCAGTGACACCTGTGACCGTGCGCGTTAAGTCATAGTTTTCGCTGGCGCTGGTGAGATTTAGGATACTGAGAATTAGATTTGTTATAGTTGGGTCACCTATACTGGACGTTTGTACAGACGTATGTCTGTATATCAGCTGATCACCAACCGTATATGTGGGGCAGTTAAGACTTATGACGGGGTTGCCACCACCACCACCACCACCACCACCACCACCACAGGCACTCAATACCAGCGTACTTACAAGGGTAAGGAATGATTTTGATAATGTTTTCATAGTGTTCTCCCTGTTATTCAGTCTTGGACCCGATTCTATCCATCCGTACGACCTCGCAAGGTAGACCTGTAGGCACAGTACAACAGGAGTTCATACTACTCCTGAATCACGATTACGCAAATAGAGTGTGATGCAAAGTAAATGGACGACAGGGCGCAGCAGAGTAGTCGGTAAAGTCTTATCTTATAAGTTGGTTGCTGATTAAGCTGCGAATAGTCGTTGGCTTTTCTGCCCCCCCCAACTCACCGTGCAGACAATAGTCGATCGAGTTTCCTAGTTCACGTTGCACTTTTAATGATGTTCTGGCTGGAATCATGCCTGCTCGGTTAGCACTGGTGGAGACTATGGCTCCACCAAAGGTATTGCATAGATATTGTACTAATTGATGTGAAGTGACCCTGACCGCAACGGTTGTGTGGGAGCCACGTATCCACTCGGGGCACTTTTCGCTGGCGGGGATCAGCCAGGTGTTTGGGCCGGGCCAGGTTTCATCCAGTCTGGATTGATACTCTGCGGCAATGGGCTGTATGTAGGGTTGAAGTTGTTTGATACTGGCGGCAATGAGGATCATCCCCTTCTGCCAGGGACGCTGCTTTAATGACAACAGCCGTTCGACCGCCTCAGGGTTCAGTGGGTCGCATCCGAGACCGTATACCGCCTCTGTAGGGTAGGCGATGATACCACCGTCCTTGAGTACACGTGCGGCCTCTCGAATGTGGTAAGGGGTTGCCACGGTGTTATCGGTCTATTCGGAATCGGCCTCTTCGGCCTCCTCCCGCTCAAAGGGTTCTGTGAAGCCGCACTCTTTCTGTGGACAGACCTTTTCTGTTCCCTTGCGCTTGGTGGTCTTGATGGTGAGGATCGGCCAGCCGCAGTCGGGACAGGGCTCATCCACTGGTTCGTTCCACACGGCATAGTCGCAGTCGGGGTAGGTGGAACAGGAGAAGAAAATTTTGCCGCGGCGTGACTTGCGGCGCACCATCGTCCCCTTGTTGCATTGTGGACATTTGACACCGGTGTCCTGTGGTTGCTCCAGAGGTTCGATGTGTTTGCAGTTGGGATACGCCGAGCAGCCGATAAACTTGCCGTAACGTCCCTCACGGATCAGCAGTGGTGAGTCGCATTCGGGACAGCTACGCCCCTCTACCACTTCAGGCTCGGCGCGTTTCTGTTCGCCGTCAACGTTGCGGGTGTAGCTACAGTCGGGGTATCCGGTACAGGCGACGAAGCGGCCACGCTTGCCGAGCTTGGTGACCAGTGGATTGCCACACTCGGGGCAGTTTTCATCCATCGCTTCTTCGGTGACATCCCTGCGTGAGACGCTGCTCTCCTTATCGACTACCAGCTCCTTGAACGGGCCCCAGAACTTTTTCATCAGGGGAATCCACTCCTCCTCGCCGCGGGAGACGGCGTCGAGTTCGTCTTCAAGCTTTGCAGTAAAGTCGTAGTCCACATACTGGGTGAAGTGCTGGGTGAGAAATTTGTTCACCACACGCCCCACATCGGTAGGGATAAAGCGGCGCTTATCCATCTCGACATACTCGCGGTTCTGCAGTGTAGAGATGATCGAGGCATAAGTTGATGGACGACCAATTCCGTGCTCCTCCAGCGTCTTTACCAACGAGGCCTCCGAGAAGCGTGGTGGCGGCTCGGTAAAGTGCTGTTCAGGGCGGATCTTGAGCAGCTCGATCTTCTCCCCCTCGAGCATCTTTGGCAGCAGTTTATTCTCCTCCTTCTTCTCCTTGGCATCGTCCACCGACTCCTGGTAAACAGCCATGAAGCCGGCGTGGACGATGGTGGAGCCGTTGGCACGCAAGATGTTGCCCTTGCCTGCACTGAGGTCGACCGCTACGGTATCCAGGGTGGCGTGGATCATCTGGCAGGCAACGGTGCGCTTCCATACCAGCTCATAGAGACGAAACTGATCCTTGGAGAGGTGCGACTGGATCGACTCGGGCACCCGCTTAACCGAGGTGGGACGGATCGCCTCGTGAGCCTCCTGGGCGTTCTTCGACTTGGTCTTGAAGATGCGCGCCTCGTCGGGCACATTGTCGGTGCCGTAGCGCATGCCGATAAACTCACGCATCTCCTCCAGGGCATCCTGAGAGAGGGTGACCGAATCGGTACGCATATAGGTGATAAGACCCACGGTCTCGCCACCGATGTCGATCCCCTCATAGAGCTGCTGTGCGGTACGCATGGTGCGCTGCGCCGAGAAACCAAGCTTGCGCGACGCCTCCTGCTGCAGGGTGGAGGTGGTAAAGGGGGCGGCGGGGTTACGTTTGCGCTGCTTCTTGGTCACCGACTCAACGGTGAGTTTACCCTCAGCCCCGGCGAGCAACGCAGCCTCCACCACGTCGGCCCGTTCACTGTTGTTGATAGTGAACTGCTCAACCTTCTCGCCTTCAAACTGCATCAGTTTGGCGCTGAAGTTCTGCGCCGCCTTGGTGACGTCGGCCTCGACGGTCCAGTATTCCTGTGGCTTGAAGGCCTCGATCGCCTCTTCACGTTCGACGATCATCCGCAGGGCGGGTGATTGCACCCGCCCTGCGGAGAGGCCGCGGCGGATCTTCTTCCACAACAGGGGGGAGAGGTTAAAACCGACCAGATAGTCCAGTGCACGACGTGCCTGTTGTGCGTCGATGAGGTCCATAGAGAGTTCGCGCGGATTCGCTACCGCCTCCTGGATCGCCTTCTTGGTCACCTCGTGGAACACTACCCGGCCTACAGTTTTGTCTTTCAATAGCCCTCGCTTACCCTTGAGGATCTCGTAAAGGTGCCAGGAGATCGCCTCACCCTCGCGGTCCGGGTCAGTGGCCAGATAGAGGGCGTCGGCCTTGCGTAGTGCCTTGACGATGGCGTCGACATGTTTGGCGTTTTTGTCGATCACCTGATATTTCATCGAGAAGTCGCTGTCCGGATCGACGGCGCCTTCCTTGGGAAGCAGGTCACGTACGTGGCCATAGGAGGCGAGTACCTCGAAATCTTTACCGAGATATTTCTTGATGGTCTTTGCCTTGGCCGGCGACTCTACGATTACCAGATTTTTGCTCATACGATTCACTAGAAAAAATGCCCGCGTTCCAGCGGGCATTGTGGGCTATTTTTCCCTGAGAAGATTAGTGTAGCTGTGCTACCACCTCATCAAGTACCAGATCCTCCATCCATGCCACGGCCGCCTCCTGACCAGGCTGATTGAACAGCACCATCAGGATCACCCACTTGAGCTGGTCGAGATCGACCTCATCGCTCTCCAGCGCCATGACCCGATCGATCACCATCTCGCGGGTGGCGTGATCCAGTACACCCATCTGCTCAAGGAAGAGGATAAAGCCGCGGCAGTCTGCATCAAGTTTCTCCAGCTCACGCTCGGAGTAGATGCGAAACGACTGTTGCGGTGCGCTGGGCTGTACCGAATCATTGCCTGCGAAGGTGAGTGATTCCAGCCAGTCGAAGGCCTTGCCGATCTCGGTACGCTGAAAGCCGACATCGATGAGCTCCTGCTGCAACGAGTCGCGATCCTGCTCCAGCTCACCATCATCATACATGTAGTTCTCAAAGAGGTAGATCAGGATTTCAAATACGTCTTGCTTCATCTCACGCTCTCTTGGTGGTTCGGGTATAGCCACCAGCTGTGGCCTCCACGTAACCTTGCAGTTCCAGTATTAACAGCATGGAGGAAACCGCCTCCGCCGTCAATCCACAGCGTTCTATCATCTGATCAACGCTGGTCGGTTCGTGGCCGACGGCCTGCAGCAGGATGAGGTACTCGCTCTCCAGTGTGTTATGAGGAGACTGATGTGTGTTGGCGTCCTTATCACCCTCGACAAGTATGGAGTGAAGTTGTGGTGCGAGCTCCTCAAGGATGTCAGTGGTGCACTCAACCAGTTTTGCCCCCTGTCGGATCAGCTGATGGCAACCGCGGGCCAGCGGGTTGTGGATGGAGCCGGGGATGGCGAAGACCTCTCTTCCCTGATCTGCGGCAAGGCGGGCGGTGATGAGAGAGCCGGAGCGTAGTGCGGCCTGAACTACCAGAGTCCCGAGGGAGAGACCGCTAATGATGCGGTTGCGCTTGGGAAAGTTACCCGCCTGGGGTGGGGTACCGGGTGGAAACTCAGAGAGCAGGATACCGCCACCCTCAATGATTGCGTGGGCCAGCTCGCGATTGCTCGACGGGTAGACCCGATCCAGTCCGGTACCGGCAACGGCAATGGTTTGGCCGCCACCATCCAGTGCCCCCTGATGGCTGGCGGTATCGATACCCAGTGCCAGTCCACTGGTGATCACTATACCGGAGGCGGCCAGGGCGCGGGCAAAGTCGTGGGCTGTTTCACGACCACTGGCATCGGGGTTACGGGAACCGACCATCGCCAGTTGTGGAGAGGCAAGAAGTCCGGGGTCACCTCGCAGGAAGAGCAGGGGGGGGGCATCAAAGGTGTCACGCAGCAGTGATGGATAGTGCTCGTCTGCGAGGGTGAGAAGGTGACAGCCAGGCTGTCCCAGCCACTTAAGGTCGTTATCGACGGCTTGCCAGTTGGGGTTTTTTAGATATCCCCTCAGTTGTTCGCTGTCGCACAGAGAGGGGGAGTCGAACAGGTGTTGCGGGTTTTCAAACCGTTCTAGAATCTGGCGGAAGCGAACAGGCCCGACACCGGGGGCTCGCAGCAGGGCGAGCCAGTAGCGATTCTGTTGCGGTGCCTCGCTCATGTTTATGCCACCTCCCTGTGGCTGAACATTACTGCTAAGGGTTGGTAACCTCGTCCATTACACGCATGGTACGGGTGGACTCCATGATAAGCGCATAGCTGACCCGGTCAAAGACGCGGAAGACCATCGCCAGACCGGCGCGCTCTGTTGGCAGGGTAACCGATGCGTTGCCGGCAACCGTATCCTGAACAGTGTCCCCCTTTCTGTTAATCGCAAGCACATGCCCGGTACGAATGTCATCCTGACGACCAAGATTGATCACGACGACCTGAAACTGGCCGACCATACTCACCCCACCAGGTGCGGCTATGATGCGTCCCTTCACCTGCTTCTCCGGGGCACGAGGGATAAAGTTGTGCGGGATGATTTCGTCCCCCTTGGGGATCAGGCGATCACCACGCAGGATCTCACGGCTGCTCTGGATGATCTCCAGAGTAACCGGGTCGCCGGCACGGGTGAGTCTCCCCTCCCCGACGTAGATCGCCTCATAACCGAGGATGTCACCCCGATCATCCGGATTGCGATAGACCTCACCGGAGCGGACGATGAGATAGTTGCTCTGCAGCTCGTTCTCCTTAAATCCACGTGCATAGACCTTGAAGCCATCACCAGAGAGCAGGCGATGATCATCGTTATCCATTACGTAGGGTGCCTTCTCCAGCTCATCTTCCCCAACTACGCGGGGGCGGCTGAGGAAGGGACCGATGGCATTGATAGAGATGGTGGGGATCGCATCTTCCAGGCCAACTTCGCGGATCCTGGGTGACAGTTTAACTGTAGGATAGGCACCGCCCGATTCAAACGCTTCAGGAGGTACTGCTGGGCCACTATCTGGAACTTTGTTGCCACCATCACTCTTCGGGGTGGGGCCAAAGGTCTGACCATCACGGGTGATCTGCATAACGGGGTGCCCATCGACGAAGACGATGCTCAGTATGTCACCCGGATAGATCAGGTGCGGGTTGGCGATATGGGGATTAAAATGCCACAGTCTGGGCCATTTCCAAGGGTCACGCAGATAGCGGCTGGAGATATCCCACAGGGTGTCCCCCTTGACGACGACATATTTCTCAGGATAAGTGGGTTTGAGCTGCACCGCTGGCGCTGCCACTGGAGCCGCAGGCTCCTCAATCACCACAGGCTCTTCCTCTATCCACTCCTCATCAGGGGGAGGGCTGGCGCAGCCGGCCAGTGCCAAAGAGAGCACCAAGGCCAGTTTTAGCGGGAGAAAACGGGTAGAATGAAGATGTGTGGTATCCATGGGCATCCCTTATTCTATGCTTGTTGAGCCGAGTTTAGCCAATTTTTCTCCGACCTGGAAGTATGGCGGATGATAGTAAGAATTCAGTATGATCATTACTTTAGCAACAAAAGCTATGGTTTTACTATAACTTTTTTACGGAATTAGCATGTCACTCCTTACAATCCTGCACTTTCCCGATGAGCGCCTCCGTACTGTGGCGAGGCCGGTAGAGCGTGTCGATGATAGGCTGCGCCGCTTCATCGACGATATGTTTCATACCATGTACGAGGCCCCTGGCATTGGCCTGGCGGCAACTCAGGTCGATTTTCACCAGCGTGTGATCGTCATTGATGTCTCCGAGGAGAAAGATCAGCCACTGGTCTTCATTAACCCCGAAATTCTGCAGAGAGAGGGGGTAGAGGAGATGGATGAGGGGTGTCTCTCGGTGCCCGGGATCTATGAGAGGGTTGAGCGCGCTGACCGGGTGAAGGTTCGAGCACTGGATCGCAATGGCGATCCATTTGATCTGGAGGCGGAGGGTCTGCTTGCAGTCTGTATTCAGCATGAGATCGACCACCTGGATGGCAAACTGTTTGTTGACTACCTCTCCAGCCTGAAGCGTCATCGGATAAAGAAAAAGCTGGAAAAACAGCTACGTCAGACAATGTAAGCACTTGCAGACCTGAACTAATCCAATGAGTAATGCCTTGAATATCGTCTATGCCGGTACCCCGGAGTTTGCCGCCACCGCCCTGGCGGCGCTCCTTGAGACTGAACACCACATTATTGCCGTCTATACCCAGCCAGACCGCCCCGCTGGGCGCGGCCGAAAGCTCAAGGCGAGCCCGGTCAAGGGGCTGGCTCTGCAGCACGGCATCGAGGTACGACAGCCCGAATCATTGAAGGGTGCTGAGGCCCAGCAGGCGCTGGCCGCCCTGCAGCCCGATGTGATGATCGTCGCCGCCTACGGCCTGCTGCTGCCCGCCGAGGTGTTGGCGATCCCACGCCTGGGTTGTCTTAATATCCACGCCTCACTGTTGCCACGCTGGCGCGGGGCGGCACCGATCCAGCGGGCGATCCTCGAGGGGGACAGAGAGACCGGGATCACCATCATGCAGATGGATGAGGGGCTCGATACCGGTGATATGCTTTACAAACTCGCCACACCTATCGAAGAGGGTGACACCGCACAGCGTCTGCAGGACCGGCTTGCCGGGCTGGGGGCGCGGGCCATCGTTGAGGCGCTGGCCGGGTTGCAGGCGGGCAGCCTCACCCCCGAGACGCAGGATGACGGGCTGAGCTGTTATGCGAAGAAGCTCTATAAGGATGAGGCGAAGATCGTGTGGGGCCAGCCGGCCAGCCGTATCGCCCGCCAGGTGGCCGCCTTTAATCCATGGCCGGTGGCGCAGACCCGGGCGGGGGAGATGGTGCTGCGGATCTGGGAGGCCGAGGTGCTCGAAGGGAATAGCGCCACAACCCCAGGCAGCGTGGTGAGTGAAACCAAAGCGGGTATCGATGTGGCGTGTGGTGAAGGGGTGCTCCGTATCTTGCGCCTGCAATTACCGGGGGGCAAACCGCTCAGTGCTGTGGAATTTCTCAACGGCAGAAGCCTGGCGGGAGCGACCCTTGGCGGTTAAGTCAAACCCCACTGTCCGCCTGGCAGCCGTCTCGGTAATTAACCGGGTTGCTACCGAGGGGCAGTCGCTTTCATCTCTTCTGCCCCATGCGTTCAAATCGCTCCCGCCAGAGCGTCGAGCACTGGCGCAGGAGCTTACCTACGGCACCCTGCGCTGGTGGTATCGCCTTGATGCCCTGCTTGCACGGCTGATTGATAAGCCAGTTCGAGGCAAGGATAGCGATATTCATTGCCTATTGTTGCTGGGGCTATACCAGTTGGAGTACATGACGATCCCGCCCCATGCGGCGGTGTCGGAGACGGTGGAGGTTACCGCCAGGCTGAATAAAAAGTGGGCCAGGGGACTGGTCAATGCGGTGCTGCGCCGCTATCAGCGCGAGCGTGAAGAGCTGTCACGAAAGCTCAGTGGCGATCTGGAGGCCCGCTATGCCCATCCCGACTGGCTGATCGATGCCCTCAAGCAGGGGTGGCCGGAGCAGTGGCAGGGGATACTGGAGGCCAACAACCAGCGTCCGCCTATGACACTGCGCTGTGCCCGTAACCGGCTGAACCGTGAGCTCTACCTGCAGGAGCTGGAACAGTCGGGGATCGAGGCATTCGCCACCCCCCACTCGGTTGATGCCATCACGTTGCAACACCCTCAGGATGTGGAGGGGTTGCCAGGCTTTATGCAGGGAAGGGTGTCTGTGCAGGATGGCGCCGCACAGCTTGCAGCGACCCTGCTGGCCCCCCAGCCGGGAATGCGGATCCTGGACGCCTGTGCCGCACCCGGGGGGAAGACGGGGCACATCCTGGAACTCTGTCGCGATATTGAGGTGGTGGCACTCGATGTGGATGAGAGGCGATTGCAGCGCGTTGCCGATAATCTCGCACGGCTTGAGTTGAAGGCGGAACTGCTGTGTGGGGATGCCGCAAAACCTGATAGCTGGTGGGACAGGAAGCCCTTTGATCGCATTCTGCTCGACGCCCCCTGTTCGGCTACCGGGGTGATACGGCGTCACCCGGATATTAAACTGTTGCGCCAGGCTACAGATATCGACTCTCTGGTCACACTTCAGGCAACTATTCTCAATGCGTTATGGCCCCTGCTCAAGCCAGGGGGTATGCTTGTCTATTCGACCTGCTCGATACTGCCGCAGGAGAATAATAGACAGATTCAGCACTTTCTTGCTGTGGTGGGTGATGCGCGTGAAAGGGGGCTGGACGTTCAATGGGGAACCACAGTGGCCGCAGGAAGACAGATCCTGCCGGGTCAGGATGGGATGGATGGCTTCTACTACGCCTGTATTGAAAAGCTTGGGTCATAATATGCTTCGTCCGCTGGGCTGGTTGGGGCTAGTGATGCTCTGGCTGGCGCCGGGTGTGCAGGCGAGTGACTTCTTCATTACCGGCCTGCACACCGAGGTGAAGGAGGGGGTCTATCTGCTCGATGCCGATATCGACTACCGCTTTACCGATGATGCCCTGCAGGCACTGAGTAACGGGGTACCGCTGACGGTACAGGTTAATATTGAGATCGAGCGCGTGCGTAACTGGTGGTTTGATGCCCATGTCGCCACCCTGGAGCAGCGCTACAGTTTGCAGTATCACGCCCTCTCCCACCAGTATCTGCTACGTAACCTCAACAGTAGTGCCTTCTACAGTTTTCCTAACTACCGGGCAGCAGTGCAGGCAATGGGAAGGTTGCGCGAATTTCCGCTGGTCGATGCTCAGCTGATCGTGCCAGACGAGTCGTACCGATTATTGATGAAGGCCGAGCTCGATATCGAAGCGCTCCCCTCTCCGCTACGACCGGTGGCCTACATCACCCCCGCCTGGCGTCTGAAAAGTGACTGGTACTCATGGTCATTGACACACTAAAGCGCCTCACCTCCGGTCCCAAGCCGGTTGTCCTGCTGTTTGTGCTCCTGTTTACGGCACTCTACCTGATGGGAGCTGCGACACAGAACTCGGAGTTGTTCGGTCGTCTCTATTCGCTACTGCTGGGAGTCAATATCCTGGCACTGCTACTGTTGCTTACATTGATCGGACGCAATTTGATCACCCTTATCGGTCAGTACCGTGAGAACGCCGCAGGTTCTCGTCTTACCGCACGCATGGTAGTGGTCTTCGTGATCCTGGCGGTGACCCCAATCTCCGTCCTCTACTACTTCTCACTGCAGTTTATCCATCGCGGTATCGATAGCTGGTTTGACCTACGGGCGGAACAGGCGTTGGAGGATGCCCTGGAGCTGGGGCGCAGTGCCCTTGATAGTCGTCTGCGTGAGCTGCTGCGTGACAGCCGTGAGGTTGGCCGAGAGTTGGCGGGTAAACCTGACAGCACCCTTGTTCTGAGCTTGAACACCATCCGCGAGACGATGGATGCTACCGAGATGACGCTGTTGACGGTCAACGGTCGGGTCTTGAGTAGCAGTAGCCTCGACCCGGCGACGGTGCTGCCCACCTTACCCAGTCTGGCGATCCTGCAGCAGATGCGGCACGGCCTGGAGTATGCCGCACTGGAGCCGTTACATGATCGCGGCCTGCACTACCGTATCGTCCTCTCCATCGCCAACCCGGATCCTCTGGGAGAGCCTCGTCTACTACACGCCATCTACCCCATCCCTGAGCGCATTGATACCCTCGCGGCGAGTGTGCAGAGCGCCTTTACCAAGTATCGGGAGTTGAGCTTCCTGCGTCAGCCACTCAAGTACAGCTTTACCCTGACCCTGTCGTTAGTGCTGTTGCTCAGCCTGCTCACGGCGGTGTGGGCCGCCTTCTTCTCGGCTCGTCGGCTGGTCGCCCCAATCCGCGACCTTGCCGAAGGTACCCGTGCGGTGGCGGAGGGGGATTACGACATGCGCCTGCCGCTGCCGGGCAAGGATGAGCTGGGGTTTCTGGTGCGGTCCTTCAATGATATGACGCGCAAGCTTTCACGCGCACGGGATTCGGCACAGAAGAGTCAGGCTCAGGCGGAGGAGCAGCGCGCCTATCTGGAGGCGGTGCTGGCTTGCCTCTCATCTGGGGTGTTTACGCTCAATCAGCATGGTGAGCTGCGAACCGCCAATAGCGCGGCAGCGGCGATTCTCGGTATCGAATTGAGTGAGATTAGTGGGCTCACGCTGGAGGAGGCGGCACTGAAGTACCCACAGATTGAACCGCTGCTTGAGACGATTGCCAGCCATCTGGGGCCTGAGCACGGTAGCTGGCAGGCCGAGGTGACCCTGTTTGGCGAGGGTGGTCGTCGGGTTCTGATCTCTCGTGGATCGCCCTTACAAAGGGGGGGGGAGCTTGCCGAGGAACATGTTATCGTCTTCGATGATGTGACGGCCCTGATTCAGGCGCAGCGTGATGCGGCGTGGGGTGAGGTGGCACGGCGTCTTGCCCATGAGATCAAAAACCCCCTTACCCCGATTCAGCTCAGTGCCGAACGGTTGCGCCACAAATATCTTAAACAGATGTCGGGTGAGGATGCGGAGCTGCTGGATCGCTCAACCCATACCATCGTACAGCAGGTGGAGAGTATGCAGGAGATGGTAAAGGCCTTTTCTGACTACGCCCGACCACCTAAATTGCAGTTAATACCGGTCTCGCTCGGCAGGTTGGTGCAGGAGGTGATGGACCTCTATCAGGGTGACCCTCGTCTGCACCTCTCGCTGGAGAGTCGTGGCGAGATGCCCACCATTGAGGCGGACGTGGGGCGGATTCGTCAGCTGTTGCACAATCTGGTAAAGAACGCCATTGAGGCACGAACGGATGGTAACCCGATCTCTCTGCGCCTGCTGGTACACTGTGCCGAGAAGGGGAGCTGTCGCTTTGTAGAGCTAAGGTTCGAGGATAGTGGACCCGGCTTCGATGAGGAGATGCTGGATCAGCTGTTTGAACCCTATGTGACATCGAAACCGAGGGGCACAGGATTGGGGCTGGCGGTGGTGAAAAAGATCGTCGAAGAGCATGGCGGTATGATCATGGCAGAGAATCATCCCGAGGGTGGGGCGGTGATCACCGTCCGGTTGCCGGTGAGTGTGACACAGCGGCGCGATATTGGTGGTGAGGGGCCCCTCACCCTGACCGTGCTCAACTCCGAAAAATAAGAGGGTAACTGGAACCGAGATGAGTACACCGCAACAGATTCTGGTGGTGGATGATGAGCCCGATATTCGCACCCTGCTCAAGGAGATCCTTGAGGATGAGGGCTACCACGTCACTACGGCAGAGAATGCCGCCGAGGCGAGACAGGCAAAACTGAATCGTCCGGCACTGGTGCTACTCGATATCTGGATGCCAGATATCGACGGGGTTACCCTGCTCAAGGAGTGGACCGAGACAGAGCCGCTCGATATTCCGGTGATCATCATGTCGGGTCACGCCACGGTGGAGACCGCGGTGGAGGCAACACGTCTGGGCGCCTACGATTTCATCGAAAAACCTCTCTCTCTGGCCAAGCTGCTGCTGACCATCGAACATGCGCTGGAGAGCTACAATTTGCAGCGGGAGAACGCGGGACTGCGGCGTGAGGTACAGGCTGTCGATGAACCGGTGGGCCGCAGCAAACGGCTGGTGCAGTTGCGCGAGCAGACGATTCAACTGGCACAGCACGACACCCCAGTGTTGATCAGCGGCGAGGGGGGGAGTGGCAAGTCGCTATTTGCCCGCTATCTGCATAGTAATAGCACGCGAAGTGATACCCCCCTCTATCGTGTCGATATCACAGCGATGAACCTCAATGAGGGGCAACGCCATCTTTTCGGTTATGAAGAGGGTGGTGAGACAGGTTTGGGCGTACTTGAGCAGGCCAGTGGGGCAACCCTCTATATTGATGACGTGGGTGAGCTGGCTGCTGATGGGCAGGGGCGACTGCTGGAGCTATTACAGAGTGGTAGCTTTACACGCATGGGCGGTTCCACTCCGGTGGGTGTCGATGTACGGATTGTTGCCGCCAGTCGCCACCCGTTGGAGCAGCTCATTGCGCAGGGGCGGTTTCGTAGTGAGCTCTACTATCAGCTTAATGTGGTATCACTCTATGTACCGGCATTGCGAGAGCACAGTGAGGATGTACTCGATCTGATCGCCTTCTACGGTGACTACTTTGTGGAGCGAGAGAAACTCCCCTATCGCAGCTTCACCACCGCCGCGCAGAATCGGCTGCGTCAGTACGCCTGGCCCGGCAATGTGCGTGAGTTGAAAAACCTGATCCAGCGACTGTTGATCACCGGGCGTGAACGCCAGGTGGATCTTGATGAGGTGGAGGAGGCGTTGGGGCAGCAACACAGGGCCCCACTGAGTGATGCCTCCAGCCTTGCCTACGAGCTGCCGATCCGTGAGGCGCGTGAGCAGTTTGAGCGTAACTATTTCGAGTCGCTGATGCGCCGCTATGAGGGGAGCGTGATCAAGGTGGCGCAACACGCCGGTGTAGAGCGTACCCACCTCTATCGTAAACTGCGTGCTCTGGGGATCGACCCAAAGGTGAGTCAGTGAACTGTTATGGATGCGCTGCACAGAAGGTCGCGTTAGAATGCGGCGCAATAACCACGGCAATACGGTAACAGGCAAACAGGCCCGATGAAGATCATCATCCTTGGAGCGGGACAGGTCGGCTCCTCACTGGCAAATCATCTTGCCAGCGAGGCCAATGACATCACCGTGGTCGATGTCGACAGCCAATTGTTACTGGATTTGCAGGACCGCCTTGACCTGCGCACTGTGCAGGGGCAGGCCTCTCACCCCGATGTATTACAGCGTGCGGGGGCCGAGGATGCAGATATGATCATCGCGGTGACCAACAGCGATGAGACCAACATGGTCGCCTGTCAGGTCGCGTTTACCCTCTATCATACCCCCACCAAGATCGCCCGGGTACGCTCTCAGGCCTATCTGGAGCACCCGGAACTCTTTACCCAGGAGTCGCTGTCTGTTGATGTAATTATCAGCCCAGAACAGCTGGTGACCGATTATGTCCATCGGTTGATCGAGCACCCAGGTGCCCTGCAGGTACTCGACTTCTCCGGCGGTCGGGTGCAACTGGTGGCGGTAAAGGCCTACTATGGCGGGCCGCTGGTGGGGCACGAGCTGCGTACCCTGCGTGATCACATGCCGGGGGTGCAGACCCGTGTGGCGGCGATCTACCGTCGCGGCCGAGCCATCAACCCGGAGGGCAATACCGTCATTGAGGCGGACGATGAGGTCTTCTTTATCGCTGCCAAGAAGGATATTCGCGCGGTGATGAGTGAGCTGCGCAAGCTGGAGAAACCGGTCAAGCGGGTGATCATCGCTGGTGGTGGCAATATCGGCAAGCGACTGGCCCGTGCACTGGAGCAGCGCTATCAGGTGAAGCTGATCGACCATAACCTGCGCCGTACCCGCGCCATCTCCGAGGAGCTCGACAACACCATCGTATTGCAGGGGGATGCGGCCGATGAGGAGCTGCTGCTGGAGGAGGGAATTGATCAGACCGATGTCTTCTGTGCCCTGACCAACGACGATGAGGTGAATATCCTCTCTGCGATGCTGGCCAAACGACTCGGGGCGCGCAAGACGATGGCGCTGATCAATCGTGCCGCTTATGTGGATCTGGTGCAGAGCGGTGATATCGATATCGCCATCTCACCGCCGCAGGCGACTATCGGCTCACTGCTGGCCCATGTACGCCGTGGGGACGTGGTGATGGTTCACTCACTGCGTCGTGGGGCGGCCGAGGCGATCGAGGCGATTGCCCATGGTGACCAGGCCTCCTCAAAGGTGGTGGGGCGTGCCATTGACGATATAAAACTGCCGAAGGGAACCACCATTGGCGCCATTGTACGTGGTGAGGAGGTGCTGATCGCCCACCACGACACGGTGATTGAGGCCGAAGACCACGTGCTACTCTTTGTGGTCGATAAAAAGCGCATTCCCGAGGTCGAGCGGCTCTTCCAGGTCGGCGTGATCTTTCTCTAGGCCATGCAGTTTACCTCCATTCAGCGTATCGTCGGGTTGTTGCTGATGCTCTTCAGCACCACCATGCTGCCGCCGTTGCTGGTCTCCCTGATTAGCCATGACCAACTCCATATCCCCTTTCTTCTCGCCTTTATCCTGACCTTTGTCACCGGTATGTTTGCCTGGCTGCCGGTGCACCGTGTGCGTAAGGAGCTGCGCCTGCGCGACGGCTTTATGGTGGTGGTGCTCTTCTGGACGGTACTGGGTCTGTTCGGGGCGCTCCCCTTTGCCATTGCAGATAATCCCCATCTGACGATCACCGATGCGGTGTTTGAGTCGATCTCGGGGTTGACCACTACCGGGGCGACGGTGATCACCGCCATCGACAATTTGCCACCAAGCATCCTCTATTACCGGCAGCAACTGCAGTGGCTGGGGGGGATGGGGATTATCGTTCTCGCGGTGGCGATCCTGCCGATGCTCGGCATTGGTGGTATGCAGCTCTATCGTGCCGAGACCCCGGGGCCGATGAAAGACACAAGCTTAACCCGCCCA
>Ga0224501_10000174_pt1 | contig 61384 bp, 65 predicted proteins | sample SF_Oct11_sed_USG_4_FD_169105 | JGI IMG/M metagenome (GOLD analysis project Ga0224501, IMG submission 169105) | Sediment microbial communities from San Francisco Bay, California, United States - SF_Oct11_sed_USGS_8_1 | ecosystem: Environmental > Aquatic > Marine > Sediment | place: USA...
ATCGCAGCTTATCACGAGAACGTAATGATAGAGTTTGACTTGAACAACAACTACACCGTATCTGATACCTATCCTGGCGTGAGGAACCCTCTTAACCTTAAGCAGTTCAGGCAGGCTCTAACGTGTGCAGTGGACAAGCAGTATATCGTGGATGAAGTCTTGCTGGGCGCTGGAGGAATACTTAACGTTCCAGTTTCACTGAACTGCATCAGCTGGTGGAACTCATGCCTCCTCCAAGCGAACTACCCGTGGAAGTACAACATGACAAAAGCTAACGAGCTACTTGAAGCAGCAGGATTCGCCGACACTGAACCTGATGGCACTAGAAACTATCCTGTTGGGTGGCCAGGCAGGGAAGGCGGACCAAACATGGACTCGCTCATCTTCTACATAAGAACTGAAGACAAGAGATATGACGCCGGCCAATACCTTGCAAGCCAGTTAGACATCTTGGACATCCCGTACATCAAAATGGTGGGTGTTTCAGACTTTTGTTATCCGCCTGTTATGGGAGACCGAAACTACCACATTTACACAGGCGGCTGGAACATAGGAACATACCCAACGTTCCTTTACTTCGGATACCACAGTCCTTGCTGGCCCTGCCCATATGATTCTAACTACGTAACAGGCATGAACTCGTCAAACCTCCCAAACTATCCCATGCTTGACGAATATGTTCGCGCTGTATACTTCACACCCAGCATCGCCGCAGCCCAAGCTGCTACCCTAAAGGCAGGAGGATACGGCTGGGCTGAATTGTGTGTCAACATCCCCCTATGGTCCAGCAAAAGCTACGTCGCCTGGCGCAAGACCATGCCGGGAGTCGTCAACATGTTTGGCTACGGATTAGACAACCCGTACCAATTTCTACATGCTTATCAAAGTGCTGGCGGCCCAATTAGAATGGGAACAGTAAACGGACCTAAGGCGCTTAACCCGTTGTACTCTGTGTGGACTTACGACTACACAGTGCTAGACAGAGTGTTCGATAAGTTACTAAACGTTAACCCATACGACCTCACGGTAGACCAGCCTTGGGCGGTTGAAGACTGGGAGGTTGGAACGTGGGTCGATCCGGATCCAGGTCCAAAGGAGCCTGCTGAGAAATCCACAGTCACGTATTATCTGAGGAAAGACTGTGGAATAGTGGAGCCAGTAACAGGCAACTTCATACGATACGCAACCGCGCATGACTTGGAGTTTTCTGCGTGGTACACTTACTGCTTCCATGACGCTTGGAACTTTCCAAGCTACGAAGACCTGCACCACAGCGAAATAATCGATGACTACACGATTAAGTACTACTTCGACGATGCAAGCTACTGGTTCTGTTACAGACCGCAATACCCAACACTTGCTAGGGATGAGCTAATCGATACGCTCTGCACTACAAGCTCTGCGAGTTTCACGAGTGATGGTACAAACTGTAGCTCTGGGACTCAATTCAAGCTGACAACAGAAAACATAGTACAGGTGACTTCTGACGATGTGCCAGTTGACTACGTCATCTTCGGCGGCTACGAAGACCTCGAGCACAACTGGATATGGCTTCAAAGCAACCTGCCAGCTGGAACTTACACAATCAACTACTACACAAACGACCTTGATCCCCACGGCTACTACCTTGCAGGCCTACCATGGACAGACACGTGGTACAGCTTCGGACCGTTTTACTGCACAGACATAGTGCCAGGCGTAGGTGGATATGCTACGCTGAACAAAAACCCACACTACTGGATGGAAACTCCACCTCTAGGTGAGACTGACTGGCGCTGGTGGTGGGACACTCCAGGAGGACAACCCGGATGGGAGATTCCTGGACGCACCGGCGGCTACTTCCAAATCAACATCTACGACGTGATAAAAGCCACAGGAAGCTACGGCCACAGCGGCGACGACATATATGACCCTGGCTACTTCCCAGGCGCAGACCTAGACAAAACCGACCTTGCACACATAGGCATCTACGACATAGTAAGCATCACAGACAAATACGGACAAAAATGGGCAATACCACCCCCATAAAATACATAGCCAAAACCAACAAGACTAACACCCCCTCTTTTTTTCCAAAACTTTTGTGAATACTCAAAAACTGGGAATAATGTTTATATCGTAAGAGATAATATGCCATTTATAGATGCATGTCTATAGGAGAACATATTGTATATGCAGAGAATACCAATACAGGTAATCGTACGACATATGTTAACAGATTCACTTAAAATACTCCGTCTACAACTTTATCGACAACTCGCTTAAGCATGATAGACAGCCTCCTCTGCAGCTTCAACTTGCCCATTGCATGCAGGTATGCGTGCTAATATTTCCCCAGGCAAACTAATCGAAAACAATAACTTCATACACGTGCTAATTTTCTATTCCTGATAGCCTACTCGCTTGAATGGATAAATGGAAAAAAGCTAAGAAACTTATCGAAGAAGGGTTCAATTATGTCGGTGAAATACATGGAAAACAGATGTTCCATAAGCGAAAGTAAAAAGTTGAGTAAAACCTCAGGATTTTGAGTATCTAGCCTTTTTCTCGAATTGCCTCTCGTAAATTTCTCTAACTTTTTGTATAGTATCTACCTCTTCAAGGCTTTTGTCATCACGAATTCTGGTGATCCTAGCGAAACGAAGAGCCATGCCGCATTCATATTTCGGGCTTTTTTGAATTTCGTTGTAAGCAACCTCGACCACAATTTTTGGCACAACTATCACTCTATAGCCCTCCTTTTTGACAGCCAACTGTTTCAGTCGCCGGGTCATTTCAACAATTTCTGCGTCAGTCAAACCTTTAAAAGTCTTCCCCACAGTGAGCAATTCGCCAGTTTCCATGTCTCGAGCAGCAAGGTAGTAGTCGGAAAGCCAACCATGTCTCCGTCCATATCCATACTCTGCCGCCACTATAACCAAGTCAAGAGGTTCAAGAACCCTTTTTATTTTAAACCATCTTTTGCCACGAACCCCTGGTGTATATAAGCTGTCAAGTTTCTTCGCCATTAAACCCTCATGTCCCGCTTCAATGGCTCCTCTCAAAAACTCTTCAGCCACACCAATATCTTGAGCGATAATTTGCTTTGTTAATGGAATTGCCCCTGCAACCTCAGCTAGTTTTTTCCTTCGGCTTGTATAAGATTCGTTAATGAAACTTTGGCCATTGACATACAGCGCGTCGAACAGATAAAGCTGAACTGGAACTTCTTCCGCTGCATGTTCAATCTGGCGAATTCTTCTGAAACGGCGCATAAGGTGCTGAAAAAGCATAGGGTTTCCATTCTTACCCACAGCAATGACTTCACCTTCTAAAACAGTTTCGTCAGCCTTAACTTCATTCTGGACGAGTTCAACGATTTCTGGGAAGCTTTCTGTTACGTCTGTTAATCGGCGACTAAAAATTTTCACAACATCTTTTAACTTGTGAATCTGAATGCGAGCTCCATCCAACTTGTATTCTAAAGCTGTTTGCCCGCTATGCTCCTCTAAAGCTTCAGCAACAGTTGCAGCTGTCTGTGCCAACATAGGTTTTATTGGTCTGCAAACTTTGAGTCTTAGTTTCACCAAGCCATCTCTTCCCTTAATTTTTGCGATAGTGGCAACTTCGCCTATGTCGCCTGTGAACATAGCCGCGGTTTGAATAAGATCAGGAGAAGCATTGAAGGCTTGTGCTACTGCAAGCTCCATTAATCCTTCGTGGAAGCCCGTTCGCATTTCGCCAATTAGCACCTTCACGATGTATTTAGCCTCTAGAGAAGTCGCGGAGCCTAGTAACGTTTTAAGCAGTCTTTCTTTTTTTCCTCTTGAACCTATTCCCGTTGTTTCTGCGATGGTTTCAAAAGTACGTTGCACTTCAAGTATTGTCAGTTGTTTTTGAAAAAGTGTAGCTTGCTTCCTAATTTTGCCTTCTTCAAATACGATTTTAGTTGCGTCACCTACATCGCCAGTCATACTAAAAGCTCGGGAAAACGTGTCATCATCAATATTAGTTATTCTTCGGATTGTCGTGTTAAGGGTTGCCCAGCTAACCTCCAAAACACGTTGATCCCATCTTGGAAAGACTCTGCCCATCAGCATTGAAATTGCTGGCTCAATCTCTTCGATCTCGAGTTTTAGAAAAAATGAGGAAACCCAGCGGACCATAACTTTACGTTTTGTTGTTGACTCTAATTTTTCGCAAAGCTCTGCTAAACTTCGGAACAAAGTTGGCATACAAATCGCTTTCAAAGAAAAGATGGTTTAACGAAACATAAGCATTCCTAGTTTAGAAGAGTAGTTTCTAGAACAGTTGTAATGCAAGTTTGTCTTTGACTTCCTTTATTTTCTTCTGTAACTCTACAGCTTCTTTGCTTTTCTCTTTTTTCAACGCTTTGTAGCAGTCGAGGGCGTATTCTAAGGCACTGACACCGAAGCGGTCGAATCCTTTTTTAAAAGCCACTTCCGCAGACTTGTTGAAGCGTTTAAGAGCGGTTTTGTACTCTTTCAGCATGAAGCTGCATTCGCTGGCTTTGAACATCATGTTCGAAGCATCGAAAAAATCGCCTTTCTTTTCGTAGAGCTCCGAGGATTGAAGAAACTTTTCTGCTGCCTCCTCATATTTTTCCGTTGCGTACAAAATGTTGCCCTGTTTGTGAAGCTTAATTGGATCCTCTTTTTCAGCACTCATCAGTTTTCCACTCGCAACCTTCTATTCAATTGCCACCTAATTGTTTTAAATGTTTCCGCCTATGTTTCACAATTTCCGCATAGTCACTCGCGTTTCGTAAAATACATCATACTACTAGGGTTTGCAATAACACGTTCAAACTTTGCCTTTATTAAGTCGCATTTTTCTTTCAGTGTATTGGCTACCTACGCGTGATAACTGTCGGTTTCAAAATCCACCAATCGAATGTAGAGCAACGTGCTTATTGCGTCCAATGTCTGCTTTATGTGCAGAATGTTTTTGTTTTTCTGGTATTTCGTAGCGCGCGCATAAGTTTATAAAGCAATTTATCAACTGAGTAAATGCGCAAGAATTAGATTTCAAAAAAGAGAACTAGTTCTGCCTCAATGAATAGGAGGTGCAGTCTATATGTCATACGGAAGAGAACCCAGAGAGATGCACAAGGCAGTCTGCGCTGATTGTGGTAAGGAATGTGAGGTCCCATTCAAGCCTGATCCCAGCAGACCAGTCTACTGCAGGGAATGTTGGTCAAAGAGAAGAGGCACACGTAGTAGAACAAGATACTAACATTAGGCTTTATAGCTAAGACTATCCAACGTATCCAAATTATTTTTCTAATTTCATTTTTCATTCTAGGTCTATGTTTCTTTGTGGCCGTCGTATTTTTGCAGAATCATAAAAAACGAACATAATAATTTGGCACGCAAAAAGAGAAACTTCTTTTAAACCAAAAAGATAAATAGTGAGCTATGCTTCGAGATTTCAATCTCCTCGTAACGACGACTCGTGGAAATGAGGCTGACGTTTGCTCGGAAATTTGGTATTTGCTGGGCGAAACCGGGGACAGTGCGGCAAAAGTTGACAAAACAGGGGTTTCAGGTTTGATAGCGGCGAAAACATCCCTCCAACCTCTAGAAGCCATAGAAAAACTCCGTAATATACTGAAAGAGCGGCCCTACGAGTTCCGTTACACTCTTCGCATAATTCCTATTCAAAAAGTAACACAAACCGACGTAGGCGAAATTGAACGCGTCGTTACGCAACTTGCAGCACAAATTAAAGAAAATGAAACTTTCCGTGTAACCGTCGAGAAACGTTTCACCCACATGTCCAGCAAGGATATTATTGAAGCTGCTGCAGCAAATATCGACCGCAAAGTAGACTTGATCAATCCAAACAAAATTGTCCTAGTCGAAGTTGTAGGCGGATTCACTGGAGTATCAGTTCTTAAACCATCTGACATAATCTCGATAATGAAAGAGAAATTCGAGAGCTAACGTCGAGTCACTAAAAGGGCAACATGTTCAATTACTAGGTCGGAAAGAGCCTTCTTTTCTCCGTCTTCCTCTAATTTCGCTGCCAACTCAGTATCAGATATATCGAAAAGCCGTCTAATATATGCCATTTTTTCAACTGACAAGTCAAGAACGCCATCATCACGTTTGCCAAGAATTAACTTGGAGACCTCTGTAAGGGACTTTTCAGCAACATTTTCCTCATCTGCCACCACCAACACAGCAATTTGTGACGAATTCTGTTTTATCCCCATGAGGTTCAAAGCAACTCTAATCTGTCTCTGAGCAGAAGCGTAGAGAAGACATTCGACGGCCAGGTTCTTTGAAATGTTTGTTCTATTTTTAAAGGCTTTCAAAGAGTTAAGCGTAGCAAAATAAAGATGCTGCCATCCCGCGACCAGTTGAGCGTCAAAAAATTGTACAGTCACATCGCCTAACTTTTGTCGAACTAGAGAAAGAAGATGGTCAACATCGCTTATTTGGACATCTCTAAATCCAACTATGCCAATATGCTTGCTAAAGTCTTCAATTTGTTTTATCATTCAGAAACCTCAGACATCTCTCTGCCGAAACGCTCCGCCAGTTCTGGGTCGAAACCATATTTTATTAATGTCTGCTTCGCTTCGTCAGCTGATCTTCCATTTTGCTGGAATTTTTCGATAACCTTTCTTAGGGCTTCTTTTCTTTCCCACGGAAAAATTATCCAATTGCGAGTTGTTTTCTCATAAAAGTCGGGTATTGTAACACTCCACGGCTTGTAATAGAGCGTTACCATTTTGACGACTCTGGCGCCTTGCTCATGCAAATGAGTTTTGACTAGACGCAGACTTTTGCCAGTGTCAGAAACATCATCGACGACAAGCACCTTTTTTTCTTTAACGTTAACTGAAACTGATTGAGTTATTACTGGTTTCTTTTTCGTTTCTGCGACGCCTAGATAAAATTCTGCCTTGACATTAGCGATTTCTGGATTTTCCAATAAATCTGACAGAACTCTTGCAGGGGTCCAACCACCCCGTGAAACTCCAACAATTATGTCGGGATTGAAATTGTCATTTTGGATCTTTCGGGCTAAATGCAAAAGCAGCGTATAAATCTGTTCCCATGAGGGAATCTCAAATTTTTCACTTTGTTGCAATTTCACAGTTCTCTCCGAGCTAGAAAAATAGGGATAAACAAGTGGATTTAAATGTTTTACAGTTTTATCTAAACTTCTAGAAGATAAAAAAAGAAGGGGAATATGTTCGTTATTGAGGAGGCTTTGGTTTCTTTGCCCCGTATATTATTACTCCGATGCCTATGAGTACCCAGCCGATGCCGAAGAACATCCAAGCGTAAGAGTTTACCAAGGCAGCGTTGGCTGATATAAGGTTGGCGTCTGCTTCTGTTTTCGTAGCATTCGCAAGGGCTTCTTTGTAGTTGAGCGCTGCATCCTCCATCGCCGTACCTCTTTGTTCGTAGACATTAAGCGCTTCATCAACAAGGTCACTTGCATTTCCATAGTGTATATTAGCCGCATAGAAATCTCCAAGGCTATGGGCTTGATCTCCTAGTTGAAATTCGAAATAGGCTTCTATAAACAGAACCATTGCTTTGGAGACATTAAATAAGGGAATCATAGTCGGACCGCCCATGAACATCATTTCCAGTTTATCGCGAAGTTGTTGTGTCTCAAGATGGCCTGCTGAATATATCGCGAAATTGTTATCCCAACTCTCCCACGGACTCCATGTAGTAACGACTTCTGTAGGCCCGCTGGTAGCGTTGACTATCTCCACGTACAGCCTGTAGCCATAAGTCCAAATATCGGGAATCTCACTCGTCGAAGGTGTCATGTTGCTAACAGTGAAAACCTTTGTTTCTCCATAGACAATTGCCTCTGGGGTGGCAAACCTGTGTGTGTAGTTTTTGCCCCAGCCAAAGTGTACTATGATGGTTGAAATGTTAATTTGAGTCTTGTCAGGCGGAGGCCCCCAGTCATTTAATAACATCACAGAGAGATCCCAATATGTTCCTTCTTGGTAAGCGACGACATTTTGATGATAGAAATCGTCATTGCCCCTATATGTTGGGTTTGTCCACCCCACCGCTTGGATGTATGCTTGTGAAGGCTTGATATAGAATGCAGATAGCGTTACGAGCACTAGGATACTTAGCATTATTAGAGCAGTTTTCTTCATCTCATTACCCTCTAAAACATAGGTGTGGTTGAACACACTTCATATTTATAATTTTTGTATGCTCCTATCGTTTTATCTAAAAACTAAAGACCGTGGAAACCATTTTAAGCCAAATTAAAAAAAGACAGCAAACGCTCACCTTCTTGACTATACATATGACAACTTCAGTTCTACACACGCATAAACACCCAACCTTGCTTCCCTAAAAATACTTTAAGGAAGACACCGTTAAAAATCTAAAAGGATTGGAAGACGATGGCGAATTTCAAGGTTAACGGCGTTTCAGTTGAAGACACTTTCTGTGAAACCTTTACGGTACGTATAGCTAGGATACTCGTAACATCTGTAAACAGAAAATGGGCTTTAGAATCAGCATTAGAAGCTAAAGGACTCGGCAGATCAGCTACTATTCCCCCTTCAGAAGCCTCAATAGAAGCTGAAGCTACACCTAAGGACACTCCAGATGGAAGACCCGGCTTCATAATTCAAGTTATTGACAGAAAATTGGAGCAGCTGAGACAGTGGCTCATAGTTAGAATAAGAAAGGGAATCATACCATACCCTAAAACTAATGTCTTCGATGTTTTACCAAAAGAAATGGCTGAAGAATCCGTGAACATCAAAGGCACAATTATACAAACCTTTGGAGATGGATTCGAAGAGGAAACCAATGCATTCGGAAGGAAAGTCTACAAGATACCCAAGATGGACGGATGGTTTCACGTAGAAAGAAAATTCGGAATCACGAAAGGTGTAGCTGGCGGCATGTTCCTGATCTTAGCAGAATCCGGTGAAGCAGCGTTAGAAGCTGCTGAACGGGCAGTTGAAAGTGTAAAAACGGTTCCCTACGTAGTTGGAAAGTTTGCGGCTTCTGGAACCAAAGTCGGAGGAAAAGTTTACAAGGACACTATAGCCACTACCAATGATGCATACTGCCCATGCCTAGGTCGAATCGAAGGGAGCAAAATTCCAGAAGGTGTAAAGTGCGTTTACGAGGTTATAGTAAGTGGACTGAGGCTAGAAAATGTTAGCAGAGCAGTAAAAGTTGGTATAGAAAACGCCACAAGAGTTCCTGGAGTGTTAAAGATAACCTCAGCAAACTATGGTGGAACGCTGGGTAAAGGAAAAATTTTTCTTCATAGCCTTTTCGAGTCTAAAAGTCAAGAGTATGGAAGAAATCTCGAATATAGACGAGAAAATACGTATTGAGAAAGTATAATAAAGAAGAAGTGATTCTCGATTAGACGGCGAAATGACCATGTCAGAAGTTACAGAATTAATTCAAAAAGAAAAAGTGAAAGAGATAGTGTTACAGTTTACAGATATATCTGGCATCCTGCATTCTCTTTGGATACCTTCTGAGCTCTTCTCAAAGGTAGCTGAAGAAGGTATACACGTAGATGGGTCATCCATCGGCATGGTGGATATAGACAGGAGTGACTTGAAGCTAATCCCAGACGTAAAGACATTCGTCGTACTGCCGCCAAATGTTTTCTCTCAGAGGGTTGCAAGAGTAGTTTGCGACATCTACGAGCCAGAATCGAACAGACCTTTTGAGCTTGACCCCAGATTTGTCCTTCAAAAAGTTATGAACAATGTTAAGAAGAACTTAGGGGCTTCTGTTAACTATTACGCATCTGCTGAAATGGAGCATTTCCTTTTTAAAAGAGGTGAAGATGGCAACGTCAAATTGCTTGACGAAGGGGGATATTTGGCTACTCCCCCAACAGATCTCAGTGCTGACATAAGACTTGAAATTACCGAGAACTTCAGAAACATGGACATTTTAATCGAAAAACATCATCACGAAGTGCCCCCTGGAAAATATGAGCTAAACCTAGCTTACTCTAATGCATTAAGGATGGCTGACACCGTCTACTTAGTCAAGTTTCTCGTGAAACTAGTAGCAGCCAAAAATGGACTTATCGCTTCCTTTATGCCGAAGCCTTTTAGCGGTCAATTTGGAGCGGGGCTACACACTCATGTTAGTCTCATAAACGATGAAAAAGGTCAAAACCTATTTTATGACCCAAATGGAAGCTACGGTCTGAGCAAAACAGCCTTAAACTTCATAGTTGGCATTTTGAGTCATGCAAAAGCCTTGGCAGCTATAACTAACCCTACGGTTAATTCATACAAAAGGCTTGTACCCGGGTGGGAAGCTCCAGTCTACATTTCATGGGCTAAGTACAATCGGTCAGTCCTTGTTAGGGTTCCCCCGGGAAAAGAGAAAAGAACTAGACTGGAGTATAGACCTACTGACGGGTCATGCAATTTCTACCTTGCATTTGCTGCTATTCTATCCGCTGGGTTGGATGGTATTAAGAGAAAGATTGAGCCTCCGAAGCCTGTGGAAGAAGACATCTACGAGATGAGTGAAAAGGAAAAATCTAAAAGAGGTATAGAGGTGCTTCCTGGAAATTTGGGTGATGCTTTACGGGAGTTCTCCAAAGATAAGTATATACAAGAGGCTTTAGGGAAGGCGTTCTGCGAAAAGTTTCTAGAACTTAAGACTCAAGAGTGGAGAGATTTCAATGTTACCGTGCATGAATGGGAAAGAACAAAATATCTAGATGTCTAGATTACAACGGAAAAGGGAGGAAGAATAATGGCGATAGAAGCTGATTTTGTAATTATCAACGCAGATGAACTTGTGACTCTAAAGGGAACAGGCAATAAACCGCAAATTAGAGAGGAAATGAACAATCTTGGCACAATAGAGGATGGAGCTGTTGCAGTTAAGGATGGAAAAATAGTATCTGTTGGAGCCACAAAAGAAGTGTTGGACAAGCTTGAGAAAGGATTTGAAGTTATAGATGCAAGCGGAAAACTCGTCTCACCCGGACTCATCGACCCCCATGTCCACCTAATTTTCGCTGGTTCTAGAGAAGAGGAACTTGAGTCTATGGCAGTAAAAGGTATTCCATACTTGGAAATCAAAGCTAGGGGAGGAGGTATGCCAACGACGCTCAAAAAAACAGGTCAGGCAACCACTGAAGAGCTGCTTAAACGAACCACCCAAATACTTGACACGATGCTAATCCATGGCACAACAACAATAGAAGCGAAAAGCGGATACGAAATGACATTCAATGGCGAAATCAGACAACTGGAAATAATAAACAACCTCAACAAAACGCATCCAATCGACTTGATTCCAACTTTTCTGGCTCAGGGAATTCCCTTCGAATATGAAAACAAAGTTGACCTACTGACAAACGAAATAGTCGAAAAGTGGATTCCAGAAATTGTAAGGAGAAAATTGGCTGAGTACTGTGATGTGTTCTGCGAAAAAGGATACTTCAACATAGAACAGTCTAGGCGAATACTTAAGGCAGGCAGAAAATACGGCATGAAATTGAGGGTTCACTCTGATTGGCTTGTCCACAGTGGAGGGGCAAAGCTAGGTGTGGAATTAGGAGTTGTCTCTGCGGACCACCTAATCTTCACACCGATGGAGGACATTGAAGCCTTAGCAAGTAGAGGCACTATCGGGGTTTTCTTGCCAACCACTCCTTTTTGCTATTTAGGCACATATGCAAAAGCCAGAAAAATCATAAACAAAGGATTACCTATTGCGTTAGCAACCGACCTAAGTGCAGCAAATATGTGCGAATCTATGCAGATGATGATGACTATTGCAATTCTCCAGATGAAGATGACTACAGAAGAAGCCCTTGTAGCGGCAACAATTAACGCAGCTCACTCCATAGATCGCGCCCACGACATAGGAAGTTTAGAAGAAGGAAAAAAAGCAGATATAGTTATTTTTGACGCTCCAAATCACAAATATTTCCCATATCACTACGGCATTAACCTAGCCGAAAAAGTGTTCAAAAATGGAAAGTTAGTGGCAGAAAAAGGAAGAAAAGTGAAATAGAAATTTTAGCCTTTGCCAGAGGCGTCTTTTCTCTTCTCTCTTATATTGTTTTTTCTCGTTGGTTTGACCCATAGGTAGTTATCTCTCAACAAATTTGATAGTGGCAAAGAATTATAATGTGTTTGTACCATTCTGGTATAAGGTGAACTGGCTTGTTCAATATTGAAAAGCCTGTTAAATGCTTGACCGGACCAGAACTGCATTGTAAAAACTGGCAGATTGAAGGCATCTACCGCATGCTCCACCATGTTCTCGACCCGGAAGTGGCAAAGGATCCTGAAAAGCTTATTGTTTACGGAGGCACAGGCAAAGCCGCCCGTAACTGGGAATGCTTCGGCAAAATCGTTGAAACTCTAGAACGTCTGGAACCAGACGAAACCATGCTGATCCAAAGCGGCAAGCCAGTAGCGGTTTTCAAAACTCATGAGTGGGCACCAAGAGCTTTACTCGTGAATTCTATGTTGGTGCCGAAATGGGCAACTTGGGACTACTTTTACGAGTTGGAACAGAAGGGTTTAATCATGTTTGGTCAAATGACGGCGGGTTCTTGGGCTTATATTGGCACTCAAGGCATTTTACAAGGCACTTACGAAACGTTAGCGGCTGTTGCAAAGGAGCATTTCGGCGGAAGCCTTCGTGGAAAACTTGTTTTAACAGCGGGTTTGGGCGAGATGGGCGGCGCCCAGCCTCTTGCCGTGACTATTAATGACGGCGTAGCACTGATTGTTGAGATTGACAGGAAAGCCATAGAAAGGCGACTTAGACACAAATACTTGGAAACGTGGACTGACGACCTTAACGATGCAATCGGCATGGCAATAGACGCCACAAGAGAAGGAAAACCCAAAAGCATAGGACTCCTCGGCAACGCTGCAGAAGTACATCCGAAACTTGTCAAAAAAGGCATAATTCCAGACGTTTTGACAGACCAAACTTCTGCTCACGACCCTCTCAACGGATACTACCCCATGGGTCTTTCTAAAGAAGAAGCTGATAAGCTAAGAGAAGAAAACCCAAAGGAATACATTAAAAAAGCAAAGGCAAGCATGAAAGTCCACGTTGAAGCCATGGTTGAAATGATGCGAAAAGGCGCAGTAACCTTTGACTACGGCAACAACCTTCGTCAACAAGCCTACGACGCCGGCTACAAAGACGCCTTCTCTTATCTAGGCTTTGTGCGACGCTACATTAGACCCATGTTCTGTGAAGGAAAAGGTCCCTTCCGCTGGACATCGCTCGTAGGTACTCCAGAAGACATTTACAAACTGGACAACGTCATCCTCAAAGAATTCGCCTACAACAAGGAATTATGCCTCTGGATACAAAAGGCAAAGGAGAAAGTGAAGTTTCAAGGTTTACCCGCTCGTGTTTGCTGGTTGGGTTTTGGAGAAAGAGCCAAATTTGGAAAAATTATCAACGACATGGTGCGCAAAGGCGAGCTTTCTGGGCCCATATGGATAGGACGTGACCATTTGGACTGTGGAAGTGTGGCTTCGCCAAATCGCGAAACTGAGGGCATGATAGACGGCAGCGATGCTATTGCAGATTGGCCAATACTGAACGCTTTACTTAACGCTGTGGGTGGTGCAACTTGGGTTTCGGTTCATCAAGGCGGCGGCGTAGGAATAGGCTACAGCATCCATGCAGGTATGTGCCTCGTAGCAGACGGCACAAAGGAGATAGAAAAGCGTTTAACAACAGTTCTAACAACTGACCCGGGAATAGGAATTGTAAGGCATGCCGATGCGGGCTACAAGAAAGCCAAACAAGTAGCAAGGGAAAATGCAATTAAAATGCCAATGCTGGAGTGACTTGACATTAGGAGAAAAATGTTGTGACCAAAAATCCGCTTCGACTTGTTGCATACTGCGGGCTCTACTGCAGTCTATGTGCAAACAGAAACAGAATTCCCAAACGTGCAAAGCTCCTGCAGGAGACGCTTCACGGAGAGGGCATGGACTTGTGGTACAAATACATCCCATCCATGAAAGACGTGTTCCCCACGTTTTGGGAATTTCTCGACAAACTGGTGAAAACGGATTGCGCCTGCAGAACGGAAGGAGGCCCGCCTGACTGCAAAATAAGAGAATGCGCAAAAAAGAAAGCAGTAGACACGTGCCCGCTTTGTCAGGAATACCCATGCAGCCTCATTGAAAGTTTGGCTGAACACTATGTTACGGCGATTCAAGATGGAAAACGACTGAAAAAGATAGGGTTGAAGGCATGGGTTAAAGAGCAAGAAGAAAGAGCACGCCGCGGAGTGGTGTATGCTGACACCCGTGTGCCTTGGAAAGAATAAACTAATACTATACATGTTGACGTGGATGAAAAATTATGAGAAAAGTGATTATTGACGGAGAAACATTAACTATCGAAGACGTAATAGCTGTTGCCCGTGACAACGCTACCGTGACAACCTCTGAGAAAGCCAAGAAAAAGGTTAGACAGGCACGGAAAACCTTGGAGCGACTTTTGAAAGATAAGAAGATAATTTACGGAGTGACAACGGGTTTTGGCGCTTTAGGAAATGTCGCCATTCCGCCTAAAGACATAAGGCAGCTTCAAGTAAATCTCATTCGAAGTCATGCTTCTGGCGTTGGAAAACCGCTGAGCAGAGACGTAACGCGGGCGTTGATGCTTTTGCGCGCTAACACGCTGGCTAAGGGATATTCTGGAGTGCGTTTGGAAACTTTAGAGACGCTGGTGCAAATGATTAACAAAGGCGTGCACCCAGTTATTCCGGAAAAAGGTTCTGTAGGTGCCAGCGGTGACTTGGCTCCACTTTCTCACATGGTTTTGGTGATGATTGGAGAAGGTGAAGCAGAATATCAAGGCGTGGTTCTGGACGGAAAAGAGGCTATGACGAAAGCCGACATTTCACCCCTAACACTTGACGTGAAAGAAGGTGTTGCTTTAAACAATGGCACTCAAATGATGAGTGCAGTTGCAGCTCTTGCCGTTTATGATGCGGAAAACTTGGTGCGAACAGCCGAAGTCGCTGCTGCTGTAAGTCTTGAAGCCTTATGCGGGATAGTAGACGCCTTCGACGAAAAAATTCACAAAGTAAGACCTCATAAAGGACAGATTGAAACTGCTAAGAACATCCGCAGACTTGTGTCTGGCAGCAAATTAGTAAAGCCTAGCAGTGAAGCGGTGAGGGAAAATAAGTATCCGCAAGATCCGTATTCTTTGAGATGCATTCCCCAAGTTTTAGGCTCGGTTCGCGACGCAATAAGTTATGTTAAGGGCGTAGTGGAAGTGGAAATTAATTCTGCAACCGATAACCCCCTTGTCTTCGTTGAAGATGAAGTGTGTCTGTCTGGAGGAAACTTCCACGGACAACCCATTTCTGCTGTTATGGACTATCTTGCCATCGCGTTGACAACAATAGGCAACTTTTCTGAAAGAAGAACAGCGAGACTGATTGATGAGAAGTTGAGCAGAGGGCTTCCCGCCTTCCTAGTCTTTAGCAAAGCTAAGAGAGGGTTGCAAAGTGGCTTCATGACGTTGCAGTACACAGCTGCAGCGTTGGCTTCAGAAAACAAATCCTTAGCCCATCCAGCCAGCGTCGATTCTATTCCTACATCGGCTAATTTTGAAGACTTTGTGAGTATGGGTCCTATTGCGGCGAGAAAGGCTGTAGAGATTCTTAGAAACACTGAATACATTGTTGCTGTTGAACTTTTGTCGGCGGCGCAAGGTGTTGAATTTAGAGAGACAAACAAACTTGGAAAGAGAACCAAAGCGGCGTACAATCTGATAAGAAAAGAAGTGCCTTTCCTTAAGGAAGATAGAGCGGTTTACAAAGACATAGAAGCAGTTGAGGCGCTAGTTCGGAATGAGGAGTTTTTGAAGTTAAAAGGGTAGAATCTTTATCTATGCCAGTCTTTGGAGAGCTTTTAGTCTTTTTACGATATTTGGATGACTACTGAAAAATTCCAGAAACTTGTCAATGCCTGTTACTCTTCTTTGCAATACTTCCTCAACGAGCTTTCTGTCGCTTACTCCGGACCGAGCTATTGCTTTCGCGTCTGCCGCGGCTCTATCAGGGTCGGATATGAAGAGGGCTTTGAAAGAGTTTAGCTGTCCCGATTTAGGTATTCTCTTTTTCATCCGTCCACTTTTATGAACTATCTTTACTAATCCTTCAGAAAGCTTTCTCGAGCCGTCTTCTACGATAGATGCGCTGTGGCCGTCAGCATAATATTCCCGCAGACGGCTTAGGTATAACGTGAACAGAGTGAGTATCCAGTATAGGAAGATGCTGATTATTCCGATGATTGCTCCTGCGCCGCCGCTGTCGTCTCTGCTTTTTCCTCCAAACATTGAGGAAAACAGGAAAGAGTAGCCTATGTAGTAGAAGATTGCGGGTAAAATGGAGACGAACATCATTACTTGTACGTCTCGGTGTTTCAAGTGGCCTAGTTCGTGACCGATAACTGCTTCAACTTCCTCGCTCTCCAAAGTTTTCACCAACCCCTCAGTAACTGCAACTCTGCTACCTGCAATGGGAGAGCCATAGGCGAAAGCGTTTGGAATAGGGATGCGCGCCAACATCAGTCGAGGCGTTTTAATACCACTTCTCAGGCTTAACTGTTCTACCTTAGCGTACAGTTCGGGGTTTTCTGACTTTGAAATTGGTCGCACTCGATAGATAGCGTCAATCAAGTATGGTGCAACAAGCCATTGCAGAATGTTAAAGCCAATTATGAAGATAATCAGCCATGTGATGTTGAAAGTTCCAGTTAGGGTTAATATGATTGTGAAGAATAGGGTTGAGAGTCCTATAATGATTGCTAACGTTCCAACCATGGAAGCTCGTAACTTTAAAGGAGAACTCATGCTTTAATCCCAAAGAACCTCAGCAACACAAACTCGCATATAAACCTTTTTTAGAAAGAAGAGAAAATAAAAATCTTTAAAACGTTATCAAGACGCTTTTTTCTCCACTTTGTATAGATTTCCAACTTTACATGTTTCAAATTTTACACCTAGAATTTCCTGAGCAAGCCACATGTTGGTCTCTAGATGGTCGGTGATTGAACGTGTAAGAAAAACTGATTTGTCTTTTGCCAACGCCATGTATGGCACTAGCATGTCTGCGAGATGGACATCCACGGTGGCTTTAGCCTCTATCTCCAGCAGCAAGTTTTCTGCAGCCTCTCCACCCACAGTCTCACTAGGTTTTCTTAGTTCGCCGATAGCGTCGCCCCCTAAGAGAATACCTGTGCTAGTCTGTGCCCACAACGTGAGAGAACTGCCCTTCTGCAGAGGATTCGAAAAATCATTGAAAACCTGAATGTCCGCCCCATACCCACATGTTCTCAAAAGGTCGTTAGCAGCTTTTGCCTGACGCTTAGCAACTCTTCGGTCAGCCAAAAAAGTGCAAACAGATATACCCTTTAATGCTTCAATCCGCCCAAATTTTCCAAAGCGGAAAGAACCAAGCTTCGGGTTAGGCGTGACTTTAACGGAAACTTCACCCATACCCTTTGGATAGTAACCATACTTGTTAATCGTCAAAGAAGTCGTAAACCTCATTTTTTCAAGAACTGGAAGAAAAACGTGGCTCAGATAATTTATTGTAGGAGAGTGAGAAACGTCCGTGCCGCCCTTCGAAATGTGAATGGAAACTGGATTTTTAGCGAAGGCACAGATAGGAAGAACAGTAATTAGAAGCATTGGGATGCTTCCAGCGGTGCCAATTTCCGCTTCCACCCTACCGCCAACAATTTCGGTTGGATAAAACCACAGCTCTTTAGAGCCAACTTCGGCTCCTTTCACGGTTGCATTGCAAAGTTTAGCAGCGGTTAACACAGCTTCTAAATGTTGGGGCTTCAAGCCTGGTTTAGGGCGTTTCTGGCGTATGTTGTAGATGTGCAGAGGCCTTTTCAGAATCGCAGCCATAGCTACCGATAAACGTAGAATTGTGCCGCTGCCGCTCTTTTGGCTTCCATCAACTTCCAGCAACTTTTGCCCTCAACCAATTCTTTTTCAAGATTATCAGAAGAGACTATTTTACATTGTGTTGCCGCTTCGAAAAGGACAAAATAAAAGAGGGACTAAAATGGATAGTTAAATGCAGAGGGAGAAAAGCAAAAATGAGCGAAGTAAAACCCAACACCGAAAAAATACTGCAGAGGTTAAGTGAAGTTCTTGATGTTTTAAAGAGGCTTTCTGAAGATTTACAAGATATCTCAAAGTCACTTAAGACCATAACTCCGACCACAGCTCCAACCGCTGCGCCTCCTGCAACACCCTTAGCGCCGACTCCTCAACCTGGAGGAAAGCGAATAGAAGACCTTCGAATGATGTTTACGAAAGAACTAGAAACAATGCTTATTTTCGAAGACAAAGGAGACTTCATAAAAATAACACCTCGCCAATACCTTGGTCCAGAAAACTTTGCAAAAATTGCGTCTACCATCCGGGAGGCAGGCGGCGAGTATGTCAGCGCTGGAAAAGGCTCTCACTTCAGAATCCCAAAATAAACGAAACTCGCCTAGCTACCATACTATTCGGAAATCTACAAACTCGCCACTATAGATTTCAAAAACAACTTTGGTTTTAGTTACCCTTGCGCCGGGCGGTCCTCTATTACAAAATTCAATCAGTTTTTCAACACTTTCCTTTTTTCCCTCAAAAACCGCTTCAACTCCTCCATCAGGAAGGTTTCTAACCCAACCTGTCACGTTGTATCTGTAGGCTTCTCGACGTGTTTCTGATCTAAAAAAGACTCCTTGAACTCTTCCGCTGACGAACATGTGTGCTTTAACCTTCATCTGAAACCTCTCATTCTTTTAACGTGAAGGAATAGTGGTTTCTCCATCGACTACTCTTTTTGATAACTTATATCTAAGCAATTCTCCAATTCTGAACAAAGAACTAACAATTGTCGGATTGATGAAAAGCTGCGAAAATTATACGCAATATTAGGAACCAGTTTCTTTCTGTGGACTGGCTGGCTAGCTTTTACTCCTGTTTTTCCGTTACACATTGATGCTCTTGGTTTCTCCTTTTTTGATTTAGGTCTCTTGATGGCCATACCTTCCCTCTTTTCTATATTTCTCAGACTTCCCATAGGAACCGTTGCCAGTCGAATTGGGAAAAAACGGATAATTCTCTTCGCTTTGGCTATCCAAACATTGTCATTTCTGCTTCTAGGCTTTCTAGCCGATTGGGGCGGGCTTTTTGCGGTTCGAATCTTGCAGGGAATTGCCGTGGCTCTCTTTCCGCCGATCATTACTGCAGCCATATATGACTTGGCAATTCCCACAGGCAGAGGAAGAATGTTTGGGGTATTTTTCACATCTATCGGATTAGCCATGATTTTTGGTCCGTTGCTGAGCAGTGTACTTTTGCAGTTTCTAAGCTTCAATAGTTTCTTCGTAGTGTTATCGTTGTTTCCAGCTGTTGGTTTTGCCATCTATCTCATCGGATCATCGGGTAAAGATTTGTCTTCAGTTGAGAAATATAGCACTGGAATAAGGTCTATCGGGCGAGTTCTGAAAAACCGAAATGTTTTAGCGTTGTGCTCTTGCAGAGTTCTGTTTGCGATTACAGCGTCGATGTTTGCCACGCTTTTCTCTATACACGCTGAAGGTACTTTATTGATCACGTCATCTCTTGTGAGCGCCTTGTTTATGGTTAGAGGAATATCTAATGCTCTTTTGCGATTGCCTTCGGGAAAAATCTCTGACAGAATTGGGCGAAAGAAACCAATTATACTCTCTTACATCATTTTTGTTGGCGTTTTTCTTCTCTTTTCAGAAACAAGCAGTCTTATTGCTTTTGTGTTGACTATGGCTATTTACGGATTTGCTTGGGGCTTAAGAGTTGCTCCAGAAACTGCATTTGTTAGCGATCTCGTTGACAGCGAGGATGCAAGTGTTGGAATAGCTCTCCTCCAAACAATGTTTCCATTAGGCTCCACAATCGGGTCAATTGTAGCAGGATGGCTTGCACTGACTACTCCAATTCAAACAATATTCAAATTGTCTTCACTAATAATTGTTCCAGCGATTATCATTCTTCTAAGCATAAAAGAAACATAAGATTGTATAGGATATTTTTAGTAAAGATATAACACAGAAAAAGGAAGAACAAGTTTGACTACATGCAATAGTAGATAGTTGAGGTCGTCAAGTCGTGGAAAGATATAAAAATCTTATAGAAGATTTTTTCACAAATCGCTTAACCTTGTGATTACCTAAAACAACATGCGTGTGGAGGGCGAGGTTTCAAGGTTTAGTCACCTTAGACACCGATTCTTTCTCACATCCGCCACACGCGCAATAAGCTAACAGCACTATCTCTTGTTAAGAATAACATTAAAAAGAGGGGAATATTGGCGACGTGCAAGCTCTATCTAAACTTGCCCGAACTTGTTTTATCTAACAGTTTCACCGATCTCTCTCCACTTTGCTTGATGACGTTGCTCCGCGTCCCTTAAAAAACGGTTAGACACACATTTCTTCTACGTGAAGAAACAATGCTGGAAAACAATGGAAAATTCATGATATACTCCTCTAATACGCCAAGCCCTAAACGCTTAAGAATTGTTGGATCTGCAGTCGCAAAAGTCGCAAATTCTCTGAAGCTTGAAACAGAGCTTTCGCCAAGAAAGAAGCTACTTTCTATTTATGTCTACTACAAAAGCGATGCAGGTGATGAAATTCCTGTGTATTGCGATTGGGGCAAAAGTTGGAAAGAAGAAGACGTTTATCGTTCTATTAGAAACATGATGTTTGTACTCTCTTTCCATCCCTGCCATTCAAGTCTACAGACAATAAGAAAAGAGTGCGTTTCTGCCTAAGGTGTCTTGCTAAACTTTATGTTTTGGTTTGAAAGCTCGATTTCGTAGACTTGGTTAACGTCGAATTTTATGTCTAGCTGGTCATATTCTTGCTCGGTTAAGAACAGAATGATTTTTGGCAAGTTAAAACCTGTTCGCATCGTTTGTACAGGGAGCTGTTGCTGCAAAGCTTGAACTACACTCTGCACCATCCTCGCCTCCTCTGTAGCTGGTTTAATAGCAAACCGCGGTATCCTACGTTCTTCTACAAGCTCTATACGCTTACCCAAGATGCCTTCAGGGTCTCGGATTGATTCAATACGTTGAACTCTAACAAGCACCATTTTAAAGCCTCTATCTTTTATTATCTTGCTGCGTTAGGCTTTATGCGTTTCTACATTATTCCATTTCGACAGTTGCAGGTGGCTTAGGTGTCACGTCATAATATATTGCTGAAACATTTGGACAGGCTTTTAATATTTTGTCTGCCGTTTCGTTCAATGTTGCCCATGGAATTTCAGTCACCTTTGCTGTGAGAAAGTCGTGTGTCTGAATTGCTCTCAAAATGACGACATAAGGTTGCTTTTGAGACTTTTCTTTTATCATGTATATTATTCGAGTAAAGAACGGGTCTCCTGTAGTGACCGTGGCTTGAAGGGCGACAAGGCGTGATATAGAAGGATTGTGAAAACTGGCATTCATAGTTTGGGCTTTTAACGCTGCAATTCCACCATACATTCTTTTACCCCCTTTAACACCTGTGGCTTTTGCCTCGAAAACTTTGACAGAAACATTCCTTGAAGGAACATTAAGCAAACGTGCAACGACTTCTTGAATGTGCATACTTCTAGGATGGACAATTGTTTTGTTGTCAAGGATCGCGGCGAAATATTGGCTGGGCTTATACTTCGCAAAGGTTTCTTCAACAATGACCGTTGTCTTTTTCTCTGACTCTAATTTATCCCGTCTAATTTCGCCCACAACTCGAATAGACAAGCCTGGACCTGGAAAAGGCTGCCTCTCAGCAATTTCCGAGGGAATTCCAAGATGGCGAGCCACCATTCGAACTTGTTCCTTGTAAAGCGACACGAGGGGTTCAACCACTTTAAAGCCATAACGTTCAACGGTGTTGATTCCTATTTGTCCAAGAACATTGTGTTGCGTTTTCACACCGCCAGTTGTTTCCACGATATCAGCCTTGATGGTCCCTTGAACAAGCACTTTACACTTTTCTTTCTTGGCGGTTTCACCTAAAACCTTGTAAAAGTTTTCACGGAATATCTTACGTTTTTCTTCTGCATCTTGCAACCCCTTAAGCGCATTCAAGAATCGTTCCTGAACATCCAATATTCTTATTGGCAGTTTTATGGGAGGTTGTGAAATTAGCTGAGCGATACGTTGCGGTTCACCTTCTCGCATGAAGGCGTCGTCCAACATTACGCATAGAAGGTTATTGCCTATTGCCTTAAAAGTTAAGACAGCACTTGTTGCGCTGTCAACACCACCTGAAACGGCGATCAACGCTCGTTCATTTCCAACGAGCTTTTTTATCTCTGCTACCTGTTTTTTTATGAATTCTTGTGGATTAAAAGCCTGCAATTAAGAACAGCCTCTCAATAGCTTGTTTACAGTCTTTTTGCTTAAATATTTACCAGTTCGAGGCAGCCTAGAAACTCCAATAACTCGGAGCACTTTCTTGAGAGGAATAGGAGGATGCAGCTCATGTAGATTTGTGAACCTGATGAAAGTGGCTTTTGTTCGTCCCTGCATGAAGTTTAAGTATTCATTATGCGCTTTAAAAACAGTCTCTTCGCCGTAGTCTCTCCACGTTGTTTCTGTTTTCCCAACAACTCGTTCTTCGAAGTCACCAGTTCCTCTAATTTCTCGTATAGGATGACTAATGTAGAAAAGCAACAGTGCTGTATCTTTTGGACCTACAGCGTTTTTGCGGACAAAAGCTTGAACCTTTTTACCTGCACGACTTTGAGTTACACGTCTTTTCCACCATTTTTCCTTTACAAGAAGAATATACGCATATTTAGACAAGTATAACACTCTCAGAAATATGATAAACATTTAAGAAACTATAAAAAACTAACCGAGTGGAGACGTCTCCTGCAACGCCTCATGAAATGTGAGCACATATTATCCCCCTTTCATAACAGTTAATGCAACTTTAAGCTTAATTGGATATTTGGAGGTTGGTGAGTAGTCTTCCGATGTGGAATGTAAGAAATGTAAAAGCAGAGATGCTACAGGTGAAGATGGGTTATGCGACAGCTGTCGCTTTGTTCTCATTCTTGACAGCATGGCAGAGGAAAGAGCAATCGAGCGTATCCATGAGCGAACAAAACGCAGATACACACAATAGACTCACGAAGGCGACATTACGCGTTATCAAGTCTTTTTTGTGTGGTTTACCCTACCTAACCTAGTCAAAAATGTGAGTTTTAGAGAAGCCTATTCCTTTCAATTGTTGGAATCACCATGAAAGGTATAGTTTAAACTTGAAAAGACCTATATCTAAAACTAATTGAGCTCCAGGTTTGATTGTTGCCCCTGTAAGGTTCTGAAGGGAAAATTCACAGTTCTCCTTAGAAAGGATCAGACGGGTTGATACTAACCATTTATGCTTCTGAACTCTTACGTTAAAACCATGCTTTTGGAAAGATTTAATACCTAACAAAGTCATTTTCGTGTTCATCTTCTTTTGGAGCCTTTTGGTTAGTGAAATTTTTTCTATGTTCCTCTCAAAAACTACCGGTATGAATGTGTTTTTTTGCTAAAATTATTGTTGATATCTGCTCTCAATAAGCAGAAAGGAAAACAGTGATTCATTGATTTTGGATGCCAAGTTTTTTGTTCTCAGAGCCTCTAGTGTTGTAGAAGAAGATGTTTGAGGAGACAAAGAGTTCTTGAAAGAGGTAGAGGAACTAAAAAAGACAGTTGATACATTGCGGGAATTGGGTGAAGATTGGAAAGAGAATATGGCTATAATGAATGGTTCTTCCAAGGACGGAAGAGATATCTTAGACTCTATTAAACGCCTTTGCAAGGAAAGCAATCAAGGTAACATGGTGAAGATTGGATTGGCATTTATCGCTTTTCCTCCGCCTATAGTAATTGACGATATTTTGGGCTGGTCTTTCTTAGCAGTTGGGTTAATTCAGAGAAAGATAAAGAACTCGGCGTTGTACCTTGAAGATTTTAAAACTTTTCCTAGCCTTATTAAAGAGTTGCAGGAAATCAGACAAGAAATGGTCTAAATGCGCGTTTAAACTGGTGCTAACCGTTTTATAGGAACATATTCTTTCAATATTTTTGACCTTTGTAAAACGTCTTTCCACAATTCTAGTCCTCTGCTGGTTCTCCACTTCTTTGGTGCTGGTAACCCTAAAACCGTCAATTTATCGCCTTTCTCAATTTTTTCTGCAGTCACGCATTTGCCAGTTTCGGGGTGTATAGGAGTAATTATGTCAGGAGCTATTGCAGCGAGTTTCTTGTCTCTATAGGCGATTAGCACTTCGTTTTTAGCTTTAAACTCAAACATGCTTCCTGCATATTCATGTGTGCCACGAAGTTTTATGTCAACGAATGTGAATCCAGCTTTTGTTTCTCGCTCTACAGAGTCTACAGTGCCTTCAAAAAGTTTGAAGCCGCCTGTTTCTTTCAGAACCGCCTTTATGGGGTCAACAGTCTTTCTCAGTAATTTTCCAATTTGCATGGACTTTGACAAACTAAGTTGAATTGGCGAGGTTTTCACTTGCGCACTTGTTAAAACTCTTCTGGCTGTATAGGCACTGTGATTCCATTCAGCAGCAAGGGTACGGGCAACTCTTTCACCAGTCTTCGAATCAATTGTTTCTTTCGCAATAACTACATTCCTTGCATGTATGTCTGCAACGACCATTGGTGTTAATGGAATGTCGTCAATTGTGTAAACTTTTAAATGAACTTCTGGAACAGACCTGCCAGCCCCATCTCCATCCACAACAGAAATGCCCCGTCTTGTAGCAACGTCAACCGCCGCTAAAGTGTTAAAACCGCCTAGTTCTACGGGAATTGTGGCATAAGCAGAAAAACTCAGATATTCTTCTAAAACCTTTAACGTTTTTACTGCTGCGCTGGAATCATATTCAATTGAGGTTGTGGCGCCAACACATGCAAAATTCACGACTTTTGCGTCGCCTAGCACTTCAGAAGGAGCTACAAGCCTAACAGTATAACCTTGAGAAGCCAGTTTGTTCACTATCTTATAGCCTACTTCCGGGTCGCCGCCGCCCCCAGCAGAAAAAATCGCAGCACCATCCACTAAGTCTAGCAGGTTTTGATAGTTTAAGGTTTTCAAGCTTGAAATCACCAATCCTGTTAGTTTGCTTTTTATTATTAAATAAAGCGGAGAACTGAGATTTCTGCAAATTCTTCCTTTTTATGAATTCACACAAGATTTTGTATTGGATAATAGCAAAAGAATCATTAGAGAAAGCATGTGAACTTGTAAAAGCAGGCTTTGAATTCGTCACTGACATGGAAGACAAGAAGATCTTTCGCAAGAGGAAGTGAGATACCAATAAAGATATAGGGTAAAGCCGAAAAACTGCACCATAAATTCTATATTGCCACATAACATGTACATAACATGTTAAGGTGGTCTGTATGAAACTAGTAACAGTCTTATTACCTGAAGCTTATTTAGAAGGACTAGATGAACTTGTGAGAGCCAACATGTATCCCAGCAGAAGCTCAGCCATCCGCTCAGCGGTCAGAGATTTGTTGAAAAAAGAACTTTGGACAAGAGAACAAAGACCCTAACAAATTATATGCAACCAAGTGTCTACTACTTTATTTTCTTTAGGCTTTTTTGAGCAACAAGTTTCAAATCCTCAGCTACTTGCGAAGGATTTTCAGCAAGCGTTATTGCTCTGCCCACAATCAAATACTTTGCTCCACTTCTAACAGCATCCTCAATATTTCCGCCCTGTGCACCTATGCCAGGTGAGTAGATGGGTACTTTTTCTCCAAGAATAGAAAATACTTCTTTAATCTTTTCAGGGTATGTGGCGCCTACAACTACACCGTCAGCACCCCATTCCAATGCTTTCTGAGCAAAGACTCTATACTGAGAAACCTTCTGGTTAGCCTTCTCAATGAATACTCTTTGTCCGTAGCCTTCCCACGCTCCTTTGTGACTCATGTAGACCAGCAATATTACACCACGATTCACTCGTTTTGCCGTTTCGAAAACGGGCTGCAAACCTTCTTCCCAGCCGACAAAAGGATTTGCGGTCACAGCATCAAAACCTGCCTTGAAGTAGTATTCAGCTATTATCCGATTTGTGTTCCCAATGTCATTGATTTTACAATCCATTATAATGGGTAATCCGTAACCTTTTGCTTGGTTCACCAGTTCTTGTACGTCGCCAAACAAGCCTAAAGGCAGAATTAAGTGGCGGTTAAGTTTCACAGCGCAAATATGCACATGCACTGCTTCTAGAATTTGCTTCGCTCTAAAAAACAGTTCTCTAAGCTCGTTTGGTGGCAAATCAAAAGCTAAAACAATACTGGAACCAGTCTTCTTCGCAGCTTCCTCCATTCCAAACTTGAAAGACAAACCAAAGCACCTCAACTATCCCCTATGAGAACCTAGAAAAATGTTTTTCGATCAAAAACCAGCCAAAGCCTCCTTTCCCGCACTCACATAAACAAAAAACCTGCATTGCAATGACTATCAAAACCCAAAACAACACGGAACAAAGAAAAACCACACTACCCAAAAAACAAGTAGCTAATGATAACAAAAAACAAACATCTACCGCACTCTCTTCATAGCACCAATCTACAGACACAAAAAACAACTTGGAGTACAACCAACATGCAAACTTGGCATCTATTGAAACATATTAGAAACCTAATACAACAGTCTCCTCACAATGCCACACACACAGCCAATTGCTCATTATTCTCAATACATATTTTTTCTTCATAAGACTGTTAAATCCAAAAACTACTAGTCAAACCCATAAAACCATAGGGGAATAGAAGGCAAAAATGAACACCATAAAAGAGTTTTCTTCAAAAAAGCGCAAACAATTACAAAGCAAACTCAAACAAGCACTGAAAACAGAAATACAGACACTTTCTACAGAAATGCAGCAAATTCTCTGCGACGACCTAGTCACAGCATTACAAAATAGGTTAATTGTGCTAGCTAAGGTCAAACCAAAAAGCCGCTGAACAATGGAGAGAAACACTTATTCGAAATACATAAATCATTTATATCTAAAGCACCGAAAAACACGCTAAAGAGGTTAAAACATGCGACGCTCCAAACTTGAAATGTACATAGATGTCCTCAAAGTTCTCTCTCAACGTGGGCCCCTCAAACTAACCCACATCATGTACAAAGCCAATGTCAACTGCAGCGTCCTCAAACAATACTTAAACTTTCTAATCCGACAAAACCTCGTCGAAGAACGCACAGTCGGCAAAAAACGCGTAGTCTATGCCATAACGCAACGAGGCATCACGGTCTTAAAGTATTTCCGAGAACTCAAAACAGTCCTTCCAATAGTAGAAGAAGCACGCCGCTTACCAGCCACCCTCTAAATCCCCTTTCTCTTCAACACCTCCTACTATTCTTTTCCAACAAAACAATCAGTTCAAATATTCTAAGACAAGAAGCTTAAGAATATATAGAATTATATCGTAAGATTTAATAGAGCCTGCTGCTTCATAACTGTAGATGTGTTTGTCACAAGTTCTAGCATGGATGGTTTGACGATGGGTAAGTCGCTTGGGAAAAATCCTACTGTGCTGTTGGAGAAAATTAAGGAGAGTTTGGACAGGCTTAATGAGAAGATGGAGATTTTTATCGAGATTCAAAAGCAGGGGAGAAAGCAAGATTTTGTAGTTCAGGACTTGCCTGAGGCTTTGGATGTGATGACTCTTCTTTCGTTGCCTGATCATTTAAGGAAGACGGCCGTGACGATTTGCAAGCTTGGTCGTGCTACTGCAGAGGAGGTGGCGGAGCAGACGAAGCGTGCACGGGCAGTGGAAAGTGGCTATTTAAACCAACTTGTTCTAATGAGCTATATGAAGAAGGAGAGAAAGGGACGAAAAGCGTATTTCTTTGTTGAAAAGTAAGAGAGGGAGAAAGCTTGGGTAAAATCATAGCTGTTCATAGTTACAAAGGCGGCACGGGAAAGACGCTTTTGTCTGTAAATCTTGCTGCAGCTTATGCTAAAAAGGGCAAAAAAGTTTGTATTCTCGATTTGGATTTTCGTGCCCCCAGTCTTCAATCTATTTTTAAGTTAGATAGTTCCGAATATTGGCTGAACGATTATTTGAATGGTGCTTGTGAGATTAATAAAGTTGTAACTAATTATGCCTCTCAATGCAAGTGTAACGGTACGATGTTGGTGGGATTGGCGAACCCTGCCACTGAAGCCTTGCGGGACATGTCTGCGAAGGATCGTAAGTGGGAGATGCGGGCTTTAGGAAGATTGTTATCGTTGAAGAACACGCTTCTTAACGACATGGAACTGGACTATCTTATATTTGACACTAGTCCGGGACTGCAGTATTCTTCTATAAATGCGATAGTGAGTGCAGATGTTGTTCTTGTGGTAAGTACGATTGATGCGTCTGATATTGAAGGAACCAAGAGGATGACGCATGAGTTGTATGATCTTTTTGAGAAGAAGACGGCTATTTTGATGAATAAGGTGCCAATTGAGTTTTTGTCAACTTCTATGGAGCGGGAAGGTTTGTATAAGCGTTTTGAGAATACTCATACTTTGCCTGTGTTGAAGGTTATACCGTGTTATTGTGATGTGTTGCGTGCTAGGGGGACAGAGATATTTACAAGGGACTATCCTGATCATCCGTTTACGAAGCATGTTGAAGAGATTGTTACGAAAATAGAGATGTTTTAGAGCGTTACTTTTTTTGTTGTTGTTTTTGCGTGGCGCATGAACCAGTTTATTCTATTTGGTTTCTAGTAGGTAGCTAATAGGTGTCTGATGTGGGATTTGTTGGAGTGTAGGAGGGGGGGAACGAGGTCTTTTATTTGGGCTTTTTTTATGATGCCGTGGCGGGTGTTGTGGGCGTGATTTGTGCTGTTGTTGTTACTCGTTTTTCTTTGTAGGGGTGGAATCTATTTTTTCGGTTTTTAGGAGTGGTGTTATTGGTTTTTCTGGCTTGTGGTTGTAGTTTTTTGGTGATGTGTCTGGTGTAGGAGATGTTTGTGGTTTAGTTTTATGGTTGAGAAAAGGCTTAAACGAGTCTTGCGGTATTCCTTACAATACTGTATAAGAAAAGGGCGGGTAGATCAGCCTGGAATGATCGCCACGTTGGCATCGTGGAGGCCGCGGGTTCAAATCCCGTCCCGTCCACTTTTTAGCAAAAAAGGAATTTAATGTGTAGTTCGAAGCTTGTCCATTATTCTGTAAATTCTTTATAAAGCGTTAAGTCGCCGGCCCAATCTTTCTGGTTAATTGGCCAACTATATGACGGATTTCGAGGTTTACAAATAATCTCTCTTATCTGCACAGCCCCTCTTTTAAAAAGATTTACTGAATTCGCCTTCTGCACAACAACTGCCGTATCCAACCCAACCCAACCCACGACCCAGCAACAGCCACAACTTCCTCCCCTTCCTTCAAGACACCGTTGTCAGTAACCATTAACACAGCTGCGACACAAACAGCAGTTCCAGAGCTAATAATTCTCATACACAAACGGATTAGCGTTCCCAATGTAGGAACACCTCTATGTTCCAAAGCAGCCCCAATGTTTTATAGTGGGTCGGTCGCTCTTACAATCCTAGCGCCTTTTTTTCGACCTGATTCCATATCTTCTTGTCTGGAATGCCTATTTTTTAAGGCTTCAACTACTGTGTTCTCGATTTTTGCACCGGCAGCGGAAGTGACCACTATTAGAGATATCCCAGAATTTCGAAGCATGTCAACTGCTTTAAGAGCGCTTATACCAGTCTCGGACGCAACAATCAGTTTATTTAAGTTTAGTTCACGAGCCCTTTGAATCGCAAGTTCTAACGTCTTTTCAGTGTTAATTTGACCACATACATCAAAGTAAAAAATATTTTTTAATTCGCCTAACATATTTCTCACTTTTTCTCTCCATCTAAAACCTATCCAGATACATTTGAAGTTTTAAATCTAACGTGTGTCCTAAATCGATCTATTTTTGCTAAAGACGAAAAAACGCGTGCAAAATCCAAGAATCAATTCGTCCGCGCTAAAAGGGCATTTTAAGGCGCTTTCTTTCGCTTAATCCTAGAGTTACTTACGTATTATCTCTTAGTTCTCTTATTTTCATTATTGTCTTTCTATCAACCTCTAAGCTTAGGTTTTCAATATTATCTTCCCAGAAAATCTCCTGAGCCGACTTACAAACCGGCTCTCCCTCATAGTCCGTGACAAGAAAACAATACGCACTCTGCCTCTCCCCATTACTCGCAACATAAAAATTCTTACACACAAACTTAACTCCCTTCACTCTAATACCTAACTCTTCCCGCATCTCCCTCTTCAACGCCTCCTCCAAGCCCTCACCAACCCTTACATGACCCCCAGGCAAACACACAACACCCGGATCAACCTCCTCATCCAACATACGACGCTCAACCAAAAACCTATCTCCATCCAAAATTACCCCAACAACAACCTCAACATCTTCCAAAGGCATCCTCTCAAAATCCTTACCAGAACAGTAAATCGCCAAAGCAAAATTTAAACGTTAACCACACCAACGATCGCCTACAAACCCTCCACTATTCACTCAAAGACTGAACAAAAATTATAAAGTAAACATGACAATTGAATACCAAGATCAAAGAAAGGTGTTCTAGTTGGTTGAACCAGAAAAAGAACAGTTTGAAGACATCCTCGTTCAAGGCGGCGTAGCCATCGCTGCAGGCGTCATACTACTCGTCGCGCTGTTCCTCCCCTGGCTATCCACAGAATACACAGCAATCAACCAGTTAACACACGCCGAAAACCAAGCAGCAGTAGCCATCCCGATGACCCTAATTTTCCTCGCAGTCCTAACAATCTTCGGCGGGACAATACACATCGCAGGCTACAAAGTAGGAATACAACTCGCAACAATCACCTCAGCCATAGCCTTCTTTATATCCGTAATGGTAATAATAGTCACCCTCGTCAGCATAGAAAATTTTGAAGGACAAACACTAAACCTTTTAATAGGACCCTGGATAGGCGCAGCAGGAGCAATCTTCGGCGCCATCAGCTCAAAACTCGAACGGAAATAACAGCTGACAGAAATTAACAAGCTTACCTCAAGCATTGCCAGCTCCTATTTCCATGGTTTCCAGACACCCACTTGCCTCTTAGACATGCAAATTCTAAAATATCTTCAAACTACCCTTACTATAAGGGAAGTTTATGAGTGAAAGCATGAGAGGCGAAACGCGAGAAAAAAAACCCAAACCTCTAACAAAGAAGGAAAGAAAAGCCAAGAAAAAGAAAAAAAAACTTGCAAGACTGGAAAAACAAAAAAGCAGATAGACACGCAAGCTTAGGCTTTCAAGTCCAACGTCGCCTTCGTAATCTCTTCATCCACAGGCTCCATTTTGAACCCCTTCTTCATGCACAAACGAAACATTTTAAGATTCCTAGACAGAACATCACCACAAACACTTTCCAACCCCATGTCTCTACCAATCTCAACTATACAATCCACAAGCTTAGACCCCAATCCAAACCCCTGCCACTGGTCTCCAACAACAACCGCAAACTCTCCACGTTTCTGGCCTGGCTGCAAAATAAGTCGAGCCACACCGATTATATTTCTTTTTTTACACTCTTCTACTTCAGCTACAATGGCTATCTCTCTGTTGTAATCTATGTCGCAATATCTAGTTAAAGTATCATGGGGCATTTCTCTGATTATTTGGAAAAATCGGAAACGCATTGTTTCTTCAGAAAAGGACTGAAATAGCGTGTGAATCAAGGCTTCGTCTTCAGGCTTTATTGGACGAAGAACAACCGGGTCTCCATTTTTCAGTTTCCATTGAGTAATATACTTTTTTGGGTAAGGGGTAATTACCAAGTGTTCGTAGGGCTGAACTTTGGTCGAGATTCTCTCTGTATCTATCACTATGCGAGTGTCTACAGCTACAGCGTCATTTTCGTCGACAATGAGAGGGTTTATATCAATTTCTTTTATTTCAGGAAAGTCTATTACAAGCTGAGAAAACTTCACTAGGATTTCTTCGAGAAGTTTTAGGTTGACACGATGATTGTCTGAGTCAGAAAAACATTTGGATATTGCCGTCTTCTCCATCAACCTTCTCGCAAGCACCTGATTCAACGGCGGAAACCCTATGCTTATATCTTTCAGTAACTCGGTAGCCACTCCTCCCATTCCAAATACAATGACAGAGCCAAAATGCGGGTCTTTCTTAGAGCCAATTAAAAGCTCATATCCTTTATTCTTAATCATTGGTTGAAGTATTACACCTTGGAATTCTGCTTTGGGTTTATGCCTTTTGACTCTTTGAGCCAATTCTTCAAAAAACTCTTCAACCTCTTCTTCCGAGCGCACATCTAGAACCACGGCTTCTGCTCGTGATTTGTGAGTTATCTGCGGTGAGAGAGCTTTCATTACGACAGGATACCCCATTTTTGAAGCAGTGTTTGCAGCTTCTTTAGGAGTTTTAGCAACCACAGATTTTATCGTTGGAATTTTGTATGCTTGAAGAAACTGCTTTGACTCCGGCTCCGTCAAGACTTCGCGTCCTTCATCAAACGCTTTTCGTAACATCACTCTAAGAAATACTGGAATTGACAATTCGATTGAAAGTTCTTCAGGAGTTTCGTACAAAAGCTCTAAATTTTGTGCATAGCTCCACATGTGCATGAACGTAGAGACTGCTTGTTCAGGAGTCGTGAATGCTGGAATGCCGTTTTTACGTAAAATGCTTCTAGCTTTCCAACAGCTATCTTCACCCATCAAGGAGGTGAGAATAGGTTTCGTTGTTTTCTTTGAAAGTTCCACTATTGTCTTTGCAGTCTCAACTGGGTCGGATGCGCCTTGAGGAGTGTAAATAATTAGGAAGCCGTCAGTGTTGGGATCTTTAAAGCAGATTTCCATTACCTTTCTAAATCTATTTGTGGTGGCTTCTTCTAGAATGTCGATGGGATTTAACTTACTGCAGTAAGAGGGTAAAACTTCATTTAAAGCTTGGACAGTTTCGTCGCTTAATTGTGAAAGCTTTCCACCTTCAGCTATCAGAGAATCCGTCGCCATAATTCCTGGTCCGCCAGCGTTGGTGATGATGGTGAGGTTTGAACCTTTCGGGTTTGGCTGCATGGCTAATGTTTCTGCACAGTTAAAGAGGTTGCTTATTGCTTCAACACGGACGATTCCAGCTCGTCTGAAAGCGGCGTCGTAAACGGCATCTTCTCCACACATAGCGCCAGTATGACATATGGCTGCTTCTGCGCTTTCACGGAATCTTCCAGCTTTCACCACCACAATTGGCTTAACCCTTGCAAAGCCTCTCGCTGCGCTCATGAATTTTCTTGCGTTCTTGATAGATTCAACATAAAGTACGATGCTCTTTGTTTGGGGATCGGTCCCAAAATAGTCGATTAAGTCTCCAAAATCTACGTCCAACACAGAACCAACTGAAACCACTGCACTGAATCCCACATGAGCCTCAGAAGCCCAATCCAAAACAGAAGTACACAACGCAGCGCTTTGGGAAATAAACGCTATTTTTCCAGGGTTAGCTGCTTTGTTTGCAAAAGTAGCATTTAGTTTGGTGCTTGGACGCATAACTCCGAGACTGTTGGGGCCTATCATGCGCATGTTATAGTGATTTTTGAGTTCGAGAATTTGTTTTTCGAAGTTTTCTCCTTCTTCTCCGGCTTCTTTGAAGCCCGCTGAAATGATAATGAGTCCTGAAACTCCTGCTCTTCCGCATTCTTCTACAATTTGGGGAACGGTATGTGCGGGAGTTGCTATGATTGCGAGGTCTACTTGTCGCGGGATTCTTTCGATTGTCGGGTAGGCGGTTATGCCTTGTACTACGGGCCTGAAAGGGTTAACGGGGTAGACTTCCCCTTTGTACCCCACTCCAACTAGGTTTCGAAGTAGCTTGGCGCCTACAGAGCCTTCTTTGTCACTTGCTCCGATAACGGCTATTCTTCTGGGATTAAAGAGTTTGTCGAGGTTTTCAACGCCCAACCTTTGAAGCTGCCTCCACTTCACAAAACTTTCTTATCTCTATCTAAAATGGCAGCTTCATCCTAATAAATTCCATTTTTTCGTATAATGCTCCGATGATAATGTTCTATGACTTTTCGGGAGTTAGATTCTCGTGTTGCTTAATCCATTTTTTGATAATCTTCTTCCTTCACCACAGGAGGAAGCATCAATTTATCTTTTATTTTAAGTCTACCGTCCTTAGCGTGAGGTGTTCTTAACAACGTGTCAGTATATTTTTCCATCTCCCTAGCCTCCTCGGCTAAGTTGGCGCTTGCTTGAACGATTTCATGTGCGCAAGCAACAAGGGGAATATACTTTTCTTTTTCTTTCTCGATGAAGCACGCTCGAACATTGATTTCAGCAACTTTCTTTAGCAATTCATATGCAGCCATCGCTTTAGCCTTTGCGTAGGGATTTCTGAAATTTGAAGCATCTCGAATGCTGTCAGTGTCGATTATTAGCTTAGGCATAGAGAGAGTTGACTTGGTTTTTAGAGCGGAGATTAGCTTGTCGATCTCTTGGAATACTAACCTAAAAACTCCAGTGCTTGCGAGAACTTTAATCACGTTTGAGTTGAAAATCGCCATTTCTATCGGGTCAAGAAACTCTTTTCGTGCACCAATAAGCGGGTCACCCATAATTATCGCATAGCCCAAACCCTGCTCTTCCATCTCAGTTCTTACACGTTTTCCTGGCCCATCTGTAAAAACAATTGCAGGCACTTTCTTCCTCGATAAAACTTCTCTTGCTTTGGCAGGTCCAGGTGCAGATGTGTTTGGTGAAACGAAAAGCACAATGTTAGGAGTGAATTCGAAAATTTTTTCTATGGCATCCTCAACGGCTTCCACATCCATTTTTGAACCAGTTGTCACCGTTCGCACTGTTATGTCTTTGCGGTCAGCTAATTCGTCAAGGAGTAACTCTAGTATTGGGGCGGTTCCAATGTTGCCACATTTGAAAACTCCTATCTTGACTTTGTCCAAGCAAACCCCAGCTTAATCAAAGTTATTGCATGTGCCTATATAATTTATTTCATTGAAGCGTGCGCAATAATCTCTTTTTTCTTTGGTATCCTTGCTACAATCATAGTAGTTGTCATAGTAACATAGGGAATTTTGCGGAGTACGTTATAGATGAAACTGTTCAGCTCTTGCATATTTTTCGTCCTAGTTTTTACGATGATATCGTATTCGCCATAGACTAGTGTTGCCTCTTTTATCACTGGAAGTTTCTTTATTTTTTCGAAAACGTGCACATTCCTCTCAGGAGAAACTCTAACTAACGTTAAAGCTGAAATCATTTGCTTGCTTCCTAACCTGTTTCTAGTAGAGGTCTGAAAGAGATCAACACGTGAAACGCAAGGGCACGAAGAAGGTCTCTCTGAGTAACTATTCCAACTAATTTCTTGTTTTCCATAATCAAAAGTCTCCGAATCTTTTTCTTTTGCATCATCCGAATTGCTTCAATTATTGGCATCTCGCCTTTCGTAGTGATCAATGATTTACTCATGATCTCTTTCATTTGCACTTTCGAAGCATCAAGTCCTCTTGCCACAACTCTTTCTACTATATCCCTCTCGGTAACGATGCCTACCGGTTTACCTTCAGAATTAACTACGATAGAACCCACACCTTTCTTGCTCATGATTTCAGCTGCTTCACGTACAGAACTATTTTTCTTTATGGTGATAACAGGTTTGGCCATAACACTTCGAACAGTTGAGGGTGGTTTCCTGCCTTCCATTTTTCTTCCTTCTCAGCTTAATTTGGTGGCTCAATAGTTATCAGAGTGGTCGTCCTCTCTACGCCCTGTATTGCCCTGACAGCGTCAAAAATAAAAGCGTCCAAGTCATCCATGGTTTTTACCTGTATTTTCATCAGTAAATCATACTCACCATACACAGTTTCCATATCTTTCACTTGTTTCAATTTTTTAACTGTTTGAAAAACAGATCTATCCATACCTGGCTTAACTCTTAACAAGACATAAGCTTCAATCATGCTGGTTGTCCTCCTTGTCTCTAAAGTGTGGAAATACTTCTGCGGCAATTATGTTAATAGATTTGCGTATGTTAGGTCCGATTGGCGACCCCGCAACTACTTGGGTGGTTCCTACTTTGACCAAGCTGTCAATCTTTTCTACGACTGTTTCGGGAGTGCCGCATACCGAGAAGGCTTCTATCATTTCGTCGGTGATTTGTGAGAAGGCTTCTTTCCATTTTCCTTGGATTATGGCTTGGCGTATTTTTGTTGCGGTTTCCATAGGAATTCCATGTTTTTGAAGAACTGTTTCGGGGCATCCAGCCACGATGTATGCCACAACTGGAACGACTGCTTTTGCTGCCTTGTTTGGTTCTCTTGCAACTGAGAAAGACGTATAAGCTGCTATCTCCAGGTCTTCTAGTCGTTTTCCTGCTTTTGCAACTCCTTCTCTAACGAATCCAATGGCATTTTCCACGACTTTCGGGTGTGAAGCGTTGATTAGTACGCCATCGCCAATTTCTGCAGCCAGCGCCAGCATTTTGGGTCCTTGGGCTCCTACGAATATCGGAATTTTGCTTGTTGGTTTAAAATTTAGTTTGGCGCCCGAAACTGCGAAGATCTTACCTTGCATTTCCAAGTTTTTCCCAGAAGTAATTTCTCGAATTATTCTAACTGACTCCCTTATAGTTGCAAGAGGTTTAGACGGTCGCATACTAACCATTTCCAATGTCGTTTTGTCTCCAACACCTATCCCACAAACCACTCTGCCCGGAGCTATCTCGTTTAGTGTCGATACTGCTTGAGCAGTTACTATTGGATGTGCCATGTAAGGGTTGGTTACGCCTGGACCAAATTTTATCTTGTCAGTATAGGCTGAAACTATCGCCAACGATACGTAGACGTTTCTGTTGTTGAAGTGATCTGTGATCCAGAGAGTGTTGAATCCCGTTTTTTCTGCTTGGATGGCGTAGAAGGTTGTTTTCCAGTAGAGGTCGCGAGGCACAAACTCAATGCCAAAGTTGATCATTTAGGAATGCCTCTTTTGTGACTCCTCTTAGGGAACGCTTGCCCTCGTCCGACTTAACGAATTCGCAATAGGGCTTTATAGTTTTAGCGACTCTCAAGCACTGTAACAAGTTCTTGAAAACCCAGTTCCCTTAAGACATCGATCGTTTTCTCGGGATCTACCGTTATAGAAGCCTCAAGAAGCCGTTGCAATCCGACTTCCGTAGCAAGCTGATCCCTCTGCCAATAATAAAGTATGGTCTTTGCCAAGCCACTGGGCATTCTGTTGGCATTTGGTGAGTTGAGAACAATGTCAATGAGCCTCTCTGAGGTTGTCTCCCACGATGAGGATGGAATTTTCCTAACGATTTTCTCTAAAGCCATATTAAATTCTCCACAATAAATTGCGCATAAGTATATATGCTATTAACGGAAAATAAGGTTTTTGGTGATAGAATTCGTCATTTCGATAAAATTTTCCATAACAACTCAGCCACAAAAGGCTAATTGTATGAAGAATTCGAGCAATCCAACCAACGCTTTTAGACGTTTCTATGCATTAGAATCCTGTATATGTTTATGGAGAATAGATACAAAAAGCGTATAAATAGGTGAGCCAAATAGTTAGTATTTAGATAAGAAGTGGTGAGAATTGTCGCTTTTCGACGCATTAGATATGAAGATTATCAGGGTATTGCAGACCAACGCGCGAAAACCTATAGTGCAGATAGCGAAGGAAGTAAATGCCAATGAGGCTACTGTTAGGAGACGCATCGACAAGCTTTTGAAAAATGGCGTCATTGAGCGGTTCACCGTGGTGCTGGACTATCACAAGTTGGGCAGGGTTATCAAAGCGTTCATAGGATTACGAGTGGAGCCTGCCAAGCTAAAAGCCATTGCTGAGCATCTTGCGAAGCATCCAGATACACAAGTGGTGTACAGAACAAGTGGTGACACTGATATCGTCACTGAAGTTATCTTTGAGAAGATGGAAGATTTAAACGCCTTTCTCGAAGAAGAGCTAAAACTTGAAGGAATTTTAGGCACTATCGTCACAATTGTAATTGGACCCTATAAACGATGTCCATGGACAGGGCTTTAGAACTTTACTTCAACTTCATTCTTTCTTTTTCTTCTTGCCAACAAAAACCATAACATTTGGTATTTTAAATCGATGGAAACTGAATTGTTGTCCAAACATCCCTTCGAAATACCCTTGCAAGTACTGTGCTGGAAGTACGCATGACTCAACATGTATCTTATTTCGAAACCGAGTGAACTTGCCCCATCCCATGATTTCCATCTCTCGTAAAACTATGGACCAGTTCTCAGGACATGAAAAGTCAACATCCTTGAAAAACGGGTTTGTTACTTTACGTTTTAGAGCAGATGTTCGCGCAGCACTCAGGATTTCTTGGTTAGTCAGCAGGTGGAAAAAATCTAGAATCATAGTAGTGTCCAAAAGCATGACCCGTCCACCGCCCATGCGGTAGGTGAAAGGCAACCAGTCATGCATAGCTAGCATTTTGTAAAACTCCAATGCTGTGCTTAAGGCTTCTTCTTTGCTTTTAATAAAACGAGATTTTTCAAGGAAGCCTAAATAGTGAAATATGTCGTCAGAGATTGTCAAAGTCACTTCTTTCAACCCCAACCCCTCTTCTGCAAGATGATTTGTAAAAGAAATAATCTTCTCACGACTTAAGCGTTCTTTTCTTAGCAAGGTTTTTTGCGCGCGCAAAGTCATGAACGCTTTTCTGGGGTTCTTCGTGTTAAAACACAGAGCCATGCCTTGTTTTGCCAGAATTTTGGCTCCATTTCTTTCTCTAGCAGGTCTTTTCCTTTCCAGTCAATGCTTGTAGCAATCAGTTTCACGGATCTGATTTTTTCTTGAACAATCATCTCCCATTTAGCTCCGCAGTTGTCACAAATAATATAGTCATAATTGCGTTCAGGCTTCACATCGATTTTCAGATGTTCAAAGCAGCAAAAAGGGCACCACGGAAAATACTTGGATATTTGAAGCTTTGCATCCCGTTCTGAAATCTTTCCAGGCATTCAAGACCCGTTATCTTGAATAAAACAAATTAGATATTAAATCTGTTGTTTGCTAAATTCCCGCACGTTCTATTATCTTAGGAACAATCCATTCGAAGCCAATTGCCATGGTATGTATACCCGAGGCATTAGTTGTTTTCCTAATCTCGCGCAGCATTTCTCCGAAAATCTCGATGTTCGCCTCATACACCGCCTGTTTTCCACCAGCCTTTTTAGCCTTGCGAATAGTCTCTTGAATTTCGTTTGGAACTTTTATGCCTGGCACAAATTGGACCATCCACTTCATCATAGAAACGGATTTGAACGGGGCAATGCCGATAAGTATGGGTGTATTTAGATAAGAAGCAGCTTCTAAGAAGTTCTTAGCCTGTTCAACGCTGTAGACACATTGAGTTTGAATAAAATCTATTCCCAGCTTTACTTTTCTTTCGATTTTTAAAAGTTCTGGTTCTAACGGGTCTGCATTTGGGGCAGCAGCAACGCCGATGTTGAATTTGGGCGGGTTTTCGATTTCGTTGTTGTTTAGGTCTAAGCCTTCATCTATCATTTTTCTTAGCATGTATACAAAGGTGGCGGAGTCAAGGTCGAAAACTGGTTTAGCTTGAGGAGTGTCGCCGACGGTTGTGTAGTCGCCTGTTAAGGCTAGGATGTTTTTTATCCCCAAAGCACCTGCAGCCAGCACATCTGAAATTAAACCCAAGCGGTTTCGGTCTCGAGTTGTCATTTGAAAAACAGCTTCTGCGCCAGCCTCTCTTTGAATCAAATATGAGGGCACAAGCGCGTTCATATATCCGAATGCAGTAGGGTTATCAGTAATGTTTATAGCCACCACGTGGTTCTTCAAGATTTTTGCTCCTTCAATAATTTCTTCCAAGTTTGTGGTTTTAACCGGCTCAAGCTCACCCGTGAAAACAAATTTTCCAGCATTTATCTGCTTCATTAACTCGCCGTATGCTTCTCTTTTCACGCCGTAGCCTCCTCTTCTTCTGTTTCGCCACCGAGTTCGCGTGGATGCTCTGAAACTCGATAATCCCTAGGGGGTCTAAACTTAGTGAATAGATCCAAACGGTTTCGCTCTTTTAGGCGGTTATATATGAGAATCCATGCGCAGTCATTTTTCCATCCGCCCACTTCACATTTGCCTTTTGATTGCCCTCCGCAAGGACCGTTTAGCAGGCTTTTTGCACATCGGGTTATGGGGCATATACCGCCGGTTTCGAAGAGAATGCAGTCACCGCATGCTCTACACATTTCGTAGAACTTATCTGCGTTGGTATCGTGCATTCCGAGAAATTTTGTGTCGTTTTCTGGGATAATCAGCTTGGTCTTGTAAAGGTCTGCAAGAGTTTGAACTCCCACTCCACAGCCTAGGCAAATAACTGCATCATAATCTTCTATTAAGGGTTTAAGTGCTGTTGAGGTAATTTGTCGGTCGCATTGACGCAGGATAGATATAGCCTTCACGTTGGGCGCCTCTTCTCCTTTCACTTTTCTCTCCATTTCTAACAAAGACTTTAAGATCTCTGCTTGTCTCTCACCGCCTACTTGAATTACAGAAGCGCATCCATCACAACCTACAATCAGAAGGCTTTTAAGGTTCTTTGTCATTTCAAAAATTTCTTTTAGGGGCTTTTGCTGAACTATAATCAACCCAGAGTCGCTCCTTAGAGAAAATCAGTGAAAGTTTAATCAATAATATAAAAATTCCTATGAAACACACCTAGTATTTATTATAGGTAATATTGTGCGCAAGTTTAATATGGCGGTTTCTTTTCCTTTTAGGATTCTCTCTAGGACTAAAACTCGTTAAAAACTGCAGGAGGACTATATTACGGCCACCATTTCTAAAACACTTGACAAAAAATATCCCCCTTGCCGTAAAGCTTGCCCAGTAGGAATAAATGTTCAAGCCTACATTGCACTTATTGCTCAAGGAAAATTTAAAGAAGCCCTAGAAATTATTAGGAAGTCTATTCCTTTTCCGTCTGTTTGCGGTCGAGTTTGCTTTAGTCCTTGTGAAGATGCGTGCACTCGAAAAGACATTGACGAACCACTCAGTATTCGTGCTCTTAAACGTTTGGTTGCCGACTACGAGTTTGCTTCTGAGATGAAAGAAAAGCCAAAACCAGTACCGAAAACTCACAGCGAAAAAACCGCCGTTATAGGCTCTGGACCAGCAGGGCTTACAGCGGCCCACGAGTTGGCTAAAATGGGATACCCAGTAACAGTTTTTGAAAGTGCGTCAAAGTCTGGAGGTAGCCTAAGATACTGCATCCCCGAATATAGGCTGCCTGAGAAAGTGTTGAACGCAGAAATCGAATACATTAGAGAAACTGGAGTGGAAATTCGTACTGACACAACAATTGGTAAGGATACAACTATTGATGAAATCAAAAGAAAAGGATACAGCGCAATTTTCATTGCGACAGGCGCCCACCGCTGTGTCAACCTAAACCTAGAAGGTGAAGAACTAAGCGGTGTCTTTTACGCTCTCGATTTCCTAAAAGACATACATATTGGAAAACATGCCAAACTTGGATGTAAGGTTGCCATTATAGGAGGTGGAAACGTTGCTATCGACGCTGCCCGAACAGCCAGACGCCTTGTTCCAAATGAAGTGACAATAATTTACAGAAGGTCAGAGAAGGAGATGCCTGCTCATCACAAAGAGGTGGAAGAGGCAAAACTGGAAGGAGTCAAGTTTCATTTTCTTGCTGCGCCAAAAAGAGTTCTTGGAAAAAATGGTAAAGTTGTTGGAATAGAATGCATCAAGACGGCTTTGGGACCACCAGATGAAAGCGGTCGTAGGCGGCCTGTACCAGTTGAAGGATCAGAGTTTGTCGTTCCAATTGATTCGGTGCTACTTGCCATTGGTGAAATCCCTGACATTTCTTTCTTACCAAAAGAAGTTGAGTTGGTAAGGAGAAACAGGGTTGCTGTAGATGAAGCTACGCTTGAGACAAAATTATCGGGTGTTTTTGCTGGAGGCGACGTTGTCACTGGACCCGCGTCTGTAATTGAAGCCATTGCTGCTGGGAAGAAAGCAGCAGTATCCATTGATCGGTACATAAATGGCCAAGACCTTAAGGCTGGAAGGGCAAAAGAGGTTCCTGAGATAACGTGGGTTTCAGAGAAAAATATTCCGGAGAAAAAGCCGAGACAAACGATGCGTTACCTTGAACCTGAGGAGCGAGTGAGTTGTTTCAAAGAAGTTGAACTAGGTTTGACGCTAGATGCTGGGCTGTTGGAAGCCCGTAGATGTCTCTTTTGCGGTCCCTGCTCAGAATGTTTGGAAATGGAAGAACTTTGCGAAGCAGACAACGCACTTGTGGACGAGGATAGATGCATCGCATGCGCCAACTGCGAGAAAGTGTGTGAATATGACGCTATAAAGGTGGAAAAATCTGTGGCGAAAGTGCACCCAGTCTTGTGCAAGGGATGTGGAACATGTGCAGTAGAATGTCCAGCAGAAGCAATTACTATGCAGATCTTCTCTGACGAGAAGATTTCAGCTCAAATAAAAGACGCTGCAGCCTTGTGGACAGCCAAAAAGCAGCCTCAAATCTTAGCTTTTGTTTGCAACTGGTCCTACAATGCAAACGGGTTTGAATGGCCACAAAACACCAACGTTGTTCCTGTAAGATGTAGCGGTAGAGTTGACCCCCTACATGTCCTACATGCCTATATGCTCGGCGCTGATGGAGTTCTAATTGTAAGTTGTGACTCCAAAGATTGCCATTACGGTTTTGGCAGCTCTACCGCCGAGAAACGTGTCAAGCAAATGAAAGAATGGCTTCAAGCTGTGGAAATCGAGCCTGACAGGCTACGGATGGAACGATCTTCTGTAGGCAATGAAAAGTATCTCAGCGAAGTTCTCAAAAGCTTTACAGCTAAGCTAGAAAGCATTGGATTGACGCCGCTCAAAGAGGCTGTAGAGCAATAGAAGCAACAAGATATTATTACTTTTCCGAGAAGCTTATGTAGACCTTCGCTTCAAACAATAATACTCCTTAGGGGTTAAGTATGCAGACTCGTAAGTTAGGCTTCGAAGCTTCCTTGGAAAAAAATGTGGTTTTAACTCGTCGGTGTGTAGGCTGCGCCACTTGCGTAGTGGTGTGTCCCTTCAACTGTTTGGAGTATAACGAGGGGCAACCGAGACTCGTGAAAGAATGTGAAACTTGTGGCATTTGCCCTCAGGTTTGCCCAGAATATGACTGGCTGTGGTCTAAGGCAGAAGAATTTGTCTTTGGAAGACAAAGAAAAGAAAATGAGGAATTCGGCATCTATCGTCGCCTTGTTCTGGCTCAAGCAACGGATAAGAAAATACTAGAACATTGTCAGGACGGAGGTGTTGTCACCGCCATTCTTACTTATGCTTTGCAAAACAGTATTGTTGAAGGAGTAGCCCTTTCAGGGCTCGCGGAAAATAAACCTCTTTATCCCCTGCCTAAACTGGCGACAACCCCGAAAGAGGTTTTGGAAAACGCTGGAACCCGATACTCTTACTCGCCAAACATGTTAGCTCTGCAAGAAGGTGTAAAACAAAGAAAGAAGAGTTTGGCTTTTGTGGGCACTCCCTGTCAGATTCATGCAATTCGGAAAATACAGATGTTTCCCCTAAAGAAGTATTCCAACCCGTTGCAATTTACGGTTGGATTAATGTGCACAGAAAGCTTCACGTACGATGGGCTTTTTGAAAAGCACCTCAAGAAAAACATGGATCTCAACTTGAATGATTTTGAAAAGATGAATATTAAAGGAAAAGTCCTTATATCTCTGAAGTCGGGTGAAGTGAAGAGTGTTTCCTTGTCTGAGGCAAAGCAGTATACCAGAGAGAGTTGCCGTCTTTGCAACGACTTCAGCGCCGAACTAGCGGACATTTCCGTTGGTGGCTTAGGACTTAGTGGCTGGACATTTGTAATCCTTAGAACCGAAAAAGGTGAAAAAATTTTTGATGGCGCGGTGGAAGCTGAAGTGTTAAGAACCAAAGCGGTGGATGAAGAGTCTTTTGCGCTAACTCTCTTGGCTAAGCTTTCAAAGAAGAAGCGAAAAAATTCTCCAAGAAACTAACGTTTTTCCGAAGCGCTTTACACTTTTGCGCACATCCCCAAATTGTTTATCTATTAGTTCGGGAATTACCTAATCCGGATGACCTTGAAAGATCAAATTACAAAATTTGGAGCGATTTTACTAGAAGATAAAGGTAAAGTGAAGTTTAGGAATGAAAGGAGGAAGTTTGTCGAATTAGAAGAAACAATTTTGAGTAACTTCCCTAAAGCAAGATCAGATGATGGAACTCTGGTTGAACCATTTCGATCCCTTCTATTTCTAATAACTATCGGACAGAGACCCGTAACTTCGTTGCTTATTCTTGAAATATTGCTGGACGCCGAAAGATCACCTCTTAGCGGAAAACAAATTGGTGAATTGTTAGCAAAGAAGCTTCGAATCTCCTCCAAACTAACTACAAAAGGTGGCAACTACAAAGACAGAATTGGAGATCTCATCTCAACATTCATCACAATCGGAATATTGGAGTCAATTGCCTCAGGGAAAAGGGGTCACACCAAAGAAGAGGGCTTTCGAATAAGGAGATCCATTATACCAGAAGTAAAGGCTTTTCTGGATTTTATTCTGTTAGAAAGAAATGTGCTTTCAGGCTTAAAGCAATTAAGCTTCAAGGAATTGTTTGAGACAAGGTTTGACAAGCGCTTAGGTTACGTCATAAAATCAGGAACTAGAAAAAAACAGCCCTTTAGCATCGGAAAAATCTTCAAATCATTGCTAAATCCCAAGCTAGGAATCACATTTGAAGAAGCAATCGAGGCAATTGAAAGTATTGAACCCCGACTCAAGGAAGGAATGAAAACTATTGAGATCCAATCAATTCTCTATAACCAATTGAAGCGACACAACGAGAAAGCTGCAGAAAGTTATAGACTGTCTTACCCGAAAATCCTGGCAATTGCAATGAGTGATGGCAAAATAAAAACTGCGAATTTCAAACTAGTTAAGACTCTAATTGATCGCGAGGTTAAACTGAAGCTAACACGAAATTTACTTGACAAATTATCTTCTACAGTATATAACGTAATCTCTAGAAACCCAAAGAACTACACACATGAAACTGCAATCAGAGAATACATACACGCTTTGGTTCGCTCAGAGTACACTGACATTGGATCACCGAGAAGCTTCATCAGAGATCACTTGGCAAGAGCCATTTCTGCACTAGAGGGATATCGAAATTCATTGAAGTCAGATGCGGACGATCCAGCCCGTGGTCTTCTTACTCAATTTCTTGAGCAGATATCGCTGGTTACCATTAGCGAGTTTGGGTATCTGCCATTCAAGGATTTTCAACAAAACATTGACCTGATTTCGAATTTGCTGCGACGAGAAGAAATCAAAACAGAACTACAAAGTGAATTCCAACTGGATAAAAAGGATCTTTCACTACTCAAAAGAATTAGATTTCTGGCACAAGATAAGGATACAGCAAGCAAAAGATCCTTAGAGAAAATGGTTGAAGAATGTGAAAAGCTGATCATTCTCTGCGAAAACGTTTTGAAAGTTTCCAATTTACGAGATAAGCCCAGCCCCCCGGCTATTGATATTTTTGAGACAATTCCCCGAAAACACATCAAAACAGGGTCTGAAGATCTTGATAACTTGCTGCTTGGCGGAATACCGGAAAAATATGCAGTTATACTAACCTCACCCTCATGCGATGAAAAAGACCGTTTAATAGAGAGGTATCTAAAGAAGGGAATCGAAGAAAATCAAATCACTCTGTACGTTACGATCGACGCGAAAACAACAGCGGATCTTGCGGAAGACTACCCCTCAAATTTCTACCTTTTCATAAGTAACCCTGAAGCAGACGCAATCGTCAGAGACTTGCCTAACGTGTTCAAATTAAAAGGTGTTGAAAATCTCACAGAGATAGACATTGCCTTAACCTCAGTTCTTCGAAAACTGAGCAGTATGTCGAAAAGAACAATGAGAGCGTGCATAGAAATTGTGTCCGACGTTCTGCTACAACACCATGCCATTTCCACCCGAAGATGGTTGACAGCCCTCATTCCCAAGTTTAAATCAAAAGGATTCACCACATTGGCAGTAATGAACCCACATATGCATTCACCACAAGAAGTTCAGGCAATTCTAGATCTGTTTCAAGGAGAGATTCACATCTACAAAAGGAAAACGAAAAAAGGTTTAAGACGATTCCTCAGAATTGAGAAGATGTACAATCAAGAATATGTTCAGACTGAGCTACCACTTAAGAAGGAATAGACGTGAAAAAGCGACTAGAGAATATACGCACGCACAGTTCTAGCGGACTCACTATCAATCACGCAGAGGCACACTTTTTTTCTGATAACTTTTTTCAAAATTTCAACAAGTATAAGAAACAATAAAATACTATCAAATAGAAACGCACGTGTCTTTACTATTTTGGTTGGTTTTGTGATCTGAGTATTTTTCTTCTGTCATCATTTTTTGGCTTCAACAAGTCTTCCACAATTTTAAACTGTCTTTCGTAGAGGTGGCAGTTTTTAGAGTGAAAAACCAGTTTGCCAGTTTTCAGCTTAAGGGTTCCCCGTCTGTTGATTTCGGAGACGAAGGCTTCGTTGAGCAATTGAATTCCGGCGATGTTTGCGGGTAATCCTGCATAAGCGTCCCAGGATCTGAAGTAGCATGTCAAGTGAAGCTTACCTTCAAGGACTTCTGTATCGATTAGGCTTAGGCACGGTGGCTCATGCTTTCTGTCATTGATGTGTTTCATTATGTCTTCAGGCAATCGTACTGCTAGCGTTATTTGTCTGTCCGCAGGCTCTTCAAGGTAGCGCTTGATTGCTTCTTCTATTTGGTCTATGGGTTTTCTCAGTCTACTGCCATAAGTGTATGTTTCATCTTCAATTATGCCTGACCACAAATATTTTAGTGCGTACCATTGCACATATTTCATGTCGCAGGGTGCCTTGTCATTAACGAGTGGTCTAGTTTCTGGCTTGGCGATTTCTATGGAAATATTGAGTTTCTTAGTTTTGGCGTATTCGGAGCCGTAGCATACTTCGAAGATGTCGCCTTTATTCCATATGGCGTTTAAGGTTTTATACCACGCGTCTGGACAATCAAAAGCACTGATCTTAATATATTCCATTGCTGTGCCCCTTCTAGTTGGCTCTAATTAGTGAGCAAATCAGTCTATAAAATTTTTGAAATCGAGAACTACTCGCACGCATCCTTTTGAGCCCGTTTTATAGCGTCTTTCACTACTTCTCTAATAGCGAAACCAGCCACATGAAGAATGGGTTGTCCAATCTCTGGGTCAACATCCATGCTTGCTGTACAGGGAAAGGCGTGATGTGCCACTGCCACAGTATCTTCGATGTCTGAGATTTTTGTCCATTTAATTTGCTGAGCCACATACCAAGTTGAACCGCATGGTGCGCTTCTCAAAACCTGGGCGTCAGTAATCCTGCCTCGTTCAACTTTCACTTCAACAAGAGGCTTTCCTATCTGATATCGCCAAACAAAACTGTCTATGGCTGGCTTTCCGGTTTCTTGTAGCATGCAGAAAGGTTTTGGAAACGCGTATTCAACATCTTTTTCGTTTAGTGATTCTTCGAGTTGTCTTTGCAAGCCGCGGTGGCACCAGTTTCGATTTTCTAAAGGAACGATGATGGCTTTCGCTTTTGCTTTCTTTGCAAGAGTTGGTATTGATGCTAGTATGTCTGGATGCAGTCCAATAGCTAGTATGACGTCGCAGTTGGGTACGTCGTGGGGCAAATATTTTTCTGGCTCGTCAACAAAAGCAGGTAGATTTGTAGGGGTCTTGTAGACTGCTTGGATGTCTGCTGCGAAGGAGCTGTAGAGTTGTCTGCAGTAGGCGCATGTGAAGCCGCATGATTTGCAGTAGTTTGACGTGTTAATCAGGTTTCCCATAACTCGCTCAGCAAACTCGTCGTTGTAAATTACACAGAGCTGCATAGCCTCTGCCATCTTTCCCGTATTGTCTATACAACTAGAGCTTTAATCCAAAATAAATAGATGTCATTCATCATCTTATTATACAACAAAAAACAACCGACGAGTAGAAAAAGGCAAGAAGGAGCTGAGCTGAGTGCCAAAAAAGAAGGAAAATTCTAAAGGAGACATATTTCAGCTTCTTCTTGAAACCTCAGAAAAACGAGAAAAGAGAAAAAGAGAGGAACTTCTCGAATTATTAAATGTGAAGGAGTTCTTTGAAGAGGGATGCATAAGCATCAACGAAAGAACGTGCCAAGGACTTGAATGCGAGCTCTGCATCAAAGCTTGCCCAACAAAGGCTTTGTATTGGCAGGACGGAAAAGTCGGTATAATCAAAGACTTGTGCGTGTATTGTGGCGCCTGTGTTCTCTGCTGCATTGTTGATGACTGCATTAAAATAACTAGAAAACGATCTGATGGAAAAGTGGAAAGCTTCAGTAGACCTTGGGAAGTTGTCTTGTTGTTTAATAACATTAACTCGCAGAGGAGACACAGCAGAGTGAAGTCTCTTTTTCCAGATACAGAAGCCTATCTAAAGCGTTTTCATAAGGTAACATAGAAAAAGAAGGAAAATGCGCGTATGCCACTGGTGGCGTCACAAAGCCGCGCCCAAAATTTTCCTAATGCATGTAGGAATTCCCTCGCGCTCAGCAAACTCTTTTATAAGAGGATGCTGTTTAGTGTAAATGTCACATTAACTCATGTTTGAATTGAAGAAGCTTTTTGAAGGCTTTTTAGAAACTGCACGTGAAATTTTTGTGATAGGAGGAATGAAACATATGCAAGTGCAATTCTTTAAGGATTTGCCGTTGAGCCCAGAAGTAATGAAGGGCATTGAAGCGCTTGGATTCGATGACCTTTTTCCAATTCAGGCCCAAGCGATAACCCCGTTGTTAAAAGGCAAAGATGTTATAGGGCAGGCTCGGACTGGAACGGGAAAGACTGCTGCTTTTGGAATTCCGATGGTTGAGTGCCTGAACCCGAGGCTTAACAGCGTTCAAGGCTTGATCTTAGAGCCAACGCGTGAACTCGCAATACAGGTTGCAGAGCACATAAGCCGATTGGGCAAATATGCAGCATTTAAAGTCTTACCCATCTACGGCGGAGCATCCATTCAAAAGCAAATATCAGAATTGGAAAAAGGTGTCCACATTGTTGTGGGTACACCAGGTCGCTTAATCGACCACCTGAAACGAGGAACATTAAATCTGGCATCAGTAAACATTGTTGTTCTCGACGAAGCTGATAGAATGCTTGATATGGGATTCATAGATGATATAGAATACATACTCTCAAAGACTCCAGCAAACAGGCAAACAAACCTTTTCTCGGCAACAATAGACCAATCAGTAATGAATGTATGCGACAGATACATGAAAAAACCTGAAAAGATACTAGTAAGTAAAGATGAAATAGCCCTTACACAGATAGACCAATACTACATGGTTGTAAACCCTGCGAACAAATTTGGAATCTTACGCAACATTTTAGACGAAAACCACATAGAACGCGCTATAATATTCTGCCGAACGCGCAAATACACAAGCATGTTAGCAGACAGATTAAGAGCACAAGGATATGACGCAAGACCGTTGCATGCTGGCTTCACTCAATCGCATAGAGACTTCGTTGTCAACTCGTTTAGAAAAGGAAAACTAAAATTGCTCGTGGCTACTGATGTTGCTGCAAGAGGCTTAGACATTCAGGGAATAACACATATAATAAACTATGACATCCCATTGGACGCATTAGTCTATTTTCACAGAATCGGACGAACAGCAAGGATGGGACGCGAAGGAACAGCAATAACAATTGTCGGTTATGGAGAACTTACACAGTTAAACAGCATAAAAGCCCTAACCAAAACTGCGATAAAAGAATTAGAAACACCAGCCCAATTGTGGTGAATTCAGGGATGGGAAAAAGAAAAATCATCAGCGAAGAGGATTTTGGAAATATTGTACTCCCAGTTGCAAACGATGTACTAGGCATAGCCATTCAAATGCTAAGTAACGATCGAATTAGAGCGAAGTGCCAAGACGGTCACATAAGGCTTTGCAGAATCCGAGGCAAGATGAAGAGACGATTCTGGATTAGACAAAGTGACATCGTCTTGGTTTCCCCTTGGGGCTTTCAGTCAGACAAACCAGGCGACATCTACTGGGCAGAAGAAACCAAGCTGAATTGCTAAAGAGCAAAGATTACCTTACTATTCAAAGGTGAGCTTGGAGTGAGAAATAGAATATGGAGTGTAAGGGGGCGTCCCAGGGGTTGCCATTACACTCGATCTGACGCTAGAACTCTCGAATACCTTGTAAAACTCTCCACGAAACACCAAATCGACGCAACCGAGTTTTTCAACGCATTTGTACACGCACGGGAAAACGGAGAAGCCATGTGTCGAGGATTAACTATTCAATCCCGCACAAGGAAAAACGACCGATGCATCTTTCTTGTAACTAAAGACCACATTGTGGTAGCACAGTTTCCGATACAGGAAGAAATCCTCAGAGAGCCTAATCCATTAGACCGATTTGATTTTTTGCGTGAGAGCGTTAACTACATCGCGGCAATGAAAAATAGAAAAGCGCCCAAAACTGGACGCGTCCACATTAAGGATTTAGAAGTTGGAATGAAAGGAGTTAGCCTAAAAGCGCGAGTCACCGAAATTTCAAAGCCAAAACTGATTCTAACTAGACTCAACGAGTATGCCCTTTTGGCTACTGCAACTCTTTTTGACAAAAACAGCATGATTAAAGTGCCTTTATGGAACGAACGAATCCACAGTATTTCCGTCAATGACGAAGTTCGAATCGATAACGCAAGGGTCACCGTGTTTCGAGGTGAAAAGCAGCTAAGAATCGGAAGAAATGGCAAGTTGAAAGTAGTCGAAAACAACTCGTCACATATAGCTAAAAGCACCGTTGAATGTATAGCTAAATAGGATATGCCGAGACAAGGAAATGAAAAACTAGAATTGCCTCAAAAAATGGGATCGCACGCGCATAATAGGTGAAACTACGTATTTTGTGTTAACTTCGTTCCATTTTCAAGGTTTGTTTTTCCATTATTATTCATAGAAAAAGACAGAGTTGCTTCCAACCTAGTGTTTATTCCATTTTTCTTGTAGGAACTTCGGAATGTCTGAGGAATCTCTAGGACCCACCATTACTTCCCAGCCGCTAGCCTCTTCTATCTCTCCGCTAAGTCGAGCCGCTTTCCCGGGAATAATCAGTTTTCGATGCTTTACCTTCTCTTCCATCTTAGCCTCCTTAATAGCCTCAGCCACTTTATCCGCCGTTAGCTTTCGCCCCGCAACCGCACAATCTACAGCAATTCCCTCTGAGTCGACCACTAAAAGATAGGAGTCGACACCAGCCGATTCAATGTCAGAAGCCACAGTGTAAAACGTAAGGGCAAAGTTCGTTGTAAACATCACCGGCGAGCCTTCACTAGGAGTTCCAAGCATCCGCAGTCCAGGCTCAACCGCCACTGGCTTACGCGGGTCGGTGTAAATGTTTTCTCTAAGAACCACATTAGGCAGAAGCACCCACCCCTTAGTGCTGTGTAAAATCAAAATGTCAGCATAACGATTGATAAGTGTCGCTGCTAAATAAGCCTCGTTCCATTCCGCAATCTCCACCGGAGCATCTGCATTCTCCATCCACGCCGTTATGGGAGTACCAATCAGTGGAAAGCCAAAAAGCTCATCACCTTTCTTAGTTGCTGCACGCCGAATCATGGTAAAATTGTTAATCATGTCTCCAAGTCCCTCACCAAGCAACGTTCCAGGATCCAACACCAAATCCTTCACGCCGTATTCTGTTAAAGTCTTAGACAGTGATCGGAGAAGCTTAAGGTCATTTGGAGCAAAGGCTACAAGAGGACAATTATACATGAGGGCAAGCTCAGCCACGTCTTTCCAGTTTTCTTTCGTAGCAGCGTAAAGAAGAGGTCTAGCTTTAGGTACAGCCTTCAAACCTGCCTTCAAAACTTTTGAATCAAAGGAGCATAAAATGAGGAGCAACGTAGTGTTTTCTACAACCTTCTTCACTGTAGCCTTGAATTTTTCCGGGTCGTTAGAGGTGGAACGCACAGCGATCATGTTGAGTTTTAATGTTGTCCCTATGTATTCATAACTGAACTGCTGCGTTTTCCTAACTCTCTCCAACAATTCTTCATCAGACATCTCATCGGTAACATCGATGGCTATGGCTGTGGGATTAGTGTAGGTGAACTCGTGGCGATACATGACGTATTTGCCGCCCACTTTTATCGCGTGTTCCTTTGGGCCGATGGTAACTTCTCTTATTAGCGGCTTAAGCATCTCCCAGAGTTGTTTGTAGACTTTTTCGTTTTCTTTCTTCAACAATGGTGGACACTGCTCTAAGGTCATTTCGCGGTTTACCAGCTTTGTGGCGAAGGCCATGCAGTTTTGTTCACCGCATTCTTTGCAGTTTGTTTTTGGGAGTAGCATGTAGACGTCGATAGGGCTGATTTCCTTTATGCTGGTTCTTTTCACTTCCTTCTCAGACATTTCTCTATGTCCCCCTAAATTTTGGCAGTTACCCAGTTTGCAATTTTCTTCGGGTCACCCGACTTACCAGTGGTAAGTTGTTTTATTACATCTTTTAGGGTTTTCACAGCAGCGGGGTGCATCATCATGAACAAGTCAACGCCAGCCAACAAAAGAGTAAGCGCGGTTACAGTTTCCCAAATTGGCCCTCTAAACTCTCGTGGTCCCCATTCAGGATCCATCTTTTTCCATGCTTCTCTGGCAGCCCAAGCGTTCGTCGTGCCTGAAGACATGGGATGTTGCAGTTCAGGGTCGCCCATCAAAGCAGCTAGTCTGGCTCGTTCCATTATTGTGAAAGCATAGTCTAAGCCGTATCCTAAAGCAGCTGTAGTAGTATCCATTATAATTTGTTCTTTAGGTAGGAAATCGTAAAGACGGCGGTTCAGTTGCCTTGCTTGATTCAAATCCATAGGAGTAAACGAAAGAACCACGTGTCCATACTTTTTTGCAGCTGCGCATGTGCATTCAATATCCATGTCTTGCGTAACTGAACTGAGCATGAACCGCTCACCAGCCCCGACTTCAGCTACTTTCTCAAAGACTTCAAGGTCTTTTTTTGGGTCGCCACAGCCTCCGATAATCAGCGGTACGTCTACGGCTTGCAGTACGTTCTCAACAGTTTTTGCAGCTTCACTTGGCGAGGTATCTTTAACCAAGGGGTCGATGCTGATGAGGTGCAACGTTATCATGTCTGCACCATATTTGTCAACAGCCAACTTCGCCCATGCAACCGGGTCTCCCAAAACCTCTTTAAAATGCGTTTTTACAGGTTTTGCCAACGGAATTGTTGTGTCGAAAACGTCCAAGGAAATTATTGGCGGATTGGGAGGAGGATTTTCGAAGAGGTAGAATGCGGGGGATTTTTCTCCGCCGATTGTTATGGATTTTCCACGGCTTCCACCCTCACTTTTAGTGGCGCCAAGCGTCACTTCAACAATTTGCCCCAGATACTCCTCTACTGGAGGGGCAAAGTCTGCTTGGAGAATAGCGGTTGGTTTTGCCTTTAACGGTGGAGCAACTTTTAGAGCTTTAGATAGACCTGCCGTGGCAGCAACGCCAGATTGAAGCCACAGCTCCAAGTCTCCGACTTCTATCTCTACGTCTTCAAGTTCTATCTCCTTAAACCGAGTTAAGAGGTCGAGAAGATTAGCTAAGTCTTCTTTATTTTCTTTTCTCACCAAGCTTTTCACCTTTCATAGATCGTATGATGACTTTCTTCGCGTAGATTTTGGCGTCCTTCAGAATTATTTTGTATCCCCCTGTAATGATTGGCAAGGTGGGAACCGTAGCCGCTGGTATTCCTGCTGCAATTTCTCCTTCCACTTCAGTTGGTACAGCTTCTTCTACAGCCACTGGCTCTTCTTTCCATGTTTCAACAATCGAATGACCACGATCTTTCAAGAATGTTTTGAGTTCATCAATTGTTTTCACGTCGTTTTCGGTTGCAATCTTATCTACAACTTCTTTAGGTATGAATTCCGCGACTCGTTCTTTCACTGAAGCTGGCATCCATACCACTCGGTTCCATCCGCCATCGGTTTTGAGGAATTTTGGCGACCGCATGTATTCGATGGAGATGCCGTGAAAGCCATCAACTTGTCTGCCACCTGCCGTGGAGTCCGCTATGGTTGAGAAAGGAAGCCCGTTTATCGTAACGTCTTTGAAACCTCGATGAACTAGTCCAAAGCCGTCGGCCTCTGGAATGTAGAAAGCAGCACCTTCAAAACAGCCGCAGGACGTGTGGGGATAGCCGAAAGCTGTGTAGAGCCAAACTCTTGTAACTTCACCTAACGATTTTTGTTTAACAACTTCGTTAATTCCCGAGAACTCTCCTTTCTCCGCATCGATTACTTCACCTTTGTCTATTTCAAAAACTGGTCCTTTTGGGTCTATTCTTGCAGATGCTCTTCCGTCAAACCAACTGATGGAACCACAGTTTGAGTATCGTTGTGGTGTGATTACACATACGTGAGTAGGGGCAAAGGATTGACATAAGGTGCAGCCGTAGAACTTGTCGACTTCTTGGTCCTTTAATCCTCGAGCTCTGGCGTCTCTGGCTTCGTATATGTCTAGAGCTTCTTTCCAATGTTCTTCGACTTTTGTAGGGTCGGTGATGAATTTTACTTGTATTTTTTCGATGATTGGCAACTCGCTTTTGAAGAGCCGTTGCAGAACTTTGCCGACGTACTCGAACGAATTTAGACCTTTATTGAAGGATTTCTTGTCTAGCCTGAGCCAGATGTCGTATCGCTGGTTTAAGTGCATGAAGCCCTCGATGAAGTTAGAGTATTCGTGGATGCGCCGTTCGATTACACCTTCAAGCTCTGGCTCAAGCTTTTCGCCTGAAACTTCGATGATTAGGCCTAGAGAATAGCTGCCTCCTTCACTCATATCTTTAATGTCGGGTCCAATTATAGAGACTTTCCCGTCTTCTATTTCTTCTGGTTTCTTAACTCGCGCCAGTTCGAATTTGTGTTCTTGCTTTGGTCCGCCTAGCTCTACGTGCATATTTTTTCGTCGAATTCGATCTCCTTCGTAGATGACGCCTACTTCAACTGGGATGTCTTCAAACATTGACATTTCTTATTCTCCTCCAAACTTGCTCACTATTATTTCAAAACTTTCATTCCAATCCTTAGCCTCTATAGCCCCCCCTTTTTTATACATTATGCAAATTGTGGTTCGTAGTTGTTCTTTCAGGGAGTCCATAAAATCCCCTTTTGTCACAATTGGTCTATATACTTTCTTGTCGACAAGGAATATAACCGCTTGTAATGCTTATAATCCCAAAAACTAGCTATTGTGCCTGTTCACTCATCTTTAATCGGCTTCCAAAGAATTCGCCCACTATTGCATTTTGGACAATCAGGGTGTTTTCCTGTTACCATGTTCAATCTTATCCATTTGCCTTTTGAAACTTTCCATTTGTGGCCGCATTTAGGACATTCGCAACTATAAGCGTCTGCATCTTTCTCTTCTATCATAATCTCTCCACCACCGTTAAAGTTACTCTCAAGATAACAGCCACGTGGCTATTAACAACCACATTGTTGTTATTGAAATAGGTTCAGTCAAATTTGACAGAAGCTCTTAGAATCGCGGGTTCAAATCGGCGCGGTTGAATCTATAGACTTTAAGAATTCGAGAAGTATATAGAGTAGCGCGCGCATATGAAAACCTTTTTACTCATTAAATGGAATTTATATTCATGCGAAATATAACTGGTGGATCTCCAAAACCTCTTGAGAAAGTGATGATTTTTATTGATGGAGGCTATCTAAGGAAACTCTTTAACGACTTATTTGGAGACGACAACATAGATTTCTTAAAACTGAGAAACTACATGCTAGACTTGTATAATAGAACTCCGATAAATCCTTTCAGGGCAAACCTGATTAGGACATATTATTATGATGGCATTACCGATAAAAAGGAAAAAGAATACGAAAAGCAAAGGGAGTATTTTGATTCTCTCTCTCTCAAAAATTCCTTTCTCACTGTTAGGTTAGGAGAAGCTGTTAAAAAATCAGATGGATCACTTAGACAAAAAGGTGTTGACATTCTCATATGTGTAGATGCCTTGACTATGGCTTATCTGGACTACTATGACACTGGGCTGTTTCTCTTGGCTGATAGGGATTTTATTCCTTTAATTAAAGCTGTGAAGAATGCTGGAAGGAAGACTTTCAGTTTTTGCTATCAAGGACAATTTTCAAAGGAATTAGCTCAGATATTTGACTTCCGATATGGCTTCACCAATCCAGAAATGGAAAAATGGCAAATTAAGCAATAATCAAAAGATAGAACGCGCGCAACTGTGGTTCGTGGTTGTTCTTCTAGGGAGTCCATAAAATCTTTTAGATGCTTCAGAAGATAGTAGAGTTGCTAAAGAAGGGTAGAGTTTGAGTAGTTCTAAACCCTATAGACTAATTGTTAAGGTTCTTTCGAAGTCTAAAGCTAAGCTTTTCAGACTGATTCCTCTCAAATCTATCATTTCTGGTGAACCTTTTGAGGTGTCGTTCCACTTCCAAAACATAAGCGAAGAGACTTTTCCAGGAGCAGACTTCAATTATGACATTGTCTGGCCTTCTCAACAATATAATACGGAAACGATTAAAGTGCCACTTCTGAAAAAGAATGGCTCTTACAATACTCCTAGTGCCACTATTAACGCATTGTCAGATGGTTTTGGTTTAGTCTATATTAGGAAGAGTCCCATGCATGAGGGATTCTATGTAATAAAAGATGAGAAAGGTGGGCTTAGAAATGTTCATTTTTATAGGGGAAAACGTGTAGAAGACTATATCAAAAAGGGTTTTAGCGTAAGTAGCATCAAAGCAAAAACGTGAGAAGAAATCTATGAGCGTTGGGCGTTGATAATTGCAGTGTTTAGCTTATTTGTAATTGCTCTTGAAAAGCTATTTTCTCTGTGGAATTGGGTATCTTCAATTTTTTAGGCAGAATACCCTAGATAACTGTGTAAAAAAGAGAGAATTGAAAGAAGCCTATGGTTCTTGCGTTTGCTTTCACTCGAGTAACTAACTCGAGTTTTCAAGTCTGAGATTGACATGGATTAACCACCTTTGCTAGCATCCCTCAAAGAGTAGCTTTCGAATGCTTCTTCTCAAGTAGTCTTCAGTTTCCCAACATAAGGTTGCGATTTCAAGATGTTTTTTGCCAAGAGCTTTTCCGTGGACTACAGCGTTTCTTATATCATACGCTTCTTTGAGAGTTGTCTTGATTTTTTCTCTCTCTTTTGAGTTATTCCCGATTAACATTGAAACAGCGAGAGCAATAGGCGTTTTCTTTTCGCGAACCTTTCCCTCACCTTTAAATATTAATGCTTCGAAACTTATTACACAGTCTACAAGGGCATTTTCGTAAGGCTTGGACTCATACATTCTTGAGAAATAGCGTATAGGCAATGGCCATTTCTCTTCTCGTCCACCAAATTTTGATACTTCCTTGCAAAATGAAGCATATTCCTTTAGTTCCTTCTCGTTAAGTGTCAACAGCGCAAAAACAGGCTTCTTGGGAGTTTTCAAACTCGCCATAATTGGGATAACGGAGGCATGACGTGGTTCAACACCGAAATCATGAATGATGAATGGTCGCCCTTCAAACAAAGTGAAAGCAGCCTTATACCCAACTGCACCTTGCTTGAAGAGTCTCATTGAAAGCACTAAGTTCCGAAATTGATCAAGTGCCTTATCAGATGCCCTAGAGTTTGGACCGATTTTCTTCTCTAAGGTGTAACTAATTCTTTCAATATCAAGCCAATTGAGTGGATAGTCTTTGCTTCCTCTTTTTTCTTGGATTTCTTGAATTTCACTAGCAGTGATTTTTCTGATTACTATACCGTTTCTTAGATCAAATCGCCCTCGTGTCCTATAAAATGTGTGCGTTGTTTGGAAGTACAGCAAAGGCATTAGACAAAAAGCCTTTGGGATTTCACTCATGGCTATTCCTTCTTTTCTACGATCATATGGTTGTTATCTATATGCACTTTTTTAAGGATTTTTACGTTTCCTAAGTCTTTCAGTTTCCCCTTTTTTTTGTGTTGTTGAATGTTCAGTTTCGCGTTTGTTCTTCTAGGAAGTCCATAAAAATGACGGAATTTGCACAAAACACATTCGCCGTATAACCCTGAAAGGCAGTCATAATAACAAAATGGAAAGACTAAACGGCGAAATCAGAGACAGAGAAAAAGTCATGAGAGGATTAAAGAAAAAAGACACGCCAATCCTTGCTGGCTACCAAATCTTTCACAACTACATCAGAGAACATGAAGGGTTAGACGGTAAGACACCTTCAGAGGCTTGTGGTGTAACTGTTGAAAGAAAGAAAGAAAGAACAAGTGGAAGATTTTAATCCAAAACGCAAGTGTAAAGTAAGAAATTCTTATTTTGGAACAAGCCATGATTTCTTGCCGCATTTCGGACATTTTAGGTGATAAGCTACAGCATCTGTTGGTGGGTTTTTCCCTCTAAACCTTAGGGTAAATAGCAATCTAATTGATGACACCTCGAAGTGATGATTACATTCAGAACATTGAAACTTCATATTCTATTAAGAATAATGAGTTGTAAGATATTTTTCTTTCCTAATATACTCCGCAAAAGCCATCACCCGTTTGTTAACACCCTTCAACATCACCCTAAGACTTGACAGAACCTTAACACTTCACAATACCATTTTGTCAAACTATACTCCGCAAATGTGCCGATTGTTAATAGGCATACAAATGTGACGAAGAGTTAACAGAGCCTTAATTGGGGATTATTTGTTGGACCCTTTAGCGGTGTTCTGCTGGCTTTTGCTATCTCACGAGCTTATGACAGTTTTAAGAATTGGCGTGAAAAGCTTAAGCTTCTACAAAGTTTGAAAAGAGAGTTGAAAGATTGTTTGAATAGATTAGATGGAAAATTCCGTCTTGTTCCTACTGAAATGTGGCAGTCGGCCATAGCTTCTGGAAAAGTCATGTTGTTATCATCTGAACAATTAGAGAAGCTAGGACAAATATAGTCATAAAGAGGTTGAGAGTCTGACTCTATAACCTTGCATATTGTTGCATGACTTGGAATGAAGCCCTCATATTCGAAAGGGAGACCCTCTTCATTGGCACAATTAGAACAAGTTATTCGCACGGTTAGCGTTCTTTTTTTCTACGGTTTTCGTAGTATATGGTGACTAACCCTATTATTGTTAGGCAGATTAGACCGACTATGACCACAATCGTTACATCATCCATGTTATTTTTCACCTCTTTAAAGTCATTCTATCGAACTAAAAAATTTTTAACCTTGATACCATTTTGCATTTTTCTAACCTACGCATCATCCAATCAAATAGTTAAAGAAATGAGTAATAAGATTTATGAAATTCAAATTAGTTCTTTTGGTTCTGCTATTATCTTACCACATTCCCCACATTTAGTTACTTCTAATGGTTCATACATAGAAATAAGAACTTGAACTTTAGGTTCTGGGGAAGGTTGTTCTAGGAAAATATTGTTTACTGGAACTCTAACCAATAAAGGTCAAGATAAACTGCTATTCCTCTTCTTGGTTTATAGTAACGGAATAACTTACGGAAATCTTGAGTAGCTTTCATATAGCTTTCTCCATTGATAACCTTAGCTCGTTTCGCTAGGTATAAAAGAGCAATAGAAGGTGAACGGGACAATCCTAAATTACAATGTATCAAAACCTTACGTTCTGAAATGTGTTTTTCAATAAAATCAAGTGATGCCATAAACAATTGTGGTTTGAATAGAGGTGCTGGAGGATCAATCATATTTAAGAAAAGATGATTTCTAACTTCATAAGTAAGATAGTTCGGATGAGTTGGAGAAAGGTTGCCCTTGTAACCTACTGCTTTTTGATGACATGGTGACTTACAGGCATGAATTACTGCCCAATCGTCTCTGTCCTTAAAAAAGCATTCACCTTCTGATCCGATAAACAGATTGGGATATACTTCTAACATTTCAGATGTTTACCTCGTAGTATTTCTAAAGGAGTATTGAATATTTTCTAAACAGCTCTGCGAGGAGTTCTGGATAGACTATAGCACAGTACATCTTGCCAGAATCTTTGAGAATTTTGAAATGATGATACGCTGCTTGAATAGGGGGTTCCACTTTCTTATCTCTCTCACGACCGTAAATCAACACAAAACCATCAAATTTCCAATTTTGAGCTTTTGAAGTTTCAGATCTAATCATGTGTTCTGAGATGTCATCATTTCAACTTTTTATCTGGAAGCCTATCATCACTAAAAAATTTCACTACAATCTCAATATAGGCATCAACATTTTGTTTTGCCATTTCCATCATTTTGTCAGAAATCATTAAAATCACCTCTCTGAAAAATGCACGTTTCAAAGACTAAAGGTTTGTCAGTGCTTGTTGAGCTTCCCTAAAGTTAGGGCATATCAATTCCACTGTCTTCCAGAATTTTGTGGTATGCCTTTTGTTTTCTATGTGTGCTACTTCATGAGCCACTATGTATCTGAGTATGTTCTCTGGTAGGGCTATGGCATCAAGTTTCTTCACTCTCTGCATGCTAAGCGGTTTTGCTCCAAATGTTATGAAAAACACGATGGCCACTTACTTCTTATAAAACGAGAGAAAAAGATGCATGCATGAAAAGGTTGCTTATAGGTTTTTCCAAGAAAAATAGGATCTCTACACCATTTCATAAAAGCTGTATTGGGTAATTCTTAAAGGTCTCCTTCAAACTTTTCTTCAACGCTTTCCTTATATTTTTTCTAAGTGACAGAATTTGTATCAAGGATTTGTTGGTTATTGAATCAAGGTTTATACCTTCTTTAATGAGTTGCTTTGTTTCTTCAACCATCAAAAGAAGATAAGAGGGGTTATTTTCTGCTATTCCAAGAGTTTTTAGGTAGTCCTCTTTAAATTGCTCTCCATTAATCGATAAGCCAAACGGAGTCTTTATATTTGGAGGAGCTTTTGCTTCTTGTCGCATTTGACTTAACGTAAGCCTATACCGCTTCATTTCTATTTTATCGAATAATTCAGGCTTGTTGATCAAAACACCGATGTGTCCTTTCCAAGTTAGGCTCCAACGACCTTCTTCTGCGGTAATGTAGTGTTTTTTTCCAAGTTCTTCGAGGCGCCCCTTTTTT
>Ga0224501_10000175_pt1 | contig 61117 bp, 61 predicted proteins | sample SF_Oct11_sed_USG_4_FD_169105 | JGI IMG/M metagenome (GOLD analysis project Ga0224501, IMG submission 169105) | Sediment microbial communities from San Francisco Bay, California, United States - SF_Oct11_sed_USGS_8_1 | ecosystem: Environmental > Aquatic > Marine > Sediment | place: USA...
CGCGGTAGCGGGCTGGCGCACGGCGCACGCCTTGGCATGAAGAACATCGGAAAGCCGTGTGCGGGAAACCCGCATGCACGGTTTGATGAGGGAGGGCAGGAGACGCCGACTAGGGCAGAGCTATTGAGGCACCGCCAGACGAAAGGGGCGGCAACAGATAGGCTCAACCTACGGGAGGCTGACTCCTGTTCTCTACTCTACCCATACTGCTCCCCCCGCGCACCCCGCGGATTCATACAATAAGTGCAATTCGCAGGTGCGTCGGCGACTGTTGGAGACCACGTAGAGCCTGTGTGTGAATTAATCAGACCTTCCCTAGGCCTTGCATTTGGGTTGTGCGCATCTTTTCCCACATCCTGCTACAAACCCGGCCTATTATGGGCTCGTTCTGCAAGAATCCGGTCCGGCACATGGCTGGTGTCCAGGGTTCGGCAGAGGGTCAGGGGGAAGACATCGCCGGATCCGGCCTTGCGGAGGGCTTTCGCACATTGGTTCACGGTGGCCCCGGTGGTAAAGACATCGTCGATCAAGAGGATCCGCTTATCGGCAATCGATTGAGGATGTATGACACGAAATGCGTTACGCAGATTGTTCAGCCGCTCCTCCCGCGGGAGGGATGTTTGTGCCGGCGCTGAACTGATTCGGACCAAGTCAGTGCACGACACCGGAATGCTGAGATGGCGGCCGATCCGGTCGGCAAGAAGCAGCGATTGATTGAATTCTCGTTCGCGGAGACGGTCGATGTGCAGGGGAACAGGAACGATCAAATGAATGGACTCTAACGGAGGGAGGCGGTCGATTATGAGGCGGGCAAGCGGTGCAGCCAGAGAGACCTTTCCGCCGTATTTAAAGAGGCGAATGGCGTCTTGAAGGGGAGGCAAGTAGGGATAGAGGGTCCAGGCCTTGGTGTATGAAGGCAGCCGTTGCCGACATGAGAGGCAGAGGTGGTGTCGGCTATGGGAGGTGGCGGCCGTTGAGAGAAAAGGATAGTCACAGCGGGGGCAACGCGAAGGGTTATGTAGAGCGATAGCACTCCAGCACTTCGAGCAAAAGTACGGAATCGGGTCGTCGGTCAAGGGGCTGGAACAGGTTGCGCATGTCACAGGCAGGAGAAATCGTACGGCTCGGCGGATGAATCTCGCCACCGGTCCGGTCAGTAATTGAGTCATCTGGTACCTCGTGTCGCTGCGGTAGGACTCTGTATAGGTAAAAGGTTGTCGGTTGCCAAGTTGTCGCATTCTGAGCGGTTGTGCTATACGGATACAGGTGTATCGTCATTGCCGCCACGGCGTATCGTCTTCGCAACAAGGGTATCTATTTGTATGGTGCGGTTGACGCAACTGTCCAAGACGTATTCACGCGGTGGCGTGGCCGTGCCAGCAGTGATCGACGTCAGTCTGGAAATCCGGCGACGAGACTTTTGTGCATTTATCGGGCCGAGCGGGTGCGGGAAAAGTACCCTCCTGAATCTGATCGCGGGTTTGGATCGACCATCGTCGGGAGATGTGATACTGGATGGACGATCCACGAAGGACTTGACCAGTGCCGAATGGACAAGAATTCGGCGTGAAACCATCGGAATCGTGTTCCAAGCGTTTCATCTGGTACATGGGTTGACGGCGGAGGAAAATGTGGCGTTGCCGCTACTATTGAGGGGAGAAGGGGGACGCGACCTCGCGAGACGAGTAGACGAAATGCTGGAGATGGTGGGGATGAGTCGGCGTCGGCACCATAGGCCTGGGGAGTTGTCCGGTGGGGAGCAGCAACGTGTCGCGATTGCCAGGGCTCTGGTACATCGCCCGAGGCTGTTACTGGCCGACGAACCGACCGGGAATATTGATTCGCATCAAGGAGCGGAGATTATGGCGCTCATCAAGACATTGGCGACGGTGGGAGAGCAGACCGTCCTGCTGGTCACCCATAGCGATCAGGCAGCGGATGCCGCCGATTATACGTGGGTCATGCAGGACGGGAGATTGGTGATGAAAACCGAACGCATGTCCGGACCGGTGCTGTCATGACGGATGTCTCGACGACGATCGCCGGCGTCAAGTTCCCCAGTTGCTTTATGAATGCGGCCGGTGCGCTCTGTGTGACGCGCGAAGAGCTGGTGTCACTGGGGCAATCGCAAGCCGGCGGGATCGTCACGAAGTCGATGACGATTGAGGCACGCCAGGGAAATCCTGAGCCGCGGTATTATGGGTTTCCAGGCGGGTCCATCAATTCCATGGGCCTTCCCAATCTCGGGTATCGGGCCTATGCCGAGATGATTCCCGAGCTGAAACGATTCGGCAAACCGGTCGTCGCCAGTGTGTCAGGACTATGCGAAGAGGACTTTCCGGTCATTGCGGCCGCGATCAATGCGGCGCAGCCGGATCTCATCGAGGTCAATCTCTCGTGTCCCAATATTCCCGGCAAACCTCAGATCGGGTATGATCCGGAAGCCTCCGAGCGGATCATCAAGCGGGTGCGTCCTCTGATTACGGTTCCCATGGGGTTGAAGCTCCCGCCCTATTTTGATCCGGCGCATCATGCCGTGATGGGAGAAGTCATCGGGCGATGCGGGGTCGATTTCCTCAACATGATTAATTCCGTGGGCAACGGGTTGGTCGTTGATCCTGAGCGCGAAGCCGTCGTCATTAAACCCAAAGGCGGGTTCGGCGGGCTAGGCGGAAAAATCATCAAGCCGGTGGCCTTAGCGAACGTCCGCGCCTTTTACAAATTTTTTGAAGGTAAGATTCCCATTATCGGCACGGGCGGTGTGGTCGATGGGGTGGATGCGTTCGAACACTTCTTGTGCGGCGCCTCTGCCGTTCAAGTCGGCACGGTGTTGGTGGAGGAAGGACTGGAGGTTTTCGGTCGGCTCGAAACCGAGTTGACTGAAATTCTGAAGAACAAAGGGTATCGGTCGATCGAAGACTTCCGTGGCGCGGTTAAGGAATTATAGCCTCAGCGTCCGCCGAACGCGCGCGGCAACATGCCAAGCCGCAGTGACTGGCGGAGAAGTTGGGCGACGTTACGAACATTGAGTCGTCGCATCAGATTGAAGCGGTGGACTTCAACGGTGCGAATACTGATCCGCAACGCAGCGGCAATCTCACGGTTGGTCTGGCCCATGGCAACCATCTTGAGGATTTGGGTTTGCCTGGGGGTCAGGTTGAGTTTCGGTTTCTGGAGTCGTTCGACTCGCTGAATCTGAAACGCCGTATTTCCTCTGCTTCGTGTCACGGTATGCTCCCTTTGATCTGACGACTGAGTCTAGCAAGGGAGAAAAAATGTGTAAACAAAACTACCAATATGTGCAGACCATAAAATCCCTCCTCATTGCCCCTGTTTAATGCAATATGTTTCTGTTCCTAAAGATTATCAGGTTGGTTCTTGCCGCGCACGTGATGCACCGTCCATTGCGGACGATGTTGACCGTCATGGGTGTGGCGCTCGGTGTGTCCGCCTCTGTGGCGGTACGAACGGCGAATGTCGATGTGTTGCAGTCGTTCGAACAGGCGGTGATGACCGTGGCCGGCCCGACGACGTTGGAAGTGTCCGGAGGGGAATTAGGGCTTGACGAGCATATGATTACCGCTCTCCGGAATGTGGCGGGGGTGACGTCGGCGTCGCCGATCATTCTTCAAACGGCGGTTAAAACGGGCGGCGGATCGCCTCGAGCGATACAGGTGATCGGGCTGGATCTCCTTGCTGAAAACGAATCTCGCGGGTTTTCCTTCAGCCGGGAGTCGGCGGACCGGAGACTGGAAACGATGCTGGACCCCAAGACCGTATTTCTGGGGCGTAAGGTGGCGGAGGAATGGCATCTGTCTAAGGGGGAGTCCGTTGATCTACAAGTCGGTGCCGGCATCGTGACCTGCACGATCGAAGAGATTCTAGAAGGTGCACAAGATCGGACGTCCTCGTGGGACAGTCTTGCGGTGATGGATATTGCCGCGGCTCAAGTCATGTTCGGTATGGTCGGGCGATTGGATCGGATCGATCTGGTTACGGACGAAGGTCGTGAGATCGACGACATTGCGCGAGCGGTACGGGCTGTATTGCCTCCTGATGTCGTTGTGGAACGGCCGTCACAGCGGACCAGGCAAGTCGAGCAGATGTTGCAGGCGTTCCGGTGGAATGTGACGGCGCTGAGTTGGGTGGGGTTAGTGGTCGGGATGTTTTTGATCTACAACACCATGGCATTTGCCGTGGCTCAGCGGCGTCGCGAGATCGGCATCTATCGGGCCGTGGGCATGAGCCAATCACGTGTCGCTGTCTTGTTCTTGGCCGAAGCTGCCGTGTTGGGATTGGCGGGCGGAGTGATCGGAAGCGGGGCGGGGTTTCTGCTGGCTCAAGAGTTGGTGTCGTTGCTGAGTCAAACGATAACAGACTTGTATGCTCCTGTCGGAGGGGGGACCGGCCATATCCTCGAATCCGAGTGGTTCTGGACCTTATCGTCCGAAGGGATATTGATCGGGTGTCTCGTGTCCATGCTCGGTGCGATCGGACCCAGTGTGGATGCGGGACGGACGGCGCCGGCCCGCGCATTGGCCCCCGGCGATTACGAAGCCGGGAGACGGCTTGGTGTCGGCGTCTTAAGCCTGGCAGGGATGGGGTTGCTTGTCCTCACGGGACTGTTCAGTTCTGCGGGGCCTATCGGCGGAGTTCCTGTCTTCGGCTATGCTGCGACCCTCTCCCTCTTGGCCGGTTTGTCGTGTCTGGCTCCGATATGTATTACCGGTCGGCGGCACAAGGGGAAGACACAAGCCCTCAATGCCGACATGCAGGGGGTGATGCGGGAGATTGCAGTTGATCATGCGTCACGCAATCCTGGCCGAAACGGGGTGACAGTCTCAGCCTTGATGGTGGGGTTGGCCATTATGATCGGCGTTCTCGTCATGGTCAGAAGTTTTCGGCATACGGTGGAAGTGTGGGTGGCCGATACCGTGATTGCGGACGTCGTGGTCGCTCCGTCGCTCTGGTTGCGTGGGACGGAGGCGGGAAGCGTCGGCAGAAGTCTTCCGGGTTCCTGGTCAACAGCGCTGTCCTCTGTCCCCGAAGTCGAGGCCGTCGACACCTATCGCGATATTCGTGTCACCGTACATGGACAGCGCGTGGCGATTGTGTCACGTGATTTGCGGTTGCATGCCAAGTTGAGTCGATACTTGATGCGTCATGGCGACTCATCGGAACAGCTCATCCGCGCGGCGGACAGCGGCGGTCTCTTGGTTTCGGAGATCCTGACGGACCGCCTAGGGGTCCAGGAAGGGGATAGCCTGGAGATTCTCACTCCTGAAGGTCCCCGACGTTTTCCGATCGTCGCCGTATTCTATGATTATGCGACCGACGGCGGGAAAATTCTGATGGATCGTGAGCTCTATCGATCGATCTGGCATGACGATCTGGTGACGGTCTTCCCTGTCTACTTGGCGGCAGGGGCGGATCTCGATCGCGCCAGAATGAATATGGCGGAACAACTGAATAAGGCCGGAGGCGGACGGCTTCCGCCGCTGTTGATCAGTAACGCCGAATTGCGGAAGGAAATTCTTGACATCTTCGACCGGACGTTTCTCTTGACCTATGTGCTCGAAGCGATCGCCGTCATTATCGCCATGCTTGGTATCATCAATACCCTTGTGACGTCGGTGTTGGAACGGCGTAGGGAGTTCGCCACCCTACGTGCTATCGGCGGCAGCGCCGGCCAAATTCGGCAGCTGGTCCTCTGGGAGGCGGCTTACTTGGGTGTGGTCGGTATCGGGCTTGGCCTGGTCGGTGGCGGTGCACTGTCGCTCCTCCTGATTAAAGTCATCAATAAGCAATCATTCGGTTGGACCATCCAGATGATCGTGCCGTTCGGCAGTCTTGTGCAGGCAATCGGGTTGGCTGCGGTTGCGACCGTACTTGCGGGATACTTTCCCGCGCGGTGGGCCGCCGAACAGCCGGTCGCAGAAGGACTAAGGGAGGAGTAGCACGCGTCGCGTCATGAGACGACTGTGGCGAGACAGCACTGTTTGTACTTCTTCCCGCTGCCGCAAGGACAGGGCTGATTGCGACGAAGACCACCATGCGTTCTGGGAGCGAGGGAAAGCAGTGATCGTGTGTCCTGGTGGAACAGTTTGCGCATGAGGGCATACAAGGCCGGATCACGTTGTTCCAGTGAGGCGGGTGACGTGAAAAAATATTCGGCCAACACCGCAAAGTATTCATGTTCGTTTGTATAGGCATAGGGATCCACGAAGGTCTTTCGCCCTGTCGGATGATCGAGTTCCCTCGCGACATAATGTACCCACTGCCGTACCGCCGGCCATGGCACTTCAGGAGGGAGTCCATATTCTTGCTCCTCCCGTTCAATGAGATGAGCGAACTCGTGCACGCCGACGTGGTGATGTCCTGACGGATGATCGAAGCCTGCCAATAAAGCCGGTTTTGACAGAATCATCACGCCGCTCAAGTGATGCAATCCTGCCATGCCCAAGATGGCCGTGTCCTTTTCTCCTGTCGTGCGATAGGTCTCATTGAAGGCATCCGGATAGATCAGTACTTCGCGCAGACGATGGTAGGTCCAATCGTGAAACCCGAAGATCGGAATCACCGCACTTGCCGCAACAAGTAACCGGACCGTGTCATCCACCTCCGTGCGAATGCCGATGATCCCGACCTCGTCTATGAAAATCTTGATCAGTTGCTGGAAGCGCACCCGGTTTGCATCGCCCAGGGCCCGATAGAACGCCACGTGGCTCAATAAAATCGTCTCCCAGGCGGACGGAAATGGTTGGGCCATGATCGTCAGCCGCCTGAGGCATCGGCGGCGTACCCACCGGTAGGTCAGGGGACTGAGGACGATCAAGAGCCAGAGTGGCGAGATCAGCCAACCCAGCCACGCAGCAGCCAGCGCGACTAGCCCTGCAGCCACCCACGCTTCTCGACGATTACGGACATTGATGTCCGGCGTCACCAGCATAAGGCTACTCTCCTGGTCCTGCCCGACTCTTCACGCAGTGTAGTGCGAAATCGACGGATGTGATGCACAATGGGCCGAACCTATCTCCGGAGGAAACCGATCCAGCGCCACAAATTCAGCAGACTGGCAAGAGAGGCCGCGACGTAAGTCAGCGCGGCTGCGGTGAGGATGCTCCGAGCTCCCTGTTCATCCTCAGGTCCAAGGTATTGGCCTTGCCGGAGAATGGGAAGGGCACGTCTGAAGCTGGCGTCCCATTCGACCGGAAGTGTGAGCAGGTGAACGAGCGTGGAAATCCCCATCGTCGCCAATCCGGCTGCCATGACGACGATACTTGCGGCGGGGGTACGAGCGATTGCCGCTGCGATCGGAATCCCCATCATGAGGACCGCACCGACCTTTTCAGCTCCCTGTGCGACTCGCACAAGCTTTGTACGCTCTGCCAGCGGCCGGTAGCCCAGATGGTCTTGAATAGCATGTCCGACCTCGTGGGCGGCCACCGTAATCGCCGTGAGGGATTTCCCGTCGAATATTGCGGGCATCAGACGGACCGATTTGACAAGGGGATCGTAGTGATCTCCCTTCTCGGTTATTTCGACCGTCACGTGTTGCAGGTCGAATCGATTCAGGAGGTGTCGGGCCAATTGTCCCCCGGTTCCCGGATAGTCTGGACGAGGCGCACTATGCTTGGAAAATACCCGTCTGGTCCAGAGTTGTGGACCGAGAATGACCGCACCGACGATGATCAATAGTAGAACGGCACGTACCATGACTCGTGATCTCCCTTCCACTCCTGTCCTGTGATGTGCCGGGCTTGGGCGATGAGTCCACAGGACCAGGGGAGTCTTGCTCCACACAAGCTAACACAATTCATGATGGAAGTAGTCCTGTTGTATCGCCTCTCGGCTGTTCTTTGTGAGGAGGGGAATTGTCCAATTTGGGGTGAGACGGTGTGTTCGATGAGATATTTTTCATGTTGTATTAATGCGCTCCTCATGTTGCGGGATTATGGTGAATCTCATGGGTGCTGAGCCATCGGCGCCTAAGGAGGGCCGTGGATGGCGGACAAATCCATAATAGGGAACTGTAGCCGTAGGGAGGGCCACGCATGAAACAACTTGCTGTCTCGACATTGCCTGTGAACGCCGACATGAACCGATTGTCCCCGAACCATTTCTGGGAGTTAGCCGCAAGACTGCTCACGTTTCGTGCGGATCGGTGGAAACGGCGTGCGCTCTTTTATAGACGGTATCGTGAGTATTTCCCGCATATGTCGACAAGCAGATTTGTGGAGCGTTGTCTGGAGTTGGACATAAGATATCGGAGAATGGCTGACCTCTTGTCCACCATGTCGAGGCAGGGGCGGATGATGACGGTACCAGAGATGGTTGTGCGCAGAAAGCCTCGCCGGGCGGCGGTGCTGCCGCCTCGTCCGGCACTTGTCTGACTGCCGTCAGACTCGTACGAAGGTACGGCAGGCTTGTGTGTCACTCGTACGAGTTAAGCTGCCAACGGCATGGGGTAAATATAGGCGAGTGTTTCCTGGAGTTTGGTTTGAGCTTCTTTGAGCAGCGCCGGACGGTCGTCGGGATTGATTCGGGTGTGGGAAAGCGCAGACGGATCACAAGGGGCCCATTGCTTTTGCTGTCGAGGATCTAGTTCGGCATGATCGGCAATGTTGCCGGCCACATGGACAATGGAGGCATTCAATGCAAAGTCGCCGGCGGCATCCGGGTTCAGTTGGTGACGGACTGCGTGCTCGATAGAAGCGGGCATGTCCCAGAATCGAAGGAGTTCCGCCCCGACTTCGGTAAAATCGCACCCGATACTGGCTTGCTCCACTTCAGCAAGTGAAGTCCCAAGGTATGAAGCTTCTATCATGGCGGATTGTGCAAGTTTGGGAGTGGCCTGATAGAGCACAAGGTGGCCGATATCTCGCATCAGACCTTCCACAAAAAACCGTTCGCTGTCGTCGATTCCGCTCATTTTGGCAAGTTTCCCTGCCAAAATGGCGCAGAGCACGCTTTTGCGCCAGAAGGCTTCAAGATCCACAAGTTCCGCGGTCATCCCCGTGAATCTGCGCCCGATCGTCGTCGCTGCCACCAAGTCACTGATGGATTGCATGCCCATCAAATTCACCGCCCGACTGATGTTCTCGACCTGTTTTGGAAGTCCGTAGAGTGGACTATTGACGATTTTCAGAAGGCGTGCGGAGATCGCCGGGTCAAGTTTCAGCGCATTGGTCAGATCGTCTACGGTTGAGGCGGGGTCATCGACGATATCACGCACGTGGGTATAGATTTCCGGAAGCGTAAAGACTGTTGAGCAGGACTGAACAAGTTCGTGTGCCGACGCCATAAGCACCCCTCCTCCGAATGCTGATCACCCGTTCCGTCAATGAGAGCTTGACCTGGCTGTATCGGTTAGGAGCCGCGTGAACCCAAGAGGATGTTCACCTCCATTTCTCCTTGTCACTGAGTAAGGGTATCAGATTTTCCCTAGACTGCAGAAAATACCGAGTCAGACGATCTCATACGAACGCATGAGAAAATTATCGTGGAATTATCAGAGGTTCGGTGAACCCCCTCGGCAAGCTTTTGGGCACGTATCTTGAGATGTGTATCTTGAGAAAGGGCAGATGACGTCGGTAGGCACAGGATCTGAGAGGATGCGAGGCCATGGCTCAACTTGAGGGTGTTCACGATATCTGGATGTGGTTGATCCAAGATATTGCCGTGTTTGGGAATTTTCAGAGTCCTCTCGTGAGTTGGCTCGGAGCCGCCGGTATTGTCTCGCTCTGTCTCTGGCACGGCGTCGCACTGCTTCGTGGGGTACAGCGTATTCGTTCGGGAGTGGAACGGCTCGAGCCAAGACTTCAGCGACTCGTACAAGCACGACAGGCGGTCTCCAGCGAGTGGATTTCTCTCTCTGCTCTGGCCAAGAAGCCATCACCGGGAAACCCGTCTTCGCCGTCGCGACGAGATCTTGATGATCTGGAAGAGTTGGATCGGATGATGCGAAACGAGTCGATATTCGCACATGAATGGTTGTCGTTTCGGAAGACCTTTGTCATCGATCACCCTTCGTGGTTCATGGAACCATCGGTCCATGCAGGAAAGTCGGCGGTAGGGTTTTTTCCATTCGAAACGGTGTGTGCCGACCGACTCAATGTGCGGTTCTATCAGCAACTCCCGTCCATTCTTACCGGTATCGGCCTGCTGTTTACCTTTGTGGCGATTCTCATCGGGCTCAGCAAGTTGCATGCAAACGGCAGTGAGATCGAAGGGATTCAAGGGTTGATCAATGGGTTAGCCGGTAAATTCGTGACCTCGATCGTCGGACTTGCCTGCGGCAATGCATTTCTTATATTGGAGAAGTCTTTGTGGCATCGGTTGGCCGGTCGCTATCGGCGAATGGTGTCGCTGCTTGATGAGGTATTTCCCCGACAGGTTCAGGAGTCCGGTAGTCGGACCATCGCGGTGAACGGTGAACGGGTCGGTAGGTCGCAAGGCCGTGAAGTCGATGTCTCACTGCAACAGCAGATGGAGGGGGTTCAGGAACAGTTACAGGCTGCGGTTGAAGCGCTGAACGTCATTTCCCATTCAATGACCACATATGGAAATCGTGATTCGGCCGTGGAACAGGAACAGTTTGCTTCCCGTGTCGGGAAGGAAATTCGGCATGCGCTCAGTCCTGTCCTGGACTCAATACGGTCGTCGATGGACGGGTTCAATAGAGCTGCACAGCTGCCACGGTCCCATAGTCGACTTTCTTCAGATGATATGGAGGAGCTTGTGGAATTACTCAGTGCGCGTACCCCGAGCGAGCAGCCTCTTGCCGCCGCTTCTGACGGTGGTCGGACCCGATGGCGGTTCCCACGTATGGGGAGGGGAGACGGCGGGAGAGATGGAAGATGACTTCTCCACCTGACTCGGAAGAAGGCGCTGCCGTATCGGCCATCGGCGTGACGGATTTGATGACGTCTCTTGCCGTGATATTTATTCTGCTCCTGGCGGTCTCGATCAATAAGGTCGAGAAGCCCTTGGCCTCCGAGATGCCTGTCGACACCCAGGTAGATCGGTATCAGGCATCACTCCACTCCCCGATAGAACCGGCTCGGTCCGACCCACATATGCTCCGCGTGGTGGTGCCCGATTCTGTTTTGCATTTTGAGTTCGGTAAGAGTGTACTTCTTCCTGAGGCGGATGTCTTTTTGCAAGAAACGATGCCGCAGTATGCGGTGATGATCTGTGGGCCGAACGGACATGAGGTGGAATCATTCATGATCGAGGGTCATACGGATGACTTGGGGGAGGATATTCAGAATCTGAAGCTGAGTCAGGATCGTGCATTCGCCGTAATGGCACGGGGGCTGGAGGTGATTCGGCACCGTCTGCCTTGGGCCTATGAATGTTTTCAGAAAAAAACATCGGCGAACGGGCGTGGTAGGCAGGAATTGTTGCTCAAGAGGAACGGGGTGCCGGATCGAGATGGGAGCAGGCGGGTCGTGTTTAAATTCCATCTTCGCCACGCGTGACTCCGTCAGGCCGTTGACGGTAGGGGGAAGCAGGCATGTGTGCGATGGTATGCTGTGTTCGGGCCGACAGCGAAGAGGTCAAGAGGGTCTCATGTGGCTGAAGCAGTCGTCGCTGGCCGGATGTGTCGCCTCATCCAAAATATGTCGGACCATGTGTGCGAAGTCGTTGGGTTTGAACGGCTTCTCCAGGAAGTGCATCGGATGTTGACCCTGATCATGTAACGGTTTCCCCGTATCAGTATATCCGGATATCCCCAGTACCTTGATCGCAGAATTCTGGCTGAGGATTTGTGTCACCAGTTGTTGTCCATTCATGCCGGGCATGACCATGTCTGTGATTAAGAGATTGATCTTCCGAAGATGCTGGTTTGCCTGTTGCAACGCCTCATTCGGTGATGCAGCTTCGAGTATGTGGTAATCGTACGACGATAAGGCCTGGGTGAGGTATCGGCGGACGGCATCATCATCGTCGACAAGAAGGATAGTCTCCTGGCCGTGCAAGTTTTGTGCAGGTTGTGGGGCCTGTGGTTCGCTCTTCTCCGTATCCTCGACGGGAGTGCTTGGGAATTTCATGATAAAAGTCGACCCTTGATTGGGCTGGCTCTCGACACGGATTCTCCCCCCGTTTTGAGTAACGATCCCGTAGACGACGGCGAGCCCCAAGCCCGTTCCATGGCCTGGGGGCTTGCTAGTATAAAATGGTTCAAAAATATGCGACAGCATGTTGTCATCCATGCCGATGCCTGTATCCCAAACAGACAAACGGACCGACGGTCCGTTTGAAACCGACTGTGTATTGGTTGTTTCGATCGTCAACATTCCACCGGCCGGCATCGCATCGCGGGCATTCACAACCAAATTGACAATCACTTGCTCAATTTGAGTGGGATCAGCAGTGATCAAATCCAAATCCGGATCAAGAGCGGTTACAAGATGAATATGTTCACCGATCAGCCGTTGGAGCATTGTCACAAGACCGGTGATCACGTGGTTAAGTTGAAGCCTGTAGGGGCGGACAACTTGTTGGCGACTGAAGGCAAGTAATTGTTGCGTGAGCGCCGCGGCGCGCTTGCCGGCACGGTTTACTTCAAACATGGGTCTGTATAACGGATTCTCGTGGGAGGTTGTGTTCAGTATTGTTTCGCTGTACCCGTTGATCACGGTCAGAAGATTGTTGAAATCATGGGCGATGCCACCGGTCAACTTGCCGATGGCTTCGAGTTTCGAGGTATGCCGGAGCCGTTCTTCGACCGATTTGCGGTCCGTGATATCCACGCCGAAGGCTACGATATTAATCACGTGGCCGTCCATATTTCTCATCGGTGAGAAGACCGTATCGACGATACGGTCGCCGACATTTGGGAAACAGGTCGTGAAATCGGCCCGGACAAGTTCCCCTTTGCCCGCTGATCGAATAGCGGTTTGGATGGCCCGAAGCTCTTCCGACTTGGTCCAGCCGATGTCCCAAAAGCATTTCCCGATGACTTTGTCTCTGGTCAGACCCATCAGGGTAAGTGGTGCCTCGTTCACATCCTCTATAACGGCGTCCAAGGAGAGGACAGCGACAAATCCATAGAGTGAGTCGAGCAGCTGCCTGAGACGATTGCGTTCAGCCACGAGAAGTGCTTCAGCCTGCTTCCGTTCGGTAATGTCGCGCACGACTGCGATAAAACGAGGGGGCGCACCGGTGAGTAGGACGCATTGCAGGTTAATTTCCACCGGTATCAGATGTCCGTCTTTGTGCTGATGGAGAGTTTCAAATGAGACGATCGGGACGAGGCCGAGTGTCAACGGTTCGAGAAGCGACCGAAATGTCATATGGTCGAAGTTGGGTTTGAGATCCAGAGGGGTCATCCGGAGAAGCTCTTCCCGGGAATAGCCGGTTTGTTGGATGGCTCCCTGATTCACATAGGCAAACAGAAGCGTCTCATCTTCAAAAATGAAGAGTCCGTCGCGTGTGGCGTCCAGCAAGCGAATCGCCTGCGCTGTGTCAGGTTTGATGTATTCCTGGCTATGTTTTGCTTGTGTAAGATTGGTGGCATCGTGCAGCACCAGCACAAAAAACGAGATGGCTCCCGATGCGTCAATGATTGGTTCCAATGTCCAGTCCCGGCAGGTGACGTCTCGCTCGGGGTAGTCCGGAAATATGAATGGGGAACCAAGGGCTCTGTGGGCAATTTTGCTCAGGCGAACGTCTGTAAAAATGGATTTCACATTTGAGGTGAGGAAGGCGAATATGCTGTGTCCTGGAAAGTCCTCCATCTGCTTTTGCCAGGCATGTGCATAGGATTGACTGACTCGGATGAAATGAAAGTCATGATCAAGGAGGGCCAGGCAGAGGGTGGTATTCTCAAAAAGTGCCTCTGTGAGGCCAGAGATCTCCTGATGGCGCATGATTCTCTCAGAGGTTGTTCTGTCTGATCCATTGCGTGAGGTGTCTGGGTGATACATGGGTTCTACACTTAAAGGAACAGGGAATTTCCTGAGCCTACGTATTGATCGTGATGATGTTCCGTCCTGGCGCCCACGGCGTACGCCTGCCTTGCCGAGGCTACTCCGCCGAAGTAGCCCACAAGCTACAAAGGTTGGAAGCCGTTCGACTGCAAAGGCGGGTGAACGAATCGGACGTTATGATATAATTCTAGCAGACGGTTGAGCTCCAGGGCTTTCCAGCCAAGGCCTCTCTTCGGGCGTCGGGATACCTCGCCGACGCCTATTCGCTTGCCTCGCTGAGTCGGCCATGCTTCGCCAAAGGCTGGCGAAGCGGGTTCTCCTTCGCAAGGCTTCGGAGCCGGGTGAAAATGCCCCTCATGTCTTCAACCAAGAGGCTTATTCTAGGGGAGAAGCTCCCGCGTATACCGAAGCCATTGAGAAAACGAGCGGGGATGTATGCCGTGATTCGCAAAGAGTGAAGAGGCCAGCCGGATAGCAACGGGTGGTATTGAGATGGAACGCAACTTATCATCCATGTTTGACTGCGATGAGAAGTCCTGCAGCGGCGACGATTCCTCCGAGACAGACGAGAAACCATTGCGTGTCCGGAAGAGAGGGGTCTGTCGGCGGTGGCCAATCTCCCATGAGTCCGAGCGCGATGAGACTGCACCCAAGGCCGACCAGGACTTTCCAGCGAAGTGCCATGTGCCATGATACTCCCTTGGGTTAGGGAACGGCCAGAGTCATCCATGCGGCAGAGCTCCACGGTGTATATATGTTGAGCCGAATCAGTTTGAGCGAGAAGGTCGGGTACATGAGGCTTTCTGCGGAGCCGGACGAATAAAACACCTCCTGGATTGAGACGCCTTCTCTCTCTCATCGCAAAGATTCTGTCTTCTTCATGATTCGCTGATTACTAAGCATTTTCCGCCATGAGATGAGACGAACGGTCTCGGGAATGCGCAATTACGTAACCGGTGGAACAAAAAATGTCACAATCGCAGCAGAACCACACGATGTCTCATGGACAGTGGGCAACCCCCCATAGGCTGTCTATGTGCTCAACCATTTAGGGATCTTCGTCCCCACGCGAATGTTCTCGACCCTTAATCGTGAAGGCACCGGTCTTGCTGTGGACTTCTTGTACTCACGTTGGTATCTTTTTCTGCACTATCGCTTGATTCGTTGTGCGCTCGATTGCCATGCGTACATGTGGATGGGAAGGAGGGACGATGAAGAAGTTCTTATTGCTAGGATTCGGCGTTCTATTTCTGACGGGTTGTTCGGTGCATGGGCATGGTCCTCGCGTCGGTCTTGGAGTATCGATGGGTGGGCCTCCGCCCGTTGTCGTTGCGCCACCGGCTCCCGGTCCTCCGGTTTGGGCTCCCGCCCACGGGCGTCGTGCAATGGGCGCCCATCGCTACTATTACTATCCCGCAAGCGACGTGTATTTTAATGTATCGACAGGAAGTTATTTCTACATGAACGGAGGAAACTGGCAAATGGCGATGTCACTGCCGTCAGCCCTGGTGATTGACAGCGGTAACTATATCTCTCTTGATCTGGACACCGATCGCCCGTACCTCTTTTACGATGAGCATCGTGTCAAATATAAAGGGCATAAGTTCAAGGGGAATAAGCATTTTAAGAAGCATGGAAAGGGACATGGACATCGAGGAAATCGCCACTAGGGTACGCGATAGAGATGTCGCAATGGTTTCCCCCCTTCAGCATGTTGCCAGGCTTTAGGTCATTTTTAGCGTAGTGCTGTCGTCGGCCGTGTTTCTCTTGCAGAGATAGGGTCGTCGACAGCCGGTGCGACTGGTCCCTCGGGACTTCCCTCCCAATAGTCTCTTTCCTCTTAATATCAGCCGGTGATATCCGACGGTTTCTCAGCCTGATCCTTCTACTAATGCAGTGACACCTTGCCGAGTCTGCTCCCTATTTCTCCACGGCATTTTCCGCTTTTGCCGAAGTCGTGAGACTGTGGGGTCCAGGTAGCCGTAGTATGCTGAGCGGCGAGTGCGAACAGCGAGAGAATACACATCGTCTTCCATATGTGTATCGGTGCGGTATCTGTCGGTAAGAGGGGAACCCGCTTCCGCGGGCATACAGTGTTGACTCTCGGGAATAAAGTGGGTCAGTATTTCGTATGTATAGCTCATATTTACCCGGAGGTGCTCTATGAGTCGGATGTTCGTGATCGGTGTGGCCATGATGTGGCTTGTGGGAGGAAGTGCGCTGTCGTTTGCAAGCGAGCTCGGCAAACTGCAATCAGATATGCTGAGTGAAAAAGAGCAGATGAAAGCGGGGGTACTGGGTGAGAAAGAGCAATTGAAGTCTGATGTGTTGAATAAGAAAGAGAAGATGAAATCAGACATGCGCTCCCAGAAGGACAAAATGAAGGCCGGCGTCATGAGTAAAAAGGAGGAGATGAAAGCGGGTGTGAAGGGGAGATCCGATGAGATGAAACACAAGGGGCAAAAGATGAAAGAGGCCGGCGAGAACATGAAGGGTGAAGTGCAGGGCATGGGGGATGAAATGAACAGTATGGGGAACGACATGAAGGGGATGGGAGGGGAGATGAAGGATATCATGTTGCAATAAGTCAGGACGAATCCTCGATCGCCTTGAAAGCACGGCCTGTAGACGGAAACATATTCGCCTACAGGCCATGGTGTTTGGGGATAGGGACGACATATAGGAAGAAAGGCCCAGCCGACCGGGAAGCGTGATTTGTAAATGGGAAACAGTATGGGGATCAATTCTGCGAAAATCCCTCATTTGTTCGATGTAGGCAAATAGAATCCTCCAGCCGAAGTTCTGACTTAGAAAATGGCATAAAGAGGCAGGATCAAGAATAGGGGGGTGCAGCCTGAGCTGGCCCGGGTTTCGTGGACACCCAGTTAAGACTCGTTCAGGCGTCGTTCGAATTCCAGCGGACTCACATAGCCGAGGCTTTAATGACGCCGCTGACGATGACGGAACCCTTCGATAAACACGAAAATCTCTCGACTCGCCTCGTCCCGGCTGTGATACGTCTGGTGATGGATGAGTTCATTCTTCAAGGTGCTGAAAACACTTTCTGCCACCGCGTGGTCATAGCCGTTGCCCTTCCCACTCATGCTCGGCGTGATGCCCTGTGCACGAAGCTGCTGTTGATAGGGGCCATAGGTATACTGCGCCCCGCAATCAGCGTGATGGATTAAGCCGGATTGAACTCGTCGTTGGCGGACGGCTATCGCGAGTGTCTCAAGTGTGAGGTGTTGATCCGGCTTGTCTCGGATCGCCCACCCAATGACTTGCCGCGAACAGAGATCCGGCAGCACTGCCACATAGAACCAGCCGGCACGGGTGGACACTAACATGATATCCCCCACCCAGACACGGTTGAGTGCCGACGCGACAAACTGCTGCTGCAACAGATAAGGGGCCGGTGGCGTGAGCTTATGATGCGCAACGCTCACTGGAAGCGTCGGACTCGCGTCGCCTCGAGTTGCCAGGTTTTCCACAATCAGGCGAATCGATAGCGTGCGCACTGAATCTCGCGAGACTGCGCCTCTCTCCAGAATTTCAGAACCCCGTATTCCTCCCGCATCTCCCGGTGGCTGAGGAAGAAATTTCCCGAGTGGATCTTCATAATCTAGGGATGATATCCATTAATCGCACTCAGTCTCTGGCCGAGGAGAACCTTCGAACAATGACGGCGGAACTCTACTGTGAATGAATGGAATGCGTCATTAGGTAACAGGCTGTTTGACGCTGGTCGTTAATGGAGGATGCTATGTATACCAACCTCTACGCCACTGGGTGTTGAGATGCCAGCTAATTGGCAAACCCACTGAGAATCACCAGATTCATTCTTCCCAGGTGAATCCATTCGGAGTCATATTGAATCGTAATGATGCACTAGGTGTCCCATCCTCTACGAAGGCAAAGCCAAAACACCTCAACTTTGTAAGTAATTCATGCTGATAAGCCTTGGCCCGCTATATGCTTTATGACGACATCAAATGCTGCGAGGCTTCCAATGACAAGAGGGGCATTGCATGACATGAGATGTGGCAGATAGCGATAGTAATGCGGCGGATGAGGATCACGGCGATCTATAGCTAGTCGCAGACCAGTCAGAACCATCCTGTACATCGGATCTATTCCTATCTGCTGCGTCAGCTGACGATCACCCGGACGAATCATGTTTTGGAGGAAGCACTCGCGATAATTCAGATAGATCCAGATGTTTGGGAAGAAGAGAAACGTCCTATTAGAATTTGTCGTCGATATTTCCATCAGGAAATGACACATTGCTGTCTCTGAGCCGTTTATTAGTGAGGTCGAGGAACAGAATATGAAACAGAATATTATTGTTTGTGCAGACGGCACCGGGAACTTAGGTGGAGAAACGCCTGACACCAATGTTTTTAAGACCTATAACGCGGTCGACATTCACCGGAAAACTGTGAAACAGATCACGTTCTACGATGATGGAGTTTGAACAGCTAAGAACAAATATTGGAGGACGATTTCCGGGGCAGTGGGTTTTGGTTTCAAACAAAATGTCTGCGACCTCTATGAGTATCTTGCGAAGAACTACAATCCGGGAGACGATGTGTTCCTGTTCGGTTTCAGTCGAGGCGCTGCAGAAGTTCGTGCCCTTTCAGGATTTATTGCTGCCGTGGGTCTTCTTGACGGGAGGACGCTCAGCTATACGGAACTTAAGGAAGGGATTGAGAAAGCCTACGGCGAATATCAAACGATAGGAGGTACACACACCGATCTTGCCAAGCCTCAGAATGGACGGCACGGCGCCATTCCAATCACATTTATCGGAGTGTGGGACACCGTCTCGGCCTTAGGTTTCCCGCAGCACTGGAAGATTACGAGCATCGGCATGTGGGTGCTGAATCTCATCTTCATGGGGATTGATCGATTCACTGACTGGTTCCTCCCGCATCGTTGTTACAACTATGAACTCACTAAGAATGTGGACCATGCCTACCATGCTCTTGCAATCGATGATGAGCGGCTATCGTTCGAACCAATTCTCTGGGATGAAAATCTTGGTGATCCAAAAGAAACGACTATTGAACAAGTATGGTTTGCCGGATCCCATTCGAATGTGGGCGGAGGGTATGGCCGTGCTGGTCTGGCAGAAGTCACACTGGATTGGATGATGGAGCGAGCTTGCAGACACGGACTTATACTAAAAGACGGGAAGCGTGACGAGATCCGTTGGAACACGAATGTATATGGTCGGCTCTATGATTCGAGGGATGGCTTTGCCGTGTATTACCGGTACCAGCCACGTAATATCCAACGACTCTGTGAAGGGAAATTGCGACAGGGAGACAATATTAAAATCCACAAAACTGTCTTTGAGCGGATCGAAAGGAAATCACAACACTACGCTCCGGGACATCTTCCAAACAGCTGCGATGTAGTAGATTCGTCTGTGCCCTCTAAAACACAAACGTTGACTATCAATAGGGAGGAATGGGAGAAAGCCCAAAATCGGATCAACAAATGGGTGTCTAAGAGACAATGGCTCTATGGAGTGTTTCTTGAATTTACACTGCTTGTGATCATCAGTGCAGGGTGGTTTTGGAAATGGCCACCTGGGGAAATAGGAGCACGTGAGCAATATGATGCTTGGTCATTTCATTGGTCCCTAAATCACATTGCTGATGTCTTAACCTATGTGCTTCCCGTTTTCTTTAAAGGGCTCATCACTGTAGCCGTATTACAATATCCGATTATTTTTGGAATGGTGGTAGTCTTTTTAATTGTCCTTTGGCGTCTGAAAAAGTATTTCCTGAAAGAAAACAAAATCGCCTGTTATGAAGCAAGTAAGCTGCTGGTGGCGGCCTGCAAAAAACTTGGTATCGGAGGAGGGTCCGGAATTGCGGACAATGTGGTAAGTGAGAGCCTGGCTTCATCGAAGCGACCGCCCGGTGGCGAACAGAAGGAGCAAGGTAACCAAGCGAATATGGTGGAACCACAGAGCAACCGTTAAGAATCGGATGTCATTGGCCACGATCAAAGTGGAAAAGACGGTGCGGAATTGGTGGCGCAGTTCCGGGTTCATCCCGCCCAGATCACTGAATGGAAGCAGCAACTGCTGGTCAGGGCGGCCAAGGTGTTTGGCAGGGCAACGTGTTTGTGGGGTAGTTGTGGCGGAACCTCAAGTATAAAGAGGGCTATATTTCTAGGCCCATGACACCGTCCCTGAGGTCCAGCAGGGACTGGCAGGGTATCTGACATTCTACAATCAAAAAATAGGGTCAGGATTTGTTATCTTGACTATGTGTGATCCTTTTCTGTCAGTCTGCACGCTCAGAGCGAATCAGTCAAGATCTTGATCTTGCCAATGTGCAATCATGTCATCGCCTGGATGAGTCGCGCGCTGAATACCATGCTGCCCCCCGGTGCTTAGGGTGTGTCCTGGGAGCGGCGTCGGTGCTTTTTACAAGGAAATGCCTCATATGCCTTTATGCGAGGAATGGTGGGGAAGGAAGATTTCGAGGTATGTATCGTGTGGGTATCCAGGAAACGGGAACGTTACACTAACTCAAGTCGCACCTTGCGCCCGAGTGCGGCGGCAGCACGGTTCAATGTGTCCAAGCTCACGGCTGTATTTTGGGGATCAAGTACGCGATCAAGCTGAAAGCGTGAGGTTTTCATCCGCTTGGCCATTTCGCTTTTAGTGATATGCGCTGCTTTCATCGCATCGGCCAGTTGCCATGCCAGCACTTCCTTAATGGCTTGCTGACTGACTGCTTCGTAGATGCCTTCCTCTTTCAGCCAGTCATCAACTAAGGTGCCTCTATGCGGATTTGTCGATTTCTTCCTCATCATTCCACCTCCTTCATGCGGTTGCGGGCAAGATCAAGGTCGTGCGCCGGTATCTTCTGTGTCTTCTTGATAAATCCATGCAGCACAAATAACTCGCCCTCAGCAGCACAAAATAGTACCCGTGCGATCCGCCCGCGTGGGAGCTGTGTCCGAACTTCCCAGAGTCCATGACCCAATGCACGGCATAAGGGCATGCCTACAGGAAAACCAAATTCAACGCGAGCTAAATCCTGACCAATGGCATGCCGGTCTGCAATCGGCAAAGACCGAAGCCACTCCAATACCGGATTCGCTCCCCCGGCTGTGTGGTAAAACCGTGCGACGATCTTCTTCCTTTGCCGCATAAACTCCTGCACATGATGTACTATGTGTAGTACATTGTCAACGAAAAGACTGCGTGCTGTGAACAGAGGTGAGGGAGGAATACGCGAAGGAATTTATCCGATCACGAAGATTATGATAAAGCCATAAGGAGCGGTCGGCACGAGCAAGCTTGGTTTGTAATGGGGAAACAGCGAAGGGGGTTATCCGCTGACAATCATTACGATAAAGCGATAAAGATTCAGTGGCTCTCACGAAGTGCGGTTTGGTGGCGGTGACCCGGATTGAACGGGTGACCCGCGGCTTATGAGTCCGCTGCTCTGCCAACTGAGCTACACCGCCACGGGCAAGAAATTAACGGGTTGGCGTCTCGGAGTCAAGGTGGAGGACAGATTAATATTCTATGGATAGATCAGAGAAACTGCGGCTGTGTCCTTGGCGACGTGTCTGTGGCGCAAACTTCTATGTCATGAATATATCAGCGAAAATCGCACATGTGTAGGTGATGGCCTATAAAACTGGCCCTATCCACATTAGCCTTGTGATCGAGCGAGCTTGACCCATGTGGTCGGCCCGACGATTCCGTCCGGTTCAAGTCCGTGCTTTCGTTGAAAGCGAGTCACGGCGACGACGGTTTCCGGGCCGAATCGTCCGTCTATCGTAACACGTTGACCGGCGCGGCGAAGGGCGCGCTGAACACTCTTGACATCCCGTCCCTTCAACGGCGGATTTTGCAATTGGAGCTTTCTGCCGATAGCATCTACTTTCGTCGTGCTGATGCGGCGAAGGAGTTTCTCGGTTTTCGGACCGACGGATCCGTCGGCTCTCAGTCCGTGTTGGCGTTGAAATCTACGGATTGCAGTGGCGGTGGTTTTCCCGAAGACGCCGTCAACGCGAACAGAGAATCCCTGTTGCCGCAAGAGACGTTGCAGACGGACGACTTTTGGCCCTTTCATCCGTGGACGCGTCAGTTGTAATTGCTGATAGGTTCCCTTCATCAAGGTTTGTCGCGGCTGAGATATCGTCGTTGGACCGGTGACTTGCCGTGATGAGGCGGTTTGCGTCTGACGGGCTGTCAGAGTCGTGAGATGGCTGCGTAATTCCTCATTTTCACGAAGTTTCTCTTCCACCTCCTGTTGCAATGACGCATGCTGAGCACGTAATTCCGCATTGTCGTTGTCCAAACGTTGACGTTCATCCAAGGCATCGTTCAAATCGGCTCTCAGTTCTTCGATTTCATGCTGCAAGGCAGGAGGCCAGTAATCGCAACCGGCGAGTCCAAATCCCGTAAGTGCAAGAGCCGTATAGGTCAGATATTTCTTGATCGGATGGATGAACATGTCTCACGCCTCCTTAGGCCAAGCTGTATACGATATCACGAGGATCCCGTTCTTCCTCGCATGTTTACACAAGCATCCTGGTCAGTCAACATTCTTCGCCGGCTTCGAGATATTGATCGTAACAGTCCTGGTGCCACGCGATCGATTCCGCGGGGTGTGTGATGGATTTCTCCACCGTTTCCACCGACACATTGTTATGACGGAGGTCGACAGGCTTCCCACATACTTGGCAAGAAGGGCTCGGTGACGTCTCTGTCGATAATCCAGGCCTGTTCGTGTCGGATGCTCTCATAATCGTGTGCTCCCTATTCTGTGACTTTGATACGTGTGTGGCAAGCTTTTATGCTGTTGATGAGAACTGTGACAAGCTCCAAGATTAGAAAGCCGCGCAGAGTGACGGTGTTGTTTTGGCTCGGCTCCATATTCGGTTTTCAAGTATCCGGAAATATGCGAGAGGATCCGAGGTAGGAACGGCTCATGGTCCCCAGTAGTTCTACCTGCATCGTAATCGTTTTTCCAGCCCAGGGGTGATTGGCATCGAGTCGCTCCACTCCTCGCATCACAGCATGGTTTCCTGACCTGAAAACCATGGGACCTCTAAAGAGGGTAGGGTCTAGCAGGGTGCGGTCTTCTAAGCCGGCCATAATAGCTACGTGTACGTGGTCTTACGGACGGACGAGCTGATGATTGATTCGTCTCATAGGGGATTTGAGAAACTGTACCCCCTTCACGTCGGGAGTATCCTCCAGAGCATAACGTCCATTCGATACTATCCCGACCTGATATGTCAGGCTGGCGACTCACAGTAAAACGTGAGAGGGCGTTGAGGTAAACTAGGTGATTCCCCGGTTCTGACTGGGAAATACCCTAGTTCACCTGTGTTATTCTCGTTAATCGTGAAACGTCAAAGGTGAAACGTGAATGGAGCATCGAGACAGTGTCGTTGGGTTATGCGTGCTGAAACTCTTTAAGGGGGGCGATGTTGGTTTGATAGGAGCGCCGTATGACCTTGGCTTAAGACTCGATGAGACTGCAGGGTCAGATCGAGCCGTTTCGGGAACTCTTTAGTAGGACCATGGTATCACCCTCTTCAAGGTGACTGACTTGGTCGAGTTCCGCAAGGGGGATAATCTTCTCGCCACGGTATAGGCGAAGGAGGACATCAGGTTTAAGAGCAGCGGGCGATTTTCCGACTTCATCCTGTCGAACCGAACGTTCCTCTAGACTGACGTTGCCTCGGGCGGTCAGCAGATCATCCAAATAGTGGACGATATGTCCGTGATCCACCGCGGCGGCGAGAATATATCCGCCGAACGTCGCGGGCGAGACGATCGCATCGGCGCCTCCCTGCTTGAATAGTTTGACGTTTTCTTCTTCTTTCGCACTCACAATCAATCGGGCGGTGGGATTCAGGTGGCGGGCGGTTAAGAGGATAAGCGCACTGGCATCGTCTCGGCCGGCCGTGATGATCACGCATTTGGCCTTCTCAATCACGGCGTCACGCAGCACTGTCTCCTGTGTGGCATCGGCTTGAATTGCCGCGATGCCCAGTGATCCGGCCAGCCGCACCCGCTCTTCCCTCTGATCGATGACCACGATCTGATCCGCCTGGGCGCCTCGCGACAACAATTCTTTTGTCGAGGAGAGGCCGGTATGGCCGAACCCACAGACGATCAGGTGATGATTCAACATCGATTGCAGCTTCGCCATGCGATACCCCTCCATGTATTGGCGTATGATCAATTGGTAGGCGGTCCCCAAGAAGAGAAACCAGAGTCCGAATCGGATTGGTGTCACCACTAGAGCATCAATAAGGCGCGCGCTGGTCGAAACCGGGACAATATCCCCGTATCCAACCGTCGAGACCGTGATCATCGTGAAATAGACGACGTCGGTGAACGACACCTCGCCGTCCAGCTGGTCACGGAGCCCGTCACGGTCCCACCAAAGCAAGGCAAAGGCGATGGTGAACAATAAAACCGCGAGGAGTATCCTGGTCGCCAGGGTCTGTGAGGGGGACCAGGCATCCGGGGTAATGACGATCCGTGGAGATTCGGTCAGTCTCTTTCTGCGGATAAGAGACCATACGCGGTCAAGGAGGCTGTGCTGTGGTGCTGGAGAGCTCATGTGGTCTTTTTTGCTCAAGATTCGGCACGGAAACTGGTCGTGCTCACGGGTCAGGTCTACGAACAGCGTCTATGAATCCGAGTCAGGAGGTTGTGCTGTTTCTTGTTGTCGGCGGAGTTGATTCTCCAGTTCCCGAATACGTTCCCCCTGGGAGGTCACCGTGGTTTCGAGTGAGCGTCTTGTGCGGCTGGTTCTCCAACGGCCGCCTAGGGAAGCCAGTAATGCCAGGACAATGCCGGATCCGACCGATCCGAGAATAACCAGTACCAAGGAGGTTTGATATTCCCAGGCGAGGAATTTGACGATGACGGTATCCGTATTTTGCAGCGCGAACGCCGCAGTTCCTATGGCCAGCAGGAGAGCAGCAATGAGGACCGTCATATTACCCTGTCTACTATATAAGGATCTCTGGAACGCATGTCCCACCATGGTGATGAGTCGACTTCATGCCGTCGAATACCGTCACTTCCGTCAAAAAAGTTTCGGACAAGGTATTGATGGCCTGTATGCTCTGCTTTGTGATTCTGCTGAACATGGTTTGCGCCAATCCTATCAGGCTCTCGCATCGTCAGCTCGAACTTCCTCCGGTCGGAGGAGTTTCCGGGTGCGGCGGTGTGGGCTGGAGCGGCCAGATTCGAAGCCCCGGGGCCTGGTAGCCCTTCGGCAGGTATTGATCGGGAATCGCCGTCCTGTTTCCGTCACGGATTTGGGTGTAGTGCGGCGACATGATTTCAAGACCAGCCTCATGAAATTGATCCTGAATGTGCTGGTGCAATTCTGCATAGATGGCGGCCATCTTGTTGGGATGACCGGTGTAGGCGTTAATCTCGTAGGATACGTAAAAGTCGTTCAGGCCGGTCTGTAGAACAAACGGCGGGGGCGATTCCAGAATATGTGTTGTGCGTTCGGCGGCGGCGATGAGCAACTCGTGAACCCTTCGCCAGGGAACGTCGTAGCCGATAGTGACGGTCGAATGAAGAATAAGAGGCGGAGGATTCATCGCCGACGAGCTGAAATTGATGATGTGCGAGCTCAACACCAGGGCGTTAGGAATGGTGACGTCGACGTTCTTGATGGTTCGGATTCTGGTTACTAAGAGCGTTTTTTCGGTGATGTCTCCGATCGTTTCGGCGATCTTGACACGGTCACCGATGCTGAACGGACGCATGTAGGTGAGCACGATGCCGGCCACGATGTTGCTGAATGATCCGGCGGCGCCCAACGACACCAGGACGCCGAGAAAGACGGAAATACCTCTGAACGCTTCAGATTGAGATCCTGGTATGTAGGGAACGATTGCCACAGCGGCCAATACCAGGGCAAAGAATCGGACGATCTTGTACGTGGGAGCGGCCCATTCACGGTGAAATCCGACGAAGGTGATTGCGCCTCGCTCAATGCCCATGAAGAACAGGTAGATGAGCTTGATGATGTACCTCGTGACGAAGGCAATCACCACGATGGCGATGATGTCGGGGAGCGAGGAAACAAATGTCAGGGCAATCAATTTGATCGGTTCGAAGAGATAGCCCCACAGTTCAAGAGACAGCGTGTGGGTTGCAGGAAAGAATCCCAGGATCGACGTGACGTAGAGGTAACTTAAGGATGCATAGGCTACGAATTGCAAGACGCGCAGGAGGCCCAGCACCGCTTCGGCGATCTGAGAGCCTGCCAGCAGTTCTACCCGTTGGATCTTGAGTGAGTATTGTGTGATACGTCCCCATCGAGAGACCTTCTCTATCGCGCGAGGAAACAGATGATGGAAGACTTTCAAGAGGCCGAGAAACAATGCCGTCGCAATGAGCGTCAGCAGCAGGCCTGCGAAGAGACTTCCCCAATTCGCATTCAAGCCCTGTAACCGATCTAACGGCACAGCGACCGCCGCGAGTAAACGCTCCTCAAATTCACGAGTTTGCGGGAAGAGGTCCAAGACAAAATGAAAATAGGCGTACAGGGCAAAGACGGAAAGGATGACGCGGAGAAATTTGCTTAGATACAGAAGGCCATCGGTGAGCTGGTTCGCTGAAACCAGTTCGATATCTCGGAATGAAACGGTGCGGAGTCGTGTTCCACGCCACGCATTGAGTGCATCATAGAGCAGAGGAAAGCCGATCGATGCCGCCAGGGCAAAGAAGATCAAGAGCGCGGTGGCGACGCCGGCCCACAGTAGATCCCGCAATTCGATTTGTGTCGCGGGTGGCGGAGCCGGCTGAAGCGACGGTTTGGGAACAGGTTGGGGCTTCGGTTCCGAAGGGGAAGGGATTGCTGCGCCGACCGCGTTGCGTATCCGGTCCGTCTGCTCTTTGGCGAGCAGATCTCGTGGTTTGCCTGCAGCCATCGCTTCGGTTTCGGTGATGACGTACAGGACTTCATCGGACGTCACAATGTAGGAGGTATGCTCATGGTCTTCGAACCGCAGACTGTCAAGGACGGTTCGTTCGGATCGAGCCAGCCGTTCGAGTCGCTTCTCGATAGCCGCTGCTCTGACGGATGGGTCGATATTGGCCAGCCCTGTGTGGATAGAGAAGAGGGTTTGGCCGTTGAACCGTACCGGTGCGGCGGAGTTGGGAGAGGAGAAATCGGCTTGAACTGTGCCGGTGGACAACAATAGGAGGAGCATCGCCCAGAAAGCTCCGAGGGCTCGGAGAAATAGTACATGCTGTCGTAGATGTCGGGCGTGCTGTTTTAACTCTGCCATCAGGATGATCTCCCGGATTACCGGAACAAATTGGTTGATTTTGCCACAGGCGTGCAAGCTAAAACACCCTCATTCTCACAAGGTCTTTTGGGAGGACGGGTTTAGTTGCCAAATATTCAAAGGTCGAGCATAATTGCACGGTACGTCGTTCGAAAGCCTTGCCTGAAAAAGGTCTTATCTGATGCCGATGTTAAGCGTCCAAATGGTGTTAGGGCTGACCGGACTGGTCATCCTGATCGGTCTGGCCGGTGAGGTCGTGTTCAAACGCACCGGCATTCCCAGCGTCTTATTATTGATGGGATTCGGGATACTGCTGGGTCCGGTCTTTCACTTGGCTGAACCGGCCCAGGTGATGAAGCTTGCCCCCTATTTCGGCACGCTCGCACTGCTCGTCATTCTCTTCGACGGCGGCATCAATCTTCACATTATGAAAGTGATCAACGAGACGCCCATGGCGCTCTTGTATTCGGTGACGGTGTTCGGTTTGACGATCGTCGCCATCATGGGGTTCTACGTCTGGTGGATGGACGGGAGGTGGCTCCACGGGTTGCTGCTGGGGACGATTCTCGGCGGAACGGCGGCTGCCATTATCATTCCAGTGACGTCGAAAATGGCGTCGCTCAGAGATTCCGCCAAAGTACTTCTGAGCCTGGACTCGGCCATTTCCGAGGTCTTTGTCGTAGTGCTGGCCTTGGCGCTCATGGGGACGATGAAGGAGTCTCCCGGCTGGGGGGGCGGGTTCTTCCGTGAAATTTTTCATGCTTTTTGGGATGCCATGATGCTCGCAGTCTTGGCCGGTGCCATGTGGGCGAGATTGCTGGCCTGGCTTGAGGGGAGAGCCCTGTCCTACATGCTCACCATGGCGGCGATCTTGGTGCTCTACTACGTAGCAGAGGTCATCGGAGCGAACGGCGCCATCACGATCCTCTTGTTTGGTCTGGTGTTAAGCAACATGGAGTTTCTCGTCGGGAGGTTGGCCAAACCGATTCGAACTTTGATCGGCTATGAATTGGACCAGGCAAAATTCGTCTTGAGTGAATTCTTGAAACGGATGAACGAAGAGTTGTCGTTTTTGGTGCGGACATTTTTCTATGTATTGTTGGGGTTGATTTTGGATTTCTCTGCTTTGACGGGCAGTATCGCACTGACCAGTCTTGGGTTATTTGCGATCGTCGTGGTCGTTCGGGCTATCGTAACCGAGGTGATCGGACGTACGACGACTTCTTGGAATCCCGGTGAGCGGTTTGTTATTGCCGCGATGTTCCCCAGGGGCGTCGCCACTGCGGTCATGGCGTTTCTTCCTATAGCCAGCGGTATTGAAGGGACCGAATTATTTCCGATTTATGCGCTGACGGTCATCGTGCTTGGGGTAACGGGGATGACGGTCATCTTGACGGTGTATCAACGGTGGAGCAATGTAGAGAAAAAAGTCGATCAAGTGCCTCAGCGGTCCGCGCCGGCCTGAGATCACCGATGGAACGTTCGTCTCTATTGGTACTCATGGTAGTCAGGTCGTGAAAAGTGAAAGGTGAAAGGTGAGACGTAAAAAGTGGTGAAAAGAATATCCGATAGCGTGACGTTCTGAAACCATTTACCGACAGGCTTTACCCTCGTGTCTCTCGACTGCAGACTTGTTTGGGGCGGTTCAAAATCTCCCGCTCGGCATCCAACCAATCCTGAAGATCATCGCCTTGGTGGTATCCTCGTGCTTCATAGAGCGAATAGGCCCGCACGGCGATACGCTTTCGCAGTTTTGGGGACAACCGTGTCTTTTTTTCTGAGAAAATAGTCTCTCTGTACAACGCAGCATGAGTTTCGCAGATACCGTGACTGACACGCAAATCGTCTTCCGGCGGCCAGAACGCCAGCAACGATGGAACGCCTTCTTTTTCACACCAGGCACAGACGACCTTCATATACCATTACGCTCCAGGTTGATTGTCCCTCATCAGATAAACTGGCTTCCTATACCGCAATCGGTTCCCACGGCTCTGTTCGCAATCACCATCCTCCGTCATTGATGATGGCGCCGGTCTTCATCATATCCTTGTTATTCAGACGTATGCCTCCTTGTTAGATATGCTTGGGCACATTCTGTGGCAAATACGTGAAATGTATCTGCATGGCCTCAATCGATGTTTCGGGTGTCGCTTCATCTCGTTTGTCATGCCGATCCGGCTGGTATCGCCCTGATGAAGCACGGGTTCTCGTGCGTTGGCCGCATACGTATTCGAGTATGATGAGGATGAGACCTCATGACCGAGCTGATACGACGCATGCCTGAGCTCAGTGTAGATCGAAGGATCCTAAAACCCCATGCGCAGATTCAGACTGCTAGCTGACGGCTTAAAATCTCCTGCTCGGCATCCAACCAATCTTGAAGATCACCGCCCTGGCGGTATCCGCGCTCTTCATAGAGCGCATAGGCACGGGCTGCAATACGGTCGCGCACCCCATTCGAATCAGCCGCCGCCCCCTGAACCGCCTCTGCAACTACGGCTTCATGCTTAATCTGAGTCTCGGTTTTCTGGGCTTTCTCGCTCGCTCCTGACTGTCGTGTTTTCATCGTGGACCTCCTTATAATGTTGATGTGGAAACTTCTGCTGCTCCCACAGGAATCGGGTGGGGCAGGTACGGCGCTTCAAGGCATGACAGAGGGAAAGCCGGGGTCTTGCCGATGCGCCGAATCGTTTCGGCGATACGTTGCGGCTTTCCCCAGTCGCTCCAGAGTACGTCAGTCAGCTCCATGACTGACACGCGGTCAGGCAATTGCTGGAGCAGTTGAGATGAAAAGTTGTATGCCGGCATCTCTCGATAGACATCGGTCATCACGGCAGACTCATCAGCGGTTTCCCACGATGCCGTCATTCGTTCGAACAGGGGCATCATATCCGGGAAGCAGTGCCAGCCTGTCTGCCACAATGTCTCCACCGTGGCCGTCAGCACCAAGGTGTTCCACAATCCACCGGCGCGCAATGCGGCGTCAGCTTGGGCCGGTTCCGGTTTTTCAAGGAATGAGGTGACGGCATGAACCGGATGTCCAGGTGAGCTGCCCAACTGAGGACCTCGCTGAATCCATCCGTATTCCGTCTCCAACCGATCCGGCCGGACACCCAGCAGGAGGAGGTGGTCCAGAGACTCATTTACCGCCGCCACGGCTTGCTTGACCATGGTGATAAAGCGGCGCTCCGGATAGATGAAGTGATCCGAGGGTTGAATGACGATCAGTGCCTGTGGGTCGCGAGCCCGTATATAGGAGAGGGGCAGGAAAATTCCTGCTGCAGTGTTGCGGTTTGTCGGTTGATGGATCAATTTGCCGATCAGTCGCTTGCTCAGCTGACCCTTTGTGTAAGTTCGATGGTGTTCTGCTGCCACCACCACGGTTCGTGCGGCTGTTGCAATTCGGTTTGCGCGATCGACCGTGTGTTGGAACATCGAGCGCGTACCGACAAAGGTGCAATATTGTTTAGGACGATGTCGTCCTAACCATCGTAGGACAAGTGGCTTGACTCGCTCCCCTTCTCCTCCTGCGAGTATGATCGACCAGACGTTCTGTTGTGTGAGGTGCCGGGTAGTCATGGGCTGTGCCTTTCTTTTCAGATTTCTGCCTGAATATTTTGGAAACTGTAGTGGAAACTATAGTGGACGCATGGATTCCGCTTTTCCGAAAACGGATGATCATCTTCATCGGCGACGACTGAGTGGAACAAGCGATGGATCCAGCATGTGGTCGCACCCGCCGGTACGTTTCCGATTCATGACGACCGTCGTATCCACCCACTCCACGCAATTGACGCAGCGCCAGGGTTGATCTGCGGACGGCTCCGAAGCTTCTAACAACAACGAATCGTTAAAAGCCGTGACGATACACCCTCTACATCGGACGCAGACAGGTTCTTGACGGGTCCGTTCAGTCGTCGAAACCGGAAAATAATGTCGTGCGGCATCATGTCGAGAAGAGATCCCTCTCTCAAAGGCATCACCGGCATAGTATGTAGGGAGCATAAGTGCATCGTAGTGCCTAAGCCACTAGGGAAGCGTCTAGTTTCTTGTGCAAGTGTTGCTAGTGGCAGAGTTGTCAGGAAGGTGGGGAGTGGAACTTGTTGCCGGATCAGTGCTTCTGCTCAATACGTCGTGTGTCCTAGGTAGATTGGTAGATAAAACAAGTTTCTTACCTAGTATGACTCGGGGTTCAAATTCTACAGAATGAAGAGTAGAATAGTGTCATTCGTTAACACATTATAAAGAAGGGGGAGCTTCATGAAGGAAAAGCAGACACTGGGCATGGGAATGTTGGGGGTCATCGGAGTTGGCTTGGCAGGGTTGGTAGGGTTGGCCGCTTGTGATCAAAGCCAACCTCCTGCACCGGCAAAACAGGAAGCGCCTGCTCCAAAGGCTGAGACAGCACCTCCAGCTGAACCCGCTCCTGCTGCAGAGGCCTCGTCCGAAGAGGGTTCTGCTCCTGAAGGCGGCGATGCCGCTGCAGCTCCCAAGGCTGCAGAAGGACAAGCAGGTGAAGGAGCCGCTGGTGCGGCTGATGCCAAGGAAGGCCAGTAAAGTTGTCGACGAGAGCGTATCGATATACCCCTTGGAGCCAATATCAAGACAGTGGTGAGATGTTGCCGTCAGTGGACCGGCATAGCGCCAAGACGATCTCATGACCAGATAACCGGTGGTGTGTCGTTTTGACCAAATAAGTCAGGGGTATTTTGTCTGGTGAGTCGAGAGGCTTGCCTCAGCTCTCTTTGGAGGCTTAGAGCGGGATAGATTCCGTCACATGTGACGGTGTCTGTCCCGCCACACTGTAAACTTCTCCCGTTTGCGGACTTCCATCTCAATCTGCTGTCCTCAATCTCTTTCCAACTGTGTGATGTACCATCTAATTCGTGAGTGATGGCGGTTTGAGCCGGCTATCAGTTTCGATAGGGAACACTTCGCCTGGCTCGGAGCACTACGTTTGTTCCGTCTCAATCATGACGTGCGGGAGTCTTTGGGGTCGATAGTGTCCCATTCTCATAAAAAGGATGAGAGAGGACTGTGCGCCGGTTCTGTGACCGCAGAGGTCCCGCCTTTGTTGCTCAGGTGGATTTCCTGAAAGACGCAATGCAGATTGATTCAGTCTTTAGAGATAAGTGATGGGTTGAAGAGAAGATTGAAGGACGTATGAGATGAGCTAGGGATTGTCCTAGTACGCCGGCCTTCTCTGATTCGGTACAATACTATCGTTCAAGGGGCTGAATGTGTACCAAAGGAGTGAAGCATCATCTATGAGGAAAAGAGGTTCCGGCAAGACCACAGGACAACGCAGAGAGGTTGTGACCCCTTCGGGGCGGAAGTTGCGGAGGTCGACCAAAGGAAAGTCCGTCTCGAAAGGTCTCATCCGTTCTGACGGTCGCTCGAAAGGCTCCCTATCATCAAAAACTTCTTCATCGAAGTCCGAGCGTTTGTCGCAGGAGATTCAGTCTCAGGCCAACGAATTAGCGAGAAAGAATAAGGAGCTGCGGCAAGCGCACCTGAAGGCAGAGGAGGAGAGTCAGAAGTATCGATATCTATACGAAACTATTCCCGTCGCCAGTTATACCCTTGATGCACAGGGAACGGTTCTCGACCTGAATGAAGCCGGCGCCATGCTGTTGCGATCATCTCGTCACCACCTCGTCGACCGACGCTTTCACGTATTTATCTATGAGTCTGATCGTTCGCTGTTTAGGGGGTTCATGCGCAAAGTATTGAAGGGGGCTGGGCACGAACTCTGTGCCGTTCGGTTGGCAGACGATCAGACCCTATCATTAGTGTTGGTCGGTGTTAGGCGAAACAACCATGAGCGGAAAAGGGCCGTCGTGCAACTTGCGGTGATGGATGTGACCGGGTTTATCAGGGTACAGGGGGTCTTACGGGATTCCAACGAGGCGCTCGAAGCCACGGTCAATGAACGGACAGAGCAACTCACTGATGCGCTGGGGCGATTGAATCAAGAAATTGAAGAGCGTAGGTGCGCCGAAGATCGGCTATCGCTGTTGAATGATTCATTGGAACAGCGCGTAAATGAGCGGACCATAGCCTTGGCCGAAGCCAACGAACGGTGGGAGTGGGTGGTGCGGGCGACGCATGACGGCGTGTGGGATTGGGATCTTGTACGCAATAAGGCCTATTTTTCACCTCGCTGGAAAGAGATGCACGGAATCCAAGATGGCGACCTGTCGGAATCATCGGAGGAGTGGTCATCCCGTATCCATCCGGAAGACCAACAGAAAGTAGGGGATAAACTTGAGGCATATTTGGCCGGCATAGTCCCTGAGTTTTGGGAGGAGTATCGCATTCAACGGAAAGACGGCATCTATATTTGGGTGCTTGACCGGGGCGTCGCCGTTTTCGATGAAGAGGGGCGGGCTATCCGCATGGTCGGGGCGGAAACAGATATTACCTGGCGCAAGGAATCAGAGGAGGCGTTACGCAGGAGCGAGCAGGAGTTTAGAACCTTGGCTGACAATGTGCCGGCCTTGTTCAGCTATATCGGTCTGGATTTCCGCTATCGATTTGTCAATAAACGGTACGAAGAACTATTCGGGCGTCACGATAAGACGATGGTGGGGATGACCGTCTTCGATCTACTTGGTTCCGATGGCTATGCCGTTGTAGAACCGTACTTGAGAAAGGCGCTTGAAGGGGAATCGGTTGCATTTGAGTATGAATTGAAGGTGCCTGGTGACGGCATACGATACTTGTCGGTGCAGTATGTGCCGGATAGGGGGAAACAAGGGGAGGTGAGAGGTCTTTTCGCGCTATTGGCCGATGTGACGGCGCTGAAGCTGTCCGAAGCGGCGTTGCGAGGACGGGAGGCTGAACTACGCGCGCTCAATGCCAAGTTGGTGCAGGTACAGGAAGAAGAGCGGAGAAGGATTGCGCGGGATTTGCATGACGATGTGACGCAACGGCTGGCGGCGTTGACTCTGGAATTGCATGGGATGAAGCGCTATGCCGTTGAAGCCGGATGCGATCCATCGATCGTGTCAAAGGTCAAAGGTCTTGGAGAGTCCGTTGAGCGGCTGACGACGGATGTACAGCAATTAGCGCACCATCTCCATCCGTCGATCTTAGAACATGCGGGGTTGGAGGCTGCTGCGCGCGAACATGCGGACGAGTTTAGCGCGCGAACAGGGTTGCTGACAGAGGTGTTGGTGCGGGACCTTCCCAAGGAGGTGCCTCTCGATCAGGCCACCTGTCTCTATCGTGTGTTGCAGGAGAGTCTACAGAATGTGCGAAAGCATGCCAACGCCTCAAATGTATTGGTTCGGCTGTTAGGCACAAATCATGGGGTTGGGATCTGTGTGCACGACGACGGACAAGGATTAGAATCCAAGACTGCCGGTAACCGCAAGGGGCTTGGTCTAACCAGTATGGCGGAGCGAGTGTGGTCGCTCAAAGGAACGTTCCGCGTCAGGACGAGGCCGGACGACGGCACGGAAATCCATGCGTGGGTTCCGTTGGAAGACGTGAAATATAAAACGTGAAACGTAAGATGGGCGAAGAGGGACGCATAAGTTCCTTGGGGCTGTGTTCGAGTTGCATCCTGGTTCGGCAACACTATTCCATATGGTCCGACCCTTGCTCCTTGAACCTTGCACCTAACAATTTGACCCCTGTTGCTTGCCGATCCTGTTGTACGGGCGGAGTATGAGGGGATAGCGTCATAAACCTGATAGGGATCATATGATGACAAAACCACGAGTCTTAATTGCTGACGATCATTCCATCTTTTTGGCCGGACTGCACAGACTCGTGGAGGATTCATGCGAAGTCGTCGGAATGGTGGAAAATGGTCGGGCCCTCGTCGAGGCTGCAGGGAAGCTCAAGCCGGACCTTATTTTGCTGGATATTTCCATGCCTCTACTGAACGGATTGGATGCAGCGCGTGAGATTAAGAAGTCCGAACCTGATTGTAAGATTCTGTTTCTGACGATGCATGCCAGTCCGACCTATGCGACCGAAGCCATAAAAGCCGGCGGCAACGGGTATCTTCTTAAGCAGTCAGCCGCTTCCGAACTGTCGACGGCGATTGAGGCAGTACTCGGCGGACAAACCTATCTCACTCCGGCTATCACCAGATCGGTGCTTGACTCGATGCTCAAGCCGGATTCACTGGCACTCAAGCGGGCCGTGGGCGACTTGACGCCACGGCAGCGGGAAGTGTTGCAGTTGGTGGGAGAGGGAAAGGGAACGAAAGACATCGCAACATTGCTCAATGTTTCGGTGAAAACCGTTGAATTCCACAAAGCCCGTCTTATGGAGCAACTGGAGATGCATTCAACCGCCGACTTAATGAAGTTTGCGATTGCTGAAGGGTTGGCTTCCACCGATACCATATCATCTGAAATTGAGTGATGCCGTTCGGCGTGATCTCGGTTCCGGCAACAACTTGGCGAGGAAGACTTTTTCCTACTCTGAATTGAGGCATGACGCCTCACCGATGTTCTCCGGAATGACGCAAAAGGCGACAGGATCGTCGTGCTGTGGTGGAGCCCTATGGCCTGCGTCTACTTCGCCAAAGCAATTCGGCTTCGAAGGCCACGCAGACGTGGCTTCCTGCGAAGGCGGGGAAAAAAATCGATCTCCTCAGGTCTTTCTTTTGCAGTAAAGAAGGGAAAAGAAAATCAGAGGGGACGTTGTACAGGTTTTGGATAAGTATCATAATGTTGACGTGACCTGAATGGAGGGGATTATGAAAGAGGATGGTCGGTGTGGAGAATTGCTTGTCATGTTTCTGGCCGGATTGACGATCGGTACGGCAGCAGGCCTGTTGCTGGCCCCTCATTCCGGGTCATACACGAGGCGGCAAATCCGTAACCTTGCGGAAGATGTCACGGAGCAGGCGTCACACTTGGCATCCGAGGCAAAAGATGCCGTCGAGAATGTCGTCGAAAAGGGGAAACGAATCGTCACGTAAAGTGAGGTCACTGCCTCTACAGGAAGCCGCGCATATCCGGCCTTTGCAGTGAACCGCTTCGAGTCTTCATCTCCTACGGGTTACTTCGGCGAAGTCGGTTCAAGCTAAGAGCTTCCACTAACATGCGAATTCTATGAGGAATGATGAGCCAAGACAGCTACCCGATTCCTGAGGACTTTCAACAGCGAGCGCATATTACCGAACAGGGGTATCACGATCTGTATCGGCGCTCGATCGACGATCCAGAGGGTTTCTGGAGCGATCAGGCTGAAACGTTTCTCAATTGGTCCGGACGGTGGAAGAAGGTGCTCGACTGGGACTTCACGAAGGGGCATGTTCGCTGGTTTGAAGGCGGGAAGCTCAATGCCTGTGAGAACTGTGTTGACCGCCATCTTGCCGCTCGGGGTGACCGGACGGCGATTATTTGGGAAGGCAACGAACCGGGCGAGAGCCGCTCCATTACCTATCGTGAATTACACGAGCAGGTATGCCGATTGGCGAACGTGCTGAAGAGTCGTGGCATCGGCAAGGGAGATCGGGTCTGCCTCTATATGCCGATGGTTCCCGAAGCGGTCATGGCCATGCTCGCCTGTGCGCGCATCGGCGCAATCCATTCGGTCGTGTTCGCCGGGTTCTCCTCCGAGGCGTTCAAGCATCGCGTGATGGACAGTGCCTGTCGATTGGTGATCACCGTTGACGGGTATCGGCATGGGAAGAAGACCGTTGCTCACAAGGAGAAAACGGATCAGGCGCTCAAAGACTGCACGGGTGTCGAAACGGTGTTAGTCGTCAAACGTCTCGGATTGGATATCCCATGGGATGCTTCTCGAGATGTGTGGTTTCACGAGGCCATGGCCCTTTCGCCGTCAGAATGTCCGGCGGTGGAGATGGACGCGGAAGATCCGCTGTTTATTCTCTATACGTCAGGGTCCACCGGAAAACCGAAGGGGCTTGTACATACGACCGGCGGCTATCTGCTGTATGCCGCAATGTCTCATCGGTACGCGTTCGACTACCATGACGGGGACGTCTATTGGTGTACCGCCGATATCGGATGGGTGACCGGCCATACCTATATTGTCTATGGCCCGTTGGCCAACGGGGCGGTCACCCTCTTATTCGAGGGCGTGCCCAATTACCCCGATTACTCCAGATTGTGGCAACTGGTGGACAAGCATCAGGTGAACATTTTTTATACGGCGCCGACTGCGATCCGTTCACTCATGGCACAAGGTGATGAACCGGTGAAGAAGGCTCACCGCCGGAGCTTACGCATGTTGGGCAGTGTCGGAGAACCCATCGATCCCAAATCCTGGGAGTGGTTTTATCGTGTGGTCGGTGAAGAACGTTGTCCGATCGCGGACACCTGGTGGCAGACGGAAACCGGCGGGCTGCTCTTGACTCCGCTGGCGGGAGCGATGCCCCTCAAACCAGGTTCCGTGGCGAAGCCGTTTTTCGGCGTGGTCCCGGCCATCGTCGATGAGAACGGGTACGTGCTCGATGGAGAGGCCGAAGGGCGTCTTGTCATCACCAAACCCTGGCCGGCATTGGCGCGTACGATTCATGGAAACCATGAGCGGTATCTCACGACCTATTTCAGCAGATTTTCCGGCTTCTACGATACCGAGGACGGGGCTCGCCGGGATGCCGACGGATATTACTGGATCACGGGTCGAATCGACGATGTCTTGAACGTCTCCGGGCACCGTATGGGCACGGCCGAGTTGGAAAGTGCGTTCGAGAAACATCCGAATGTAGCCGAAGCATCCATCGTCGGGTTCCCTCACGAGATCAAAGGGCAGGGGATTTATGCGTATGTCGTGTTGAAGAAGGGCATCTCTCCGTCAGAGGAGCTTGTGCGTACGCTTGTGGAACAGGTATCTCGAGAAATCGGTCCCATTGCCAAACCGGACCAAATCCAATGGGCCGACGCCTTGCCGAAGACACGATCGGGAAAAGTCATGCGTCGGATCCTGCGTAAAATTGCGGCGAACGACTTGGAGAATCTGGGGGACACCTCCACATTGGCCGATCCATCAGTGGTTGACGCCTTGATTGCGAAGCGCAGGAAGTCATCGGCAAGATAAGGGAGCGGTATCCACGACCGGTGGGTTACTCGTATGATGCCTGACGTCGTATGCGGAATTCTCTGATGCGATAGTGCCACCGCGGGTAGAACTAAGCTACGTCAATCCTCGGATTATTCACAATCGCTTTTACATTCCAGAGTCGGCCAACTATGTCGAAGCGTTTGTACGGACTGTCGAGCTTTCTGGTCCATCTGTTCTTCTCAACGCTACACTGACGGTGGATGGTACTCCATATCACCTTGAGCCCTATCCCTCTGGAAGAAATTCAGCTTTGGAACCAGTTTCTGCTCAATTCACAAGGCTTGAGTGGGCTTTGCCAGCGAATGTGAATTTAAGGGGCAAGGTCGGAACGCTCGAGTTCGGACTGATGAACACTGAGCCGGGTCAGATCTCCGGGACAGTTCGAGCCCAGCTTGATGATATTGCTTTAGTCCCTCAGCCTGGCGTGCGAATCTCAGGCCCCGGAGCGCCGCTCACTGCTCAATCCGAGAGCGCAGTGGGGGCACACACTACGCCGTTCAGCGTAGAGAATCTTGGCGCGTTGATAGTAGCGGCGACCACTCACTGGTCTGGCCTTGGGGTATCTTCAGCCGTAGAAATGCCAGAGGGGGGTTTGGGGATCAACTTGAGGAGTATCGGAGTTTCGGCAACGAATTTGTCGGTCAATCAGATATCCGCCTTTGAAGTACAGGGCTCTGAGGACAACAGGGATACAGGCTTCAGTGAGGGTGGCATCAACAATCAAAGTTTCTCTCCGGACCCAGACCTTATCCAGAACTATGTTGGTAAGACTGCAGGGACGTTGTGGATCGCCCAAGAAACCAGAACAGACCAAACGGGGGTCAATCGTAATACGTCGCTGCCCTCCGACCCTCATTCCATTAAGGCCCAATCTGATTCCATCCTGGCCAGTGGAAAGATAGTTGCGGTTGTAAAACAGGTTGGAGACACCAACTGGGTCAAAGGAGCCTTCGTAAAGGAAAGTTGGTCCGCGGAAAAGGACAGTGCCATCGGCATACCGCACTTCAATATCGGCGGAGATCTTCCGTCCCCAAGCGGCAACGGGACCCTCGCCGATCTTAAGATCTTCAATCTTCAACAGATCCCGCTTCAGCCGCTCAAATTCTTCACGGGACTTGTCGGTCAAGGGGCTGATGTCATAAGGGTATCGCCCTTCTCCGAATTCAAAGCCGCAGCCGAATTGGGCCAGCGAGAGGATCAACAGAATCAAAGTGCGTTTCAACATAGTCCCTCCTTCGGCACCCCAACGTTACCGCCGGATCGGAAATCCGTCAAAGGAGTTGATGGAAATGGTCTATCTGGTCTGTTTGGTTTGTCTGGTTTGTCTGGTGCGTTTGGCCTGTCTGGTGCAAGTGCTCCGAACGTCTCAGCACTCAGCACTCAGTCCTCAGCACTTGACGATACCCCGTGGCAGTTGACTGGAGTGGATGGAAGTGCCGCTTTCGGCAAGATTGATCTCATGACGGTGCTGATGCACGAACTTGGGCACGTGATGGGCCTGGGCCATGTGAGTTCCGCCGTGGATGGGACGCGCCTCATGGCCGGCGCCATTGATCCTGGTGTTGCCGACTGCCTTCGGCACTCGACTTAGGTCTGTCTGGTTTGTCTGGTCTATCTGGTGCGTCGGATGACTCAGATCTCAGCACTCATCACTGGATGTGTGGGAGCCATATCTTGCGCACTTTACGACAACTCAACACTCACAACTCAAAATTCGCCTTTGGCGGTGAATCCCGCCCTCCAGGCTCGTTCAAGCCGTGCAACTGCCTTCGTACGAAGGGGCGACTCATCGTACGCCTTCTTCGAGATTCAATTTCAACGTCAGATACTTCATCAGATCTTTGAGTGTCACAATGCCGGCGAGGTACTCGCCGTCCGTCACCAACAGCCGGCTGTTCCCGGTCTTATTCATGAGCGACAAGATCGCCGTAGCTGGACTGTGCATGTCGACCGTATTTTCGGCAGAGCAGGGTACGACCACGTCACGAACCGTCAGATGCATCCACTCATGACGAGGGATGGCGGTAATCTGTTTGGTGCTGACGTATCCAAGAAGTCGTGAATCTTCCAAGACAGGGTAGAGGTCATGAAGCGAGCGATAGACATGCTCCTCAACCAACTGTTCGAGGGACAGGTGTGGTGACACCGTATCCACCTGTGATGTCATGAAATTCCGAATGGTTGCGCGTTCCAGTTTTATCCGTGCGACTAACTCGTAATATGAGGTTCTGGCCGCCTCACGGAGAAAGAGGCCTAAGATGAACCACCAGGCACCGACCATAAAGTCGCCGGTGACCACGTGAAAGATTCCTACCATCATCAGGACGAATCCCAAGACCACGCCGGCAAGGCATGCCGGGCGAGTTGCGTGGCGAATGTCTTTCGTCCGGTGCCATAAGCCGGCTCGGAGCATGCGCCCTCCGTCGAGAGGGAACGCCGGGATCAGATTCACCCCGCCCAAGAGACTGTTTATGAATGCCAAGTAGCCGAAGATCCCTAATACCGCGAGAGGAAGATTGGATGCATACCCTGCTTGGAGTACCAGATAACAGGCGGCGCTCAGGGTAAAGCTGGCCAGGGGGCCGGCAATCGCCAGAAGAAAATCCGCCTTGGGGTTTGGCGGTTCCTCTTCCATCTGCGCGACTCCCCCGAAGACGTAGAGTGTGATGTTTTTGAACGGAACTCCCTGTTGCTTGGCCACAAAGGAATGGGCCAATTCGTGAAAAAGGAGCGACCCCAAAAGCCCTACAGCTCCGGCTGCCCCCATCCACCAATAGGTGAATGTCTCGAGCCCAAGATAGTGGGTGGGGAAATACCCCTTCGCCAGCGACCATGTGACAAGGATTGCGAGGAAGATCCAGCTGAAGCTTAATCGGACTGTAAATCCAAAAATGGTCAATGACATGATCGGTTTCGCGGGCAACTCCTCTTTGTCTGCGGCGTTCATGTTAGACGAATCTCCTCACACCGTCCACGACATGCTTTTTTAGCTGTCTCGCCGCAAAGTCGAAACCACCTCGCCTTGTCCATAGGAATGTCAGGCAAGATGTATCCATTCTTCTCTGTGGCATCTTGCAACAGTCCCTTTAGTCTGTATGGGGTCTTTTGCCTGTGTGCAGAGCAAAAAGATTCCATAACCTCTTTTCCGATCATGGCAAATGGCACCTTGTTATGCGGTGGAATGATGGTCGCGTGTTTGGCACAGGGCTTGCGCATTCGATTGAAAGGTGGAAATCACCCGGTTTGTCCTCTGAAGGAAATGTGGCCCATGAAATCGTATTCTCCATGATCCTCGTCTATTCAGTGGCCGTCGCGCAAGTGGGTACGAAGGATTTCATTGGATGTCGGATGAGAAGAGGAGGGTGATGGCTCTTATCCGACGTAGCATCGCGTAGACTGTATGAGACAGGAGGAAAGAACGAAGGGGGCTGTGCGTGAGGAACCGCAGGGCGTATCGACGATCGTGTATGCCGTGCGGATTTACGGTCGAGGCGGACAGGGTGTGGTGACGGCGGCAGAGCTGTTGTCGATGGCGGCATTTGCCGACGGCCAGTATGCTCAAGCCTTTCCTAGTTTCGGATCGGAACGAATGGGGGCTCCGGTGACGGCGTTTTGTCGTATTGCCGGACAAGCCATACGTACTCGCGAAGCGGTGACCCAACCGGATGTGGTGATCATTCAGGACGCCACGTTGCTGCACCATGTCGAGCTGTTCGCCGGATTGTCTGCTGAGGGCATGGTTCTGATCAACTCAATCCGTTCGGTAGAGGACCTGGGGATCGACGATCTGCTGAGATCGATGCCGCCCGGCCACGTGTGTGTCGTCCCTGCGTCCGATATCAGCCTGCACCACATGCAGCGGCCGATTGCCAATACCCCCCTATTGGGCGCATTCGCCGCATTGACGGAGATCGTCGATCTAGCCTCGGTGCAGTCAGCAATTCGCGTGAAGTTCACCGGAGAGTTGGGTCGTGCGAATGCCGCTGCCGCGCAGGAAGGGTATGAATATGTAAAGACCCGTCAGGGTCAAGGGAGGAGCGGGCCACGTTATGCACGCACAAATTGAAGGGTCGGAGGCTGTCTCGCGGGCGGTTGTGCTCTGCAGACCGGATGTCATTGCGGCCTATCCGATTTCGCCGCAGACCCACATCGTGGAACGGTTATCACGCATGGTCAGTCAGGGCGATGCCGGCCGGTGTCAGTATCTGAACGTGGAATCCGAGTTCGCTGCACTCAGCGTGCTGATCGGCGCATCTGCAACCGGCGCGCGGACCTATACGGCAACAACCAGTCAGGGGCTCTTGTTTATGGCCGAGGCCCTGTACAACGCAGCAGGTCTCGGATTGCCGATCGTCATGACGATTGCGAATCGGGCTGTCGGGGCTCCGATCAATATTTGGAACGATCATTCGGACAGTATGGCCTTGCGAGATGCAGGGTGGATCCAGCTCTATGCGGAAACAAATCAGGAGGCGGCGGATCTTCATATCCAGGCATTCCGTCTGGCTGAAGAACTGAGTTGCCCGGTGATGGTGTGCATGGACGGATATATTCTCACCCATGCCTATGAGCCGGTCGACATGCCGTCCCCTGCGCTTGTCGATGAATTTCTCCCTCCCTTTTCTCCCGTGCAAGTTCTGGATCCTGACGCGCCGGTGTCGATCGGTGCGATGGTGGGGCCGGAAGCCTTTACCGAAGTGAAATATCTTGCGCATCAACAACATCTCCGTGCATTGACGCTCGTGCCGGAGATTGCCGATGCGTTCGAGCAACGGTTCGGCCGTGTCTCGGGAGGCCTCTGTACGACCTATCGAATGGACGATGCCGACATGGTCGTGATCGCGCTGGGGTCCGTGGTCGGGACCATCAAAGATGCCGTCGACGAGTTACGCAAGGAAGGTATTGCGGTCGGTTGTATGAAGATCGGGTGTTATCGACCGTTTCCCGCCCTCCGAGTACGCGAGGCACTGGAGCGATGCACGCGCGTGGTGGTGGTGGAAAAAGATCTCTCGGTGGGGATGGGAGGCATCGTCTCGGCCGATGTGCGAATGGCCCTCAATGGTTTGCCGATACCGGTTCATACGGTGATTGCCGGATTAGGGGGGCGGTCTATTTCGACGGTTTCTCTGAAGCAGATGGTGCGTGACGCCCGTGCGGAACGGCTGAGTGAACCCTATTTTCTGGATTTGAATGAGAAGGTCGTCAATGAGGTATTCCTCAATAGGCAGGAACGGCGACAAGCAGGACCACTTCCAGAGCAATTGATTCGTTCTATGAATCCCATCGGGGTAAGAGACGTGTGACGGGGCCCGTGATGACGACGCAACGATTCAAGTTTTATCAGACAGGAACATACACAGCGGGAAACCGATTGCTTGATGAAGGACTGCGTGCGGGGCAATCGCGGACGGATCGCAGTAATGCTCTGAACTCCGGTCATCGAGCCTGTCAAGGGTGCGGCGAGGCCTTGGGCGCACGGTATGCCGTGGATGCGGCGATGCGGGCAGCGCGGAATCGCCTGATCGCAGTCAATGCCACCGGATGCCTTGAAGTCTTTTCGAGTCCCTATCCGGAAAGTGCCTGGCAGGTTCCTTGGATGCATTCGGTGTTCGGCAATGCTCCGGCGGTTGCGAGCGGAGTGGCGGCCGCCTTGCGCGCGAAAGGGCGTGATGATGTGAAAGTCCTTGCGCAAGGCGGAGACGGTGCGACGGTGGACATCGGGTTCGGTTGCCTCTCGGGCATGTTCGAACGAAATGATGATGTGCTGTATGTGTGTTACGACAATGAAGCGTACATGAACACCGGCATTCAACGGTCCGGGGCCACGCCGCCGTTTGCTCGTACGAATACCACGCAAGCCGTCGGCGATGTCCCGGGCAATGCGCCGGGAACCGGCAAGAATGTACCTCGTATCGCCATGGCTCACGGTATCCCCTATGTGGCCACGGCTTCCATCGCCGATCTTCACGATTTGGAAGCGAAGATCTCGACCGCGATGACGATGGCCGGCGCACGATACGTCCATATCCATGTGCCCTGTCCGCTCGGATGGGGAAGCGATCCCGCCCATACGATCAAGGTCGCGAGAATGGCGGTGCAGTCAGGTCTCTTTCCTCTGTTCGAAGCACGGTCTGGCAGGGTCGTGAATCGGACGTGCATACGACGAAACGTGTCGGTCGAGCCGTATCTCAAGTTGCAAACGCGATTCAGACATCTGTTCGAACCGCGCAGAAACGACGAGGCCATCGCGGCGATCCAACACATCGCCGACGAGCATATCGCCCTGTACGGTCTGCTTACAGAAGGAGACGGATGAAACCGAAGCCCTTTGCGATCACGCTCGATCCGAACAGCAGTCTGGCCAACCATACGGGGAATTGGCGGACGTTCAAGCCTATGTATGTGAACCGTCTGCCGCCTTGCAATCACGCCTGTCCGGCCGGAGAAAATATTCAAGCCTGGCTCTCGCTCGCGGAAGAACGCGACTATGAAGCCGCCTGGCGGCGTCTGATGGAAGACAATCCACTGCCGGCTATTCACGGACGTGTCTGTTACCACCCCTGCGAGGGGGCGTGCAACCGTGGACAGTTGGACGAGGCCGTGGGTATCCATGCGGTGGAACGCTTTCTCGGCGATCTGGCGATGAAAGAACAATGGCGGGTGCGGTGCGCACCATCGACGGGGAAGAAGGTGTTGATCGTGGGGGCGGGACCGAGCGGCCTATCTGCCGCCTACCACCTTGCACGAATGGGGCATGCGGTCACGATCTGTGAATCTTCTGAGAAGCCCGGTGGCATGATGCGCTACGGAATTCCTTCCTACAGGCTTCCGCGTGAGATCATTGATGCCGAGGTCAAACGGATCGAAGCGATGGGAGTCAGAATTCGGCTCAATGCGAAGGTTGAGGACCTGGACGCCACGATCAAGGCGGGTGGCTTTCACGCGACGTTTCTTGCGGTCGGGGCCCATCTGTCCAAGCGTATCGACATCCCGGGCTTTGACGCCAAGCGGTTGCTCGATGCCGCAACGTTTCTTCGCGACATGGAAAGCGCGGATCCGATCAAGATCGGGCGTCGAGTGGCCGTCTATGGAGGCGGCAATACGGCGATCGACGTAGCGCGTAGCGTCGAGCGTCTGGGAGCCGAGCCGGTGATCATCTACAGACGGGACGAAGCTCATGCTCCCTCGTTGAAGGAGGAAGTTGCCGAATCCCGTGAAGAGGGTGTGCAGTTCCATTGGCTGCGCACGATCACGAAGGGAACCGACAAGCAGTTGACGCTTGAAGTGATGGAGTTGGACGAACACGGCAAGCCTACCCCCACAGGCCGATTTGAAACGGTTGAGGCTGATACGGTGGTGCTTGCCCTCGGACAACAAGCCGATACGGGGTTCTTGAAAAATGTGACGGGGATTCGCCTCTTGGACGACGGCAGCCTTGACGTCGACGAACAGATGAGGACGGGCCACCCAGGGCTCTTTGCCGGCGGCGACATGACCCCGGGTGAACAGTCCGTCAGCGTGGCGACCGGTCACGGGAAACGCGCCGCCCGCCAGATCGATGCCTATATGCGCGGGACGCAATACGTAAGCGCTCCGTCCCATCCGCTTGCGACGTTTGATCGGCTGAATACCTGGTACTACACCGATGCGGAAGCATCAAAGCAGCCGGTGCTGGTTCTCGCAAGAAGGCGTACGACTTTTGACGAAATGGTATCGGGATTGGATGTGGACACGGCATTGCTGGAGGCGCGTCGGTGTTTGTCCTGTGGGAATTGTTTCGAATGTGACAACTGCTATGCCGTATGTCCCGATAACGCGGTGCTGAAGCTGGGATCGGGGAATCGTTTTACTATCAACTATGACTATTGCAAAGGCTGCGGCATGTGTGCGGAAGAATGTCCCTGCGGGGCGATCGACATGATGAGGGAAGAGAAATAGGCATGGCCGGCTTAGCCGGCGAAGCGGGTCTCAATCTGAGTCGGTAAAATATGATGTTCTCAAAGAGGAGTGACAGCCATGAGCACAAAACTCAAGAAGCACTATGACACATCGTACAAGAAGAAGGAGGATCCCCAGCATGATCCCTATGCGATGCGCAAGGCCCCCAAAGTGCCTGCAATCTGCAGGAAGTGCCTGGCGATTTATGCAGATAAGCGGTGGCATTTCGATAATGCTCAAGCCTCCAAGCTGGCCGCGTCTCCTCGGACGCAGAAGTTGGTCTGTCCGGCCTGCCAAAAGATCAAGGAGGATTATCCGGAAGGTATAGTGACCTTGAAGTGGTCGCATCTGAAAGATTATGACGCCGAGCTCAGAGGATTGATCGCCAATGTGGAAAAGCGCGCGGTTTCGGTCAACCCTCTCGACCGCGTGATGAAGATCGTCAAGCGCAAGAAGGATTTGGAAGTACAGACAACCAAAGATCGGTTGGCTCAGCGTCTCGGTCGGGCCTTGGTGCGCTCGTACAAAGGAAAGGCCGCGTATATGTGGGCCCATCGCGACATGATGCTTCGGGTGACATGGGAGGGACCGGAGGAGGAGGTACAGTCAAAGGCAAAACCAAAGGTGAAACAAAAGGCGGTGCGTCGTACGAGCCAGAGATAGGACATGAGAGCCGGCGGTCTTTTTTAAGGAGCTAACGGATGAAACTCGACGTCAAGGCTTGTGCGCTGGCTGCCGGATTGATTTGGGGACTGGGCCTCTTTTGCCTGACATGGTGGATTATTGCCTTTGACGGCTCGACGGGAGAGGCGACGATCATCGGACGCCTCTATCGTGGGTATGCAATCACGCCGATCGGTAGTATGATCGGCATGGTGTGGGGGTTTTTTGACGGCCTCATCGGAGGCGCTCTCTTCGCGTGGTTGTATAACCGATTGGTCGTTCGGCCTGGATCATAGACGGTCTGGTCGAAAGGGATGAATATGTTTTGTCTGAAGCGACAGATTCTCGTGCGGTCAGACTGTACGAAAATATCCTGTCATGCATCATGAACACAATCTGGAAATAGGATCCGGCGATCATGCTCCCATCGGTGTGATCGAACAGGTGCATGGTCCGGTGGTGGATCTGGCCTGCCGAGTTTTGCCGCCGCTCCATCAGGCGGTGTATGCGGCGCTGGATCACGAGCGTTATGTGTTCGAGGTGCATCAGCATGTGGATGCAGGCCATGCGCGAGCGATCACGTTGCATCGGACGACGGGACTTCGGCGCGGACTTCCGATCTTCGACACCGGATTCCCGGTTCGGGTTCCAGCCTCCTCGGCATGCCTCGGACGCCTGGTCAATATGTTCGGAGAGCCGTTGGACGGCGGACCGCATATCGAGGCATCAACCTACCGAAGTATTCTCGCAAAACCTATCGCTCTGCACGAGACGAAATCTGCAAGCGGTATCTTAGAGACCGGCATCAAGGTGCTTGACCTGTTGTTCCCCTTCATCCGAGGCGGGAAGACCGGTCTGTTTGGTGGGGCCGGCGTCGGCAAAACCATTCTGTTGACAGAGTTCATGCATGCGATCGTGTCCTTGCATCAAGGCGTCTCGGTGTTCGCGGGAGTGGGTGAAAGAATTCGGGAAGGACACGAACTCTGGAATGAGATGCAGGGGGCCGGAGTGATGCCGCATACGTTGATGATGTTCGGACAGATGGACGAGTCCCCCGGTGTCCGATTCCGTGTGGGATTGTCGGCGCTGACCTATGCCGAGTATTTTCGTGACAGCCTTCAGCGTGAAGTGTTGTTCTTGTTGGACAATGTCTTTCGTTTTGTCCAGGCAGGCAGCGAGATCTCCGGATTGCTCGGGCGGATGCCCGCCACCGTCGGATATCAACCGACCCTGCTGACCGAGATTGCCGAGTTGCAAGAACGCATCATCTCCACGACAAGCGGATCGATTACGTCCGTTCAAGCGGTGTATGTTCCTGCCGATGACATGACGGACCCAGCCGTGACCGGGATTCTTTCTCACCTTGATACGTTGGTGATCCTCACGCGCGCGCAAGCGAGCAAAGGAATTTATCCCGCGGTCGATCCTCTGCAGTCGTCCAGCAAGCTGATGGACCGGCATTTTCTCGGTAACCGTCACTATGCGGTGGCCGAAGGTGTCAGGGAGCATCTGGCCCGCTACAAGGAGCTGGAGGACATTATCGCCATGTTGGGGATTGAAGAACTGTCCGTATCCGACCGGCGCACTGTTCTGCGCGCCAGAAAACTCCAACGATATTTGACCCAGCCGTTTCATGTGACGGCCGAGCTGACGGGGATTTCCGGCGTCGCGGTTCCTTTGTCGGATACCCTCCGGGATTGCGAGGCGTTTCTTCGCGGGGCATACGACGATCTGCCGGAGGACCTGTGTTATATGCGGGGAACGATCGGGGAAACGTCTGGATGAAGTCTTTTACGCTGTTGCTTCATGACGCGACTCATGGGGAACGAATCGCCGATGTGACGATCTTTGTCGGATGGGATGATTCGGGGTCCTTCGGGCTCCTGGCCGGGCATGAACGGTTCATGACGATGCTGTCCTGGGGGCTCGCCCGATTTCAAACGGTAGACGGTCGGTGGCAGTATCTCGCGCTGCCGGGAGGGCTTCTGTCTTTTCGGAACAACACGGCAACGATCAGCACGCGCCGATTTCTTCGGGATGACGACGCCGATCGGATCAGCCGTACCTTGGAGGAGCATCTATCGGTTGAAGAGGGGAGTTTGCGCGCGATGAAACAGAGCTTGAATCGACTGGAGGAGGAGATGTTCAAACGGCTCTGGCGAATGGGGCAAGGAGAGTGGGCGTCATGACCGACGTCGAAAAGAAACTCAAAGATCGTATACGCCTGCAAGCTCGTCGGATGAAGCAGGCGGAACGTGATCGTTCGACCTTATTGGCGCAAACCGTGTATGTGGGGACTCTGGGTGTGCTGATGGTCGTCCCTATTGTGCTCGGCGCCTATGTGGGACTGTGGCTGGATGGTCTGGCGGAAGGCTATTCGATACGGTGGACGATAAGCTTGATTCTGCTGGGTGCCATAATCGGAGCGGTGAATATCTATTTCTTCGTGAAAGAGTGACGTATGGAAGTGAGTCCGGTCTTTTCTATCGGTCCGATCGTCGTGACGGTTCCTGTGGTGACGACATGGGGAATTATGGCGGTGTTCGTGCTTGTGTCATGGCTGGCGACCAGGCAGTTGCGACAGGAACCGGGAGCGATACAGGTCCTTCTTGAGGGGGTGATCGATACGATGGATCACGCCATACGTGAGGTCGTGCCGAGTGCCGCGTCTCAGCTTCTGCCCTTTATCGGCACATTGTGGGTATTCTTGGCCGTGGCCAATCTGGTCGGTATTATTCCCGGCATTCACTCGCCGACAGGATCGTTATCCGTGACGGCGGCGTTGGCGGTTCTCGTGCTTTTCTCTGCCCATTGGTACGGCATCAGATCCGAAGGTGTTGCGGCCTATCTCAAGCATTACCTCACCCCGAACCCGATTCTGCTGCCGTTCCATCTGATGAGCGAGGTCACGAGGACGATTGCGTTGGCTGTTCGGTTGTTTGGAAATATTATGAGTCTCGAAACGGCCGTGATGATGGTCTTGTTGGTGGCGGGATTTCTGGTGCCGGTTCCGCTTTTAATGCTGCACGTGATCGAAGCCCTTATTCAAGCCTATATTTTCGGTATGCTCGCGCTCATCTATATCGCCGGCGCGATCCAGTCCCAGCAACAGCGTCAATCTGAAAAGAGGGAGCATCATGCGTGATATCAGTTGGTTTGCGTTGGCGTCAACCGTAGTTGCCGCGTTGGCCATTGCCGTCGGTACGATGGTGCCGGCCATTGCGATGGGGCGCGCGATCAGTCAGGCCTTGGAAGCGTTGGCGCGACAGCCTGAGGCGGAACGATCAATCATGCGCACCCTGTTCATCGGGTTGGCCATGATCGAGTCATTGGCGATCTACTGTCTGGTGATCGCATTGATCATCCTGTTCCGTAATCCATTGATGGAATATCTGTTCAAGCCTTAGGCGATTCTGTTGGGCAGCCGCGCTCTCTTGCGGCGCAGGGAGCATGAACGTGGAACTGGATTGGTCGACGTTTGTCCTTGAAATCATCAATGTGTTGGTTTTGGTGTGGTTGCTGACGCGATTTCTGTATCGTCCGGTCATGACGATCATCGAGGAGCGAAAGAGCGCCATCGCACAAACCGTCTCCGAGGCGCATGCGGCGCAACAAGAGGCGACGGCACTCCGGGAACAATACGAACGACGTTTGATGGAGTGGGAAAAGGAAAAAGAGCAGGCACGCGCCACGTTCCAAGAGGAACTCAGCGCGGAGCGACAGCACAAATTGGATGATGTGCAGGCCGAAATGGAGAAGGTCCGGGAGCAGCATGCGGCAAGAGAAATCCGACACTTAAAGGAGACGGTTCGGCAAGCGGAAAGCGCCGCGATTATGCACGGACGGCAATTCGCATCGGTGCTTCTCGGGCGCGTCGCCGGTCCTGAGTTGGAACGCAAGCTCATTGAGGCCGTATTGGAGGATCTACAGCAACTCACTTCGAGTCAGGTCGCTGCGATTACAGGATCGCTTCCGGCAAGCGGACGGGGTCGCATCACCACGGCGTTTCCCCTGGAGTCGAGACAGCGTGAGTTGCTGGTCCGGCGGTTGGGGGAATTGTGCGTAGGCCGATTGGAGTGGGAGTTCGTCGAAGATCGAGAATTGCTTGCGGGACTGCGGGTAAGCCTCGGCGGATGGGTGCTTGGCGGTAATCTGCGTGATGAGTTGAAATTGTTCGGGGAGAGCGGAGCCAATGGCGACTGAGGAGTCTGCGGACGAATCCTTGCTGGGTCGGCATGCAGACTGGCTGCGGTCGTATCGGTTCGGCATTCGGGTTGCCGAGCAGGGAATCGTGGTGTCGGTGGGTGATGGGATCGCATGGATCGACGGACTGCCTTCCGCCGGGATGGAAGACGTATTGGAGTTCGAAGACGGTAGCCGTGGACTGGTGGTGGTCCTAAAGAAAGAGGTGATCGGAGCGATTTTGCTCCAGGCGACGGAATCATTGACGGCCGGAACCTCTGTCCATGTATCGGCGAGGAGACTGACGATTCCCACAGGAGATGCGTTGCTCGGCCGCGTCATTGATCCTTTGGGAAATCCGCTCGACGGATTGGAGCGTCCGGACTGTCGTACATCCGGACCGCTGGATGTGCTGTCGCCTCCCATTATCGCACGCGATAGGGTGAAGAAGCCGCTGTACTCCGGAAACAAAGTCATCGACACATTGATCCCGATCGGCAAGGGGCAGCGGCAACTCATTATCGGCGACAACGGGCTCGGAAAAAGTACGTTGGCCGTCGATGCCGTGATTCATCAACGGGAGAAAGACGTCACCTGCGTCTATGTGCTGGTCGGACAGAAGCGAACGACCGTCGTGAATACGATCGAAGCGCTTCGAGAGTATGGAGCGCTGGCACATACGGTCGTTGTGGTGGCCGAGGCGACGGCTCTTCCGGGACTGACGTTTCTTGCCCCGTTTGCCGGCTGTGCCGTGGCTGAAACCTGGATGGTGCAGGGAAAAGACACAGTGATCGTCTATGACGACCTGACGACTCATGCGCAAGCCTACCGAGAGCTGTCTCTTTTGCTTCGGCGGCCTCCCGGTCGGGAGGCTTACCCGGGAGATATTTTTTATCTTCATGCGCGTTTGCTCGAACGGAGTACCTGTCTCGGGCCGAGCAGAGGCGGAGGCAGCATGACGGCGTTGGCTCTCGTGGAAACAAAGGAAGGGGACATTGCCTCCTATATTCCCACGAATCTTATTTCGATTACCGACGGTCAAGTCTATTTGGATCGTCGGCTGTTTTCCGCCGGCATCCTTCCACCGATCGATGTGACCAAGTCCGTCTCACGGGTCGGAGGAAAGAGTCAACATCGGCGGATTAAAGAAAAAGCCGGACGTATGAAGCTCGATTATCTGCGGTTCTTGGAACTCGAAACCTTCACGAGGTTCGGGACCAAGCTGGAAGCGTCGATGGAAAGGATGCTTCTCAGAGGCCGTGTGCTACGTGAGCTGCTCAAGCAGGATCGTTTCTCCCCCCTCTCCATCGAATACAACCTGGCATGGTTGATTGCCTACGATATGGGCCTATTCGACCGGATTGAAAAAGATGCATTTTCCGGATTGATGGAGGCCTTGATGTCGAAGGTCTCAAAAAGCACATTAACGCTCGATGATCCGGAAGAGCAGTGGCGCCATAGTGTGACGGTATGGTGCCGGGAGTTGGGTGTTCGTGACCAAACGTCGTGACATTGAAGAACACGTACGGGCTCTCGGCGAGATCGAGGGGATCATGGGCGCGATGAAAAGTCTTGCGCTGATGGAAAGCCGTAAACTCAGTCGGGTTCTCCCTGCGCAGCTCCGCGTCGTCGCCGACATCGAAGCCGCCGGCCGGGAATTCCTGTCGTTCCACCCTGACATGAGCATCGAGTACGCGAGCCACGATTTGTATCTGGTCATCGGGGCAGAGCGTGGATTTTGCGGTGAATTCAATGGTCGCGTGTTGTCGGCGTTGGATCGGCATCTTGAGGCGATCAAGGCCAAGGATCCGGTGCTGATCGTCGTGGGGCAAAAACTTCTGCAACGGGCCGAACAACGCAAACGCACTGTATCGTTTGTGGAGGGTCCCGCTATCGCGGATGAGGTGCCGTCGGTGCTGATACGGGTGATTGACCGATTGCGAGAATTCGCAGCGGGGGATCACGGAGGAGCCAGACCGTCGGTGACCACTGTGTATCATGATGCGGTGGCAAACGAGATCGTGATTCGTCCGCTCAGGCCGTTTCAACAGACCCATCCCCTATCGAACAAACAACCAATTCACCCGTTGCTGACACTTCCGCCTAAGGTATTTTTTGATCAACTGATTGATCTGTATCTCTTTTCGCATTTGCATGCGATTTTCTACGATGCCTTGCTGGCGGAGAGCCGCGCTCGCTTGGCGCATTTGGACTCGGCCCTCCAACGTCTCGAGCGGAATCGTGCCGGCCTTCAACGAAAACGAAACGTACTGAGGCAGGAGGAGATTACGGAAGAGATCGAGGTATTGATGTTGAGTAACCATGTCAAGTCTCCTCAACGATGAACAACGGAGGTCATGATGCCGAAAGATCCTGTCTGCCTCATGGAGGTGGATGAACAGTCGGCGGCCGGACAGATGATGTATAAAGACACCATGTATTATTTCTGCATGTCGGGATGCCGGGAGGCTTTCGAAAAAGATCCCGAACGGTATCTTCCGAAGACCGTCGACCTTTTAGGAAGGACGATCCCTCCGGATCGATAACGGTGCATGTCCATCATTCGGCAGGATCCCACCACAAAAGAATGGGTCATCATCGCCGAGGAGCGGATGCAACGGCCGCATGAGTACAAGACCCTGGAGGCGGGCCGCCGACACATCATCCCCGATGGACTCTGTCCGTTCTGTCCTGGTCATGAGGCGTCCACCCCGGAAGAACTGTTCAGGATCACCGACCTTAAAGGAACCGGCTGGACCGTGCGGGTCACGTCCAACAAGTTTCCCGCACTGAGTTCGACGGGTCGGCTGGAGCGGCATGGAGAAAGTCCCTTATTCCGGGAATTGGACGGAGTCGGCGCTCATGAGGTGATCATCGAAACACCGGAGCATGACCGTCAATTACCCCTGATGACGGATCATGAAGTCGTCGATGTACTGACGGCCTATCGGACGCGATACCACGCGTTGATGCAAGATCCACGGCTCAAATACATCATCCTCTTTAAGAATCATGGCGAGAGGGCAGGGACGTCGCTGGTGCATGCTCATTCACAGTTGGTTGCCACACCGGTCCCGCCCATGACGCTTCGCCGAAAGTACGAGGTGGCGATCGCCCATTACGATGATACCGGCCGGTGCTTGTATTATGATGTCGCGGAAGAAGAGCGAAAGGCCAAGAATCGGGTGATTCTGGAAACCGATCGGTTTCTGGTGTTTCACCCCTTTGCGTCACGGGTTCCGTTTGAAACCTGGATCATGCCGAAACGGCATCAACCATCGTTCGGGCAGGTCAATGAAGAAGATCTGTGTGCGTTAGCCACAGTATTGAGACGAACATTGCGCGCCTTGTACGACCGGTTGGGCGATCCGGACTTTAATTACATGATCCATAGTGCGCCGACCGAAGACGAAAACAAAGAGTATTATCTCTGGCACATTCAGATTCTGCCTCGACTTACGGCCATTGCCGGATTTGAGCTGGGGTCGGGTATCTATATTTCATCGATGTCGCCCGAGCAGTCTGCAGCCGTGATGAGAGAATCTCCTCGGACATTGTCCGGTGAGAGCTGATTCTGAGAAAGAAAGGAGCGACGATGCTTCCGAAAATCTCCGTCAGCCGCCGGTGTTCGGCTATTCTGGCCAACATTGAAAACTATCGAATGCTGCTGAGCGATGAGCTGAGCGAAGAGCTGACGACCCTTGCGCATGAGTTGCGGGATGTCCGGATCTGTCATCTGAATTCGACGGCCTTCGGAGGCGGCGTCGCCGAGCTCCTGTCGCGATATTTACCGATGTTGCAGGCCTTGGGCGTATCGGCGGACTGGCGATTGATCCACGGCCAAACGGAATTCTTTACGGTCACCAAGGCGTTTCACAACGCCCTACAAGGCGGGCACTATGCGTTGGGGGATAAGGAGCAGAGTCTGTATCTCGATGTCAACGAACGAAGCGCCGAAGCCTTGGACGACGGGTACGATGTCTATATTGTGCATGATCCCCAACCGGCGGCGATCAGGCACTTCGCGGGGACTCGCGATGCGAAGTGGATTTGGCGTTGTCATATCGATAGTTCGTCTCCCGATGAACAGGTAAACGGATTTCTTCGCCCGTACTTGGAAGAATTTGATGCGGTCGTCTTCACGATGCCGGAATTCCTGTTGCCTGGTCTGCGGACCCATCGCGCGGCATTCATTGCTCCGGCGATCGATCCCTTGGCGACCAAGAATATGGAGCTGTCTCAGGATCTCTGCCGCCGTGCGATCGCAGATTCCGGGGTGGATCCAAACAAGCCTCTGCTCGTCCAGGTGTCTCGATTTGACCCGTGGAAGGATCCGTTGGGCGTGATCGAAGCCTACCGTCTGGTGAAGAAAGAAATACCGGATGTGCAGTTGGCGTTGATCGGCGCCATGGCCGGAGACGATCCGGAAGGGTGGGAATTGCTCGATCGTGTAGAGGAAGCGGCATCGGATGATAAGGACATGTTTGTGTTTACGAATCTAGCCGGCGTCGGCAGCATGGAAGTGAATGTCTTTCAGCGCAGTTGTGATGTCGTCATTCAGAAGTCCCTCCGTGAGGGGTTTGGGCTGGTTGTTTCGGAAGCATTTTGGAAAGAAAAACCCGTCGTGGCCGGTCATGCCGGCGGTATTCCGATGCAATGTCCGGAAGGATTCGAGGCCAATTTGGTCCATTCGGTCGAATCCTGTGCGGAGCGGATCATTCATTTGCTGGCCCGTCCCGGTGAGCGAGGGGCTTTCGGACGAGCAGGACGCGAACATGTCAGGCGTCATTTCTTGCTGCCAAGACTGGTGCGTGACGAACTGCGATTGATCAAGCAACTCGTTCAGTAGATACCAGTTCGTTGAATCATCTCATGTGGGCCGAATGAAGCCTCTTGCATTCGCGTCGACATGTAGACATGCTGACTCAAAGGAGCCCTGTGAAGGAGGAGCCCATGCAGGTTGCCGCGCAACGGCTACAACTGGTGAAATGGTTCGAGGACCTCGGCATCGAAGACGTGTCGTCGGTCGGAGGTAAGAACGCATCGTTGGGTGAAATGTATCGTGAGTTGGCAAGCAAGGGGGTTAATGTGCCCAACGGCTTCGCCGTGACCGCGGATGCGTACCGTGTGTTCTTACGAGAAGCCAAGCTTGACGGTGTGATCAGAACCATTCTCGAAGACCTTGATACCCATAAGCTGGATAACCTCCGCCAGCGTGGGAGGCAGGTGCGGCAGGCGATCCTCGGCGCCACGTTTTCGCTCGAGTTAGCTGAAGCGATCACTGAAGCGTATGATCGCTTGAGTGACGGGTATGTCGATCCGGTGGATGTCGCGGTCAGGAGCAGTGCCACTGCGGAAGACCTGCCGGATGCGAGCTTTGCCGGCCAGCAGGAAACCTACCTCAATGTACAGGGGCATTTGTCTCTGTTGGAACATTGCAAGCGCTGCTTCGCGTCGCTCTTTACCGACCGGGCCATTTCCTATCGAGTCGATAAGGGATTTGATCATTTCAAGATTGCGCTGTCTATCGGTGTGCAACGCATGGTGCGATCGGACCTGGCGACATCGGGCGTCATGTTCTCTATCGACACGGAGACCGGGTTCCGTGACGCGGTGCTGATCAACGCGGCCTATGGGCTTGGCGAGAACGTCGTGCAGGGATCAGTGAATCCGGATGAATATTACGTGTTTAAGCCGACCCTGAAACAGGGGTTTCGTCCCATCTTGCAGAAATTGTTGGGGACGAAAGAATTAAAGATGGTTTACGATATCGGCGGCGGCAAGATGATCAAGAATGTCCCTGTTCCTCCGGAGGAGAGAGCCACGTTCGCCGTGACGGACGACGACATCCTGACCCTGGCCCGCTGGGCCTGTATCATCGAGGACCATTACAGTGCGAAGCGGGGCGCCCCGAGCCCCATGGACATGGAATGGGCAAAGGATGGCCTGACCGGAGAACTCTTCATCGTACAGGCTCGCCCCGAGACGGTTCAATCACTGAAGAAGGGGCAGGTGCTGGAAACGTATCGGCTTGAGGAACGAGGACCGGTGTTGGTTGAGGGAAGAAGCATCGGGGAGAAGATTACCCAGGGCCCGGTACGGGTCATCAAGACTGTGGAACAGATCCAACAATTTCAAGCCGGCGAAGTGTTGGTAACTGATAAGACTGATCCGGACTGGGAACCCATCATGAAGAAAGCCCAGGCGATTGTCACCAATCGCGGCGGGCGGACCTGCCATGCCGCGATCGTCAGTCGTGAATTGGGGTTGCCGGCCATTGTCGGAACGGAACATGCCACTGACCTGCTTCACGATGGACAGATCGTGACGGTGTCCTGTGCGGAAGGTGAGCGAGGCGTTGTGTATGAAGGGCGGATCCCCTTCCAGGTCGAGAAAGTCGATGTTAAAGATCTTCGTCGTCCCAAGACCAAGATCATGATGAACGTGGGAAGTCCGCAAGAAGCCTTCGGGCTCTCCTTTATTCCGAATGACGGGGTCGGTTTGGCAAGAGAAGAATTCATCATCAGTACTTCTATCAAGGTGCATCCCTTGGCACTGCTGGATTTCGACCGGATCGAAGAGCAGGTACTCAAGGATGAAATCAACCGAGTCACGACGGGGTACTCGGACAAGGCCGCATTCTTTGTCGACAAGCTGGCACAGGGGGTCGCGATGATCGGGGCGGCCTTCTATCCAAGTGACGTAATCGTCCGGCTGAGCGACTTCAAGAGCAATGAGTACGCCGACTTGATCGGCGGACGTCGTTATGAGCCGCGGGAAGAAAATCCTATGATAGGGTTCCGAGGCGCGTCACGGTATTACGATCCACGTTACCGCGAGGGATTTGCCCTTGAATGCCGGGCCATGAAGCATGTCCGGGATGTCATGGGTCTGACGAACATCAAGCTCATGATTCCGTTTTGCCGCACCGTCGAGGAAGGGCGGCGCGTGTTGGCTGAGATGGAGCGTCACGGATTGAAGCGGGGAGAGAACGGCCTCGAAGTGTATGTGATGTGCGAAATCCCGAGCAACGTGATCTTGGCGGACGAATTTGCCGAGATCTTTGACGGGTTTTCAATCGGGTCGAATGATCTCACGCAACTGGTGCTCGGGGTGGATCGCGATTCGGAGATCGTGGCCCATCTCTTTGACGAGCGGAACGACGCGGTGAAGAACATGGTGGCGACCGTGATCAAGGCAGCCAAGGCGAAGGGAAGAAAGATCGGCATTTGCGGGCAGGCGCCGAGCGACTATCCGGAATTCGCCCAGTTTCTCGTTGAGCAAGGCATCGACAGCATATCCTTGAACCCGGATGCGGTCGTCAAAACGACGATGACAGTGCTGGAACAGGAGTCACGTCTCGCGCGATGAGGTATCGGGATGGAAACAGGCTGAAAGGGATTGCCGGAAGGCGAGCGCAGGCATGGTAGGGCCCTTGTTCATTGCCTGGGTGCTCTTTCTGGCAAGTGGGGCGGTGATTGTCTACGCCGGATCCAAATTGTCTCACTACGGAGATCGGATCGCCGATCTGACCGGATTGGGGGGACTATGGATCGGCGTCGTCCTCATGGCGGGGGCCACGTCGTTGCCGGAGATTTTCACCGATGTCAGCGCGGCGTTGATCGATGCGCCGGACCTGGCGGTGGGGGACCTGTTCGGCAGCAATATGGCCAATATGCTGATCCTTGGCATTATCGATCTTGTTCATCGGCAAAAGCGAGTCTGGCAACAGGCTGCATTTGAACATGCCTTGAGCGCCGGCTTGGCGATGTTTCTGACGAGCCTTGCGGCTTTTTTCATCCTTCTGGGACAGGATGTCAAACATATCGGTATCGGGGCGGGCAGCGCAGTCCTGTTGCTGTTTTACATTCTAGGCATGCGCCTCATTTTTCGGCAGGAGGCTGTGAAACGGCGTCAGCGTGAGCAAGAAAAGGTCGTTGAAGCCCAAGAGGGTGAAGAGGACAAGGGACCGAGCAAGCGCGATGGGTTGAGGCGAGCTTTCCTCGGGTTCGGACTGGCGGCATTGGGGCTCTTGATCGCGGCGCCGGTACTTGCCGGTTCGGCGAATCAGATTGCCGAACAATCAGGGGTATCGAGCGGCTTTGTCGGCACCTCCCTCGTGGCCATTGCCACGTCGCTTCCAGAACTTGTGACGGCGTTAGCCGCTGTCCGGCTTGGAGCGTTTGATCTCGCGGTCGGCAATCTGTTCGGGAGTAACGCGTTCAATATGGCGGCATTCTTCTTCGTGGATGTGGCGTATCAACAGGGCTCACTCCTCAATGTCGTATCGGATGCCCATGCCATGGCCGCTCTGTGGAGTGTGTTGCTGATGAGTACGGCACTGATGGGTATCATTTATCGTGTGGAAAAACGGTATATGCTGATTGAGCCGGACAGCTTCGTGATCATCATCGGATATTGCCTGGGTCTTTGGTTGTTGTTTCAGTAGCACGAGATTTACCGTCACTGACATATGTTGATCTGATTACGCCGTGGGAATCCTGCTTACTCCACAATCTGCATCCGTTGGTTCATCCCCTGTCGCATCCCCGACATGGCATCGGCTGTCCAGCGAGGAGGTCGCGCACCGGCTCGGAGCGGACCTGACGATCGGACTGAGCCGTGATGAAGTCGACCGTCGTACCGAGGAATACGGAGCGAATGAAATTCTTGAACGCCCGCCGCGGCCTCCATGGCGCATGCTCCTCGATCAGTTCACCGACTTCATGATCCTGGTCTTAATCGGGGCGGCGATCATTTCCGGAATTATCGGGGAACCGGCTGACGCTCTCGCGATCGTCGTGATTGTCCTCTTAAACGGAGCAATCGGTTTCGTTCAGGAGTATAGGGCCGAACGGGCCATCGCTGCGCTGAAACTGCTTGCGGCGCAGTCGGCTCGGGTCAAGCGCGATGGTGAAACGACCATTGTTCCGGCTATCAGGCTTGTTCCCGGAGATTTGGTGTCGGTCGAAGCGGGTGACGTGCTGCCGGCGGATCTGCGCCTTGTCGATGCCGCAAAGTTTAAGGTGGATGAGGCTGCGTTGACTGGCGAATCGGTGCCGGTGGAAAAACGGACGAACCCGCTTGGTGAGGAGGACTTATCCCTGGGGGATCGGTTGAACATGGGCTACAAAGGGACCTTAGCCACCTATGGGCGCGGTACTGGCGTAGTTGTGGCAACAGGGATGTGCACGGAACTAGGGAAAATCGCTGCACTGTTAGAAAAGCAGGAGGTGCTCAAGACCCCTCTGCAACGGCGGCTGGCCGTGTTCGGTCGGCGACTTGCGATCGCGGCCTTGGGGATTTGCGGGATTATCTTTATTGTTGGGCTTCTACGAGGTGAATCAGCTGTTCTGATGTTCTTGACGGCGGTGAGCCTTGCGGTTGCGGCGATTCCGGAGGCCCTACCGGCCATCGTGACGGTTGCACTGGCTCTGGGGGCTCGGCGTATGGTCAAGAAACGAGCGTTGATTCGCCGATTGCCCGCCGTCGAGACGCTGGGATCGGTCACCTATATCTGTTCAGATAAGACCGGTACGCTTACGCAGAACAAGATGCGGGTCGAAGTGCTCTTTGCCGATGGGCGAATGGATTCGGATGTCGTGCGGCTCGGATCCTATGACGGGCCGTGGCCTCACTTGTTCAAGGCAATGGCGTTGAGCAACGATGCCGTCAAGAATCAGGACGATCGGCTGATCGGTGACCCGACGGAAACGGCGCTGTATCTTGCAGCAGAAGAGGCAGGTGTCAGTAAAAAGGAGTTGCTGGACACCATGCCGCGGCTTGCGGAATTACCATTCGACTCGGACCGCAAACGAATGACGACCTTCCATCGCAGGGACGAAGAGGTCGTCGCTTTTACTAAAGGCGCACCGGAAGCGGTACTGGCGTTGTGTGACAAGGCTTTGGTCGGAGATGTGTCCGGATCAATCGACCAGGAGGCCCTCGCAAAACAGGCCGAGACGATGGCCTCGGAGGGGCTGCGGGTTCTGGCGGTAGCCTGTCGGGATTGGATGATAGTTCCG